>Ga0194126_10000489_pt1 | contig 66278 bp, 47 predicted proteins | sample TA2KigC150mmetaG_FD_148641 | JGI IMG/M metagenome (GOLD analysis project Ga0194126, IMG submission 148641) | Freshwater microbial communities from Lake Tanganyika, Tanzania - TA2015035 Kigoma Deep Cast 150m | ecosystem: Environmental > Aquatic > Freshwater > Lake | place: Tanzania: Lake...
CCCCCGGTCCCGACGACGGCGAGCCAGTAATCGCGGGCTTGCAAGGGGACCAGGAAGAATGCGCTGCAAGCCACGCTAAGCCAGGCGCTCAGCCAAGAGGCGGACGGGCGAGGCGGACGGGCGAGGCAGTCTTCATAACCTTGGGTGCAATTACCGTGGCACTTAGATCACCGGTTCTGGGAGTTGTCAAGCAGGTTTTCCAGGCGAGAGGGACTCCACAGGGCTGCGGCCCAGCTCCAGTACGCTCGTTGGAAGCGCGTTTGCCGGGCTCAACGGTGCTCGGTTCTGGGTGAGGTTACTTTGGCCAGCGGCGGAGGCCGCCGCTCTGGATCTGATCGATCGCCTCCGGCGCGCCGGCGACGACATGCACGCTGTGGGCGTCCCAGCAGAGTTCAACGGCCGCTTGGGCATCACGCAGGCGGATTTGCAGGTCGAGTCCGCGGAGGGAGCGTGCGTGGACCAAGACGATCCTCTCGGGTTGGCGGTTCGGACCTAACCGGATCATGCTCAAGGCGCCCTCGAACTCGAGGCCGGTCTCGGGCTCGGTGAGCGGGAGGTTATGCTGGAAAGGTTGAGGAGGGGAGGCCGCGCGCGGGTTGGGGGCAGCCGGTTCGGTGACGAACCACAGATCGCGGCGTCCGTCGGCGAGGCACAACTCGAGGCCCACATGCGACTCTGGGGCCGGTGCCCCGGTAGCATCACGGAGCGGCAAGCGGCGTGCGCTGGCGACGATGGGTTGGCCTGCGTGCGGTTCAAGGACTCCGATGAAGGTCGAGGCGAGGGGCGGTTGCGAGGTGCGGCGGCTGACGAGCAGGCGCGGGACCCAGGCCTCGGCGGTGCCGCCGAACATGCCCACGGCGACCCAACCTTCGGCAGCTTGGACTTCGGCGCCGGAGGTGAGGTCGGTGTAGCGAAGCTGAACGGCCTTGGGTGTGGGGAGACATTTCAAGCGATCTTCGATTTCCCAGTTTGCTGTCCAGGGGACGGTGGGTTGGGGATCGCGGCGGAAATGGCGCATCAACTCGCCGAAGCGCGGATTCTCGGCCGGTTCGAGCGTGAGGTTACGGGTGGTGATGCGGCCGAAGTGACTGTGGAGGAACTTGGTGTGTTCTTGGCCACCGACAACGTGGAACAGATCCAAGACATACGCGTCTGCGGCCGAGACATCCACCAGTGCCACGGTCCGCGTGTAGGTGTCGCTTGGAACCAGGTCCGAGCCTTCGGCTTGCATGAGTTGGCACTGTTGCCCGGGGAACCAGAGGCGGGCGCGGCCTTTGGCGGGGCGCAAGTTGCGGCCGTCCACCTGGACGGTGTTGTGGGCGGCGGTCTGGGTGTACCAGAGGGCGCGCGGCGCCGACCAACCGCCGTACTGGACCGGCGGGTAGCCGAGGTCGGGCAACAGATCGAGGCCGTGGGCGAACAACCCGAGGTTCATCCCGTCGGCGTGGCCGTGTCCTCCACCCGAGTCATAGTCCAGCCAGAGGGCGCGCGCCTGGGCGCCTTCGCCCGAGCGCAGGATGGCCAAGCACCATTCGGTGAAGTGGACGCTCTTGACGGCGATCGCGCTTCCATGTTGGGCGATCAACTGGGCGATGCGCTGCTGGAGGGCGGCGGGGTCGTCGCAGAACAGGTCGTGGGGCAACCCGGCCGCCGTCGAGTCGTTGGCCGCATAGAGGAGCCGGACGAAGTCCAGGTCGCTGGTGGCCAGATACAGGTCCCACAGAAAACTGTACGCCGAGGGTTGGAGGGTCGGGGTGCGGGAGAAGCTCAGGGCGGGGTAACCGGCGGTCTTCTCGGCGAACGCCCCTGCATCGCCCGAGTGCGGATAGTATTGGTTCAGGCAACGGGTCTCGAGATGGAACCGGTACATGGCGCGGAGGCGGGGATGGCGGGCGAGGGTTTCTTTCAGGAAGGCGGGGTCGCAGCGTGCGTAGCGTCCGAGCAGGTCGAGCAAGGCGCGCGGCGCGATGGTCGAGTAACCGGTCAAGCCCTTCTCGCCGGTCAAGCCATCGACGGCGGTGGCACGGGTAATGATTCGATCAAGGTGTGCCTGGACTTGGGCGCGGTTTGCGGGCCAGCCCTGGACGGTCTCGATGGTGGCCAGCGTGACATCGGTGGAGGGGTAGTTCGACTCGATCTTGGGCCGGTGTTCGAGGGTGTCGGCGAGCAGTCGTTCTTCGATATTCTGCTGAATGTGCGCCCACGTGGACTTTGGCCGGGGCAACTGGTGTTGGGCCGCTTTGGCGGCGAGGAACTGGACCAACGCCGCGTCCTGGGCCAACGCCGGGAACACGGCATCGTAGGCCAGCGCCAGGTCGAGCGCCTCGACACAGGCGTCGTGCCAGGTCGAGACATACCCCGCGCGGGCTGGGCCTTCGTAGAGGACTCCTTGTTTGCCGAAGTCGAAGGTGGGGTAGAGGTCGGCGACCCGATCGAGCAGCACGCCTGCCTTGTGGGCATAGGCCGGGTTACCCGTCACCACGTAGGCGGCTGCCAGGTGGCGGATCCCGCCAACGATGGCCTGTTTCCATTGTCCGTAAATGAGGTAAGTGCCGACGAACCGCCAGCGCTGGCCGCCGGCGACATAGCCTTCGCCGTCGTCGACGCCGAACTGGTGCTGGGGATCGGAGGGCTGGGGATGTTCGAGGTTGAACAGGAGTTGCCGGTCGGCTCGAGTGGGATCGAAGACACCGTGATCGTCCAGGCCGGACCGATAGAGCGCGGCGAAATCGTTCTTGGGAAAGAGCTCCTGGCACTGCGGGCATTGGACTTTCCACGGCTGCGCTAGGGCGTCGATGCGCCACTCGTACATCGGCACCGGTTTGCGGCAGGCTGGGCAGTGGCCGTTGGACCAGACCATCCAGGAGCGGCGGATCGTAGGGCCGAACATGAGCCCCCAGAGGTCGTCGTCGGACCGTTCGAGCCAGGGTGCCGCGGCGGCCACGAGGCGCTCCCGCGCGGTTGCGGCCCAGTCGTGTTGGCGGCAGTTGGCTTGCGCCCGGGCGACGACCTCGGGTGGGAAGAAGGCGCTGGCCTGCTTACGCGCAGGGGCGGAGGTGGCGCTGTGGGGGTCTTCGCGCGGGTCGCCCCAGCGTTCGACGAGCCAACCATAGGCGCTCTGGCGACCGGCGCGGGGGAACCGGTGCGGGCCGTCAAAACGCTGCCACGCCAGGGCGTTGGTCGCCCCGTACAGACCGTAGACCGAGCGAACGTCCTGCAACAGGCCCTCGAGACTGTCGCTGCCCGGGAAGATTGCGTCTTGGCTGGCGTACCAGACGAAGAGCGGGCGCGGCGCCACCAGGGCACAGATCTCCTGCCAATCGAAAGGGATGTCCTGGACCGCGGGCAGGTACAGGCCGAGCTGCGGTAGGAGCGCGGTTGCATGCGACCAGCGCTCAGGGGTCGGGTCAGTCCGGAACGGGGTAAAACCGCAACTGGCGATGGCGAGGGCTAGGCGCGGCTCGAAGGCAGCGGCGAAGAGCGTGCCGTAGGCTCCGTGGGAGTGGCCGATGCTGCCGATGCGTTGCGCATCGATGAAGGGCAACGTCTGGAGGTAATCGATCACGCGGCTCACGTCCCAGATCATCTTGCCAAAGAAAGACCAACCCGAGTGCCGCCGGTAAAAGCGCAGACTGTCATGATAGGGCTGCTGCCCAGGCGGGATCCGGTCGCCAAACCCGATGGCGTCCGGGGCAATGCAGACATAGCCGCGCCGCACCAATTCGAGCGCAAACGCAAGCTCGGGATCGCCCTCGATGCCGCAGGGTTCGGCTTTGCCCTGGCTCACCGTCTGGTGAAGGCAGATCATGGCGGGCGTTGGCCCAGTCGGCAGCGGCTTGGGCAACAACAGAAAAGCCGGGATCCAATCGTCCGCTTCGGCGCGCACCTCGATTCGGCGGCGGACATGGTCTGCGAGCTCTTCTTCGCCCAAGACGCGGGCTTCGGGGGGCGGGGCGGTCAGGCCGTTGGGTTGGCCCAGGACCTGCCCGATGGCGGCGCGGAGTTCGGCGCGGCGCTTTTCCCAGTTGCGCACAGAGCGGATGGCGGCCGAGCCGCCCTCTTCGTTGGCGAGCAGGGGAAGGAGTTCGTGTTGGCCGCTCTGACGGGTGGTGAGCTCGGGCTTCGTCCAAGTGGTCACTTGCCACCAGCGGTGCCAGTCATGACCCTCCCACGCCGCAAGGTGGAGGGTCCCAATGAAGGCGAGGCCGGCCAGGGTAAGCCTGAGCGCGCGTCGGGCGATCCGAGGGGTTCGATCGGGTGTGCGCATGGATGGCTGGAGGATGCACACAAGGACCCCGGTCGTCCAGCAACTGCGAACTCATGAGGTCCCGAGCGGGACGAAGCACCAGCGGGCGGGCGCACGGTCTGCCGCGCGTCGCCAACCGTCTCGGACCCGGGAGGCTGCGCGCCGTTCGCCGCACGCGGGCGGGCGACTTACCCCAACGCAACGGCGTAGGGCGCCGCCGGTTACTCCTTCGGTTTCTCGGCCGCGCCACCGGTTTTGGCTGCGGGCTTACGGCCGTAGGGGGTGAAGAGGTTGAAGTAGATGGCGCAGAGCGGCCGCTCGCTGTCGGACTGGCTCAGGATGACCGTGAGGTGACGGTCCAGGGCGATGCCGTGACGCAGGTTGGGCCCGCGGTTTTCGTAGGCCTTGATCGCCTTATCGACCAGCGAGTTCAGGGAGCCCAGGCAATCGCCCGGGGCTTTCTCGAGACACACCACGTACTTCTCGAACGCTCGGACGGCCTCACCGACTTCCTGTTTGAATGTCTCGCCTGTCACGACGAGGACGCTAGGTCGGGGAGGGCAACCTTTAAAGCGAAAAGTAGTTGCGCGGGTCAGGCGGCCGGTGCGGTGGCGCAGGGGGGGGCTCATGCCGAGCGCAAGGCTGACCGGTGGCAACGGCTGCAAGAACCGAAATGTGCGTGAGCGACGGAATGGGCGAAAGACTACCGCCATCGGATTGAATGCGCGCCAACCGCCAAAGCGGTAAAACGCCAGGCGCGCCAGCGAGAGACGCCACCGAGTGCGTTGCGACCAATTGAGAACGACGGCGCGCTCGCCGAGGTCGGGCAGAATGTGCCGCTCGATGTAGTTGTGCCAAATGGGACTCTCGGAGTACACAAAGAGGACGTCGCGACCACGGCTGTACCACCACGACCAGATCACGATGTGTAGGCAAACCGTGGAGACCATGAAGAACACGAACCAGAGCGCGACAACGGCAACAAGCAACGGCACGAACGGTATCACTACGGCGACCTGCCACCATTTGGCTCTTGGTTTGGAGGTCGGAGTACTCATGGCGTGCAAGTCGGCCTAACGCCCCGGCTCAGGCAGGCCGGGCCAGCGATGCTCAACTGCCAACGGAGACGTCATCCCGACCTTGCCTGAAAAGACGGCGTGGCTCACCGGGACGTGCTTGTCTGCATGATGTTCTCAACCTCCCAAGCAAGCTGAGGACGATGTAAGCGATGGTCAGTCGATTCTTCATAGGTACTTAAAGCATTTTGAGTGTAGAGCAGTAACAACATCTGTGAAATTGTCAACGTGGGTGCTTGTGTTGGCCGCCGAACGACCTCAGCGCCCTGGCCGAACGATGCCGCTTCGCGTCGGGCGGTCCAGGCCACGGGCCGCAGACCCCACTCGGCTCGGAAGTCCCGGCATGACATGGCCCGGCGGTGGCCCGAAGAGCAGCCAACGCCAGCTCGCCGCTAGGCCCAAAGGCGAGCCATCATGCGGCCGGCTTCGGTGGTCCCTAAGCCGCAGCAAGTGCTTGCCCTCATGACAGCACCCGCGCTATCTTGGTGCCGATGGGTCCGGTCGTGGTGATCGATACCAGCGTGTTCGTGTCGGCCCTCATTGGCGCCGCTGGGGTCAACCGCCAGGTGCTTCGTGCCTGCCTGGAGCAGAGGTGCGAGCCGCTGATGGGCGAGAAACTCCTTCGCGAGTTAGAAGCGGTTTTGGGCCGCCCAGCGGGCTTCCGGGCCTGCCCGCTGACGGCTGGCGAGCGGGAGCGCCTGTTGGACGCGTTCCTGAGCGTCTGCACTTGGGTGCCGATCTACTACCTGTGGCGGCCGAACCTGCCCGACGAGGGTGACAACCATGTGGTTGAGCTGGCGGTAGCCGGGGGAGCGGTGGCGATCGTGACGCAGAACGTCCCGGATTTTCGCCGAGGCGAACTGCGGTTCCCCCAGCTTTCGGTACTGACTGCGGCCGAGTTCTTAGCGCAATTGAGGTGAACCATGGCGGCGATGACGATTCGAGTTCCGGATGCGAAGCATGCGCGGTTGAAGCGAATGGCAGCACGGCAGGGCGTCAGCCTAAACAAGTTGATCGAGGAATGGTCCAACGTCGCCCTGGCGCAATTCGATGCGGAGACGCGATTCCTGGTGCGCGCTGGGCGCGGGGATCCCCACGCAGGGTTAGCGTTACTGGACCAACTCGACGCCGTCTTCGGGCGCCCCGGCCGGAAGGCCACAACCCAAGGGTAGACTCCCGCAGCGCACTCTACAGGCGCCGTCGGCGCCTGCTGTGGTCGTAGCGGCCGCCGTCCTCAGCGGATCCGACCTCGAGGATGGTCTCCGTTGCGCCGTGGACAGCGCGCGCCAGACGCGCCCAGGATGGCATGCGGTTCGGTTGCGGAGGCGAGATTGTCGTTTAACGCGCGGGTTCTTTGCGGTTCAATGGCCCGCCATGAAACTGCTGGTGATCGGTTCAGGCGGCCGCGAGCACGCCCTGGTATGGAAACTGGCGCAATCGCCGCACGCGACGCGGATCTGGTGTGCGCCGGGCAATGCAGGTATCGCAGGCGAACGCGTTGGGTCGAACGGCGCGCCGGTCGAGTGCGTGCCGATCGGGGCGGAAGACCTCGAGCGCCTGTTGGCCTGGGCGCAGGACCAGCAGCCCGACCTCACGGTGGTGGGCCCGGACAACCCGCTGGCCCTGGGGATCGTGGACCGCTTTCAACAGCACCGCCTGCGGATCTGGGGACCGAACCGGCGCGCCGCGCAATTCGAGTCCTCGAAAGTCTTCGCCCAGCAGTTCATGGAGCGGCACGGCATCCCGACGGCCCAAGCCGGCGCGTTCACCGACTTCGGCGCGGCGTCGCGTTTTGCGGCGCAGTTAGGGGGGCGCTGTGCGGTCAAGGCGGACGGCCTGGCGTTGGGCAAGGGCGTGTCGATTTGCCGGGACATGGCGCAGGCGGACGCGGCCCTCGAGGAGATGCTGGTGACGAAGGCTTTCGGCCTCGCTGGTGAGCGCGTCTTGATTCAAGAACTGCTCGAGGGCGTCGAGGTCTCGCTGCACGCCCTGTGCGACGGTCAGACCGCGCGGCTCTTTCCCACGTCGCAAGACCACAAGCGCGCCCTGGACGGCGACCGGGGGCCAAACACCGGCGGCATGGGCACCTTCTCGCCGGCGCCGTTCTTGAGCGAAGCCGAGTTGCTGGCGACGCGGGAGCGGCTGATGGCTCCCTGGCTGGCGGGCTGCGCGGCCGAAGGCATCGACTACCGCGGCATCCTCTACCCGGGCATCATGCTCACGTCCGGCGGGCCGAAGGTTCTCGAATACAACGCGCGCTTTGGCGATCCGGAGACGCAGGTCTACCTGCCCCGACTGGAGAGCGACCTGCTCGAGCTCTTGGAAGCCAGTGTCGAGGGCACGCTGGATCGATGCGAACTGAAGTGGAGCTCGCGCGCGGCGGTATGCGTGGTGATGGCCTCGGCTGGCTATCCCGGCCACTACCCCAAGGGCAACCCCATAGACGGACTCGAGGCGGTTGGCCAACTCCCCAACACCAAGGTTTTTCATGCCGGCACCGCGCTGGCCGGCGACCGGATCGTGACCAACGGCGGTCGCGTGCTGGGTGTGACCGCGTGGGCGAGCGATCTGCGGCAGGCCCGAGACGCCGCCTACGCGGCCGTCGAGCGTATTCAATTCGAGGGGGCCCACTACCGCCGCGACATTGGCGCCCAAGCACTCGGGTAGCATCGAGGTCAACTTCAACCAAACGCTGGACTTGCGCCGGTTGACGCCCGAGACGGCGGCGCTGCTGCGCCGGATTCGGTGTGCGAACCTGACGTTCACACGCCGCAACTACTATTTCAGTCTGAACGACGCGCGCGGGCTCGAAGCCTTGCGCGAGCGCTCTGGGTGGTTGAACGTCAACGGGTGTGACAACGTCGAGTTCGTGTGCATGTATGGGTACGACACCGCCTTGGCCGGAAGCCGCGTGAGACAGGAGCCAGCGGTCCAGGTTGGAGACTTTTCGGCCTTTGCCCGGTGGCGCCTCGCTAGTGCATCTCGACGTCGCAGGTGCCCAACCCGCGGCGGTAGTAGTTGAACTGGACGTTGGGATGGTCGGCGAGCAGGGACATGGGCACCGCCGTGTCGACGACGCGCTGAGCGATCATGAACGCGGTGAGGCGCTGGCCGAAGGGATTATCGTGGGTGCCCGCGTGCCAGATCGACACCTTCTCCGCTTGCCAGGTCTCGACCGGTCCCACACTGATGGCTTGGGTGGGGACCAACGCGATGTTGCCGCCGCCCGACGTCCGCGCATTTTGCGCGATGGTCAACGGGTGCAGATCCACCACGCGCGTGGCGAGGCGCCGATACTCGGCGGGCGCCGGGGGTGCGTCTTTGTATTTGCCCTTGCGCCGCACCGGGTCATTGAACGCCCAGTGTTTCACATCGCCTTGGCCGCCTTGCATGACCGCGCACCGGACCCCAGACCAGCTCTGCCGATAGGCCGTCGTATCCGCCTTGGGGAAATGGAGGTGGCGGTCGGGCATGCGCAACTCCTTGCGGATGCGGTTAAAACACAACTCTCGATCGGCTCGTTCGAAGGACAGTGGGTGATTGGCGGGGGCTTCCCGGCCGTCGAGGAACCATTCGTCCATGCCCCAAAAATGGGCCGAGCGCACGTTCAACTCGAGGGCGTTCACCAGGCGCGCCACCAGCGGCAGTTGCTCGGTGGGGCCGATGGGGCCGCAGATACCGACGGGGTTGTCCTCGGTGGACTGTCGCCACGCACTGACATATTCGAGGGCCTCGGCCAGGTAGAAGTCCTCGAGGGTGTCGTAGAAGACCACCCGGAAACCCGGCCGAGACAACCGGAACAGTCGTTCCGGGGTGAGTTGGGCAACGGCACGAACCAGATCGTCGTCCAAGGTGGTGTAATCCCACCACTCGGGGGCGACAGCGCTCAGTTTGCGTGGCATAGGTGGCCGGCACCCTAGACCCTGGCGAATCGAGCGGCAACGCCTAAGTGTCTCCTACGTGTTCCCGTGCGGCGAGTCTTTGAAAAGGGAGGTCGTGCCAACCTCCGCCTTTGGGTGTTCACCCAACACGCCCAGGGCCTCTGGGTGGGTTGGTGTCCAGTCGTGAGGCTGTCGGCTGACGATCGCAGCCCAAGACCGGTCGGCTCAGTCAGGGCAGATTTAGGCTCGTCGGGGACTTGGGGTAAGGCTTAGAGTGGTGGCGCAAGCGAAAGAAAGGACCCCTCTATGTATTGCCGGAATTGCGGAGTGCAACTGGACCACGGGTGTGATCGGACTCATTGAAGGCATCCTCTACCTCACCAAGTCGGACGAGGAGTTTGTGCGGTTGTACGTCGAGAACCAACGCCAGTGGTTCTGACCCGATGGACCCTATGGGGTCGGTTGAACCGGGTGGGGCGGTAGCCGGTCCGTCCGAACCGGTTCCTCGCGGCGGATGGGACCGGCCCGGGGGGGGGGCGGGGTGAGCGAGAGCAGCCTCGCGCACACGCGCGAGGAGTGACCCGGCTTCAACTAGCCCCTTCGAGGCGATGGCAAAACATGCCGTCGCGCAGCTTCGGCTCGAACCAAGTGCTCTTGGGCGGCATGATCTCGCCCGCATCCGCGATGGACATCAGGTCCTCGACGCTCGTCGGAAAGAGCGAGAAGGCACACGCATAGTCCCCCCGGTCGATGAGCCGCTCGAGCTCGCCCGTCCCGCGAATGCCGCCCACGAAACCCAAGCGCGGACTGGTCCGCGGATCGGCGATGCCGAAGATGGGCGCGATGATTTCGTGTTGGAGTCGCGATACATCCAGGTTTTGGACGGGGCGGGCGGCGGTCGTTGGCGCGGGTTGGGACTCGAGGCCGTACCAGCGACCGGCCAGGTACAGGCCCAGCGTGGACTGGCGCAGGGGCTGGGGTGGGGCATCGGGCACGACGCGCCACACTCCCGCCAAGCGCACCAGCAACTCGTTGGGGGTGAGCCCATTGAGATCCGCCAAGACGCGGTGATAGGGCAGGATTTGGAGTTGTGTGTGCGCGAAGATGACTGCCAGGAAATGGGCGCTACCACCGGCACCCCGCCGCTGTCGAGACACGCGCGCGGCCGCCGCGGTCCGATGATGTCCGTCGGCGATGTACAAGGTCGGCAGCCGCTCGAACGCGGCCCGGACGGCCTCGTTCAAGGCGGCGTCCCGCAGTGTCCAGGACGAGTGCCGCACGCCGTCGGCAGCCACAAAATCGATCTCGGGCGGGCGGGCTGTAGCTTGGGCGACTAGATCTTCGAGCGCGGGCTCGGCGCGGTAGAGGAGGAAGGCGGGCCCCGTCTGCGCATCGAGAGCCTCGAGGTGCCGCACGCGGTCGTCTTCTTTGTCGACGCGGGTCAGTTCGTGTTTCTTGATTGCACCGGCCAAGTACGCTTCGCAGCTCGCCACGGCCACGATGCCGGTCTGAGCGTGGTGGCCCATGACTTGTCGGTAAAGGTGGTAGGCGGGGGCCGGATCGGGCACGAGTGCGGTCTGCTGAATCAACCGCTGGAAATTCTCGCGCCCTCGAGCGTACACCATCGATGCGTAGGGGTCGGTGCCGGGCGGCAGGTCGATCTCGGGCTTGCTGACGTGCAGGAAACTGAGCGGGTTATGGGCTGCCAACGCCCGGGCCTCCTCGGAGGACATGACGTCGTAGGGCAACTCACAAATCTGCGCGGCCAGTTCCGGTCGCGGGCGCAGGGCGGCGAATGGTTGAATGTCGGCCATCGAAGCGCCGCCACAGTAGTCTCGGTCGGGGCGGATGGCACGCTGATTCTTGGCGTGGACCGCCGCGGTCGGTCGTCGCTGGTTGGGGCCGCGCGCTGGCGCGCAGTTGCAAGCGCCGGCAGTTGGCTTTCGAGGCCAGACTTGCGTTCGGCAGGTGGATGTCCCTAATTGGTGCGCATGCAGTCTGGGTTTGAATCGGTTGAAGGATCGGTGGTGGCGCCGCTAGGCTTTCTGGCGGGAGGCGTCTTCTGCGACATCAAGCGCCTGGGGACCGGCAAAGGGTCGGCCAAAGGCCAGAAGCGCGACCTGGCTTTGATTGTCTCGGAGGCGCCGGCCGCCGCGGCGGGGATGTTCACGACCAACCAGGTTTGCGCGGCGCCGGTCAAGCTCTGCCTTGATCGGGTGAGCCGGGGTATGGCGCGGGCGATCGTGGTCAACTCGGGCAACGCCAATGCGTGTACGGGCCGGCGTGGTCTCGAGGACGCCGAGCAGATGGCCGCCGCCGCCGCCCGCGCCCTGGGGTTGACGGCGCGGCAGGTCCTGGTGGCTAGTACGGGCCGGATTGGCGTGAACCTGCCGATGAACCGGGTGAGGGCCGGGATTAAGGCGGCTGCGCAATGCTTGGGGAAGACCGCCACTCACGCCGCCGCCGCCGCGGAGGCGATCCTGACGAGCGACACCCGCGCCAAGCAGGTCGCGCTCGAGTTTAGGCTCGGCGGCCGGATCGTGCGCGTGGGCGGCATCTGCAAGGGGGCGGGTATGATCCAACCGGGCATGAGCCGGACCGGCCGGCGTCCCGCGGCCGCGCCGCGCCCGAAGCGGCACGCCACCATGCTGGCGTTTTTGACAACGGACGCAGCAGTGGAAGTGCCCGCTCTCCAGCGCGCGATCGAGGAAGCGGTGGCGCAGAGCTTCAACCGCATTACGGTGGACGGCGACATGAGCACGAACGACACGGTCCTGTTGCTGGCCAATGGCCAGGCCGGGAACGCGCCGCTCACCGTCCGCGCTTGGGACCAGCCACGCTCGCCTCGTGCGCAAGCCGCCTTCGCCCGGCGCTTTCAGGCGGCGCTCAACCAGGTTTGTCTGGACTTGGCCCAGCAGATCGTGCGCGACGGGGAGGGCGTGAGCCGGTTTGTGACCGTGCGGGTAACGGGAGCCAAGAACGACCGGGACGCCGAGGCCGCCGCTCGCGCAGTGGCCAACAGCGCTTTGGTGAAGACCAGTTGGTGCGGTGGCGATCCGAACTGGGGTCGGATTATGGACGCCTTGGGCTATAGTCCGGCCAAAGTGGTGGAGGGCAAAGTGGACATTGGCTACAGCGCCGCCGGGAGCGGTTCGGCGCTCTGGAGCCTGAAAGGCGGCCAACCGACGCGGGCGACCTTTGGTCGGCTCTGTAAGATTGTGGCTGCCAAAGAGTTCGATTTGCACATCCGACTTCATCTGGGCCGCGGCTCGGCCGTTCTCTACGCTGCCGATCTCACCGAGCAATACGTCGAGTTCAACCAAGGCGACGTGAACGATCCGGCGGCGTTGGGTGGGTAGGCGGGCGGGGTCGGATCGGGAAGTCGAGGTGGCTTTCAGATCTTGGTTGCCAAGGGGCGGCCGACGGGTTTTTGTTGCGGCCGATGCAGGACCTTATCGCCAAGGCTACGACGTTACTGGAGGCGTTGCCCTACATTCAGAAGTTCAGCGGGGCAACCTTCGTGATCAAGTACGGCGGTAGCTTCATGGACTCGCCGGACCCGGCCGTCCGCACCAGTGTGGCGCGGGACTTGGTGTTTCTCGAGGCGGTGGAGATCAATCCGGTGGTGGTGCATGGGGGCGGCAAGGCGATCACGCGGGCGATGGAGCAGGCCGGCCTCAAGCCACAGTTCGTGCAGGGGATGCGGACCACGGACGAGGCGACGGTGCAGGTGGTGGACCGGGTGCTCTCGCGCGAGATCAATCCGGAGATTGTGACGGCCATCAATTCACTCGGGGGCGTCGCCAAGGGCTTCGCGGGCACCGAGGTTTTTACATGCCGTAAACTGCGCTTGACGGGAAAGGCGGGTGAACCGATCGACCCGGGTTTCGTGGGCGAGGTCACGGGGGTCAACACAGCCCCGCTGCTCGAGTGCATTGAACGGGGCGTGACACCGGTCATCAGTCCGGTGGCGCGGGGTGACGATGGCCGGGTGTACAACTGCAACGCGGACGTGGCGGCTGCGCGGGCGGCGATTGCGCTGCGGGCGCGTCGGTTGGTCTTCATGAGTGACGTGCCGGGTTTGCTGCGCGATCCCAAGGATCCGGCCAGCGTGATAGCGCACCTGCGGACCGGCGAGGTCAGTGCGTTGCGGCTGTCGGGCGTGATCGACCAGGGGATGATCCCGAAGGTGGATAGCGCCGTGGCAGCCATCCAGAGTGGGGTGGACAAGGTCTCGCTGGTGGATGGGCGTGTGCCTCACGCCGTCCTCCTCGAGATCTTCACCGACGCCGGTGTGGGAACTGAGGTGGTGTTGTGAGCGGTCGCCGGTGTGTGGGGCTGGCGCCACACGCGCCGAGAGCGCGTGACGGCGAGGCCGTGGTGCGCCAGGAAAGGGACCATCGTGTTGCCCGAACATATCCATAACGAAGCCGAGTTGGAGGACGTGTTGACGCGCCCTTCGCAGGCCTTGGTCGAGTTGGCTAAGACGCTGACGAGCCCGCTGGTCGTGCTCGGCGCAGGGGGCAAGATGGGACCTTCCCTTGCGGTGCTGGCTCGCCGGGCGGCGGAAGCCGCCGGGCAATCGCTCGACGTCGTCGCCGTCAGCCGCTTTCGCGACGAACCGGTCCGGCAGCGCCTCGAGGCCAACGGCGTCCAGACCGTGAGCCTGGATCTCCTCGAGGCACGCTCGCTGGAGTCGTTGCCCGACGCCGAGAACCTCATCTATCTCGTCGGGCTCAAGTTCGGCACCTCGACCAATCCCGCCGGCACTTGGGCGGTCAACACGCTGGTCCCTAGCCGCCTCCTGGAACGTTATCCGCAGGCGCGCGTCGTGGCGCTCTCCACCGGCAACGTCTATCCCCTGGTCGAAGTGCGTCGTGGCGGCTCCGTCGAGACCGACCCGCTCACCCCGCACGGCGAGTACGCGAACGCTGCGGTCGGCCGGGAGCGTATCTTCGAGTACGCGGCCGCGCGGCAGGGCACACGCGTGGCGTTGTTGCGCCTCTTCTACGCCACCGAACTGCGCTACGGTGTCCTGGTCGACCTCGCCAGGAAAGTGCAGGCAGGCGAAGCCATTCCACTGGCGACCGGCTACCTGAATTGTATCTGGCTCGGTGACGCTAACGACATGACCTTGCGCGCCCTGCGCCTGGCCGCGGCTCCACCCTCGGTCTGGAACTTGTGCCGACCCGAGATGGTGTCCGTGCGCGATGCGGCGTGTCGTCTGGGCGATCTGCTCGGCCGACGCCCGCTCTTCACTGGGGCCGAGAGCCCGACGGCGTTGTTAGGTGACCCGCGCCGCATCTGTGGGGCGTTGGGACCGCCGGCGACCGACCTGGCCACGCTCCTCGAATGGACGGCGCGTTGGGTTAGCCACGGCGGGCGGGATCTGGGGCGGCCGACCCACTTCGAGGTGCGCGATGGCAAGTACTGAGCCCTGGCGCCGACGGTTGGCCGAGGGCTTGGTGATCCCCGCCTGTCCGCTCGCCCTCACGCCCCAACGCCAATTCGACGAGCGCCGGCAGCGTGCCCTGTTCCGCTATTACCTGGCCGCGGGCGCGGGCGGTGTCGCCGTGGGTGTCCACACGACCCAATTCGCCATCCGAGAGCCGAAGGTGGGTCTGTTCCGACCGCTCCTGGCGCTGGCGGCGGAGGAGTTCGATCGCGCGGGGAGGCCCCCAGCCGATGCTGGACCGGTGCGGATCGGCGGGATTTGCGGCCCGACGCGCCAGGCCGTGGCCGAAGCCGCCTTGCTGCGGGAGTCGGGTTTTCACGCTGGCCTGTTGAGCTTGGGCGTGCTGCGGGACGCGACCGAGGCCAGCCTGATCGAGCATGCGCGGGCCGTGGGTGCCGTGCTGCCGCTGGTCGGCTTCTACCTGCAACCAGCGGTGGGCGGACGCGTATTGCCCTTTTCGTTCTGGCGCAAGTTCGCCGAACTCGATCCCGTGGTGGCCATCAAGATCGCCCCGTTCAACCGTTACCAGACGCTCGACGTCCTCCGGGCCGTGGCGGAGTCCGGGCGGGCTGACCTAGCCCTGTACACGGGTAACGACGACAGCATCGTCCTGGACCTGCTGACGCCGTTCCGGTTCCGCTGCGGGAACGACTGGATCGAGCGGCGCATCGTGGGTGGTTTGCTGGGCCATTGGGCGGTCTGGACGCAGCGGGCGGTCGAGATCCACCGTCGATGCCGGCAAGTGGCGCGTGCCGGGGGACCGATCCCAGCCGAGCTCATGCGGTTGAGCGTCGAGGTCACCGACGCCAACGCGGCGTTCTTCGATGCGGCCAACGGTTTTGCTGGGTGCATTGCGGGTCTACACGAGGTCCTGCGCCGGCAGGGGCTCTTTACAGGCATCGAATGCTTAGATCCGCGGGAGGGGCTCAGCCTGGGGCAACGCGAGGAGATCGACCGCGTCTGTGCCGCGTACCCGCACCTGACCGACGACGACTTCGTCGCGCGGCATCGCACGGCGTGGCTCGCTGAGTAACGGGTATGGTGTCGGTATTCGTAACGGAGACGGGCGGAAAGGCGAAGGAGGGCCAAGCGAAAGCGAAGAACTTGGAGGATCGGGCGCCCTTGCTGAGGCGCTGATGAGGTGAAGGCGGAGGCCTTAACGACTTGGGTGTCGTGTCAACTACAAGAAACCCGGCGAAATAGGGCTACCGGCTGTTCTGCGGTGCAGCAGTGTCAACTACTAGAAACCCGACACAATAAGTGATGCGCCCTGAGATCCTAACGGGAACTCGCGCCCGGGCTGCCAGCTTTGGGAGGGAGCCGTTGGGACCTGGGACAATCGACGTCACCGTCGCTGTCAACAATACACAACCCGGCATAATTGCTGGTTCCCGCGTGGTTCGACGCCACGTCGGAACGCATTGCACCGAAAGATGTTGCGTAATGGCTTCATCGGCCACGCAGAGACCCAGGACCCAGGGGGTAAGGTGGTGGACAGGAAGTTCGGCGCTCCAGAAGCGCAACAAAGTCGGATGCGCCCGGGCCAGGTTCGGACAGAGTTCAGGGTTGCACTGGGGTGGTGAGCGTGATTGACTCAGTAGGAAATCACAGTCTTGGTGAGTCACATCAACTCTTTTCTTATGACAAAGACCCCTCTCTATACTGGGACGCGTGCTTGTTTCGGTTGTCCTTTGAACCGACGCAGTTTCTTGAGTCGTAGCGGAGCGGCCGTGGCTGGGGCGGCGAGTTTGCTGGCTGCGCCATCCTGGGCGCGAGGAGCGGAGGGTACGAGCCAGCCGCGGATTCGGATCGTCTACTCGCTGCACGGCGCGCAGCAGACGGGGCCAGATTGGCCGAACAAGGGTTTCGATTTTCAGCCGGTGATGGACCGGGTGGAGCGGGAGTTGCGCCAGCGTTGTCCACGGTTCGAGTTTGTGTCGGCGCTGGCCACGGGAGAGGAGCAGGCCCGCAAGTTGTTGGCCGAGGACCAGGCTGCGGGCGGCATCGATGGGTACTTGGTGTACCAGATGAACTGCTGGAATCGAGTGGTGCAGACGCTGGCAACGTCGGGGAAGCCGGTGCTTTATGCGGATTTCCAGTATGGTGGCAGTGGCGGTTTCTTGGTGTACAACGCGGCGTTTTTGCGGGCGAAGTCGGCAAATGTCGGTTTTGTGGCCTCGTCGCGTCTCGAGGATTTGGCCGAGGCGGTGAAGTGTTTCGCGCTGGTGAAGCGCGGCGGGTCGACCCAGGAGTTTGTGGCGGCGACGGCCCAGGTGCGCCAGCGGCGGACGCCGCCGCCGGGCGAGATGCTTTGTCATGCGGACAACCTCAAGCCGTTGTCCACGGGCGAGTGCCTGCGCCGCCTCAAGGAGTCGAAGATCCTGGCGGTGCGCAGTCAGGAGTCGGGTCCGGCGGCGCCGGCGATGGGGATGGCGGTACAGAACGTGGCGTTTGCTGAGGTGAACGAGGCCTGGAAGGCGGCGGATCGGGACGAGGCGCAGGCGGTAGCGGACCGTTGGGAGAAGTCGGCGACGAAGGTCGAGGGGGTGAGCCGGGAGACGCTCGACAGTTCGGCGGCGATGTATTTGGGGATGAAGGCGGTCTTGAAGAAGCACGGCGCCAACGCCATCACGGTTAATTGTCTGGGTGGATTTTATGGCGGGCACATTCACGCGTATCCGTGTTTGGGCTTCTTCGAGTTGAACAACGAGGCGTTGGTGGGGGGGTGCGAATGCGACGTGCGTTCGACCGCCACCATGGTGGCGCTCACGGCGCTGACGCAGGGTAGGCCTGGTTACATTTCGGATCCGGTGATTGACACGGCCAAGCGGCAGATCATTTACGCGCACTGTGTAGCTTCGAATCGGGTGTTTGGACCGCAAGGGCCGGTGAATCCGATCGAGATCTTGACTCACTCGGAGGATCGGCAGGGTGCGTCGGTGCGGTCGATCTTGCCGGTCGGGTACATGACGACCACGGTCGAGTTCGAGCAGAGCCGCAAGGAGGTGTTGCTGCATTTGGCCAAGGCGGTGGCCAACGACCCGGACGACCGGGCGTGCCGGACGAAGCTGTGCGCCGAGCCGGTGGGGGATCTTGAGAAGCTGTTTCGGGAATGGGACCAGTGGGGTTGGCATCGGGTGACCTGCTATGGCGACTTGAAGGAACCGATCTACGCGTTGGCGGAGGCTTTGGGCTGGAAGGTGGTCGAGGAGGCGTAGGCCGGAGCTCCTGAGGGGTGCGGGTGGGCAAGCTAGGTGGGGGCGCATTGGAAAACCTGCTTTCGCAGCGAGCCGCTTCCGCATAGGCTGCCGGGGCGTGAAACCTAGTACACACAACCGGCCGGCGCGGCCTGGCCGCCGTGGTCGGGGGCGACGATCGCCGCCGCCGGTTCCGTGGCGGTTGGTGGTGAGCTTGGCGGTGGCGATGGTGGCGCTCGGGACGGTGGTCATGCTGCCGCCGGGTTGGTGGGAAGACCGGCTGCGACCGCGGGCAAGGCCTCGGTCGGCGACGCCCACGAACCTCGCGGTTGGCCCGGTCACGTCCGCCGCGCCCGCGACGGTACCTGCGGTTGCGACCCCGACGAACGTTGCCGCGGTCTCGTTAACGAACCGCCCGGCGACGCGGTCGCTGCCGGAAGCGGTTCTGGCCCTACCGCCTGAGGAGCGGGCGATCGCACTGTTGAGCCAGGGGAACCGGTTGTTGAGGGTTGGGCAGGCGGCTGAGGCGGAGTGGTTGTATCGGCAGGCTGCGGACCTGACGCCGGAAGACGAGGATGTGTTTTACAACTTGGGCATTTCGTTGGCGCGCCAAGGGCGGACCAACGAGGCGATCCAGGCGTATGAGCGGGCCTTGACGCTTTTCCCTGAGTATGCCGAGGTGCATAACAACTATGGGAATCTGCTCGTGGACCTTGGGCGGTTAGACGAAGGGGTGGAACATTTCGAACAGGCGCTCGAGACGTTGCCGGACTACGCAGTGGCTCACAACAACCTGGGCAACGCGTTGCTGAGACAAGGCAAGGCGGACGCGGCGCTCGATCGGTTCACGCGGGCGGTGCAACTGGACACGAACTATTGGCAAGCGCACTTCAACCTGGGGAATCTTCTTGCCAATCGGCAGCGGTCGGCGGAGGCGGCGGCGCATTTCCGGGAGGTACTGCGGCTGCAGCCGGAGTTTACGCCCGCGCGCACGGCGCTCGAGGGGGCGGCTCCCGCGACCGTGCCCGAGCCATGACTGCGAGACTGGTAGGGGGCCGGTGGCGGTGTGTGTGGAGTCTAGCCTAGCGGGTTTTAGGCTGTGCATCTGACGCGTTTACGGCTTCGCAGCTTCCGCAACTACGGGCGGTTGGAGGCGGAGTTTGGGCCTGGGTTTCACGTGTTGCTCGGGGGCAATGCGCAGGGGAAGACGAACCTGCTCGAGGCGATCTATCTGTTGGCGACGCTGCGGTCGTTTCGGGGGGTGGGTGGGGCGCAGATGGTGCGGCACGGGGACAAGGGCTATTTTGTGGGCGGGCAGGTGCTCGGTCAGGGCGCGCATGCGATGCGGATGTACTGGTCGCCGAGCGAGCGGCGGTTGAGCTTGGACGGTCAGCCGGTGCGCAAGCTGACAGACTACCTCGGGACGCTGCGCGCGGTGGTGTTCTGCACCGAAGATCTCCAGCTTGTGAAGGGGCCCGGGACGCGGCGGCGGCGGTTCCTGGACTTGCTGTTGGCGCAGACCGACGCGGGTTACTTGCCGTTGCTGCAGCGGTACACGCGAGCGTTGCGGTCGCGCAATCTCGTGCTCAAGGCGCGGTTGGTGGATGAGGCGTTGCTCGAGAGTTTCACGCGGGATGTGGTGGGTGTGGGCACCCAACTGACCCAACTCCGGCGCGAGTTGGTGCCGCGGTTTTCGCCGCTGGTGCGGTTGGCCTATCGGCGGATCGCGCACGGCGCCGAGGAGTTGCGAGTCGAGTATCGACCGAGCGTGAAGCAGGACTTCGCCGTCGAGTTGGCGCAAGCGCGAGGGCGTGAGCGGACCTACCGCACGACGCTGGTGGGGCCGCACCGGGATGAGCTGCAATTGTTGCTGGACGACCGGCCAGCAGTTCAATACGGGAGCGAAGGCCAGAAGCGGACGTTGGCGATCGCGCTCAAGACGGCCCAAGCCGAGTATGTGGGCGGGCGGCACGGGACACCGCCGGTGCTGTTGATCGACGATGTGATGGGCGAGTTGGATGCGCGACGGCGCCAGGGCTTGTTGCCGTTGCTCGAGCGGGCGCATCAGGCCAGCGGCCAGGTCTTCATGACGTGCACGGAAGTGAATTGGCCAGAGGAACTCGGGTCGCGGCTGCAACGCTGGGAGGTGAAAGCGGGCACGATCGAGGCCGATCGGTTGGTGCGCTGAGCGCTGAGGGGTGGGTCGTCGGAGCCGGAAGCAGCTCTTGGTCGAGGCCGCCTTCGCCTGGCGCGAACGGCAGCGGGCCCAGGCCAAGGCCCATGGGACGGATCAACGCCACGCTCGAGTCGCAGCGCCGGCCTGGGTGGACTCGAGGAGCCGGCGCGCGTTCTCTCGACGCAGCGCCTGGGCTGGCGCTGGGTCCAGGGCGGATTCTCTGAGTTTAAGCAGCGCCGATTCGAAATAGAACAGGGGCGCGTGCGACCCGAACAGGACGCGGGAAACCGGTACCTGCGCCAGGAGGTTCTCGAGGCCGCCGACGCCCTCGAGCATCGCGATCTCGACGTAGACCTCGCCCGCCGCTAGCAGGGCTTGCAGTGCTCGACCGCGCACAGTCCGGAGCGCGTTGAGCAGCACAAGCTTGAGCCCGGAAGTTTGGCTGACGAGCTGGGCGAGCGGGGCGGGGTCGACCGGCTCGACCTGCAGCCGGGGGTGCATCATGCGTTCGTCTTCCATCACCAACGCCAGTTGCACGATCAGACCGCGTTGGGTCGCCGCCTCGAGCAGGCGCGCGAAAACGGGTTCATCCAGCCGGTAACCGTGATAATTCGGATGCAACCGGATGCCCGGCATGCCGTGGTCCTCAGCGCAGCGACGCAACTCTTCCTCCCAGTCCGGCAGGGTCGGGTTGATCGACCCGAAAGGCACCAGCACGCCGCGCCTATGTCGTCGACATGCTCGGGTCAGGCGCGCGTTGACCGCGGCGATGTCCTTGTGCAGGAGCCCCTCGAAGCTACCTGCCCAGGCTTGGCTCACGTTATGGCGGCGGAGTTTCGTCATCAGCGCGTTCGGTTCGTCTCCGGGGAGCCGTCGCGTCGGCCATTGGCCCAGGTTCACGTTCGCGTCGATCAAGCCTGAGTCCGGGCGAGGCTGCGAGCCGGCGGCCTGCACCTTGGGCCTCAGGCTGCTGAGGGCCGCAGCGGCCATTAGAATCCGAAGGAAACCGCGCCGGTGGAGTGAGGTCAAACTAGAGGGGCGACTGACGGATGAGAGTGCGAGATAGCCATGAGCCTGCGGGTAGGGGTAGGGCGCGCAGTCCTCTGCGCGCCGCCAAGCGCTGTGGGCACAGGAGGCCGCCGCGGCGCGCAGCGGAGTGCGCGCCCTAGCGTCAATCAGTCCATAGCCGTAGTTTCCGAGTAGTTTCTGGTAGCCCGGGGTTTCGCTGGTCTGGCGGTGCCGGTGTCCTTGCGGGGTCGGGCGCAGCATCTTCTTCATACTCGGATCCCTTTTGTCGCGAGGATGGGCCGTAGCAGTCGCCTGAGGTTCTCGCCAAGGATGAGGCGCTTGGCCGCGGGGGGAATGTCGGCGCCGTGGACCTTCGCCAGTTGCGAGGCAAAACTGCGTCCACCGGCGTCGCTACCGTAGAGCACGCGTTCGGCGCCGAGCTCGCGCACGGCCATCTCGGTGAAGCCCGCCGTAGGATCGCCGCCAGCCAGATCGGCATACACATTCCGATGCGGTCGGATGGCGCGCAAACCAAGTTCCCAATCGCCACCGGCATGCCCGCAGATGAGGGTGGCCTGGGGATGGCGAGCCGCCAGTTCGGCCAGGTCCATGGGCGTGGATTCACCAGGCAGGTTGCCGGTGATCTTGAGCCAGGTGTGCTGGAAAACGATCGCCTTCAGCTCGGTTGCGCGGGCGACGAGCGGGTCGAGCTCGGGCGCATTGCAGCGCTGGGCGACCCAGAGTTTCACGCCGACCATGGGCCCGTCCCGCACGCACCGGTTCAGTTCGTCCAGGCTGGCTTGGGTGTGCTTCGGGTTTAGATAAACGAAGCCGAAGGCGCGATCGGGGAAATGCTGCAGCGCTCGGAGCACCTCGTCGTTCTCCCGCCGCATCTTCTCGGGGGACGGATCGTAACTCCACTCGAGGCCCATGAAGACGCACAGGCGCGCAATGCCCAAGCGGTCGGCATACTCGAGCAAACGCTCCAGGCGCGCCTCTGGGGTGGCGCCCGGCACTCCGCTCAGATGGCAGTGGAGGTCCCAGATGTCCATGCGTACCGTGTTGAAGGCGGCCGGGAAGGGAGCGGCGGAAGCCACTTCGGCATCAACCGGCCGGCTCACTCTCGATCCGGGTCGACTCCGAGTCGGCGGAGCTTCTCGGCCAGTCGAGCGGCTCGGGTGTCGGCAGCCTCTGCCCGTTGGCGTTCCTGCTCCGCCCGTTGGCCTGCCTGGGCGGCACGCTGGCGTTCCTGTTCAGCCCGCTGGCGTTCCTGTTCAGCCCGCTTGAGCAGTTCCGTGTGCGTCTCGAAGGCCGTCCCGTCGGGGCGCTCGACTTTCAGGCCCTCGGTGCTTGGCCAAAACCGAACCTTCAATCGTGGGCTTTGGTAACCCTCGAGGTGGGTTACCGGTTCGAGGGCTTCCCCGCGCCGCAGCCACGCCCGGAGTTCGTGCTTCTCCGGATCGTAAACGTAGTATTCCTCGATGCCGTAGCGGGTGTAGGCGTTGAACTTGTCGAGCAGTTCGAGGGCGGTGTTATTGGGCGAGAGCACCTCGAAGACCACTTGAGGGGCGATCCCGCCTTCCTCCCACTGTTTGTAACAGCCGCGATAACCCATCGGCCGACCAAAGGCGACCATCGCGTCCGGCGCAAATGCGATGTCCACCCGGCCCTCGACCGGGTACCAGAGCAGATCGCCGGCGACAAAGACATTGGGATCTTCGGCAAAAAGGGCCTTGAGATTCTCGACCAGGAGCACGATCCACTTGAACTGCTCGGTGTTCTCAGCCATGGGTTTCCCGTCGCTCTCCGGGTAGTAGACCTCCCCCGGTTTGGGCCAGGTGCGAAAGGTGGGCGCGTTGACCGGCATGGGATATAAAGCTAGGTCCCTGGCTGCTGGGGGGCAAGCGCAATTGAGAAGCGGATCAGACGAACAGACGAAGCACCCCCCTCGCTCGGTGATCGAACTGTCGACGCGATACCCAGCAGCCCGGGGTGCACCGAGTTGGGCTTCGCAGCGGACCCTTGCCCGCGGATACCACTACCGCGTGCCCACGCCCGCCGTCAGCACGGGCCCCTGCAGCTTGAGTGGCGGCTCCATCCGGCTTCGGCAAAAGGCCGAGTCGCTTAACTCAGCACCGAGCAGCAAAGAAACCGATTGGCGAGTTGGGGGAAGCCGGGGTGTGTGCGCTGCCCGAGGTACTCTGGTCATGTCGTCCCGCCGGCGTGCCCAATGCTGAACGAGTACGAAGCACCGCGTCGGCTTGCGGGATCGAGCTGTCGTTGGATGTCGTCGCGGGTCTTGCGATCCAGCCTTGACCAGGTATCGCAAGCCTCATGGTCCTCGTCGAACCCATTGCCGCACAGAATCCCGATCAAGTTTGAGATGACGTAGCGGGTGTGGCCCTTGTCCGGACGCTGGAGCTTGTCCCACAGGAAGACGCGCGCCGAAAGGCCCACTCGGGCGAGCGGCTTCTCCAAATCCCGGAACCGCCCTCTCCAGTAATCGCACCCTCTGTCCCGCTGATCGTGGCTATCCTCGTACCACACCCGATGGAGTTGAATGAGAGGCGGACATTCAGCGCGTCGGCAGGCCAGGAGCAACTCGACGAATCTGGCATAGCGCCTCTTGCTCGGATCGAGATGCGGATCGATGAACATCAGGTGTGTCGCGTGTCGGAGCACGAGGTCAAGGTGACGCAGGTAATCACCGGTGGTTCGGTTCAAAATGACCGACTCACGACGATCCTGCCACCACGGACTGTTGCTGAGATGGCCAATCCGCGCCACCAACGCTTCTTGAGTGAATTGATCACCAAGCGCATCGCTGACCACGATCCCGGTCAGCGGTTGTTGCCGGTCTGACGCCAACGACTCACGGCACCAGTCGGCCTCCTGCTGCGGGGGGGTGGACAACGCTGCCGGTGCCAAGACCAGACGCCCCTGCTTCTGGAGCTTGTGGACCAATTCGAGGCCGCGTCGGTGCCACCGCCCCGAATTGTCCAGGAGATGGGCGAGCCAGTCTCCGTCTCGTAGATCCCGGACCAGACCCTGGCTCAGCAGCGCTTCCTTCACATGCGTCAAGCGGATGTCGCAAACCTCCTCCGACGAGTAGCTCGCAGCCGCAAAGATCTCGGGAGTCAGGCAGTATTCCCCAAGGAGCATAGCCCTATGGAAGCATTTCCCGAAGCCCCTCCTCGAAGAACCCGCCAGGCCAGGCCTTGACGAGATCACCCCGCTCGTTGAGTGGGAACTCGCGGACAAGGCCGTGATCGCCATCTCTCTCCACGTAGAGGACCGCCACGTCGGTCGGCTTTACAGGAGCCAAGTTCTTCTCCTTTGGCAGCTTCCCCAAGTGCGTCTCGCGGATCCGTCGCATGATCCGCAGGATCAAATGCTCGCTGTGGGTCTCGATGAGGAACGTGTTCCTCCGCTCGCCTAGGGCGGACTCGATGAACACGTCCCCCAGTTCGGCCTGCATGCCGGGGTGAAGGTGGATCTCCGGCTGTTCGATCGCGACGAGCTTCTGCTGGTTGCCGTAGGCCTGAACGAGCACGGGCAAGACCTGGCTGATGCCGATGCCGACGTCGCGGTGCGAGACCATGGCTCCGTTACGTTGGTCCAGAAGAGCCAGGGACCGCCGCCACTCGAGGCTTTTATCGCTGCACAAATTGCAGATGAAGTCCTTTGCGGGCCCGCCGCCTGCGGGCTTGTCGGTATCGAGCATGTCCTTGTTGGGGAAATCCCTGCGAATCGCGCGGAGTTCGCGAGCGATCGCCGATTTCGCACCTTCCAGGTCGAGCCAGGACCTGGTCGTCAGAGCATAGGGGACCTGCAGGCTGCCCTTGGGACCAAGCCATTTGTTCACTTCGCCCCGAACGGCCTCGTCCCGACGCACGACCTCCCACGCGAAGGCGCCTCCGGCGACCCAGTTGGCGTCGCTCGGATCGCGCGCTTCGAAGTACCTGGGAGGCAAGGAGCGCAATGGGCCAAGGTACTGCAGGCTGCGCAGATCCCGAGTGAGCAGCCCGTTAACCGCCTCCAGGAGACGTTCCAACGAGCGCAGGAGTCGGCAGGACGCACCGACCCTGGTTTCGGGCAGGCTCGGCCGAGCCCACTGAGCCTTTAAGTCAGCGTCGCCTCCCAAGTATTCGATTCGCCGCGGGATCAAGTCGCCAGCGTCCGCGACCAAACCAATGTCGCCTTGGAGACTCTCCCAGGCGAGATCGGATCGCCTTGGCAGCGACTCCCGCAGCATCCAATCCTCGTCCGGCCGAGATTCCTGCGACTCGGCGACCGCCTGGAAGACCGGATGGTCCAGGGACAGTCGTTCGATCCGATAGCCTCTCCGGGCCCATTGGTCCAGTGCGCCCAGGTTGTTAGGACCCAGGGCTTGAACCAGTGGCTCGGCCTGCCGATGGACGAAACTGACCAACTCGCTATCTCCTGCTCTTACACGACCGCGAAGGACCCTGGGCGCGCCCTCGCGGAGCCGGTTGCCGCAGTAGTCAGACTCAGCCCCTACCTCGATCTCTAACGAAACCTCTCTTCCCAGGCGCAACGCTTCGGGTAGGTTCGTGCTATCCGCTGGTATCGCCAGATCGAAGTGCAGGGTGACGGGTGTCTCCAACCGCTGGCGATGGACATACGCGCCAAAACCGCCTAGATCTACGGAGTCGCCGCCGAGGGCGGTGCGGCGGGCGTTCCAGTCGCCTGTTTCCAACGCGTGACGGGTCAACAGCAACGCGTGGATCAGGCTCGACTTGCCCGAGCTGTTGGCGCCGAAGATCAGCGTGATCGGGCGGATGGGGACCTTTTGGATTCCGCCGAAGGCTTTGAAATTCCCGATCGAAAGCGACGTCAGCATGGCGGCCCTTTCTTCTTTTGTTGCGGTTGTGATCGAGTGGGTCTGGCGCCCGCTGCTCGACGATTCGATGAAACGGATGGACGGTCTGCACCCGCCACCAGCCAATCGGGCATGTCGCTGAATTCGCCAGCCACAGGGACCCGGCCCTTCCAACAACGGGGTCAATATGGGGGTTGGGACTGCCTCGGTCCATGCCGAAAAACCCAAGTGACTTGACTCTCCGGTCATGCGATAAGCCGCCGATGAGCAGCTCGTTGCTTTCGCGGAGGGGTTTGTCGTTGGAGCGGCTGGCCAGTTTCGTCGCTGTCGGGGATGCCGGTGGTCTCAGTGCTGCGGCGGAGGGCGACGCTGTTCGCCAAAGCCAGTTGAGCCGACAACTCAAGGAGCTCGAAGAGTTCTTTGGCGTCACGTTGATCGAACGGCGGCGGGGCGTCTTCCGGCTCACCGCGGCAGGTCGCGGATTGATCGAGGTTGCCCGGCCGGCGCTGGTTCGGTTGGAGGACTTCGACCGACGCTGCACTGCGCAGTTGACCGAGGTTCACTTGGGCGCCGGTGAAAGCGTGCTGGTCTGGCTAGTGTCGCCGCGCCTCAGGACTCTCCTCGACAAAGATCCCAACCTCGGCTTCACGTTTCACAATCTCCGGTCCGAGGAGATTCTGACGCGTCTCCGCCAGGGGCGGCTCGACTTCGGCATCGTGCGCTGTTCCACGGTGGGGGCGGGGTTGACGAGCGCGCCCCTGGGCAAAGTGGAGTACGCGCTCTTTATGTCGGCTGGCGCGACCCGGAAGCGCAGGGGGACAACCGCTGCCCAGAAGCTCGGTCAGGTTCCGCTGGTGCTGCTGGAGGGGGGCGGTTCAGTCGGCGACGCGCTGACCGATTGGGCGGCATCCAACCGCATCAGCCTGCGAGTCCGGTTGCGTTGCACGTCGCTGGTCCAAGCAGCCGCCGCGGTTCAGGACCTCGGCCTGGCAGCGGTGCTGCCCGTCTGGGCTGAGGTGGCGTTCGCCCCAGGGACAACGGAGCACATGAGCCTGCCTGCGCTACGGTCCGTCGACGCTCCGCTTCACCTGATTTGGAGCAAGCGGCAACTGGGAGTGCGGCCTGTTCTCGTGGGCTTGGCCAAGATGCTGGCGAACACCCTGAAGCTCTGACACGGATGCGCCGTGCGGGCGCGCTCAACGGTTTCTTGCTCCGACGCTCTTCACGACAGCCCCTACGGGCTTCCACCCTCCACAGGCGCAGGCTTGATCTGATTCTACGGGCTCTCCACCGGCCACACCGGCCGGTGGCGCGGGATCTCGGACCTAAAATCGCCCAGGCTCGACCAGTAGAGCCGTTGGCCGAGATCCACCTCCGCCACCGCGACTGTGCCCCATTCCTTCGCTTGGGCCAGGACGCGGCCCTCGCGATCGTAGACGGCCGAGATCATCCAGTGGCTGGACACGTCCGTGTAGGTGCTGCTGACCAGGAAGACGTGGTTCTCGCACGCTCGCGCCGCAGCCAGCAACGGATTGCAGCCCGCGACCGGGAACGCAATAACTTCGGCCCCACGCGCGCTCAACTGCCGGGCGACCTCGGGAAAGAAACCGTCGTAGCAGACCATCATACCGACTTTGCCCAAGCGCGTGTCGAACACGGGATAGTCGGTGCCGGGCGTGATCCCGGCTTCGATTTCGGTGCGTGGCAACGCCACCTTGCGATACGTGCCGATCAGTGCCCCGTCGGGGCCGAGGAGCACCGCGACGTTGTAGATCAAGTGCTGGTCGCGCTCGACCAACCCCACCACGAGGTGCAACTGGTGCTGGGCCGCCAAGCCACTGAAGTAGGCGGTCGACGGTCCCGGGATCGGCTCTGCCGCCTGTAAGTAGGACAGGCCGTTGCCCGTTGCCGTAATGGTCTCGGGCAGCACGACGAGGTCGGCCTTCTGCCGCGCTGCTTCGGCGATCAACGGCTCGAATTGGCGGCAACTGTCCAGCGCGGTCTTTCCACCTTTAGGCACATAGTGGACCGTGGCCAAGCGCACCCTGCGGGGTGGCGGAGGCGTGACCGCGGCGAGCGATACCTCGCTCCACTCGACGCTTCCCCGCGATACCCAGCGCAGGTGAAGCTCGAGGATCGCCTGCGTCGCCTTGGCGGGCGCCTGATAAATGTCGCTGATTTCCGTCCAGCCGTCCGGTCTGGTGGCTCGGTCGGCGGGATACTCCGGCTCGGCCAACGGGGGTCGGCCTGGCGCGTAGCTATGGGCGCCGGGGGCATCGTGGGGTACGGGCCGACCCCGGTCATCGCGCCAAAGTAACCGTGCTGGAGCGCTGCGGCGCGGCGACGCCACGTTGGTCAAGCGCCGCAAGGCGCAGAACCGGTAGTGTTGGCCGCCGGTGACCGGGAAGGTCTTGGCCCAATGACCGTCGAGCCCGGCGCGGTCATCGCTGCGAATCACCCAGCTCCCACGGCCCGTCGGGCCGCCAGTAGGATCGAACTGGAACTCGGGCCGCAGCTCAGCGCGGGCGGCCGCCGCCGCCCAACCCGCATGAACCTCCGGGTCACCGGCCGAGGCCAACTCGCCTCCGAACGTCAACAAGACCCAACTCGCCAGGTAGGGCGCGCAGTCCGCTGCGCGCTGCAAAACGCGGTGAACATGGGCGACCGCGGCGCGCAGCGGAGTGCGCGCCCTACCGTCGATGGGTAGCCGATCTCGGCGGCTCATAAGTGGCTTGGCCATCCCGTTTGAGGCATTCACTCACGCGCCACTCCTTGCGGCAAGCGGTACCGCCACAGCTCAGCTTTCGAACCGAAGTACACATCGTCGCCCACCAACGCGAAACCGCAGACGACCCGCACGGGCGCGGGGGCTGCAATCTCGAGTTCGCCTCGGGCCGGATCGTACACATAGACACCCTTCGCGGTCAGACCGACCAACTTGCCGTCCTGGTGCTGGCCGAGCGAAATGTCCACTTGCGCCCCGGGCAAGCGAACCGTTTTCTCGACGCGCAGCGCCTCGGGATCGAAAACGACCAGACGATCGCCGGCGGTGGTGTAGACTTTGCCGCGCGCCGCGAGCGTGGCCGGGTACTTGTTGGCGTCCGGCACCAAGGCAGCCTCGAACACCTTCTGTTTCCGCGCCGGATCGAACGCGAAGAACTTCGCTTCTGTTTCCGTTGGGCGCGTGCCGCCACCGCCGAAGTTGCCGCTGCCACCGAAGAGTAATCCGCTGTCGGGTTCCCAGGCCAACGATACGATGCTCTGGTTGGTCACCACATGCCGGTAATTCTCGATCGTCTTGTTCAGGTCCGGATCCCAAACTCCGAGGGCGCCGCCCAACTCGCCGTAGGGCGGTTCGCTGCCGATGTAAATCAGGCCGCCCGGCCCGCGAATCATGGCGCGCGGACGCAGGTGCCCGTCGCCCACGCCGCCGAACGAGATGGGGTTGCAGTCCGTGCCCGATCCGAACTTCCAGAAGGGCTTGGCTGGGTCATACAGGTTCATGACCGCGCCTCCGTAGTAGCAGAGGTAAAGCTTGCCGGCATGCTCGAGCAGGGAGTAGACCTCGCCCCCCGGCATGGCTCCCAAATGCTCGCTGCGGCCGGTTTGTGGGTCGTGCCGAAACGCCTCCAGCGGCATCGCCGTGCTCCCGTACACGACATTGCTCGGCCCCACCCCGACCACGAAGATGTAATCGCCCGCACCGGCGTACTCGAAAGCGCGGTCGGTCACTGTCCCCGAGCGCGGGTCTTTCAACGAGTAGGTGCCACGGCCGAATGCGACCACCTCGCGTCCATCCCGCAACTTGAGCGAGGGGCGCGCGGGCGCCTGCGGGACGATGGTGGCTGTCTCGTCGTCCAGGCGCATCACGGTCGGCCCGAACTCGGCGTAGACCTGGCCATCCGAACGGCGCGACACGTTCACTGTGCTCCAGCCTTTAGCGCCGCTTAGACCCGGCGGCAGAATGCTCCGGTGCCGGCCAGTGGCGGGATCGAACACGACCAAATCGCCCTGGGCAGTGCCGATCCCGACGTACACCTTGCCGTTGGGCCCGACGGTCAGGCTGCGGGCGTACATCTCGGTCGGGTGCAGCCGGCCTAAGTCTTCCATGGCACCCGTTTGGGGGTGGTACCGGACCAGCTTGGCATTTGGGTACGTGCAGGCGTATAGCCAGCCATCCTGGCCGAGGTCGAATTGCCACAGATAAGTCTCGGTCGGCGACGGTCGGCCTATGACCTTCAGGCCCGCCTCCGGTTCGCTGGGATCGAAACGCAGGATGAGCGCTCCGTCCCAGGTGCCCAGGTAGATCCGGCCGTCCGGTCCGGTCAACAGGGCCCAGGCGCCGGGTCCTTCGGGGGCATCGAACTGACGCCCTTGGCCGGTGTCGGGGTCGACCTGCACGAGGAACAGCTTGCCGCTGACTTGGTTGAAGTTGAAGTAGAGTGCCTCGCCTCCACGGCCATCGGGTCCGACCACGCAGCCCATGAGACCGCCCTTGCGGACCGGGATTCCCAGAGTGTCGAAGCGGCCCGGTTGCGCGGTCGCTGTCGCGGTCCAGAGGTCCGACAGGATCCAGATCAGCAGCGTCAACCAGCCTAACGAGAACGAAGGCGTGCTCATGGGCGCGAGAATCGCTCGGTTTAGTCGCATGCTGTGGTCGACCGCCCCGCTGGGCAAGCGGGAAACTGGTGTGAACGGAACTGGCTGAGCCCGGTGGCAAGCGAGCGGCAGGGGGCAAGAGGCCCAGAAACAGGGCCAACCGCGGTGTGAGGGACGTGTCAACGATTACAAACATGGCTTATTGCATGTGCATGTGTACGAACGGGTGGCAGGGACAAGAGGCGGAGGCAGGGGGTAGAGACCGATCGACCGGTCAACGGAGTGTCAACGGAACGGAGGGAGGAGGATGGCTAGCGGGTGTGTCAACAATTAAAAGAATGTCTTAATGTATCAGCTTGGTGCCCTTGGGCTAGCGCTGTTATAGCCCCCTGAGCCGCCGCAGCACGGGAGGCGCAGCGCGAGGCTGGAGGACGAAGGGTACGGGGCGACGAGTGAAGCGAGAGGGGAACAGTGGCGTCCGGCGTCGGGATGCCCTACCATCCCTCGCGGCCCCCCCCCGCGGCCTCCTCTTGGCCCTTGGCCGCGTTTGGTCATCGGGGCCGGGGTTCGAGTCGGGGTGGGCAGAGCCTGGCGGGGACCGCATGCGGATCCTGAGACGGGACGGGAGAGCCTTTGGGGCAGCGCGTCTGGGGCAGGGGCCGGCCCTGTGGCCGACCGCAGCACGTGAGGGCAAGGGCCGATGGGCCTTCGGATGACCCAGAGCCGACGGTCGCTGACGGCGCGGGATGCCGCGGTGCGATCGTGAGATGCCGGTTGGAGAGCGAGCATGAGTGTGGTGTGCGAAGTATCGACCGAAGTCAGCGCTGCGGCGTTGGCCCAGGCCCTGGAGGGCGAGCCGGGACGGTTCTTGTTTGAAACGACGGCGATCGACGGTTCGCGGGGGCGTTGTTCGTTGGTCGGCGCGCGCCCGTTTTTGCGCTTTCGGTGCTGGGGGTCGCGCTGCGAGTTCAGCAGCCGGCGGGGAGTGCACCAGACTTTTGGCAATCCTTGGCATGTGCTCGAGCGTTTGCTCGAGCGGTACGAGTTGGTCGACCCGATCGAGCTGCCCTTTCCTCTGGGGGGCTGTTTCGGTTACTGGGGATTCGACCTGAAGCACTTTGTCGAACCGCGACTGCCGCGGCGCTTGGACGAGTTGGGGTTGCCCGACGCGGACCTAGGGTTCTACGACAGCCTGGTCGCGTTCGACCATGGAATCGGTAAGGTGTGGATCATCGCGACCGGACTCGAGTTGGAAGGCAACCCGTGTCTGGCGCGGGCGCAGTTGGCACAGGCGGATTGGAGGCGGGCGATCGAGCGGGCCGCTCGGGGGGGCGACGTGGAGAAGGGTGGCGGCATGGCCGGGTGCGGTGGCGCGATGGCGGAGGCAGGTTCTAGGGTGGTGACTGAGGCGGAAGCGGTCGAGTGGTCCGCACGCGGGGAGGGGCCTGTAGCGGGGATGTCGCGCGCGGGTTACGTGAGCCTGGTGCGGAGAGCGCAGGCGTACATTCGCGCGGGGGATATTTACCAGGTGAATCTGGCGCATCGTTTCATGGCGTCGAACCGTTGGGGTGGATGGGACTGGTACCGGGCACTGCGGGCGTGTTCGCCGGCGCCGTTTGCGGCATATCTGGATTGCGGGCAATTCCAACTGGTGTCGTCATCGCCGGAGCTGTTTCTGCGGCTGAGCGGGTCGCAAGTGGTGACGCGGCCGATCAAGGGGACCCGGCCGCGGGCGCGCGACGCAGGCGGCGATGTCCGGCTAGGCCACGAGTTGCTGGCGAGCGACAAGGAGCGGGCCGAGTTGGTGATGATAGTGGATTTGCTTCGGAACGATCTGGGTCGGGTCTGCGAGTACGGTTCGGTGCAGGTACCGGACCTCATGCGTTTGGAGCGGTTTGCGCAGGTGCAACACCTGGTGGCCACGGTGGCCGGGCGGCTGCGATCGAGCGCCACGCATCTCGATGCGCTGGCGGCTTGTTTTCCGGGCGGCAGTGTGACGGGCGCGCCCAAGATCCGGGCCTTGGAGATCATCGAGGAACTCGAGCCGGTTGCACGGGGGCCGTATACGGGTTGTCTGGGGTATCTAGGCTTCAACCGGGAGAGTCTGCTCAGCATCATCATCCGGACGGTGGTGTGTCGGCCGGCCGCGGTGTGTTTCCAGGTGGGCGCTGGGATTGTGAGCGATTCGGTGCCCGAGGCGGAGTACGAGGAGACTCTGGCGAAGGCGGCGGGATTCGAGGCGGCCTTTGCTTGGCTCGAGCAGAGGCGTTTGCCGTTGGCTCGGGCGCGTGGGTGAGGTCGGACGATGATTGCGTACGTCAATGGCCAGTTTGTCTCCGACGAGGCCGCGGTGGTGTCGGTGTACGACCGCGGTTTCTTGTACGGAGACGGTCTCTTCGAGACGATCCCCGTGTGTCACGGCCGACCGTTTCGTTGGGGGCAGCACCTCGATCGGATGCACCGCGGTGCGGCGGCGTTGGGGATGCGCGTGCCGCTTGAGCCCTCGGCTTTGTTGGCGGTGGCGGCGGAGTTGATCCGGCGGAACCGACGGCCGGAGTCGATCCTGCGGCTAGGGCTATCGAGGGGCGTCGGCGCGCGCGGCTATTCCCCTGCGGGTGCGACCCAGCCGACGCTGGTGCTGACGTTGCACGAGGCGCCTTGCGGGGAGTCGGAGCGAGCTCTGCAGTGGCGTTTGGTTACGGCGCTCTACCGTGTGCCGGTTGGAGATCGGCTGGGGCAGTTCAAGCACAGCAGCCGGTTGCTGCAGGTGTTGGCGCGCGCGGAGGCGGAGGCCGCTGGGGCTGACGAAGCGGTGGTGCTGAACACGCAGGGGGAGGTGGTCGAGACAGCGGCGGGCAACCTGTTCTGGGTTTGTGGTGGCGTGGTCGGCACCGCCCCGGTCGCCCTCGGAGCCCTGCCGGGAATCACTCGGGGGGTGGTGCTCGAGATCTGCGGGCGACTGGGGATCCCAGCCCGCGAAGCCGTGGTGACGCGCGAACAACTCGCTCAGGCAAAGGTCCAGGCGCTCTTCGTGACCCTGAGTTCTTTCGGGGTAGTCGAGGCGGTTTCGTGGGATGGCGAGTCGGTGGGTCGCGCGGCGGTAGTCGAGCAGATTCGCCACGCCTATCGCGGGGTAGTCGAGTTGGAGGCGGCGCGAAAGTAGTTTTCACGAAAGTAGATTTCACTTGCCAGGTCAAGCGGTGGTTCTTAGGCTTCGATTTCTCACAGCATGGGCGTAGCGCTGCGAACGCAGTCTCGCCGGATGCCGCGCGCAGAGTTGTGCCGGTGTTCAAGGGGTTACCTTGATCACCCTCAGCAAGAAGGAACTTATGAAAGCAACGAGTAGCTGGTTTACTCCGATCTGTCTTGGGACCGCTTTGCTCCTGGGCTCGAGCACGGTTCTGGGGCTGCCGTTGATCACCGACGTGGTCGAGACGGGCGGTGACAACGAACCGACGGACACGATTCTGGCCAAGTGGACCGGGATTACTTGGAACACGACGGTGGCCAACGAGCCGACTCCGAACACGCCAGTCGGCACGCCGTTCACGGTGCCAACGTTTGGGGAAGACGTGCCTGCTTATGTGGACCGCAATCATCAATGGAACGGCGCGACGGCCACGCTGCCGCTGCCGGCGTACTTGGTGGGCGGGGAGTACATCATGAGCGGCAATGACAACCGCGACAATGCCAGCTATCGCCTCGACATCACGGTTTCTGAGGCGGCGCTGGTTTACGTCCTGGTGGATAACCGGCTTTCGGACGGCGCCGGTGGGGATCCGCCGGAAGGGGGATTGCCGGTCGAGTGGTGGGTGGGGATGGCGTGGATGGCGCTCGAGGGGTATCAGCCGGTGTTGAACGGGCTGAATCGGGTGGGGGATCCGTTGATTCCAGACGAGATCGGTGTGGACGAGGGTGGCGACGGGGTGGGGCCGGGTGCTGGGATCAACCAGTACTCCTCGGTGTACTTCAAGGAGGTGCCCGCCGGCACGTTCAGCATCTACCAGGCAGACAACGCCGGGCGCAACATGTATGGCGTGGTGATCAAGCCGCTGCCGACCTCGGCCAGTAATCCGCCGGTGATCACGGGGGTGGTTCCGGCCAACAACACCCTGTTCTACGGCGCTGGGGGCGGTTTGCGATTCGAGGCGACCACGGTCGCGCCGAATCGGTTGGACGCGGCGAACATCCGCCTGACCCTCAACGGGACGGATGTGTCAGGTGCTTTGACCATTGGAGGCTCGAACACGAGTCGGACGGCGGCGTACTCCGGTTTGATGGCGAACCAGGTATACACCGCGCGGATCACGGTCAGTGACCAGGCCGGCCGCTCGGCGACCCAGGACTTAACGTTCGACACCTTCGATCCTGCGGTCGCGGTGACGGTGGACGCAGAGGACTACAACTACGAGAGCGGCAGGACCTTAGCTAACCCAGTGCCAGCCGGCTACGCCAACTTGGCGGGGACCGCTGAGATCGATTACCACGATTTGAACACCGCCACGACGGCGGCGGAGTATCGGTTCAGCGATTTTGTGGGGTTGGCCGTGAGCACGGATGGGGCACGACCGGGCTACGTGGCGGGTGTGGCGACAGACTATCAGGTGACAAGTTTCCTGGCTGGGGATTGGCTCAACTACACGCGCAGCTTTCCGGATAAGGTCTACCAAGTCTATTTGCGGGCGTCCGCCGGTTCACCGCAACGAGTGCGCTTGGATCGGGTGGGTGGCAATCCCACGACGGCGAACCAGACGCTGTTTGGGCTAGGCACCTTCGTCGTGCCGCGCACGACCAATCCCTTCGAGTACATCCCGTTGACGGATGCAGCCGGCCAACCGGTGGTCGTGCCGATGGCGGGCGCCACGACGGTGCGGTTGACGGGGTTGCGGTCGCCGACGCCCGGGCCCACGCTCAACTTCCTGCTCTTTGTGCCGGTCAGCGCGCCGGAGGGGCCGCCCTACGTAGGCACGGTGTCGCCGGGCGTGGACGCCGCGGATGTGGCGCTCGATGCAGTCGTGCGGGCGACGATCGTCAACGGCGTGAAAACGGTGGCGACTGGGAGTGTCCGACTCACGTTCAACGGCAGCGACGTGACGGGGGCGACGACGGTCACGCCTGGCGCGGCGGGTGTCGAGGTGACGTACGATCCACCGGGCTTGCTGTCGATCGACACGTCGTACGCGGCGCAGCTTAGCTTCCAGGACACGGCGGGCGGGGGGCATACGAGCGCGTGGACGTTTAGGACACTGGCCTACAAACCGATCATCACGAGCGTAACCGAGCTCTGGGGGGACGACTCGGTGAATACACCGGCCCAGTACACGGGGCAGACGTTCAGCCATCCGAACCTGGGCGCGATCACGCTGGGGACGTTCCAGGAAGACGTTCCGGCGTACCGCGACCGGACGCATCAGTGGAACGGGGTGACGGCGGCGTTGCCGTTGCCGTCGTACTTGGTGGGTGGGGAGTACATCATGAGTCGCAACGACAATCGTGACAACAACCCCTATGAACTGGCGGTGAGGGTCACGGAACCCGCGCTGGTTTATCTGTTGGTCGACAACCGCCTGACCGATGGCGACGGCGCTAACCCGCCGGAATCGGGTAACCCGCTCGATCAATGGCTAGCGATGTACTGGCTGGGGCTGGATGGTTTTACCCCGGTCCGAAACGGTCTCAACCGCACGGCGAACTTCGCTATCCCGGACGAAGTCGGTGTGGACGAGGGGGGCGACGGCGTGGGGCCGGGCGTGGCGATGAACAACTATGCGTCGGTCTACGTGCGCGAGGTGCCGGCGGGCATCTTCACCCTCTACGCGGCTGAGAACGCGGGACGCAACATGTACGGGGTGGTGGTGCGGTCGGTGGCGTCGCATGCGTTCACGCCGGCCATCAGCATCACGAGCCCGGCGGACCAGGCGACCTTCGCGACGGCGCCGGCCGACATTCCCCTTACGGTTAACGCTTCGGTCCGTAACAGCACGATCGCCAAGGTCGAGTACTACCAGGGGGTACTCAACCAGCAGAAGATTGGCGAAGCCACCACGGCGCCGTACACGCTGGCCTGGCCAGGTGTGGGGGCGGGGAGGTACACGTTGCGGGCCAAGGCATTCAGCGCGGCGGGCGCGTCGGCGGTGTCGGCGCCCGTGACGATCGTGGTGGGGAAGGTGATCAGCGTCAACTTCCAGGCCTCGACGGCGGAGGTGCCGCCGGGCTACTTACCGGACTATGGCTACATCTTTGCCGATCAGGGCAACGGGTACAGTTACGGTTGGGACGACGACAACACGGCGCACGCGCGGGATCGGAACGACACGCGTTCGCCGGACGAGCGTTACGACACGTTCAACCACATGCAGAAGACCGACCCGCTGCCGGCGGGTCGGGTTTGGGAGATTGCGGTTCCCAATGGCCGCTATGGCGTGCAGGTGGTCGTGGGCGAGGCGAGCAACTTCGACAGTGTCTACGATCTGCAAGCCGAGGGCACGACGATCGTCCAGGGCACGCCCACTACGGACGTGCGCTGGTTCGAGGCGACGGCCGTCGTGACGGTCAGCGACGGTCGCTTGAGCCTGGGCAATGGCCCGCTCGCAGCCAATAACAAGGTCGGGTTCGTGGACATCGCCACCCTGCCGGCGGAAGTTCCCAGGCCGGTCCTGACCGCGCGGTTGGTAGGCGGGACGCTGACGGTCACCTGGACTCACGCCGGTAAACTCCAAGAGGCTGGCAGCGTCACGGGCCTGTGGGCCGATGTGGCCGGGAACCCGCAGGGGACGTATTCGGTGTCGGCTACCGAACCGCGCAAGTTCTACCGGGTCATTGTCCCGTAGTGGGGGTTCGCTTGTGCTGCCTGAAGGCGGCTTTCCCAGAGGCCGGGGCTTTTGCCCCGGCCTTTTTTCGTGGGACCTCATGCCGTTGGGAACCTGCTCGGCGGGTCGCATCTCGAGGGGGTCTTTCCAAGCCGGCTTACCCAGGGTAGGCTGGCGGCAACATGTCGCTGCCCATTGCTTTTTCCCTCCGGGTCCGGCGCGCGCTCGGCGGGTCAAGCGTCTGCGCCGGCTGGATTGGCTGCCTCGGGTTAGGGTTGTGCCTCGCATCCGCGCGGGCGGACGCCAAGGCTTATTACGAGATCCAGGTGGTGGATCAGGGGACGGGGCGCGGTGTGCCCCTGGTCGAGCTGGAGACGGTGCATCGGGTCCGTTTTGTTGCCGACAACGCCGGGCGGGTGGCGCTCGCCGAACCTGGCTGGATGGGCCAGCGTGTGTTCTTCCATGTGCGCAGTCACGGCTACGAGTTTCCCAAGGACGGCTTTGGCTATGCCGGGGCGGTGGTGACACCGGTTCCGGGGGGTAAAGCGGTGATCGAGTTGAAGCGACTGAATGTGGCGGAGCGGCTTTACCGGGTGACGGGCGAAGGGCTCTACCGTGACAGCGTCCTGCTGGGTGCGCCGGTGCCGCTCGCCAAGCCGTTGGGCAGCGCGCAGGTGGTGGGGCAGGATTCGGCCTTTGCGGAGCTGTATCGGGGCAAGGTCCATTGGTTCTGGGGCGATACCTCCCGCTTGCGGTATCCGCTGGGCCATTTCTGGATGGCGGCGGCCGTCTCCGACTTGCCCGATCAGGGCGGTCTGGACCCGGCGCTGGGCGTGGATCTCCGCTACCTCACCGACGCGGAAGGGTTCAGCCGGCCGGTCTGTCGGTTGGGCTTCGAGCGCGGTTTGATCTGGGCTGACGCCTTCGTGGTGTTGCCCGATGAATCCGGCCGCGAACGGCTCTTTTGTCACTATGCGCACATGGAATCGCTGGCGAAGATGCTCGGCCATGGTCTGGCTCGTTACCATGATGAGCGAGCCGAGTTCGAGCGCGTGAAGGAACTCGATCTGGCCGATCGCCACCTCTTCCCCGGGCAAGCCCACCCGCTGCGACACCGGATCGAGGGTGCGGAGTATCTCTACCTAGGCGAAGTCTTCCCCAACGTGCGTGTGCGCGCCGAGCTCAGTCACTTCCTCGATCCGGCCCGGTACGAAGCTTGGACATGCCTGGCGCCGGGACCGGTCGAGACCGCGGCCGTGTTGCGGGATGCGGCGGGCGGGGTCCGATATGTTTGGCGACCGCGCGGGGTCCCGGTCGATGGGGCGCGCGAGCACCAGCTCGTCCGGGCCGGTCGGTTGAAGCTCGCTGAGGCGCGCCACCTACCGGTGGATGTGGACTCGGGCCAGCCGGTGGTCTTGCACCGGGGCACGGTGCGTTGGAACGAGTATCGGCGGGCTTGGGTGTTGATCGGGACCCAAGGGGGCGGCAGTTCGTATCTCGGCGAGGTTTGGTATGCGGAGGCGCCCGACCCCACGGGGCCGTGGCGGCGGGCGAAGAAGATCGTGACCCACGACCGTTACAGCTTTTACAACCCGGTGCATCATTCCTTCTTCGATCAAGACCAGGGCCGCTTGATCTACTTCGAAGGGACGTACGCCAACACCTTTTCTGGAAACCCCGACGCCACGCCGCGCTACGACTATAACCAGATCATGTACCGCTTGGACCTGAGCGACGCGAGGCTGCGGCCGGCGCAGGCCAAATCCGACGGCCCGGGTGACTAACGGTACGGGCATGGTTGTCGCTGGCCTCTAGCGATGCGGGCATCGTTTTGGCCGGGGTCGGCCCGGTTCAGGGCGCCACCTCCTCGTTCGCCCCGGCGGGCCATTGATCCAGCGGCTCCCATCCCAGGAGTTGGCGGGCCGGCTCGAGATCGAAGATGGCGCGATGCACGGGTCGGCTCGCCACAAACAGGACCGAGTAGCCGGGGGCCAGTGAGGCCTCGATGGCGCGGACAAAGAACCGACCCGCATCGGCTGGGCTCAGGTAGACATCCGGTCCATGGGCCGTCGCCGCCAATTCGGCGGCGTGTTCAGCCGTGCGCGGGCACCAGCCAAGCCGCAGCGCCAGCACGCACATTGCGGAGTTGCGCGCGTAGGCTTTGCCTCCCGCCTCCAGGAAGATCTTGCCGGCCGCGTACCAGTGCTTCGGGGTGTAGAGGTCCTGGGCGCGGATGGGCCAGGGGCCTTCGAGGAGTTGCCACCAGTTCACTTGGCCGGTGCTAGCCAGGAGCAGGCGCCGAACGCCCTGGAGCCGGGCAGCCTCGAAGACATTGTAGCCGCCGAGCAGGTTGCTGGGCATGAGTTGCTCGCGGAAGTCAGCTTCATCGGGCTCGCCACCCAAGTGAATAATCGCCGCGACGCCCGCGGCCGCTTGCTGCACCGCTTCGCCTTGGGCCAGATCGCCGACGACGAAACCGCTCGTGCCCGGTGTGGGCCGCCGATCGAAACCGCGCACGCGCCAGCCGGCAGCCACCAAGGCCGACACGGCGGCGCGCCCAAGGCGGCCCGCCGATCCGGTCACCAAAATCGGAGCCTGACGGTCCAGATTCACCCGGGACCATTAGGGCATCGGCCGCGGCCCGACAAGGGCGGAATCCGGCTCGTGTCGCAGCGGCTGGCTTTCTGGCAGTCCTCCGGTGTCCCGGGCGGCAAACTGTCCGCCGTCGACGGCGCGCCTCGCCGGCCCTGGGGACGAGCACCGTGCCTGAGCTGGCCTCGATCACCGACTGGTGCGCGCGCCGGTTTACTGGGCAGGCTCGCGGGCCAACTGTCGCAGCATCTCGATTAACTCGTCCACCAGGCGCTCGCCGGTGCCCGGTTCGGCATAGCTATGGAGCCCTGTCCAGACCTGATAGCCGCCGAGCTTGTGCCCAGCGAGGTCGGGCAGGTAACCGATCCAGTCGTTCGCCAACTCGGCGATGTAAGTGTGGCGGAAGGGCGAGCGATTCTTGAGGTCCAGGCCAAGTTGGGTAAACAATTCGGCCGGCACACCCACCAGCGCAATATCCCCCAGGAGCAGCGCCTGGAGCCAGGTCTCGCGCTCCTGACCGCGCTGGGGCCCCAACTTCCGCCGCATATCGCGAAACACCTCGACGACCGTATCGCCATGGGCTCCGACATACTTGCGGCAATAGCGGCGGACCGCCTTGTCCTCGCGCGCCTCGTCGAACTGGCGCACCCGGAACTGGAAGGGGCGTTTGAGCGCGGCGAGGCGCGGGACTGGCCGGGGCTGGGCGTGGCGCAGGGCTGCGAGCACGGCCTCTTGGATGCGCTCCGTCGCTTCCTCTCCGGAGAGCGTCAGGTTGTGGGTCGACCCGGAGGCGCCCTGGAGGAAACAAACCCTGCCCCCCTGGTCGAGTTCGAGGGCTTGTGCGGCCAGGCCATAGAAGCTGGGCGAGCGGCGGCCCGGCTGCCGGGTGCCGATCGAGTGGGTCGAATGGTTGAAGAGCAGAGCGCGCAGTCGATCGTCGGCGCCGCGGAAGGCGAGCACGGGCAACTCGGGATCGAAGGGGCCGGTCGGGCGCACAAAAGCGTCTCGCGGGCCCACCCAGTAGATCTGGCCGTCTTCGAGCAGGACGCGGCTATTCTGCCCCACCGTTTCCTCCCGACCGAGGTGGAAGAAGAGGCGACAACCCTCGGGCGAAAGAGCTGCATGGGCCTCCTGCACGGCCTGCACGATGCCCCGCTGCACCGCCCGGCAAAAAGTCTCGTCGCGGCCGTACCCGTGCACGGCCATGGTGCTGGGGGCGTGGTGTGTGTGGGTGCAATGGATGAGGATGTGGGCTGCGGGGATGCCCGTCGTACGTTCGAGTTCCGCCACCACCGGATCGAGCAAGTCCCGAGTGATCATCAGAATATCACAGGCCACCACCGCGAACGTGCCGAAGGGCGCCTGTTCGAGCACCACCGCCACGGCGCGCAGCTTGCCTTCTTGGCCCTTGGCTTGCCCGGCGGTGATGCCGCCCGCGATGGTCATCTCGTCGTGAGCTTCGAACTCAGCGACGCCGGTGCCCACGCGGAGGATGGGGCTGCTGGTTGGGCGTTGGAGGGGCCGTGCTGCCTCGACCGCGGGTGCGGCGGGGCCGGCCCAGGCGTGACTGATGCAGAGCGCGGTCCACAGGGCGGCTCGAGCTAGCCGCGGCCCTCCGATGGGCTCGCCCGCCAGACCCGGGCGGGGGGCCGGCGTGGGTCTAGGTCGGGGCCGGACCAGGTGGTCGAGGCAAGCGACGGACCGGCGCGGTGGCAGGGACCTCGAGTTGGGAGCGTGCATGGGCGACAGCATGAGGCACATCCGGTTCTTTGCCAAGCCGCCTGTCCCGCTGCCTTCCACTTGGCATGCAAACAGAGTTGCCTCAGAGCCAGCGCCCGTGGATGATCTGGGTTTCTGGCTTGGGCGTGGCCTCGGCGGGCCGGGGCAACTGGCCTGCGTGGTGTGCGCGGGTTCGAGGGCGCCGGCTGGAGCACGGCGCGCCTGTCGGTTGAATAAGGCGGGGTGCCGGTGGGCGGCAGGGCAAATGGAATGACGTAATGCAAACTCGACGAACCGGCAAGGCCGTGGGCGGCCTCCAAGTGATTCGCCTGCCGAACGGCGATTTCCAGGAGGTGTTTCTTAACATCCCGGCCATTGGGTTCGAGGATCCGACCAGCCTCTTCCAACGCTTGTACGATTACCTGGCCGATCACCCCCGGCTACGCATCGTGCGGCAGGACGTGTTTGGCGTCGTCAACGATCCGGTTCACGTCAAGCACACGAAGGCTTACCGGTTGAACGGCGTCGAGTGGCCGGTCACTTGGGTCGAGGAGGGCAACGGCGGCGGTTGCCCCGTGGCCGGGATCCAGGTGCATGCGGTCTCGGGGGTCACGGTGCAGCCCGTGCAGGTGGACGGCCGGACGATCGGCACCGCGTTCGAGAATGCGGCCGCGCGCTACTGTGTGTTGGGCGGCATTCGTTCCGAGAACGCCGAGGAACCTCGGGGCGAGCAGGCCTGGGAGACCCTCGAGATCATGGAGCAAGCGCTCGGGTTAGTGGGCTTGGATTTCTCGCATGTCTGCCGCACCTGGTTTTACCTGGACGACATCCTCGAGTGGTACGACGAATTCAACCGCGTGCGCAACGAGTTCTTCCGCGAGCGCGGCGTCTTCGATCGGTTGGTGCCGGCCAGCACGGGGGTGGGTGGGGGCAACTCCGCCGGGACAGCCGTCGTGGCGGACCTGTTGGCCATCCAACCGAAGCACCCTGCGGTGCGGCTGCGCATGGTGCCCTCGCCGCTCCAATGCCCCGCGCTCGAATACGGCAGTTCGTTCAGTCGGGCGGTCGAGTTCATCATGCCGCGGCAACGCCGGCTCTACGTGTCCGGGACCGCGAGCATCGCTCCCGACGGCCGCACCTTGCATGTGGGCGATGTGGCCAAGCAGGTCAAACTGACCATGGAGGTTGTGGCCGGCATCTTGAACTCGTGCCAGATGGGTTGGGAGCACATCACTCGCGCCATCGCGTATTTCAAACACGCCGAAGACGCCCCGGTCTTCAGCCAGTATTGCGCGCAGCAGCGGCTGCCGAACCTGCCGGTGATCGTGGCCAAGAACGATGTCTGCCGCGACGATCTTCTGTTCGAGATCGAAGTGGACGCTGCCTGCCTGGAGTGACGCGACGCCGGCGGCGGGGGCACCCCTCGGCGCGGCGGGGCCGACCCACCGGGCGCGGCGTTAGTCGGCGCCGTGTTGCTTGAGCACATCGGCGATTCGCACCGGCCGGCCGCCTTGGCGCTTGCTTTCGTCGGCCGCCTCCATGAACGCGAACAGCTCGATGGTCTCCTCCGGCGAGACGGGCGCCACGCCCGATTGAAAGAACTTCATCACCTCGCGGATTAACGGTGCGTAACCGCCGCCCGGCTTTTGATCGAGGACGGCCTTGGTGCCAAAGAGCGTCACCCGATAAGGCGCGCTCGCGTTCCGAATCCCAATCATCGTCCCCACTTTACCGTCCGCCCACCGCCCCGTGACCACGTCCGTGTTCGGCGTCGCCGTCCGCACGACGCTCTCACATCCGGTTCCCAACGCGGTGTAGAGGGCCTCCGCCGCATGCACACCGTACCAGAACAAGTCCGGATGATGGGGTTCGAGGGCGCACGGACCGGTCGAGACTGCACCGCGGACATCGCCCACGTTCGCTTGCTTGAGTTCGACCAAGCCTGGGTAATAACGCAACGAAGAGGAGCTGAAGCACGGCACGCCCAGTTCACTCGCCAGTCGGTAGATGGCGATGGCATCGCGCAGCGACCCCGCCACGGGCTTGTCGATGAACACCGGTTTGCGGGCGCGCAACACCGGCTTGACCTGTTCGAGGTGCGGCCGCCCGTCGACGCTCTCGAGCATCACGACGTCCACCTCGGCACAGAGCGCCTCGATCGAGTCCAGGATCTTGACCCCATACTGCTCCTGAAGCTGACGGGTGTAACCATCGACGCGCGACCAGCTCGACTCGAGGTCGGGGCTACCGCCTTTAAAGGCAGCCACCACCCGTCCGCCCGGCACATGATTGCGGTCGTTGGCATCGTTCAACAGCTTGGTGAACGCGATCGCGTGCGAGGTGTCCAGCCCGATCATCCCAATCCGCAGCTCCGCCCCCTGAGCCAAGAGTCCGCTGGCCAGGAGGCCCGTCATCCAGTTCATCGAGAATCGTTTCATGAAGTGTGTTCCAGTCCGGCGCTGGCGATCCAACGTCCCAGCGCCAGCACACTCTAGTCCGGCGCCCCAGCCGGAGCAATGCCGGAACCAAGACGGCGCGCAGTTGGGTGTTTTTCCGAGCCTGTGCCTGTTGGACCTCCGGAGGCTTGAACCCTTGCTACGCCCTTGCGCCGATCACAGCGAAGCGGACTGGAGTCCGCGCTCCGGAAGCCGCGGCGATGCGGCACGTAACGGTGCTCGACCGAGTTCGAGAGAACCGAGGTAGGGCCGCCGCGGAGCGACTCTGGCCTCGACACGCGGGTGCCAAGTTCCAAGACTGCGCTCCATACATGGCGCGTGTTGTCCTCGATCAAGTCAGTAAGGTGTTTCCGGGGCCGAAGGGTGAGCTGTTGGCGGCGGTGAACGCGGTGAGTTTGACGGTTGAGGACAAGGAACTCGTGGTGTTGGTGGGACCGTCCGGGGCCGGTAAGTCGACCTTGCTGCGCCTCATTGCCGGACTCGAGGTCGCCACGGCGGGCACGATCGCCATTGATGGGTGCGTGGTTAACCAGGTTCCGCCCCAAGACCGCGATGTCGCCATGGTCTTCCAGCACCACGCCCTTTATCCCCACCTGACCGTGTACGGGAACCTCGCCCTTGGTCTGCACTTGCGGAGGGTCCCCAAGGCGGAGGCGGACCGGCGCGTGCGCACGACGGCGGAATGGCTGGGTTTGACCCCTCTGTTGGAGCGGATGCCGTCGGCGCTATCGGGTGGGGAACGCCAACGGGTGGCCCTCGGCCGAGCCTTGGTGCGGCAGCCCAAGGTCTTTCTGCTGGACGAGCCTTTGTCCCACCTTGACGCCCCGCTGCGCGCCCAACTGCGGGCGGACCTCAAGCGGTTGCAGGCGCGTCTAGGCGCGACCGTGGTCTACGTGACCCATGACCAGGCCGAAGCCCTGGCCCTGGGCGAGCGCCTGGTCGTCCTGCGGGATGGCCAGATCCAACAGGCCGCCGACCCCCTGACCCTCTATCGCCGGCCCGCCAACCGGTTTGTTGCTGGGTTCATCGGATCGCCTCCGATGAACTTCCTCCGTGGGCGACTCGAACCTCGCGGCGAGACGCTCGAGGTTCGGCTTTGCGCTGCAGCCGGCTCGCCCTCGCCTTTCGCTTTGGCGATCGCGGCGACACGGGCGGCTGTCCTCGAGGGCGCGGCCGGCCGAGACGTCATCGTGGGCATTCGGCCGGAGGACGTGCGTTTGCAGCCCCACCCCGCTACCAACGCGGCTACCCCGTCGGTGCTGACCGGCACGGTGGACCTGGTCGAGGCCGCCGGCGCGGAGGCTCATGTGCACGTGCGAGTGTTGGGCCAGGCGATTGTGGCACGCGTGCCGAGCGATTCGCCAGCTCGACCGGGGCAAGTCGTGGCGGTCGAGTTCGCCGCTGCCCACGCCAGGTTGTTCGACCCGGCGTCGGCTTCTGGTGTCGCGCTCGGGTAAAGCGCACTTCGTCAGGCCGCGCGAGTCCTGATCGCGATGGAGCGCGGTCCATCACGTCCACCCAGCGGGTCTGAGGACGCGCGCCCCGGCCGGTGCCTGCCGGATTTCATCCAGCGCAGTGCGTGGCACGCGCCTCGTAAAGGAGTCCGGCAGGAGAGGAAGGACTTTCCTTTTTGTCGATTTGGTGTATGGGATGGTCCAGACACACCGATTACCCATGCACGGCTTGCTAGACTCACTGCGCCTTTCCACACCGGGATGCCCGGGCCTGTGGACCTACTGGAACCTGCGCTTGGCGAAAGGCTTCGCCGCACCCGGCATCGTCAGCAGGCTTTCGTCGGTGCTGGGCATGGCCGCAACGCTGGTGGCGGCCGAGCCGCTCGAATTGGGGACGCGACGCGAGTTGTTCGTCGACCGGTTTCTGATCGAGCGCTTGGAAGGGGCCGAGTTGCGGCTGCACCACCCGCAACCGGCGGGAATCGTGTTTCGGTTCGACCAGCCGTGGGAGGGGATTGTCAGCGGTTACGTCACGGTCCTCCACGAGCCTGGCAAGTTCCACCTCTACTACCGAGGCCGGCCAACGGCCTCCCAGCGGGATGCCTCAGCCGAGGCGCGGGAGGTTGCTTGCTACGCCCAGAGCGCAGATGGGATCTACTGGACGCGGCCCGACCTCGGGCTATTTGAAGTGCACGGAACGCGTCGTAACAACGTGATTCTCACCGAACCCAAGAGCGTCACGCACAACTTCTGCCCGTTCCTGGACACGCGCCCCGGCGTGCCCGCTGCCGAGCGGTTCAAGGGAGTTGGGGGGACGGGGGCCGGCGGCTTGTTCGGGTTCCTTTCGTCGGATGGCATCCGTTGGCGGCCGGCTACCGAGCGGGCCTTGATCACGCAGGGGGCGTTCGACTCGCAGAACGTGGTCTTCTGGTCGGCTGCGGAAGAGCGGTACCTGTGCTATTTCAGGACTTGGAAGAACCAGGCGCGCTGGATCGCGCGCAGCACCTCGACCAACTTCCTGGACTGGACTGAGCCGGTCGACATGTCGTTCGGCGACGCTCCCATCGAGCATCTGTACATCAACCAGACGCAGCCCTATTTCCGCGCGCCGCAGATCTACTTAGCCACGGCCGCGCGGTTCAACCCCGGTCGCCGCGCGCTCACCGACGAGCAGGTTGCGGCGCTGGACCTGGACCACCCGCGCAACTACGCCGGCCTCAAAGGCGATTGCTCGGATGCGGTCCTACTCTCCAGCCGGGGCGGGCACGTCTATGAGCGGACCTTCCTCGAGAGCTTTGTGCGACCAGGATTGGATCTGCGCAACTGGGGTGCCCGCGCCAACTACCCGGCCCTGGGCGTCGTACCCACCGGTCCGAGCGAGATCTCGCTATATGTGTTGCGTCACTACGGCCAACCGACAATTCACCTGGAGCGCTTGACGCTGCGCCCGGATGGGTTCGCTTCCGTTCAAGCCTCGTACCGGGGGGGTGAGCTCCTGACCAAAGCGGTGCGGTTTTCGGGCCAAGACCTCGAACTCAATTGCTCGACCTCAGCCGCCGGCGGCTTGCGCGTCGAGGTTCTCGAGCCGAGTGGCACGCCCATCCCCGGCTACCGGATTGAAGATTGCCCGGAAATCATCGGCGATCAACTGGACCGGGTGGTCCGTTGGCAGGGTGGCCACAGCGTGCGGCCTTTGGCCGGTCGGCCGGTTCGCCTCCGCATCGTTCTCAAGGATGCCGACCTGTATTCACTGCGATTCCGTGACTGATCGGTAGACCGCTCCAGGGACAGTCCCGCCACCGCGCCTCCTGCCGCAGCTCCCAGAGGACAAAAAGACGCGGGCACAAGCCCGCGTCAGGAAGAGAGACAGGGTTTCGGAAGGTCTCAGGCGCGCCGGCGCATCGCCCAGAGGCCGAGCACCCCGAGCCCCAACAAGACGTAGGTTGCCGGTTCCGGCACAACGCTGTACGCAGCCAGGCCGTTGTTCGATTCCATCACGTACAGGACGTTGCCCCCGAAGGCGACTGCGCCGGTGCCGTTGACGTTCGCGTTCGAGGTCGGCAACAGCTCCGAATCCAAAGGCGCGCTGAGGTTCTCCAACCGGTACAGCTTGACGTTGTCGGGATCGGTCGTGTCGATGCCCCCCAGCAGACCGTTCTGCAAATCCAGCCCGAAGAGCCAGACGCTCGCCGGCAAGTCGCTAATGCTTTGTAGCGTGGTCGCGGTGCCGGCGCCAATGTTGAAACTCATCTCGCGCAAGGGTGTTCCCTGGGTTGACTTGCCCCAAAAGGTACTGCCAACGCCAAAGCCTAAGCCCAGCGCGAAGGGGCCATTGTTGGCGGCGGCACCCGTGGCGTCACTCTGCAGAAGTGTCGGGTTGAACGTCGCGCCATCCGTGGTGGTCAGGACCGAAGCGAAGGTCGCGCCCCGCGAAGCGATTAACACCTGCGTATCGGTGCCGGCGCCCCGCACGGCGAGGCTATCGCCAAACCGCAGCGCGTTGTTGGCCGTATCCGTCTTCCCGGGAGCGACGTTGCCCGCGAACGCCGCTGTCGGTGCGCTGCTTTCGTTCGCCCAGCGGTAGAGCCGATACGGATCGCCCAGGGTGTTCAGCGTGAGGTTACCTGCGAAAATCGCACCGTCCGCGGCCACGCCGACCATGTTGAGCGAATAGGTGCCCGCCCCCGAAGTGGGGATGCCCGTCAGGTCAAGGCTGCTGAGGTGATTGCCCGTCATACCGTCGAGCACGTTGATGCTCAGGCCCCCCGCACGGCTCAGCACCAGTACGTGCCCGGTCAACGGGTTATACGCCATGCCCCGTTCGGTGTGGCCCGTGGTCAAGTAGGAACGATCCCCGGGCGCCAAACTCCAGAGGGGCTCGAGCCACTGTGCTTGGAGGGAGGACACGAATACCAGCGCGGGTGCGCCGGAGACCAACAAGGGCAGCCATTTACGCTTCATAGGCATTGGCGTTTCACACTCAAACCACTACAGAGAGATTGACTGTTAAAACCGGGCGAAGTTTGCTTCGTAACAACCGTAAAGTCAATCAGAAACTACGCCCGATCCCCAAGACCTTTTTCGGGTTGCCGCCCCAGTCGCCCGTTCGAGTCAAGGCACTGTGTCACCGTGTCAACTACTTTTCTTCTGGTAAATAAAATCCATAGCACGAGGTGTCCGCACCGATCGCCGGGGGCGGCCCCGTGGGGGCGGGGGGCAGGGGAGGGCGTGAGGGAGGGTGGGGGATGGGTGGTCTACTCCGACTGGCGAAGGGCGCGGAGGCGGTCGCGGAGTCGGGCGGCACGCTCGAAGGCCTGGGTTTCGACGGCCAAGCGGAGTTCGCGTTCGAGGCGCTCGATCTCGGGCAGAGGCCGGATTTGATCGAGTTGCTCGGCCATCTCTCGGAGGGCGACGAGGGAGCGATCGCGTTCGAAGCGGAAGGTGTCGTCGTCGAGTTCGTCGAGGGTCTCGAGTTTGTGAATGGCGTCGTGGATCAGTCGGGCGGCCTGGGGATGGTGGCCCTCGCTGAGTTCGAGCATGGCGGCGGCGACGGCGTTCATGCGCAGGAGGTAAGGCCGCCATTTTTCGAGGTGCTGCTGGTCTTCGGTGCGTCGGGCATGTTGGCGGACGTGGTCGAAGAGGCGGATGTTGCGGGCGGTGTCGCGCACGGTGCGTTTCCAATCCTGGAGTTGGAAGAGGTGCACATAGCGATAGTAATAGAGGGTTCCCTCGGCGAAGAGTTCAGCGCACTCTTCCTCGCTCAACTCGAAGTCGTCGGCACGGCCGGCGGCCTTGGCCTTGGCGAAGCGGTGGAGGAAGTAGGCGAGGGCGGATTCCATGCCGTAAGGACGGAGGCTATCCGGGCGACCTTCGAGTTCGTACTGTTCGAGGCCGAGCGGGGTGCGGACCAGGAGGATTTCGCGGCCATCGGCGCCGTGGGTCAACCGGGCGTCCTTCTCGGGATCGTAAGGCCAATCGGCCAACCACTGACGCAGATCGAGCACATCACCCATAGGCGTTGTCTTTACCACAAAGGAAGGGGTTTGTCTTGGTCCAACTAGCTCTGGGCGACGGGGAGGGTACGCGAGCTAGCGTTGGACGCGGGCCGTGCCGCCGCGCGCGAGGGCCTCGACTTCCTTGCGGCTGGCCATGGAGGTGTCGCCCGGGGTGGTCATGGCCAAGGCGCCGTGGGCGGCGCCAAACTCGACTGCTTGTTGGGGGTCGTGGCCGGCCAAGAAGCCGTAGATGAGTCCGGAGGCGAAGCTGTCGCCGCCACCGACACGGTCGAAGATTTCGAGGTTGGGACGCGGGGTGGCTTGGTAGTATTGGCCATTAGTCCAGCAGACGGCGCTCCAATCGTTGCGGTTGGCGCTGTGGACTGCGCGCAGGGTGGTGGCGATGACGCGGAGGTTGGGGAATTGCCGGGTGGCCTGTTCGATCATGTGTTGGAAGGCGGTCACGTCGAGGGTGGTGAGGTGTTCGTCGACGCCGGCAACCTGCAGGCCGAGGCAGGCGGTGAAGTCTTCTTCGTTGCCGAGCATGACGTCGACGTGCCGGGCGATCTCGCGATTGACCTCCTGGGCGCGCGGCTTACCGCCGATGGACTGCCAGAGGCTGGGCCGGTAATTGAGGTCGTAGGAAACGACGGTGCCGTGTTGGCGGGCGGCCTGGACGGCCTCGATCACCAGGCGCGGGGTGGTTTCGGAGAGGGCGGCAAAGATGCCGCCGGTGTGGAACCAGCGGACGCCGCGTTGGCCGAAGATGTGGGCCCAGTCGAAATCGCCCGGTGCAAGTTGGCTGGCGGCGGTATGGCCGCGGTCGGAGATGCCGACTGCGCCGCGGACACCGAAGCCGCGTTCGGTGAAGTTGAGGCCGTTGCGGATGGCGCGGCCCACGCCGTCGAAGGGGCGCCAGCGGAAGAAGGTGGTGTCGACGCCCCCTTGCAGGATGAGGTCTTCGAGGAGGCGGCCGACGTCGTTGTCGGCGAAAGCGGTGCAGACGGCGGTGCGGAGGCCGAAGCAGCGGCGCAGACCGCGGGCCACATTATATTCGCCGCCGCCTTCCCAGACGCGGAAGGCGCGGGTGGTGCGGATGCGGTCCACGCCGGGGTCGAGGCGGAGCATAACCTCACCCAGGGCCAGCAGGTCGTATTGGCAGGTCTGGGCAGGTTTGATGGCGAGTTGGCTCATGGGTTCGGGGGCCTTGGGCGGAGTGGGGGGACGGCTCGCGGGTGCGGCGTGGCGGCTTGGCGGGACGGTCTGACTTAGCGGGGCGGTTCGGATTTCTTTTGGAGGGCGGCCTTGGTGGCGGCCTGGAGCGCGGCCAACTCTTCTTGCAGGGGGGCTTTCTGGGCGCGGTCCATGCGGTCGATGAACAGGATGCCGCGGAGGTGATCGACCTCGTGTTGGACGACTCGGGCGAGGAGACCGCCGCAGTGGAAGGCGACGGGTTGGCCGTGGCGGTCCAAGGCGGTGACATCGACGGCGCCGGGCCGGGTGATGTCAGCGTAGATTTCCGGGAAGCTGAGGCATCCTTCGGGGCCGGTCTCGGGGTTGCCGTTGGGGGTGACCTGCGGGTTGATGAGGACCAGCGGCATGAAGGCGTCGACGTTGGCGGGTTGTCCGTGGAGGTGGAGGGTCGAGGGGCGGTCGGTGACTTCCCGCACGTCGATGACGGTGAGTTGGAGTGGGCGGGCGACTTGTTGGGCGGCGAGGCCGACGCCGCGGGCGGCGTACATAGTGTCGAGCATATCGGCGATCAACTGTTGGACTTGCGGGTCGATCGTCTCGATGGGGGCTCCTTTTTGCCGCAGGGCGGGGTGACCGTAGTGGACAACTTCAAGGACCATGATGGGCGGGGAGCTGGCGGTACTTAGGTGCGCGTTGCGGCGCGGAGTTTTGGCGGGGGTGGCTTGGCGGTGGGTGGTATGCGTTAATAAGTGACGGAGGGGTCTTGCAGCATGCTGGCCAACTGCGGGACGGTGGGGCTCTTGGCGGTACGGACATAGTAGCCGCTACACGTGACCCCGGTCAGGAGGCTGTCCAGATTACTCAGGCCCAGCAGTTTACCCAGACAAAAGCCGGAATTGAAGTGGTCTCCGGCGCCGGTGGTGATGAGGGGTTTATCGGTCGTTGGGCCGGGGGTGAGGGTGTGGCCATTGGCGGTGACGGCCAGGGCGTAGGGCACCGGGTGGACGACCAGGGTTTGGACCGGGACCCGCCGATGGATTTGCTGGGCGAGGTCGGTGAGGGACTCGGGGGTTGGGGCGGGTCGGTCGATGCCCAAGACTTTGGCGACTTCGTGAGCTTCCTTTTCGTTGAGGCCGAGGGTGACCTCGAAGTATCGGCCGAACTTTGCGATCAGCTCGAGGGCATGGCGGAGGTCGTTGGGCAGTCGTTTTTCGGGATCGGCCAAGTCGATGAAGAGAGGGCGGAGGTCTCCGTTGAGCTGGGGGCAGAGCTCGGTCAAGAGGGCTTCCCACACGCCGCTCATGAAGGGGAGCATAGTCCAATTGACGAAGCCGACGAGGTGTGCGGAGGCGAGTTTCTGGGCGAACTTGTCTTTGCCGAAGCGGGCCTGGATATTCTCCCAGTTCATCTGTCGGAGGGACTCGTGTTTCCCGAGCATGACCTTGCCGTCTTCGAACTCGACGGCGTCGGTGTAGCCGGGTTCCGCGATGGAGTGGACTTCGGCGCGGCGAGCGAACTCGGCGAAGACGGGATGGAGGTTAGGGTAACCGAGGATGCCGAGGTAGGTGACGTTGAGGCCGAAGCTAGCGAGGGCATTGGCCATGATGGGGCCGTTGCCGCCCAGCTTGGTCATTTGGGAGACGAGCTCGATGTTGGTGCTATGGCCGGCGGCGGCGCGGATGCGTTCGCCCCACTGGTTCATGTGGGTCAGGCGGTGGTATTTCTCGGCGCTTTCGCGTTTATCCACCACGTGCAGGATTTCGTCGACGAAACCGTCCAAGCCGACGAAGGCGGACATCTGAGAGATGCGGGATGCGCGGGCGAGGAGTTGTTGGGCACACCGGTCACGTTGAGCTTGCGGGGTGGTCATAGGTGTCATGGGGCACGGGGGCGGCTCGGGCGGGCGGTGGGTCAATCGACCTGGACGCCGACGAGTTCGAGGATGCGTTCGAGTTCGGCGTCGCTGTAAAAGCGGATTTCGATGGCGCCTTTACCGTGGCGATAGCGGAGGGATACTTTGGTGGCCAATCGTTCCTGGAGACGGCTTTCGAGGGCGGCGGCGTGGACGTCTTTGGCGCCGGGCGGTTTGGGCGGGGTGGCGGTAGCGGGGGGGGGCGGTTCGGCCGAGCGGTTCAGGAGGCGTGCGACGAGGTGCTCGGTTTGGCGGACGTTGAGGCCGTCGCGGAGGATTCGTTCGGCGGCGAGGCGTTGCTCTTCGGGGTGCGACAAGGCGAGCAGGACCTTGGCATGGCCGACGGAGAGTTGGCCGGTGCGGAGGTGGGCCTGGACTCCGGGAGTGAGCTTGAGGAGGCGGAGGGCGTTGGTGACGGCGACGCGGCTCTTACCGACCTTGATGGCGACCTCTTCTTGGCGCAGGCCGAACTGTTCGACGAGTTGTTGGTAGCCTTGGGCCTCTTCCAGGGGGTTAAGGTTCTCGCGTTGGAGGTTCTCGATGAGGGCCAGTTCGAGAACGGCGCGGTCGTCGGCCTGGCGGACGACGACGGGGACCTGGTCCAGGCCGGCCAACTGGGCGGCACGCCAGCGGCGTTCGCCGGCGATCAACTCGTAATGGTCGCCCTGAGGACGGACCACGAGGGGCTGTACGATGCCGCGTTCTTTGATGGAGTCGGCCAATTCTTGGAGGGCGGCCTCGGGGAATTCCTTGCGCGGTTGGAAGGGGCAAGGGCGAATGCGGCTGAGCACCACCTGCTCGATGCGCTCTCGGGCGTCGTGGGCGGCCGAAGAGGCAGGAGTCGAGGTGGCGTTTTCCGGGGTGGGGGAGAGTGTCTTGGGGGCGGGCTGTGCGCCGCCCAGCAGGGCTCCCAACCCGCGACCAAGCGCCGGTTTCGCCATGAGCGGCGAGTTTTGCGGAAGGGGGATGGGCTGTCAATGGCCGGGTGGCGGGCGGTTTTGGGCGGGGCGGCTTGTAGCTTGCAATGGTTTGGGCTGGGGACTAGATTGGCCGTGAAACAACCCAACCGCATATGTACAGGCAACGGCGACAACCGAGCACCTCATGGCACGGCCGGCCGGGGCGGAGTGGCGGATTTACGTTGGCCGAACTGCTGAGTGTGCTGCTGATCGTGGGGGTGGTCTTGGCGCTGCTGTTTCCGGCCATGGCGCGATCGAAGGCGAAGGCGCAGGGTCTCCTTTGCCTGAGCAACCTGCGGCAGGTCAGTCTGGCCTGGGCGATGTATGCGGAGGATCACTTGGACCGGTTGCCGGGGGTGGCGGAGGGGTCGCATGCGGGGCGTGGCCGGTGGGTTTCGGGTTGGCTGGATTTCAGCGCGAGTTCGGACAACACCAACGTGAACTACCTGATGGACTCGGACTTTGCCCAGCTTGGGCCCTATGCGAAGAGCGCGCGCGTGTACCGGTGTCCGGCCGATCATAGCGCGGTTCAGATCGATGGGCGGTCGCATGCTCGGGTGCGGAGCCTGTCGATGAACTGTTGGATGAACTATGTGGGCACGGACGCCATTGGTCAGGACTTGTTCCGGGTGTTTCGGCGGACGAGCGACATTGTGGAGCCGCCGCCTTCGCGGGCGTGGGTATTTTTGGACGAGCGCGCTGACAGCATCAACGACGGGATGTTCCGGACCGATTTGAAGGACCGCCGGAAGGCGGCGCGGATTGTGGATTACCCTGCTGGGTACCACAATCGGGCGGCGGGGATCGCGTTTGCGGATGGGCACGCGGAGTTGAAGCGGTGGCAGGACCGGCGGACGGTGCCGGCGTTGATGACGAGCCAACTGATTCGGCTGGATGTGCCTTCGCCGGACAACCCGGATGTGGCGTGGCTGCAGGAGCACTCGAGCAGCCCGGTCATCGAGGAGTAAGGGCGGGCTAGGTGGAGACCGCGTTGGCGGGTGTGGTGGGTTGGGTGAACACCAGCTTGTCTTTGTCCACGCTGACGGTGATGGGGTCGCCGTCGTGGAAGGAGCCCTTGATGATTTCTTCGGCCAAAGGATCTTCCAGGTAACGCTCGACGGCGCGGCGCATGGGGCGGGCGCCGTAGGTGGGGTCGTAGCCGCGCTCGGTGAGGAAGTCGCGGGCGGCGCTATCGAGTTCGATGCGGATGCTCTTGTGTTTGAGCCGCGCCATGACCTTGGCGACTTCGAGGTCGAGGATTTGCATGAGGTCGGGCTTAGTCAACGAGCGGAAGACGATGACATCGTCCAGGCGGTTGAGGAATTCCGGGCGGAAGACGCGTTTGGCTTCGTCCATGATGCGGTCGCGCATTTTCTCGTAGTCGAACTGTTCGCTGGCGGGTGTAAAGCCGATGGTACCTTGTTTGCGGAGGCTTTCGGAACCGACGTTGGAGGTGAGCAGGACGATGGTGTTCCGGAAATCCACCGCGCGGCCGAAGCTATCGGTCAATTTACCTTCCTCGAGGATTTGCAGGAGCATGTTCATCACGTCGGGGTGGGCCTTTTCGATTTCGTCGAAAAGGATGGCGCAATAGGGTTTGCGGCGGACCTGTTCGGTGAGTTGGCCGCCTTCTTCGTAGCCGACGTAGCCTGGGGGCGAGCCGATGAGGCGCGAGACGTTGAATTTCTCCATGTACTCGCTCATATCGAGTTGGACGAGGGACTTGGCGTCGCCGAACATCTGTTCGGCCAGGGTTTTGGCCAGGAGCGTCTTGCCGACGCCGGTGGGTCCGAGGAGCATGAAGGTGCCGATGGGACGTTTCGGATCTTTGAGGTCGGCGCGGGAGCGGCGGAGGGCCTTGCAGAGGGCGTTGACGGCGATGCTTTGGCCGATGACGACCTTGGTGAGTTCGGCCTCCATGGCGAGGAGCTTCTGGGCTTCGTTTTGGCTCATGCGCTGGAGGGGGATGCCGGTCCACTTGGAGACCACGTGCATGATGTCTTCCTCATCGACCTTGACGCGTTTCTCCTCGCGGGCGGTTTTCCACTGGGTGAGGACGGCCTCGAGTTTTTCTTTGGCCTGCTTTTCCTTGTCGCGCATGGTAGCGGCGCCCTCGAAATCTTGCTCGCGAATGGCGCGTTCTTTGCGGGCCTTAATCTGCTCGATTTCGGCTTCGAGATGTTTGACGTCGGGGGGGCGTGTCATGGCGCCGATGCGGGCGCGGGAGCCGGCTTCGTCCATGACGTCGATGGCTTTATCGGGCAGGAAGCGGCCGGTGATGTAGCGGTCGGAGAGCTTGACGGCGGCGTCGATCGCGAGTTCGGTCAGTTCCATTTTATGGTGCTCCTCGTATTTGGCGCGGAGCCCTTTGAGGATCTGGACGGCCTCGTCGGTCGAGGGGGGTTCGACTTTGACGGTTTGGAAGCGGCGTTCGAGGGCGGCGTCTTTCTCGATGTACTTGCGGTACTCGTTGAGGGTGGTGGCGCCGATGCACTGCATTTCGCCGCGGCTGAGGGCGGGCTTGATGATGTTCGAGGCGTCCATGGTGCCTTCGGCGGAGCCGGCGCCCACGATGGTGTGCAGTTCGTCGATAAAGAGGATGACATTCTTGGCCCGGCGGATTTCGTCCATGACGGCCTTGATGCGCTCCTCGAACTGGCCGCGGTACTTGGTGCCGGCCACCATGAGGGCCAAGTCGAGCGTGATGACGCGTTTGTCGCGCAGCAACTCCGGCACGTTGCCCCGGGCGATCTCTTGGGCTAGACCCTCGACGATGGCGGTCTTGCCCACGCCCGCTTCGCCGAGGAGGACGGGATTATTCTTGGTGCGCCGGCAAAGGATTTGGATGACGCGCTCGATTTCGCCATGGCGGCCGATGACGGGGTCCATCTCGCCCTTGCGGGCGATGTCGGTGAGATCCCGGCCGAAGGCTTTCAACGCGGGGGTTTTGACTTCGCCCTTTTTCTCAGCGGGCTTTTCTCCGCCTTCGGCGTGGGTCTCTTCCGCTGCGGCGAAGTTGGGATCGAGCTCCTTGAGGATTTCCTGCCGGGTCTGTTCGATGTCGACGTCGAGGTTCTTGAGGACGCGTGCAGCGACGCCGTCGCCTTCGCGCAATAGGCCCAGGAGGATATGTTCGGTGCCGACGTAGGTGTGGTTGAGGGCTTTGGCCTCTTTGGCGGCGAGGGAGAGGACCTTCTTCACGCGCGGGGTGTAGGGGATGCTGCCGATCATTTTCTGGTCGGGGCCGGTGCCGACCTGTTTTTCGACCTCCATGCGCACGGTTTCCAGTTCGAGGCCGAGTTTTTGGAGCACGTTCACGGCGACGCCTTGGCCCAGTTTGATGAGCCCCAGGAGCAGATGTTCGGTGCCGACGAAATTATGGTTGAAGCGGTCGGCTTCTTTGCGGGCCAAGGCCAGGACTTGTTGGGCGCGCGGCGTGAAATTGTGCATGGATTCGTCGCTCATAGGCTTCCCTTGCAGCTCGGGTGATTCAAAGTGCTATGCCGGGTCCGGTTTGTCTAGGGCGGATCCCGGCGTGGGTGGGGTGATGGGGCGGCTGAGGGTGCGAAGGCGTTCGCGGATCATGTCCGCACGGTAAACGTCTCGTTCTTCGGCGCTGAGTTTCTCGGTATAGCCGAGTTGGAGGTGAGCGGGTTGCGTCACCAAGAACAGTTCGTCCACGAGGGCGCGGTGGGCGCCCGGGAAGAGCTCTAAGTCGATGCCCAGGCGAAGCAGGGAGAGGAGGTTCATGGCTTCCTTGGACGAGATGCTATGGGCGTTGGCGAGGATGCCGTAGGCGCGGCCGATGTGGTTAAAGACCACCTTAGGCTTTTTCTCGAGGAGCGTGCCGCGCGCGTTATCTTCGTGTTCGATGATTTGGGCGACGACTTTGCTGAGCCGCTCGACGATGTCGCCTTCGGCTTCGCCGAGGGTCATCTGGTTGGAGACTTGGAAGACGTTGCCGAGGGCTTCGGTGCCTTCGCCGTAGAGGCCGCGGACGGCCAGGCCGAGTTTGTTAACGGCTTGGATGATCTGGTTGATTTGTTGTTCGGCCAGCACGAGGGCGGGCAGATGCAACATGGCACTGACGCGGATGCCGGTGCCGAGGTTGGTGGGGCAGGCGGTCAAGTAACCCAGTTCTGGGCTGAACGCATATTCGAGGCGCTGCTCGAGGGCGGTATCGACGGCGTCGATGGCGGCCCAGGCTTGGCGCAGCTGCAGGCCTGGCTGGAGGGACTGCATGCGCAAATGATCTTCCTCGTTGATCATTACCGAGAGGGACTCGTCTTGGCTGAGGGCCAGGCCGCTGCCGACGCCGTTGGCAGCGTGTTCGCGGCTGATGAGGTGGCGTTCGACGAGCACTTGTTTGTCGAGCGCGGAAAGGTGGTCCAGGGAATCGGCGTAACCACCGGCCATCTCGGGCAGCGCCGACACCGCCTTTTGCACGGTCTCGAGCGCTTTGATTCGCTCCGGCTTTTTCGCCCAACCGGGAAAGGCGAAGTTCTTGAGGTTGCGTGCCAAGCGGACGCGGCTGGACATGACGGTCTTATCGGCCGGCCCGGAGCGTTTGGCGTTTTGTGCTGGTGGAGTAAGAAACTCGTGGAGGTTCATGCGGGGCCCTCAAGCGGTCAAGACGCCACCCCCGCCTTCCTTGAGGGCTTTGAGTTCATCCCGCAGCCGGGCGGCTTCCTCGAAATTCTCGGTGTGGATGGCTTGGGCCAACTGTTTCTGGAGGAGGGCGATGCGTTCCTGGGCGGCGCGGCCTTGGCGGAGGGACTGGGGCACTTTGCCGAGGTGGCGGGTGCCTTTATGCATGGTTTTGAGGAGGCCCTCGAGGCCTTCGCCGAAGCAGGTGTAGCAGCCGGCGCAGCCGAGCCGGCCAGATTTCTTGAAGGCGGCCTGGGTAAAGCCGCAGACGGAGCATTTGGTCTCGCCGCCGGCGGCCTGGGCGACCTCTTGAGAGGCGCCCAACCCGAGGAGGAGGTCGGCGAGGTTAAAGCCGGTGGGGTCATCAAAGCCCTTGGCCTTCGAGCATTCCTCGCACAAGTCCACCTTCTTGATCTTGCCCTCGATCATCTGGGTGAGATGGACTTTGGCCTCGTTCTGTTTGCAGATCATGCACACCATAGTCAACCGAATGCTTTATCGACGCAAACGCCCCACAAGTCAAGAGCCGCTCCGCAACCGCCCATGCCGTGCGCGCGGCTCGGGCGCGGGGCGGGGGGCAGCGGCCTGAGCGGCGGTGCGGGGCTAGCGGATGGGTTCACCGGTGATGCGAGTCAAGGCGTGGTACTGGTCGGTAAGTTGGCGGGTGAGGGGACCCGGTTTGCCCGAGCCGATCGCCCGGCCATCGATCTTGACGACGGGGATAATCTCCGCGCCCGTGCCGGTGAGAAAGCATTCGTCGGCGTTATAAAGGTCGTAACGGGTGAGGGTGGCCTCGGCGACGTTCAAGTCCGCCTCGCGAGCCAGGTCGATGACCGTGCCGCGTGTGATGCCGTAGAGGGCTCCGGCCGAAAGCGGCGGCGTGAGCAACTGGCGCTGCCGCACGATGAAGAGGTTGTCGCCGGTGCACTCGGCCACGAAGCCTTCGGCATTGAGCATGATGGCTTCTTCGACCCCGGCGATGTTGGCCTCGATTTTGGCGAGGATGTTGTTGAGGTAGTTCAACGACTTGATGGCGGGGTTGACGGCATTGACCAAGTTGCGTGTGGTGGGGACGGTGACAATCTCCATGCCGCGGGCGTAGAGGGCGGGCGGGTAGAGTTGGATTTTGCCGGCGATCACGATGACGGAGGGGCGCTTACAGCGGTTGGGGTTCAAGCCCAGGGTGCCGATGCCGCGGGTGACCAGGAGGCGGATGTAGCCGTTGCGGACGCGGTTCTGCCGGCAGGCGTCGATCACCGCGCGGGTCATGGCCTGGCGCGAGAGCGGGATGTCCAGCAGGATGGCTTTGGCGGAGCAGTAAAGCCGATCGATGTGTTCCTTGAGCTTGAAGACGCGGCCGTGGTAAGCGCGAATGCCCTCGAATACCCCGTCGCCGTAGAGCAGGCCGTGGTCGAACACGGAGATCTTGGCGTTCTTCTCGTCGTAGTACTTGCCGTCGATGAATATCTTCATGCCGATTTGCCTGGCAGACTACGGAAGGGCTGGGCAAGGCGCAACCTTTTAGCCCGCGCCAGGGTTTGCGTTTCCGTGCGGGCGGTGAGTCCCGATTCCCGTGGGGCCGGTTGGGTGGTCGAGTTACCGATGAGACCTGGGACAGACGGGAGTCCGGCGCGCAGTCCTCTGCGCGCCGCCAACCGCTTTGGACACAAGAGGCCGCGGCGCGCAGAGGACTGCGCGCCCTACCGCGGACTTGTAGTCGGTCGCGGCGACCGGTCGGGGACCGCGTTGCGAGGTTGGTCCTGCCTGGAGCCTTGGGGGCTGTTCGGTTCGTAGCGGTCGGTTCGCAGGGGCAGAGAATCGTCCAGGATTCGAGGCAGGCTTGCTTGGCGACCGGGGTGGCGAGGTCGGCCGTGTCCTGGCGGCTTAGCGGTAGGCTTAGGCGGAGGGATCCAGCGGGGGACGAATCGGGGCGGTGGACCAGGTGATGTGCCGGCGGATGGTCTCGAGCAGTTCGGCGGGGTCGGTCCGGTCCAGGCGTTCGAGCGCTTGTTCCCAGCGGTAGGCGAAGCTGCCCGCCCGGTCGTAGCGTCGGTACTTGAACAGGGAATCGAACGCGCGGCGGCGTTTGCGGTAGTCGCCTTGGATGTGGCGGAACCGCTCGGCGAGGGCCTCGAGGTAGGCACGGGCGAAGGGGCCCGGTTGGGCCAGCGCCATCAACCGGGTATTGACGGGTCGAGCGTAGCCCGCGCTGAAGTTGGCCAGTGGGGCTTGGTAATCGCCGAAAGCGCCGCTATGATCCGAGACGATCAAGTCGCGGGGCAGTCCCTGGGCGTCCTCGATCACGACCTCGTCGCCGTCGTCGAAGATGACTTGTCCGTCCTCTTCGCGGGCGCGGCCGGCGATAAGGTTGGGGGCGGCGGCGGCGCCGAGCAGGCGGGCTAGGCGCAGGGCGTACTCGGGATCGGCCAGCTTCCACTGCGGGAGTTTGGCGGTCACGAAGCCGCGGACGTAATCCCGCTCGAAGTAGGGTGCCCAGAGGAATTGGCCGCGGAACTCGGTTCGGTGCCCGGCATAGGCTTCCTGGACACGGCGGACGGTGACACAGGGAGGGAGGTTCATGCCCAGTTGGCGGCAGCCGAGTCGGCGGTCGAGGATGTAATCGGTGTATTCCTCGGTCTCGATCATGGCTTGGAGGAGGCCCTCGCCGTGATCGAGGCGTTCGCGCACGCCCCATTTCTGCATGCGGATGTAGCGCACCAGGGGCAGGGGAGCGCCGCGCTGCTTGAGTTCGACCAGATACACTCCGCGCCGGCCTTGGAGGTGGAGGCGCCCGGCTAGGGGCGTCGCCACACGGCCGACGTTGAGGTACTCGAGGTCGCCGAACTCGCGCAGGAAATTGAAGATGAAACCGCGCGCGGTGAGGTCGCAGAGCCGCGCCAGCTCGGGATCGCCGGGTTGACGCTCGAATTCCTCGAAGACCGAGTCGAAGCTGAATTCGCCTTCCTCGAAGCGGCCCCCGGGCAACCAGGCGATTTGCAGATAGAACTCCGGGCTCAGCCCTTGCAGCACCTCTTCGGTCAGCGTCTCATCGCGTTGGCCGATCAGCGCCGAGTAGATTCGGTTGCGCCACTGTTCGTCCTGCGGATCGTCGTTGCGGAAGGGCTGCGGAACGGCCCGGGTGAACGCCGTCGCCAGCGCGCGCAAGTGCTCGCGGCACGCAGCCTCCGGCAGCGCGGAATAGTCTCGGGGCGGGAAGTTCGCCGGGCCAAAGCCATCGGCGCTGGCGAAGAAGTCCAGTTCCGGGTTGCCATGGCGGTTCTTGAGCCGGCAATGGTCGGTGATTTCCTGGAGGTGGAAGGCCAGCTCGGGGGCGGGCAGGGTCTCCAAGTGCCGCAGTTCGTGGCAGGTCAGGTAACGGGTGCCGGTGACTCGATTGTAATAGTAGATGGGCCGGCCTCCGATCGCGAGGCGGGAGGAGGCGATCAAGCGCACCATTTCCGCCCGCGTCTGGGGGAGGGCGCTGATGCGCCAACACTCGCCGCGCTCCTTGATCGCTTGGCGGACCTGCGCGTTGGTCACAAACAGGAAGCGCACCTTGCGCTTCGAGACCAGTTCCTGCAGCAAGTCGTCGGCGGCGAAGGCCAGGTCCATGTGTTCCGGATGCGGCCGGATGAGCACATGATCGCTCTCGACGAACAGGTCCACGGAGGCGGCGCATTCGGCCTCCTCCTCGGCGGGGGTGAGGGTGGGGGCTGCGGCGCATTGCCGTTGATCGTTGAGGTGAATCAGGAACTTGGCGCGCTGCCAGGCGTGGATGCCGGGCACGGTCACCAGCACGCGGTGGGCGGGGAACGCGGTGGCGATGCGTGTGCACAATTGTCCCTCGGCGTTGCGCTCGAACAGGCCAGGGCCGATGATGGTCACCGACATAGCCGATACCATGCGTTGGAGGTTGGGCTTTGTCTACTGAAGGCCTCGAGTCCCGCGAACCGCCGCGCAAGTCCAATCGCGCCCCAACCTGGCCTTGCTTCCCAGCGCCACGATCCAGAGCTCGTAGCGGCACTCTGGTGAGTGCCGCTGTTGGGCCCAAGGGTGTGTTCGGCGTTAGCTGTCCCCCCCGCCGTCGAGCTTTAGGCTTGTGACGTGGACCAGGTCCACGATCTCGACGGCTCCATGCTCGTCGGCAATCCCAATCGTCCGGCCGCCAGGCACAATCCACACGAAGTCCCGATGCGGAATCTCGAACCGCCTCTGGTCAGACAAATAGATCGTGAACGGCCCGAAGGGAGCCCTCTCTCGCGCCTTTCTGACCTGTTCGGCCGTCATGCGCAGACTATTGGACCTGCCTCCGCAAAAGTCCAGTGCCGACCCATCTGGCGGAACAGGATCCTGCAGTGGCTCTGGGGGATGTCGGCTAGCAGTTCGAGGCATTCTCGAACCGCATCCACCGTCCGCTTCTGGTATTCCTTCAGGATCATTTCCTGCAACCACCAAGGACACGAAGTTCACGAAGAGGAGAGCAGGCAGACAACGCGAAACAAGGCCGAGGCGAAGGCGAGAGTGCCCGCAAACTCCAACCCCAGTTCTTCCCAAAAGTCTTGGTGCCCTTCACGCTCTTCGTGGTAACACATCGTTAGAGGACAAACCGCTTGATCCCGTCTTTCAGCAGCGGCACATCGAAGTTGATCAACAGGCCGGTCTTCAGCTTCGCCAGCTTCAGGTAGGTGAGAATCTGCGCTTGATGGATCGGCTCGACTGCGGCGACCGCCTTGAGTTCAACGATCAGCCGCCCGTCCACCAGCAGATCCAGACGGTAGCCGCAGTCAATCAACACGCCCTTGTATTCCACCGGCATCGCTTTCTGGAGCGTGAACGGAATGGCCTTGAGCCGCAGTTCATGGGCGAGGCACTGCTCGTAGGCCGATTCCAGCAGCCCCGGCCCGAGCTCCCGATGCACCTCGATGGCGCACCCGATGACCGCTTTGGACAACTCGTCAAACCGGATTTTATCCTTCATTGGATTTCCTCTCTCGATTGGGTTTTGGTGGGTTTCTTCACCACGAAGAGTATGAAGTTCACGAGGACTCCTTTCTCGGCTCAGGCTTCGTGTTCTTCGTGCTCTTCGTGGTTGAATCCGTTTCTGCTGCGGCCTTGGTGGTTCATCTGTCCAACGTGTTGCCGAGCCTGTGTTTCCGTTTCATCGAGTTTGAAAGACTCCTCGAGCCGGCAATGAGCGCGGCCTCGGAGGCGCCAGTTAGACTGGCGCTCCGAGGCCGGCGTGAGGGGCCGAACCTGGTTCCCAGGGGCGGTGGGGCTTATTGCCGGGCGCGGAAGTACATCTGGGCGCCCTCCGGGGCGGTCCGGTACGGTGGTGCGGCAGCGCCGGCGACGGCGGACCACGGCCCGGTGATGGCCGGCGCGGACTCGAGGGTGCCGCCAGTCCAGATAATCTCGACTTGGCCGGCCAAGCGGCTGATGGACATTTGCGGTGGCGCGCCGCCGACGGGTGCGCTGAACCCGAAGGCGCGCGGGACCGTGCTCAGATAGCCGCCCTGGCTGAGGTAGAAGTCGTCGAACCAGGCGCTCTCGGTGGTGTTGTTGCCGGAGACGAACAGTTTATCCAGATCCGGACTTGCGCCGCCGAGGATCGGGTCGGGGTTAAACAGGTCACGGTCGCTGAGGTAGTTGGGGAACAGTTCGGTTCGGCTAGCCGCTCCTTCCTTCTGGATGTAGACGGTATAGATGTCTTCGGGGAGCGGACTGGTCATGGCCACGTTCTCCATATCGATCCAGACGGCGTAGACGGCGCCCGTCTCGAGGGGATCACCGCTCAGGTCAACCGCAGCGCCGACTCCGTAACGGGCCCCCAGTTTCCAGGCGCTGCTGGCGGAATCGTAGGTCGGGTAGACCACGGGGCCAATGTTCGAGGAGGAGTCGCCGTAGGTGCGGATGTTCTTGTCGGTGAGCCCGACGATATGCTGGAGGGCGGGGGCGCCCCGCGGGATCAGGCGGAAGAAGAGCGTGGCTTTCTGGCCTTCTTTGAAGGTGAGGGTGCGGAGGGGTAACACCGCGGCACTGTCGCTGCTGCGGATGCTGAGCATGCGGTTGCCGTTGAGGTCTTCCACCTGGGCGAAGTCCCCGCGCAGGTCCTGCCACCAACCGGTCTGGGAGAGCGGCCCGACGTTGTAGCGGTCGAAGTTGTCGACCAGCACCCAGTTGGGGGCCACGCCGTCGATGACCGTCACGCGCGTGGTAGCCGAGAGTTCTTCGGTGCCGCGTTTGATGGTGAGCCTGAAGGTGGTGGTGGTGGTGAGGGTGACCGACTGGTTCCCCGCGCCGGCCACGGTTTGACTGGTGACATCCCCCACGCCGGAGTCGATGGCGACCAGGGAGGCGTCTTTGCTGACGTCCCACCGCAGGATAACGGAGCCACCCACGGCCACCGCGGGGCGATCGGGTTTGAAGGAGTTGATCGCCAGCGGTTGCAGTTTCGAGGGCGGCGTGGGTGTGACCTGGGTGGCCAGTTGCTGGGCCTCCGCGGCCGTCAACGCCCGGTTCCACACGGCCACATCGTCGATCCAGCCGGTAAACCAAGCCGACGCACTGGCGCGCAGGATGCCGCCGATCGTGGTCGTGTCCAAGGTCAGGGGCCGGACCGGGTTAAGGGCGCCGTCGTCTTTGACCCCGTCGATATAGAAGGTGCCGATCATCGTGCCACCGATGTCGCGTTGGACATAGGCGATATGGCGCCAGGTGCTATCGAAGGCCGTGGCGATCGAGTAGCGATGGCCGCCGGTGCCGCCGGTGTCGCTACGGATGTAGCTGTCCACGGTGCCGTCTGCGCCGCTGCTGTGCGTGCCGATGTTGAACAACTGCTGCGTGCTCTTAGTCGAGCCTTCGGAGAAGACGCGGCGGTCGACCTGTCCGGAGGCGCCGTTGACCCAGAGCGACACCGAGAAGTCCGGGTGTTGGTAGATGGGCAGGTCTTCGCCCGGTTGATCGATGCGTTTGAGGAGCGTTTTGCGGCCGTTGTCGAAGCTCATCGCCTTGCCCCACTTACCCGCGACCAGGTCGGCCGCCGTGAGGTTCTCCAACTCCATATCGTAGCCGCTGACCAGGTCGGGCGTCTTGATGCCCAGGACCTCGTCCAGTGGCCAATAGGCCACCATGCCGTTGGTCAGGTTCGGCGCGGGAATCGGGTTGACCACCAACACGGCCCCATCGCTCGTGGTGCTACCGATGGCGTTCTTGGCCACGGCTTTGTAGGTGCCGGAATCGGCCTGGGACAGTCCGGTGAGGGCGAGGGCGTTCGCGGTTTGACCGGCGATCAAGGCGTCATTCTTGAGCCACTCGTAGGAAATCGGCCGCGTGCCAATGGCGGCCGCCCTCATCGTGTAGGCGTCGCCGATGAGCAGGTTCGACGCGCCGGTGGGATGGCCCGTGATGGCCGGGGCGAACGGCGGCACTGGCGTTTGGATGCCATTGTTCATCACCTCTTGGATTTCCTCGGCGCTGAGCACGCGTTCCCAGAGCGCGACTTCGTCCACATCTCCCGCGAAGTAGCTGCCGGGGGCCGCGCGCAGGATGGCGCCGATCGAGGTGGTGTCGACCGGATCGGTCCCGCGCGTGTAGTTGGCTGTCGAGTCTAGGACGCCGTCGATGTAGAGTTTGCCTTGGCCATTGGCATCGGTCCAAGCGATGTGATGCCAGGCGTTATCGTAACCGGCCGCCTTCGAGTGGAGATGGTTGATGCGCACGGTGCCCGGGTTGCGGATGAAGATGTCCACGGTGTCGTCGGCGCCGGTGTTGTGGGTGCCGATGTTCACGAGCGGATTGTTGGAGAGGGTCGAGCCTTCCGAAAAGACGCGCCGGTCGCTTTGGCCGGTGCCCTTGGCTTTGACCCAGAGCAGGATCGAGTAACTGTGGGCGCGGGAGATCGGCAGGCCCTTATCCTCGATGGCGGTGTGGCTCAGGTATTGTGACGAGCCATCGAAGCGCATGGCCTGGCCGCGTTTGCCAGGAACCAGGTTATTGGCGTCCATGAGGTTCAACAGCATGTCATTGCCCGAGACCACGTCCGGAGTGAACCACTGGTCCGG
>Ga0194126_10000494_pt1 | contig 66127 bp, 67 predicted proteins | sample TA2KigC150mmetaG_FD_148641 | JGI IMG/M metagenome (GOLD analysis project Ga0194126, IMG submission 148641) | Freshwater microbial communities from Lake Tanganyika, Tanzania - TA2015035 Kigoma Deep Cast 150m | ecosystem: Environmental > Aquatic > Freshwater > Lake | place: Tanzania: Lake...
TTCACAGCGGCGCCAGGTACATTGCCATCAGCCACCGCAACAGCATTGAAATATGGTCTGCTGCCCCCGTTAACCTGGTGTCAACGCCGATTCTCTACGATTTCTCCCTGCAGTCCACCTCGGCTTACGGCAACAACCTGTGTCATGTAGATCCCAGCGTGTATGCCATCTTCTGCGGGGATGCCAACAAGGACGGGGTTGTCGACAGTATGGATATGGGAGATATTGACAACGCCTCCGGCGCTTTCATGATGGGATATCTGATAACCGACATCAACGGCGATGGCGTCATCGATTCCAATGATTTGGCTCCGACCGAGAACAATGCGAGCAATTTTATTATTGTCATAACTCCTTAAAGTATTAACACATTCAACAAAACGCAACAATCCTAACAACATGAAAAAAAGTATCTTATTCGTAGTCATTATGGCCTTCATCCTGGTCATGGGCGCTCAGGCACAACAAGCAACTGTCAAATCGTCCAAACAACCTGTTAATGAGCAGGTTGATACCCGTGTGGACAATATGCGGTACTGGATGAAAAAAGCTGCAGAAGGATTGACGCCCTACAATCCGCAGGTTCCTATCGAGCCTGCCATTTACAGGGGAACCAAGATCACGGTCAATGGTGTGAAAACAACGAACTCACCCGATATTCCTGTCACCAATCTTACCAATGTCACGGAGAGTGAGAATTCGGTTTTTGTCGATCCCAATAATGCGCAGTATCTTTTAAATTCCAATAACTCCACTTCCTGGAGCGGAGGATCAGTTGGAGATCTTTACGGAGCCAACTTTTTTCAATCTGCGAATGGCGGAACAACCTGGGGAGGATCGCCATTAGGAGCAGGTGGGGCCAATTCCGGAGATCCCACAACAGCTATCAGTCTTTCCGGTCGTCAATATGTTAATTATATCAGTGATCCGGGCGGACAGGGAGTGTCTTACTCAGATAATGGCGTTAACTGGACAGCGGCGACCATTGCACCCAATCCAGGATCATTGGCTGACAAGAACCACATGTGGATCGACAATAAGTCCACCAGTCCCAATGAAGGGAATCTTTACTGTGCCTGGACTGACTTTGGGGGAACTGACGACACGGAAATAAAAATTTCGCGATCGACCAATGATGGCGTTACATGGAGTTCACCATTGAACATCAGTGCTGCAATCAATGCAGGGAGCCACAACCAGGGCGTTAACGTCCAGACAGGTCCCAATGGAGAAGTTTATGTTGCCTGGGCTGTATACGATGGATGGCCAACGGACGAATCGGCGATAGGTTTTGCCAAATCGACCAACGGCGGGGCTAGTTATCAGACTGCCACACGGATCATCTCAAATATCAAGGGTATCAGGACAACCGCTGTATCCAAAAACCACAGGGTTAACTCATTTCCTGTCATGGCGGTAGATATCAGCAATGGGCCAAACAGTGGTAACATCTATATTGTTTGGACCAATGTTGGGGTTCCCGGGGTGAATACCGGAACCAACAAGAGCGTCTACATGATCCGTTCAACCAATGGAGGAACTTCCTGGTCAACACCGGTCAGGGTCAATCAAGGGCCTAATACAGCCGGTAAGGAAGCGTATTTCCCCTGGATCAGCTGTGATCCGGAAACAGGGGTTCTGAGTGTGGTCTTTTATGATGACCGCAATGTTAGCAGCACTCAGTGTGAAGTGTATTCAGCCTATTCAACGGATGCCGGCAATACATGGTCGGATTTCAAGGTGAGTGATGTTGCATTCACACCGGCAGCTATTCCTGGTCTTGCCGGAGGATATATGGGTGATTACCTGGGTATTACTTCGAAAGGCGGGAAAGTATACCCCTGTTGGACTGATAACCGGGGAGGTATTTATATGACTTATGTCTCGCCTTATGAACTCGGATTAAACGCCAGTTTTTCAGCCAATGTTACCACGGTTTGTTCTGGAGGAGGGGTCATTTTCACGAACAGTTCAACGGGTAATCCGATATCCTGGAACTGGAGCTTTCCGGGAGGCACACCCAGCTCCTATAATGGCCAGAATCCCCCAACAATTACATACAGCACACCTGGAACCTATGATGTTTCGCTGACGGTTTCCGATGGAACCAACAATGATACGGAAACCAAAACCGGGTACATTACCGTTAAGAATGTCATCGCCGATTTTACAGGGACTCCAACTACCCTGGTTGTCGGAAATTCAGTGACTTTCACAGACAATTCATCCTGTAATCCAACAACCTGGACGTGGTCTTTCCCGGGAGGTACCCCCTCCTCCTATGTTGGTCAGACACCGCCTGCCATCACTTATAATACTGTCGGAACTTATGATGTAACCCTTACCGTTACGAAGCCGGGATCAACTGATACCAGAACCAGGACAGGTTACATCACCGTGTCGCCACCGGAATTCAATATGACCAATGGAAATGTTACCACCTGCACCGGCAATTTCTATGATTCAGGCGGTCCGACCGGCAGTTACCAGAACGGTGAGAACTTCACCATGACATTCAATCCTTCCACCCCCGGGAGCATGGTACGTTTCAATTTCACCTCATTCAGCACAGAATCTGGATATGATTATCTCCGGATATATAATGGGACAAGTACTGCGGCTCCTCTTATCGGAACATATCATGGGACCACCGGACCAGGCATTGTTACGGCATCCAATACCTCCGGAGCCCTCACCTTCAACTTTACTTCCGATGTCAGCGTTATCTCAACCGGATGGGTGGCAAGCATCGATTGCTATTCCTCGACCAATCCTCCCGTAGCCGATTTCTCTGCTTCCAATCTTACCCCTGGAGTTGGCATAACCGTGACCTTCACCGATCTTTCTACCAATGTGCCTACCTCCTGGAATTGGGTCTTTACCCCCAACACAGTGACCTATGTAAACGGGACCAATGCCAATTCCCAGAACCCACAGGTGCAATTCAATGCTATCGGACTTTATACCGTTTCCCTTACTGCCACCAATGCATATGGTTCAGATAATGAAACAAAGACAAACTACATCTCTGCCGGTGCCCCGGAATATATCATCTCCAATGGAACCGTGACTACCTGTACCGGAAACTTCTATGATTCAGGCGGATCATCAGGAAACTACCTGAACAATGAGAGTTACACCGAAACTTTTTATCCGGCCACGTCTGGTAACTCCATCCGGTTTACTTTCAATACTTTCAACACCGAGTCAGGGTATGATTTCCTGAGAATATACAATGGCATCAACACCTCGGCTCCGTTGATCGGAAGTTACTCCGGCACAACCAGTCCGGGTGTTGTAACAGCTTCGAATGGATCAGGTGCATTGACCTTCTATTGGACATCGGATGGAAGTGTTGTTTCCTCCGGTTGGTCTGCCAGCATCGCCTGTATCGCACCTTCCTTGCCTCCCGTTGCTGATTTCTCAGCTTCTTCGGTCTCACCAGGTATCGGACAAAGCGTTATCCTCACTGACCTCTCTACCAACACACCCACTTCCTGGAGTTGGACCATCACCCCAAATACCTACACCTTTGTGAACGGAACCAACGCCAATTCACAAAATCCAGAAGTTCAATTTTCAGCGTTGGGAAGCTACACGGTATCCCTCACTGCGACAAATGCATTTGGTTCAGATACTGAAACCAAGACCAACTATATTACCGTGGGCAATCCGGAATACATCATTGCAAATGGGACGGTAACTACCTGTAGTGGGAATTTTTATGACACCGGAGGATCAAGTGGAAGCTATCAGAATAATGAAACCATTACGGAAACTTTTTATCCCTCCACCTCAGGAAACATGATCCGGTTTACATTCAATTCATTCTCTACGGAGTCCGGGTATGATTATTTACGTATCTATAATGGAACCAGTACTTCCGCACCTTTGATCGGTTCCTATTCGGGTACAACAAGCCCAGGGGTTGTAACCGCATCAAATACTTCGGGCGCGTTGACCTTTTATTGGACCTCTGATTATAGTGTTACCTATACTGGATGGTCGGCTGCCATTTCCTGTTATAACCCTTCAATACCTCCTGTAGCTGACTTTTCGGCGAGCAATGTGAACCCTGGCATCAATACAGACGTTACCTTCACTGATCTGACAACCGGTGGACCTACAAGCTGGACCTGGGGTTTCACGCCAAATACTGTTGTTTATACGAATGGAACAAATGCCAATTCACAGAATCCGGTGGTTCAGTTTACTGGAACAGGGCTTTATACCGTTTCATTGACGGCAACAAATGCTTTCGGAACAGATACAGAGACAAAAACAGATTACATCGATGCCGAGCTTTGCTCCTATTGTAGCTCAACATCCAATAATGCTACCGAAGAGTGGATCGGCAACGTGACATTCAATACGATCAACAATACAACGACAGGCACAGCAGGATATGAGAATTTCACCACCATTTCCACGGATGTCAGTCAAGGAGTGCTTTATAACCTTTCTGTAACCTGTGATCAGACCGCTACCTTCACAGAAAATTGCTGGGCTTTCATCGACTGGAACCAGGATTGCGATTTCACGGATGCCAATGAATCGTTTGATCTGGGTCAGGTAATTGGACCTGGAACCATGTCCTTGGATATTACCATTCCGACCGAGGCACTCACAGGTACAACACGGATGAGGATATCCCTGAAATATTACTCAGATCCGACCCCATGCGAAACATTCGCCTATGGACAGGTAGAAGATTATTCGCTGAATATCCAGGTTGGAAATTATCTTACTGTTTTGCCGGCCGTCCGCTATGTTGGAGAAGTTGCCGGAAATACAACTTTTGATGTTACCTCGAACACCAACTGGACTGCTTCGAGTAACCAGACCTGGTGTACCGTAACTCCGGGCGGTTCAGGAAACGCAACAATTACGGCTGACTACCTGGCAAATAATCAGGTTGCCCAAAGGGATGCTGAAATCACAGTATCTGCATCAGGTGTTTCACCGGTTGTCGTCTCTGTTGTGCAGGATGGCATTGCCCTCATCACACTCAACCTGAAGATCTACCTCGAAGGTTTATATATCGGCGAAGGACTCATGCACAAGGCACAGAATGAATCTGGAGATCAGTTCCCAGGAAGTACTGCCGATCAGATTTCGGTTGCACTTCATGATGCCACTGCCCCATATGGGATCATTGGATCACCTTACACCGGAAACCTCGATGTGAACGGAACCTGCCAGATCACCATTCCTTCTATTCACAGCGGGAATTACTTCATTGTGATCAAGCACCGGAACAGCATTGAAACATGGACTGCCGGTCCCGTCAATCTGATCTCAACGCCTATCCTGTATGATATGTCAACTTCGGCGGCTTCAGCCTATGGAAATAACCTGATATTCGTTTCATCAAACGTTTTTGCAATCTATTGTGGCGACGAAAACCAGGACGGAGCTGTTGATTCAGGCGACATGGGAGATATTGACAATGATGCCGGCTCCTTTATGATGGGCTACCTTGTAACCGATATCAATGGGGATGGGTCCATTGATTCCAATGACCTTGGGCTTACGGATAATAATAGTTCAAACTTCGTAGGGACTATTCAACCCTGATGATGTAGCCTTTCAGGGACAACTAACGGCAATCCCTGTCATTCCCTGAGAGGCAGGCCAATTTTCCCGTTAAACGCTGTGAAATACATTATATAATGATTTCACAGCGTTTTTATTTATTGCGTATTTTTACATAAAAATATGATCCCTATGAAAGCAAAGCATTTCCTGTTCATTGGATTGATCCTGTCGATGGTCTTTTCCGGTTGCTCGAAAGATGATTCCAGCATCAACATTTTTTCTGTGAATGATGATATCGCCCTTGGGAACCAGGTTGATCAGGAGATCCTGTCGGATCCCCAGCAATTTCCGGTTCTTGATTCGGTGCAATACGCCACCGCATACCAGCATCTTTACCGGATACGAAACACGATCCTTGCTTCCGGACAACTGACCTACGGCAGCCGGTTTCAATGGAAGTGCAGGATTATCCGGAACGATACGACCATCAATGCGTTTTGCCTTCCGGGAGGAAATATGTATTTCTACTCGGGTATCATCAAGCTGTTGAACAATGAGGCAGAATTTGCCGGTGTGATGGCCCACGAGATGGCCCATGCCGATCGAAGGCATTCGACCGACCAACTCACCCTGGTTTATGGGATTGACATTCTGCTGGGCATCGTGCTGGGGCAGAATCCATCACAGATCGCTGAAATTGCCGCCGGTCTTGCCTCGGGGTTGTCCACCCTCGCCTTCTCCCGAGGCAATGAATACGAAGCTGACAAGTATGCTGTCAGGTATATGTATGCTACCGAATATGATGCTGCCAGTCTGGGAGACTTCTTCGAGATCATGGGTAACCAACCGCATCCGCCAACTTTCCTGAGTACGCATCCATCACCGGAAGACCGGTTAGCGAAGATCAACGAGGAGTTTATGGCTCAGGGTGGCGTTCACGGACAAGTATTCGAAACACGCTACGGAGAGTTCAAATCATCCCTGCCCTGAGTAAGGGAATCGACTGCTTTAAGCCAGGGAGCAAAGGAGTATCCTGGTTCAGATATTTTCCCTATTGAAATTTCTATTACTTTTGTGTATGATTTTATTCATATTTGCGTAATTTTGTAAATATTTTTAAACAAAAATGAAATATCGGAAATTATATGCAGATATCCAGCCATACTTCCATCATAAGAATGCGATCGTTGTGACTGGGATGCGTCAGGTTGGGAAAACAACATTATTGCGACAGATATTTGACTCCCTGGAGACGGATAGTAAACTTTGGTTTGATCTGGATAATCCACTTGATCAATTGATTTTCGAGCATACTGATTTCCGTTCAATCCATGCGAACCTGAAAAGGTTAACCAAAGGAGACCGGCTCTATGTATTCATTGATGAAATTCAGAACTATCCGAAGATTACAAGTGTCATCAAGTATTTGATTGATCATTTTGGCGTCAAGTTCTTTCTGACCGGTTCTTCATCATTTTATCTGAGAAATCTCTTCCCAGAATCGTTAAGCGGCCGAAAGTTCCTATTCCAATTATCGACTTTGAGTTTTAGTGAGTTATTGTATTTTCATGACAGGATTACTTATGATGAATTGATCCATCATCCGCCATTACTATCTCTTTCTACAGCAGATCTTCATGCCTATCACTCGCTTGACAATGAATTTCGGGAGTTTCTTGAATATGGTGGATTTCCGGAAGTAGTCACAACCGAAAGTCCTGAAACAAAGAAGCTGATCCTTAAGAATATTTTTACCTCCTTTTTTGAAAAAGATATTCGAATACTGTCGGACTACAAGGATATGCGTGAATTGCGTGATTTGATTTTACTGCTTGTTCCCAAGGTCGGATCCCTGCTCGATATCACCCGGATCTCTTCGGAACTCGGTGTTCAACGAGGGAAGCTATATCATTATCTTGAGTTGTTACAAGGACTATTTCTGCTCCATTTGCTACCCAGATATTCAAAGGGAATTGATCGCTCTGTTGCCGGTGGGAAAAAAGTATATTTTACAGATCAGGGACTGTTAAACTATATCGGTAAGGTCAATGAATCCCAATTGCTTGAGAATACGGTGATTAACCAATTAAAAGAATACGGCCGGGTCTCCTTTTTCAATTACAGGAATACAGCTGAAATAGATGCCATACTTGATGGAAAAATGGCTTTTGAGGTTAAGATGACAGGGACCGAATCAGACTTGACCAGGCTTGAAAAGGTCGCCAGGAAACTGGGCCTTACAGAACAATTTGTAATAAGTTTGAACTACCGTAAAAATGAGTGGTTTCTCTTCCCACATTTTATCTGACGATGCCGTTAACCTTCCTGTTTTCATTGTCTTTTTTTCTACTTTTACGCCACTATTGAAGATGTATGGGTAAGCTATATGACCGGCTTGCGGAAGATGTTCGTTTTCAGGAGGGGTTGAAATCATGCATCAATTGTGGAACATGCACAGCGATCTGTCCTGCGGCGGAGTTTTATAACTATCAGCCCCGGAATATCGCTGTTATCCTTCAAAGCCGTGATGATGAACAGATAGAAACTTTGCTAAAAAGCGAATCCATCTGGTATTGTGGAGAATGCATGTCGTGCAAGACCCGGTGCCCGCGGGGAAATGCTCCGGGATTACTGATCACGGTGCTTCGATCGGTATCACAGGATCTCGGTTATTTCACAGAATCAGAAAAAGGAAGGCAGCAACTGGCCATCAAAAGAACGATAGGTGATTGGATCCTTAAACATGGTTACTGCCTGTATCCGTCTGGCATTCTTCCGGATGCACATCCGGAACAAGGTCCCATCTGGGAATGGGAGTTCAGTCATATTGATGATGTGATGGACCGGCTTGGAGCGAACCTGAACAGACCAGGTACAGGTGTTCTAAGAAGGATCCCGCAGGAATCGATTGATGAGATCAAAAAGATATTTGATGTGACGGGGGGTACAAAACGGTTTGAACTTATCGAGCAATTCTCAAGGGAAAAAGCTGAAGAGATGGGTATGGAACTCGATGAAACCAATGAGAACGAATACTTTAACTATATCTATACAACAGATAACGGTCAACACCTGGCTCCATGAAGAAGGAAGGTAAAGAGTACATCTGGAAAGACTACCAGAAAGAAATCGCTGAAGACAAGTATTTTTACGTCAGGAGTTGTGTCCGGCAGAATTTTTTCCCCGGATCAGAATGGGCATTTCAAAAGATCCTTAGAGAAGAGTTGAAAAAGGATCTTTTCGAGAATGCTGCCCATACCTCATGTACAGGTATTGGATACCACACTGAAATAGTCCCGTTCGAAACCATGATGACTGTTGTAGCCAGACAATTTGCCCTGATGACGGAAGCAGGGTATGAGCACTTCGTTTCTTCCTGCATCACCTCCTTTGGCATCTATTCAGAGATCCTTGAAACCTGGGAGCATTTCCCCGAAACGGAAGCCAGGGCGCACCAGTACCTGAAAGAGGCCACCGGCAGGGACTTCATCAAACCGAAAAACCTGGCACATACCGGCGATATCATCTACAAATTCAGAAAAGAAATAGTTGCAAAGGGAAAGTACCGCCTGGTTCATCATCAAACCGGTGAACCATTGAAGATCGTCGAGCACATCGGTTGTCACTATTCCAAGATGTTTCCACACCGTGGGATTGGCGGCGCAGAGTACCCCTATGTGCTGGTAGGGATGATTGAAGATTGGGGCGGCAAAGTTGTGGATTATCCTGAACGGAGACATTGTTGCGGATTTGGTTTCCGCCAATACATTGTCCGGGCTAACCGGGGTTACTCCATTGCGTGTTCCCGCAAGAAGTTCGAATCGATGGAGCCTTACCATCCGGATGCCATTCTCACCAACTGCCCGGGTTGCCCCATGTTCCTTGATCGCTGGCAATATGCTATCAGCGAGATGGAAGGGAAAACATATGGTGAGAACGGACATGGGATTCCGGTGCTGACGTATGAGGAACTTGCCGGACTTGTGCTGGGTTATGATCCCTGGGATCTGGGTTTGCAGGTACACCAGGTTCCTGTTGAGCCTTTGCTTGATAAAATCGGCATCCCTTACGATCCTTCGAAAAAATTCCTTGGAAAAGATGGCAGGGATCTGGGTCGCCCCGAAGCGCCTCATTTCCTCAAGTTCTACAAAGAGTCATGAGACAGGTAGTGATCATTGGTGGCGGAGTTGCCGGGCTGGAAGCTGCCGGGTTCCTTGGAAAAATGGGACACCAGGTCGTATTGCTGGAAAAAGAAAAGGCTGTTGGCGGCCATGTGGGCAAATGGGACAGGCTCTTTCCAAACCGGCGTCAGGGATCGGAGGTAATGGATTTCATCCGGAAGAAAATGGATGAAAAAGTCTCGATAATCACGGAAGCCGGGATCAAATCTATCGACACTTCTCCTGACGGCTACGCTGTTGTATTGACCAATGGAGAAGCGATCCGCGCGGATGCCATCCTGCTCGCCACCGGATTTGAGTTATTTGATGCCCGGAAAAAAGAAGAATACGGCTATGGTATCTACGACAATGTGATCACATCTGCCGACCTGGAGCGGATATTCAGGGAAGAAGGAAAGATCACCACGGCTGATGGCCAGGCACCGCAGAAGGTTGCATTTGTCCACTGTGTAGGCTCCCGGGACGAGAAAGCGGGAAATGTTTACTGCTCCAAGGTTTGTTGTGTGACCGGTGTCAAGCAGGCCATTGAAGTGAAAGAGATGATGCCAGCTGCCAAAGTTTACAGTTTCTATATGGACATCAGGATGTTCGACCGGCATTTTGAAGAACTCTATATCGAGGCACAGCAACAAGGGATCACCTTTATCCGGGGACGTCTTTCAGAGGTCTACGAAGACCAGGGAAAAGTTCAGTGCAAAGTCGAAGATACCCTCACCGGCAAACCGATGAAGGTGACCGTCGACTTGCTGGTGCTTTTGGTTGGTTTCATGCCTTCTCCCGAAACAAAGCGCCTGGCTGGTATGCTGAAAATCAATATCGGTTCGGATGGTTTCGTGCTTCCAATCGACGGGCATATAAGTCAAAATGAGACCGGTGTTCCCGGTATTTTTCTTGCCGGCGCAGTCACAGGACCGAAATGTATTGCCACCACCCTCTCCGATGCCCGCTCTGCCGCCCTGCAGATCGATCAGTACCTGAAGACCAAGTAACCCGGGGGCTATGAAGAAGGATAAGTGGGGATATGGCATCCATCCTGACCGGCAGATCGACCTGGACAACGCAAACCTGTCATTGCTGGAACTGGTGAGGCAGTCAGAACCATCTTACAACCTCTGCATCGCCTGTGGAAGCTGTGCCGCCACCTGTACGGCAGGAAATCTGACGACTATCAGTCTCCGCCGGATCAATATATATCTGCAACGCGGGATGATCAAGGAACTCCGGGAAGAGATCCGGCGATGCATGCTCTGTGGAAAGTGTTATCTGGCCTGCCCGAGAGGGGTAAACACAAGACATGTCATCATCGCCATTCATGAGGCATTAAAAGCGACAGGGTATGAGGAATTATGACCCATTCGTCCTTCCCTTCATGCTGGGGTTCCTGTTCCTGGTGGTTCTCATCATTTACAAGTTCGCCCAGTGGCTGATTCGCCTGAACATGCGCGAGAAGGTCCTTTTCCGGCATGGCATGCTGAGCCGGAAGTTTCTCCATGCCGGCAATGAGGTATTCATGGAAAGCCTGATTCACCGGAAGATGTTCAAAGCCAATCCTTTGCTGGGATATATGCACATGAGCCTCGCCTTTGGGTGGTTTCTGCTAATCGTCCTGGGAAATGTCGAATCCCGCCTCCATACCGGGGCACATCTCAACATGCCCTATTTTCCTATCTTCCTGAAGTTTTTTGTGACTGAAAAAGAGACCATCCCGTTCTATGGCGGCTTTACCAACCTGATGGATTTTCTGCTGCTCATGGTTCTCTCCGGTGTATTTCTGGCGCTGATCAAGAGGATGACCTCCCGGATTTTCGGCATGCGCCGGACGACAAATCTGAAGGTCGGGGACAAGATCGCACTGATCACCCTATGGTTGATCTTTCCGCTCCGTCTTTTTGCCGAAAGCCTTACGGCAGCGCAACATCACAATGGAGGATTCATGACAGAAAATGTCGGGCAATTCCTGGCTGCTTTTCTGCCGACAGATCAGTTATCCTATCCAGCCTGGTGGCTCTATTCCATCTCCCTTGGCGCATTCTTCGTTGCAGTCCCTTTTTCAAGGTATATGCACATCCCTGCGGAAATATTGCTGATCTACCTCCGGCATTTTGGGATCCATTCCACCAAGGTCTATTCTTCTTTCTCGGAACTGGAGGTCTACTCCTGTTCACGATGCGGTGTTTGTATTGACAAATGCCAGCTTCATACAGCGGATATACACTTCAATACGCCAACTTATTTTTTCCGCGCCATCCGGGAGAGATCGCTCTCTGGCGATTTGACCGATGCCTGTCTGTTGTGTGACCGGTGCACGGCCGCTTGCCCCGTGGAGATCAACACAACAGCCATCCGGATCGCAAAAAGGGCAACATTTTCAACTTCTTTTAAGTCTGATTTTTCCTACCTTCCCGCCAACCATACCCGGCGTAAAGCTGACGTGGCCTACTTTGCCGGCTGCATGACACATCTTACACCGGCAATCAGAAAGGCGATGATCGCCATCCTGGAACATGCAAAGGTCAAATACCACTTCATCGACGAGCAAGGGATCTGTTGCGGTCGGCCGCTGATGATGACCGGCAGGCTGGAAGAAGCCCAGCAACTGGTCCGGAAAAACGAGGCGCTGATCAAGGGCAGTGGAGCCAGGATATTGCTGCTGTCCTGTCCAATCTGCCTGAAAGCTTTCCGGGAAGACTACCACCTCGATATCCGGATCATGCATCATTCGGAATATATCTGTGAGCTGATGGACCGGCAAATACTCCAAATTCCCGCCGGCACACAACTGTTTTCCTTCCATGATCCCTGTGAGTTGGGAAGGGGTTCGGGAATATTTGATCAACCCAGAAAGATTCTGTCTGAAGCCGGAAAACTGGTCAAATCTAAGTTTGAAAAAGAAAACTCTTTCTGCTGCGGAGGAAGTCTGGGCCATACTTCGTTATCACAGGCTCAACGGAATATAATCACGCAGGAAGTTGTTAACGAACTTACCAAAAACAACCCCGATTCCCTGGTTACCGCATGTCCGCTCTGTAAAAAAACATTCACCCGCTGGTCGGAGGTGCCGGTGAAGGATATTGCTGAGATTGTTGCCGAAGTAATTTCATTAGGCTCTACACAGTCAGACAGGGAACAAAATACAAACTCACTGGGAATAAAAGTACATGAAAAGCAAAAAAGGAAGTAATAGATCAAGTCCATTATTAGACATTATTGCTTTAATCTAAGGAGTTTATCTCGGTTTGTCTAATAGAAATCAAGTTCAACATCTGGTTTTCTTCGTATTTTTGCATTAACTCAATTAACATATGGAAGAAAAAGAGAAGGAATATATTGATTATGAGAGAAGTATTAATCATTGGATCGAAAGTTCCGACAGAGATTTTCAAACAATGAGTAATCTTTTTAACTCGAAGGATTATAGTTGGTCTCTTTTTTTGGGTCACCTTGTGATTGAGAAACTTCTCAAGGCAATAGTAGTCAAGGCAACCCGTCAATACCCCAAACCCATACATGACCTCAGCAGATTGGCCATTCTTGGTCAACTCAACTGTTCAAATGAACAACTTGATTTGCTCGATACAATTACCACATTCAACATCAACACAAGATATGAGGATTACAAACTTGAGTTTTATCAACGTTGTACAAAAGACTTTGCTGAAACATGGATCAGCCATATAAAAGAACTCAGGAAATGGATAAAATCTCAACTATAAACCTGCTGATTGAATACCTTAAAGCCGTTCCCAAGGAAAAATATCATTTATCCAGGGCGTTTCTTTTTGGATCTTATGCCAGAGATAATCAGCATGAGGACAGTGATATTGATCTCGCCATTGTAATAAAGAATTTGAGAGATCCCTTTTCAGCTCAGCTTGAATTGATGAGGCTCAGACGTAAATTCGATCTTCGAATTGAACCCCATCCTTTTAGTGAAAGTGATTTTACTGCCCAAAATCCAGTTGTCTCTGAGATATTAAAATATGGCCAGGAGATTCCAATTGTTTGACCATTATCTCAGGACCCAAACCAGACTTTGAATTTCGTCACCTTGTCGATGCTGACAAAAACCTCACCCTGTGGAGGGGGGTACAACTCGACTTTCAACTTGCTTTTGGGATAAACGAACACATTCCGGATGGCTTTGTGGTTGACCAGGAATTGCCTGTTGATGCGGAAAAAGCGTTTGGGATCCATCCGTTCTGTTAATTGATCCAGACTGTAGTCAATGGGGTATTCCATCTTGTCAGGGGCAACGAGGAAGGTAATGCCGGCATTGGCATAGAAAATGGCAAAGCTGAGATCGTCTTCGAGGTGGATATCGAGGAAGATCAGGTCGGGTTCCTGGTGTTGATGGAACCATTCCACTGTTTCGGCCACTGATGGTAGCTTTGCCAGCACCTGGATAGCCGGGTCGTATTTCTGTAACATTTTCTCGAGGTGATCGGCAGAAAAACGCTCATCCGCGATTAGGTTGTTCCAAACTTGACCGGGATCATGGTTCCGGGCTGACCAATGATCTCCCCGGGAAGTAATGTCGTAGGGAGTTCCAGGTAATGTTCGAACTGTCCACCAGCGCTTAGGTGTGGGAGTCCTGCACTCCGGGCTTCCCGGATCATGTATTTCACCCTTTTTGCCTCCAGGGATGCTTGCTGAACCGATTTATTTTGATCCACGGCCATCTTCAGCAATTCTGGTAACGAAAAGCTAACGGTGTCAACAGCTTGTCCCAAAGCAACCATACCCGAAAGAAAAACACAGCTTAAGATGCAGAGAAATATGCGTGAAGTCATTTGCTGGAAATTTTCTGCAAATGAACAAGGGTTTCAAGTACCCCGGAAGAAAAGATCGCCGAATAACAGAAAAAGGGGGATGAACGGCGGGTAAAAGAAAACGAACTATTTTCCGGCCACAGCCATCATCCGGTCACCCAAAACACCAAACCACCTTGTCAGGTAGTAATTGGGATACTGAAAAGCCAGCTTGATCATGTTTTCCAGCATGGAATGACGCAAGGTTATGGTTTTGGGATGCTTGGTGGATTGATCAATTTTCACCTTTGAGAATCCGGCTTGATGGAACATCCGATCAAGGGTGCGAGGCATGAATTCGGTGAGGTGGTAAGGCGGGATGGTCATGGTTTTTTGGTTACCCGTCAGCCGGTAGAGCGTGAATGCCAGTCGGGTAGAAATAAGGTTCAAGGTACCAGGGACCTTGGTGATGACAACCCCATCAGGTTTCAGGATGCGATGAATGATTTGCAGGGCTTCGAGGGGTTGGGTGAGATGTTCCAGGATATCACCCATGAAAACAATGTCAAACTCATTTTCATGTAACTCGTGGCCAATCAGATCTTCGGAGAAAGGTTTGGAAATGATGTCAATGCCGAATTTCTCCCGGCCATAGCCGGCAGCAAACTCGGAAATTTCAACTCCCCTGACCTCAAATCCATGGTTTTGTAGCCGATGGAGAAAGGCCCCTGTCGCGCAACCGATCTCGAGAAATTTTCCATGGTCTTTGTGTTTCTTGATGAATTCGATCATGCTGGTGTTATCCGCCACCGCAGTTGCCGAGAGATAGTCGCGGGTCATGTGGTGGGTCTGGCCATCAGCTCCGGTGAAGTAGTCAGCGACATACATCTCCCTGATTTCTTCCGGTTCAGGGCGAGGAAAAATGGAGATCAGGCCACAATCATTGCATCGCATTCCCCAGAGAAACCTGTCTTTGAAACGATACCTGAACGGGATTCGTTTCAGTCGATCAGAGCTGCAGAGGGGGCAAATGAAAGCCGGAGTTAGTTTACCCATTGAGGTACAAAAATCAGAAATAGTTTTCATATAGCGTCTTACTGAATAACTGAATGTATTGTAGATCTCACTGATTCTCCATCCCCATTCCACAGCAACAACCGTTTGCGGCTTTCCTCAACCCAACCACACTGTTCGTTCTTCTCAGATCAAAAAAAAACCAGATTTTGTATTATCTATATTACATTTTATATTATTTTTGCATAATATATATGACAAAAAATGGATAAGTTGTATCAATATTCCGCATCGAGAATAAATTCGGTAAATCTAACCCGGAAAAGATATCTATGGGATAAGATCAATTGGAACAATCGTTTGATCGTGCTGACAGGAGCCAGGGGAACAGGAAAAACAACCATGCTCTTGCAATATATCAAAGAGAACCTCCATGGAAATTCCGGAGATGTGATTTACGTAAGCATGGACGATCTGTATTTCTCGAAAAACAGGATTGTTTATTTTGCCGATGATTTTGTAAAACGGGGAGGAAAATATCTTTTTTTGGATGAAATCCATAAATACCGGAACTGGCCACAGGAGATCAAGAATATCTATGACTATTTTTCAGATTTGAAAGTTGTGATCACGGGTTCGGCAGCTTTGAATATCTACCAGGGTACTGCTGATCTCAGCAGGAGAGCGGTTCTCTACCATTTACATGGTCTTTCATTCAGAGAATTTATAGGATTCAAATATAATAAACCGTTCCCGGTTCTACCACTCGAAGAAGTATTGCATCATCCGGATGATTACATTAAGGGAATCTTAAAGGAGTTAAAACCAATAAAACTATTCGAGGAGTATATTCAGAAAGGATATTATCCATATTTTATAGAAGACGAATCCACCTATTTTGACCGACTGAAGCAGACGGTCAATCATGTGCTTGAAGTCGACCTTCCTTCGGTCGAAAACATTGATTACAATTCAGTTCATCATCTCCGTGTCCTGCTATCTGTTATCTCAGAGATTGTCCCCTTCAAGCCAAACATCATCAAACTTAGCAAACAGCTTGGCATTAGCAGAGATACCCTGTTAAAGTATTTGAATCTCCTTGCCCGGGTAGACTTGCTCCTGCTGTTGCAATCAGAAACAAGGGGAATCAGCAGACTCAATAAACCGCAAAAAATTTACCTTAATAACCCCAATCTGATGTTTGCATTAAATGATTCGCTTGATAATAAAGGATCTTTAAGGGAAACATTCCTGATGAATCAGTTAAAAGGAAATTATCAGGTTGCCTATGATGATAAAGGAGATTTTCGAGTCTCCAGCAATTATATTATAGAGGTCGGAGGAAAGAATAAAACGCGAAAACAAGTTTCCGGGATTGAAAATGCCTATATCGCCGCAGATAATATTGAATATGCTTTTCAGAAAACAATTCCGCTATGGTTGTTTGGGTTTCTTTATTAAATATAGCCGAATGATTCATTAGGTTTATCTTTGAAAAATGATCGTTACATCTAAATTAACCGGAGCATTTTTCCTTCTTAGGAAATATAGCGTACTATTCCGGTTTGCAAGATGGTTCCTATTGATCAACTTCCTCCTCTCCTTTCAGCCAACTCATTCCCAATGCCTCGGCAAAAATCTGGCCTTCCGTTCAGGCGAGATCATGCAGTTTGATGCTTACTACAACTGGGGCTTGCTCCGGGTGAAGGCCGGAAAAGCGGAATTTACCACCGCGATGGAAGAGAAGGATGGCGAAAGCCTTTTTCACATCAAAGCAACGGCGCATTCCCTTTCTTCCTGGGACTGGTTTTTCAAAGTGCGGGATACTTATGAAACCTGGGTTGACACTTGCCGGCTGTATCCCAGGGAATTCATCCAGCAAACCTCCGAAGGCGGATATCAGGCATACAATCGCTTCGCGTTTGACAGAAATCTGCGGTCGGTTAAAACCTTCCATTCTGAAAAAGGAAAAGAACTTAAAGAAACTACACTTCAAACTGAAAAACCTGCCTTCGATGTTATGAGTGCAGCCTATGCCGCCCGATCCATCGACTATTCCAAAATGAGTCCAGGCGATAAGATCCCCATCAACATCATCCTGAACAATGAGATTTTTACCCTCTATTACAGATACCTCGGCAAGGAGGTGGTCAAGAATATCGATGGACACCATTATCGCTGTCTCAAGTTCTCAGCCATGGCGGTCGAAGGAACCATCTTCAAAGGGGGCGAGGACCTCTTTGTGTGGGTTTCGGATGATCAGAACCACGTCCCGGTCAAGGCTGAATCAAAAATCCTGGTCGGATCTGTAAATGTTTTCCTGACCAAGGCTAAAAACTTGCGGTATAAGGTGACGTGTATCGTTGACTGAACATGATCTTTTATACTTTTGCTGATAAGGAGCACATCATTAAATCCATTACATATGATCAGAAAATCGTTGATGTTACTGCTGGCAGTGACCGCAGCCATCCTCATCGCCTCGTGCGACAGTTCAAAGAAAGATGAAACACCGGTCATCGGCAAGCCGGAGATCAAGATCAACAGCGACCGGATGACACCGGAGGTGCTCTGGTCTTTCGGACGGGTTACCGAACCGGCCATCTCCCCCGACAACCAGGCCATTCTGTTTGGGATCACCTATTATGACATCGCCCAAAACAAAGGAAACCGGGAGTTATATTCAATGCCCGTTGCCGGCGGTGAGATCACCCGGCTCACAACCACTCCCAAAGGTGAGAACAATGCCATCTGGCGACCGGACGGAAAAAAAATCGGTTTTGTTTATATTGATGATAATGACGTTCCTCAAATATGGGAGATGAATCCCGATGGTTCAGGAAGGATTCGGATATCGGCAGTTCCTGAAGGAGTCACCGGATTTTCCTATGCCCCAGATCAGCAAAAGATCCTCTACACCAGTGAAGTCAAGCTCGACAGCACGGCGCAGGATATCAATAAAGACCTTCCCCTTTCAACCGGCAAAATATTTTCTGACCTGATGTACCGGCACTGGGATTCATGGGTGGAGACCTACAGTCACATTTTCATTGCTGATTATGATGGTAAACAGATCAACAATCCCATCGATATCATGAAAGATGAAAAGTGGGAAAGTCCCATCCGGCCTTTTGGCGGCATGGAACAGATCACCTGGAGCCCCGACAGCAAATCAGTTGTTTACGCCAGCCGGAAAAAGCAGGGGAAAGAATATGCTGTGTCTACCAACTCCGATTTATATCAGTATCAACTTGAAACGGGTAAAACCACGAATCTCACTGTAGGGATGAATGGCTATGACCTGAACCCGGTCTTTTCACCCGATGGCTCAAAACTGGCCTGGGAATGCATGGAACGTGACGGCTACGAATCGGACAAGATCAGGTTGTTTGTGATGGATGTGGCTTCAAAAGAAAAAACCGACTACTCCGCCAACTTTGACCAAAACGCCGAACGCCTTGCATGGGGTGATGATAATACCATCTGGTTCATCAGCGATTACCAAGCAACTGATGATATCTATAAACTACTCCTCTCTACCAAAGAGATCACCGGGCTCACCAAAGGGATCCACAACTTCACCGGGGTCTTCCCTGCCGGTGACAAGCTGATCGCCACCCAGGTCTCCATGTCGAAACCTGCAGAGATCTATGCCGTTGATCCTGCCACAGGCGCTGAAAGCCAGCTCACCTTTGTGAACAAGGAGACACTTGACCAACTGGCATTGGGCGAAGTGCGTCAGCGTTGGGTGAAGACCACCGACAACAAACAAATGCATGTATGGATGATCTACCCTCCCCATTTCGATTCCACCAAAAAATATCCGGCGCTGCTTTATTGTGAAGGGGGTCCTCAAAGTACCGTATCTCAGTTCTGGTCGTACCGTTGGAACTTCCAAATGATGGCCGCCAACGATTATATCATTGTCGCTCCAAACCGCCGGGGATTGCCCGGTTTTGGCAGGGAGTGGAATGAGCAGATCAGTGGGGATTATGGCGGACAGAACATGAAAGATTACCTCACAGCCATCGATGCCTTGAGCAAGGAACCTTACATCGATGCCAACCGGCTGGGCGCAGTTGGAGCAAGTTACGGTGGTTTCTCCGTTTTCTGGCTCGCAGGCAATCACCAGAAGAGATTTAAGGCTTTCATCGCCCACGACGGGATGTTCAACCTCGAAGCGCAGTATCTTGAAACCGAAGAGATGTGGTTCGTCAACTGGGACCTTGGCGGGCCCTTCTGGGATAAAACAAATGCCATTGCCCAAAGGACTTACTCCACTTCCCCCCATAAGTATGTGCAGAACTGGGATACCCCCATCCTGGTCATCCATGGTGCCAATGATTACCGGATCGCCTTTACCCAGGGGATGAGCGCTTTCAATGCGGCCATTCTCCGGGGGGTTCCTGCTGAGTTCCTCTATTTCCCGGATGAAAATCACTGGGTGCTGAAACCCCAGAACGGCATTCTCTGGCAGCGTACCTTCTACCGGTGGCTTGACCGGTGGCTGAAATAACCAAACTACCTGTTGTTTCGATCATGAACGAACAAATTGCTCGGGCGGCTGAAATCCTTCAAGCATCAAAATTCACAACGGCCTATACCGGCGCAGGTATCTCCGTGGAGAGCGGTATTCCCCCTTTCCGCGGAGATGGCGGACTGTGGAGCAAATATCCGCCCGAATCACTGGATATTGACTATTTCCTGAGAGATCCTGAAGGATCGTGGAAAGTGATCCGGGAGATATTCTTTGATTTCTTCAAGCAAACAAAATACAATCAAGCCCACTTTCTCCTGGCAGAGATGCAGAAACATGGCCTCATACACCGCATCATCACCCAAAATATCGACAACCTCCACCAGGAAGCCGGTAGCACCCAAGTCTTTGAGTTTCACGGCAACTCAAAATCCCTGATTTGCCTGGTGTGTCTTCAGGCCTATCATGCCAGCGAGGTCGACCTGTCGGTTTTGCCTCCACGGTGCTCCTGCGGCGGGCTGCTGAAGCCCGATTTCGTCTTCTTCGGCGAACCCATCCCCATGGATCCGCTGAATGCGGCTCATGAAGCCGCCCGATTGTCAGATGTTTTCCTCATCATTGGCACCACCGGGGAAGTCATGCCGGCAAACATGATCCCTCCCATGGCCAAAGCAAACGGGGCTAAAATCATTGAGATTAACCCGGAAGAGTCGAATTATACCCGAAAAATCACCGATGTCTTCCTGAAGGGAAAAGCAACAACGATGATGCAAGCCTTGTATGATGCGTTATTTTCCCCGCCCCTGGAGAATAATTAAGGCGGTGTAGATCAGGATTTTGAAATCCATGGCCAGGGACATATTCTCGATGTACAGCAGGTCGTAGTTCAGCCTTTCGAGCATCTGATCAACATTCTCAGCGTAACCGTATTTGACTTGTCCCCACGATGTAATGCCGGGCTTAACCTTATGCAGCAACTTGTAATGCGGGGCACGCCGAACGATCTGGTCAATGAAGAACTGTCGTTCAGGACGAGGGCCCACGATGCTCATATCGCCTTTCAATACCGTGAAGAATTGGGGAATTTCATCCAGGCGAACTTTACGGAGAAACTTACCGAAGGGGGTTATCCGGCTGTCGTTTTTGGATGAGAGCTGCGGAACGCCACCTTCGGCATTTTTATACATGGTTCTAAACTTGTGCATCACAAAGGGCCTGCCTCTCAGTCCGATCCGTTGCTGGCTGTAAATAATGGTACCTTCAGAAGTCATCTTGATCCGTATAGCCACAAAGATCATGACCGGTGATAACAGGATGATTGCAATGACTGAAAATACAATATCGATCACTCGCTTCAGCGACATTTGCCAGGCCGGCATCAGGTCGGGCGATATGGATATCATGGGCGCCGTGAAAATGGAGGTGGTCTTCACCGTTCCCATAATGATATCTTGCACGTCAGGCATAATCTTGATGACCACATCGGTGTCGATCAGGCGGTTGATGATATTCTGAATGGTGTTATGTTCCGAACGTTCGATGGCAATAATTACCTCCTCAACCTTGTGCTGGTCGATGATCTCCTTGAGCTGGTCAATATTGCCCAGGTGAGGCAGGTATTCCGACAACTTATACTCATTATAGCCCACAGCGTTTACGAAGCCGATAAAGGAATTACCTGAAGAAAGCTCCTGACCGATGATATCGCGGTAGGCTTTAATCGCATTTCCGTTGCTTCCGATGATGATCGTGGGAAAACCGATCTTTCCATGATGTATCCTGATGGCCGTTATGGTAGTAATGATGAACCTGACCGAAGCGGTAAAGAACAAGTGGATAAAGAACAGGGCCAGGAAGAACTGAAGATAGGTTTTATTGGTCTTGATTACGTCATCCAGGATGAGGGTGAAAAAGATGATGGTCACGCCAAGGAAAGTGATCAGGATCGTTTGACTCAATTCACGGAGTCGCGATTTATGGTATATCTTGCGATAGGTGCCGATCATCACATACAGAATCAGCCAGAATACCGGGATAATGGTGATGCCGAGGTAGAGGTTTGGATCACCGAAGATGATTTCGATGTGTGAAAAGATCGTCGGATCAACCGTGTATTTCCTGTAGATGAAAAAGATGGTCCAGGCCACTACCGCAGAGATCAGATCTGCAATAACATATTTGGCTACCTGTAGTCTTTTATTCACCATCGGGATGTCGACTTATCGTGTTGATCTATCTGGTTACCAGTTTAATATTGTCAAAGTAGATTTTTGCTTCTGAGGTTCCATCATCCTTAAAACCACCAAAGAATACCTTGTACTCAAGGGCCGTTGGAAAGGAGGCTACCGCCAGGGACAGGTCCACGTATATTTTTTTCCAGACACCATTTGTCTTATTCACGACCATCACTGGATGCTGTTGCACCGAACTCAGGCTTTGGGCAAATATGCCGATTGTAAAAGCCTGTTCGGTATTGAAGTTCAGTTCCAGAAAAACGGGTTTATTGCGTGTCAGGATCAATCCGTCTTTGTTGGCGATCTCAAAAAAGTTCAGGGAATCAGTCAGGGTAATCATACCGGAATGAAGCCCTTCGAAAACCGGTCCCGGGGGAGTGAGTTTCACTGAAACCTTGCTGTTTCTGGTGGAATCAATCGAAACAGCGATATCTTCGAAATCTTCTATCCAGGTGAATTCGGTATTGTCGTAATACCTTACCGAAGGGGAGAAGCTAAGAATGCTGTCAGGGATCAGGACGACATCCTTGGTGAAGGGTTTGAAGAAAGGGTAAGCTGTTCGTGTGGCGCCGATCCCGTTTTTCTTGACTCCGGCATAGATGCTGAGTTCGTGTGTTCCTTCTTTCAATACCGGGAAGGTGGCCGGGAGTTCAAAAGCTCCGATGAACGTACCATCAACATAAACCCAGGCATCTGTGATATTGTAGGAGGCTGTTCCCTGGGTGGAATGATCGGTTGTGAGGAAGATGGAATCGATATGGATATAGGCGGGAATGGTCTGATCGGATTCGAACTTGTCACAACCGAGAAACATCGGGATCAATAGGGAGAATAGGAAGAGCCTGGAAAAGGGTAGAGATATTTTCATGCCATTGTTCGAAAACGATATTATAATTCCCAACGGAGATACCGTTTTAATATTGTCATTCTTTCCGCTTGATGAAAAATTAGGTCAGGTTGGCGCTGGATTCATTGATCTTGTCAATGATCCGGTAAGCTACATCCAGCGCATTGTACCCGTCGTTGATGGTTACCGGTGGGGTGGTATCGCTGATAATGGCCTGGTAGAAACTCTCCAGTTCCGTCCGGATGGCGTTGATGGGTTTGATCTCCGGTTTTTCAAACAAGATCTGCTTTTTCCCTTTTCCTTCACCCAGATCGATAACAAATGGAAATGCTCCCGAGGTGGTGGCACCCACCTCTTTCATCCTGACGATTTCGGTGGTTTTGTTCAGGAAGTCTACGGAAATGTAAGCATCCCGCTGAAAAAACCGGGACTTTCTCATATCCTTTACCGAAATCCGGCTGGCTGTGAGATTGGCTACACACCCATTGACAAATTCGATGCGTGCGTTGGCAATATCAGGGGTATCACACACCACCGATACGCCACTGGCACTGATTCTCCGAACATCTGATTTCACCACACTCAGCACGATGTCGATGTCATGGATCATCAGGTCGAGGATCACCGGGACATCTGTACCCCTGGGGTTGAACTGTGCCAGGCGGTGTGATTCGATGAACATCGGCCGGTTGAAAAAAGGCTCCACAGCCAGGAAGGCAGGATTGAATCGTTCCACATGACCTACCTGTACCTTAACATTGGCTTCTTCAGCGACCTGTATCAATTCCTTTGCTTCATCCAGGGAGGTGACGATCGGTTTTTCGATGAACACATGTCGGTTCTTCTTCAATGCTCCCGATGCACATTCAAAATGCCGGATGGTGGGCGTTACAATATCTACCACATCCACCGCATCGATCAATTCTTCCTGTGACTGGAAACGCCGGATAGAGAACTCCTTCTCCACTTTTGTTGAGATGTCGGGATCAGGATCAAAAAAACCTGCAAATTCATAAGCTTCAATTTCCTTGATGCAACGGATATGAATTTTTCCCAGGTGTCCGGCACCCAATACACCTATTCGAAGACGTTTCATGAGGATATCTCTTTTACATTGGCAAAGTTAGCGTTATTTGCCAAAATGCTTACTTTAGCAGCAGATATTTAGATGATCATTCAATATGCCGGTCAACCTGGAGGACTCTTTCAGACACAAAGGCTTACGTAAACAACTGGTAGAAACGATCCGCCGAAAAGGTATCTCCGATCCTGAAGTGTTGCGTGCCATGGAGACCATTCCCCGCCATTTCTTCTTCGATTCCTCCTTTATCTCTTTTGCATATGAAGATCAACCTTTTCCAATTGGTGAAGGACAGACGATTTCACAACCATATACCGTTGCCTTTCAATCCGAATTGCTTCGAATCAAAAAAGGGGACAAAGTGCTGGAGGTGGGGACCGGTTCCGGATACCAGGCATCCATTCTGGCCGAAATGGGCGCCAAGGTCTTCAGCATCGAACGGATCAAACCACTCTACCTCAAAGCCAAGGAAATACTTCCGAAAATGGGGTATCCGGTCAAGGTATTCTATGGAGATGGGTATAAAGGGCTGCCCGGGTTTGCACCTTTCCACAGGATCATTGTAACGGCCGGTGCACCTGACATCCCTGAACCCCTGATTGAACAGCTCAAACCCGGCGGCATCCTGGTCATCCCTGTCGGGAAAGGAGATATCCAGATCATGAAAACACTGGAAAAAGATGACAACGGACAAGTCCGGATCACCGATCATGGAACATTTCGGTTTGTCCCTCTATTGGAAAATAGATCGTAATTCAATGGTTTTATTATCTATACAAAAAAATGTGTTATGAAACGAGTATTCTTTTATTTGCCATCCTGGCATTTCTGTTTACCTGTCAATCAGAAAAGGTGAACTTTAACCAGCTTCAGAACCGAAGCGGCATCTTTTAAAAGATGAATGATCAGTATCCGTTTTCAGGATCAGTAGAGTCATTTAGTGATGGGAAGAAAGAATTTGAGGGAAACGTGAAAGACGGTCTGCGTGAAGGTCTGTGGGTTTATTACTATCCATCCGGACAGAAAAAATCGGAAGGATGTTTTAAAAATGGTGTGAAAAATGGAACCTGGAACTATTATGCGGAAAATGGTTCTTCGCTTGGAACGGAAAACTACAAAGACGGCACGCGGCTGGGCAACCAGGTGATGCCGGAAGAAGGTGATACTACTGCACCTGAAGAAGGGGTTGAATTGGTTTCTTAGCCTTTTGCTGTTAGCGTGAAAATGCCCTCAAACAGGCTGATGTTGATGGGCACTATACCTGAAACGATCAACAGCAAAACCACCTGAATGATCGCGAACAGCGTAATGAAATAATATCTGTTCTTGCCCTGAGAAAAAACCTGGGTAAACCCGGCAAAAGCCTGAACTACGATCCATACAACCAGGATTCCTGAAACGCCTGAAAAGAAGGCACCGATCACGCTCCAGAAAGACCGGTTGGCCACGCCATAATCCATCACGTACAAGTACTCCGAATAATTCCGGTACAATATCTGGTAGAGTACGAGGGCAATCACCAGTACGGCAAACAGGTGCATCAGGTAAGCGGCTTTGGCCACATATTCCATCATGCCACTCTCGTCATCTCTCCGTCGGGCAAGTCTGAGCAGAAAGATCGTTGCCAGCGCCGTGATTATGGCCACTGCAATGAAGAGCATGCCAATATCACCAGGCATCCGGTGAATAATTTCTTGTTCCATATTAACTATCGAATGAAAAGTACTTATCCCTGGTCATCAGGCCGACACATGGCCAGGTCTACTACCTGGCATACTTGAAATTGCGTCCCGGGTAAACAGCTGCATCTCCCAGTTCCTCTTCCAAACGGAGCAACTGATTGTACTTGGCGATACGCTCTGACCGGCATGCGGATCCGGTCTTGATCAACCCGGTGTTCAACGCTACAGCAAGATCAGCAATCGTCGTATCTTCTGTTTCTCCTGAGCGATGGCTGATGACGGCTGTATAGGAATGCCTGTAGGCAAAGTTCACAGTCTCGATGGTCTCGGTAACAGTTCCGATCTGGTTCAGCTTGATCAGGATCGAATTGGCCACGCCAAGCTTTACTCCCCGGCGCAATCTTTCAATATTGGTGACAAACAAATCATCCCCGACCACCTGTATCGTTTTACCGATCTCTTTGGTTAGCAGTTTCCAACCATCCCAGTCATCTTCAGCCATACCATCCTCAATGGATATGATCGGATAACGTTTGCACCAGTCTTTCCAAAAGGCGACCATATCCTTTGGCGAATATTTATTTCCGTTTGATTTACGGAGATAATAAACATTTTCTTCGGGCAGAAAATATTCCGATGCGGCCGGATCGAGTGCCAGGAAGATATCTTCACCAGGCCGGTATCCAGCCTTTTCGATCGCTTTCAGGATCATCTCCAGCGCATGTTCATTGGATTTCAGATTGGGTGCAAATCCTCCTTCATCTCCCACGTTGGTAGCATATCCTGATTTCTTCAGAACATTTTTCAGCGAGTGAAAGACTTCTACTCCCATCCGGATCGCCTCCGTAAAAGAGCCAGCACCCACCGGCATGATCATAAACTCCTGGAAGTCGATGCAGTTGTCGGCATGGGAACCTCCGTTGAGGATATTCATCATGGGGATGGGAAGGGTATTTGCTGATACGCCGCCCAGGTACCTGTAGAGTGATTGTCCTGTTTCTTTTGCTGCAGCATTGGCAACAGCCATCGAAACGCCCAGAATGGCATTGGCTCCCAGGTTTGCCTTATTGGGCGTTCCGTCAAGGTCGATCAGTTTTTTATCGATGCTGATCTGATCCTCGATGTACATTCCCTGGATTTCTTCCGCGATAACCTTGTTGACGTTCTGGATCGCTTTCAGGACGCCTTTTCCCTGGTATGTTCCTTTGTCATTATCCCGGAGTTCAATAGCTTCGTGTATGCCTGTGGAAGCGCCGGATGGAACGGCAGCCCGGCCAGCGATCCCACTCTGGGTAATGACATCCACTTCGATCGTCGGATTACCCCGGGAGTCTAAAATCTGGCGGGCATAAATCTTAAGAATGGTGCTCATGAATTACTCCTGTTTGTTTTCAGTCCCGGCTTCCGGAGCGACAGTCTCGGCTTTTGGAGTTTCTGCGGGGGCTCCAGCTTTAGGTTCATCCGCGTGTTTAACGGCAGTTGTCTTTTTCTTCGCAGTTCCGCGACGACGGCGTGTTGCCTTTTCCTTTGCTTCGGGAGCAGCCTCCAGCATATTTATGTTGTAATCAACCAGTTCGATGATCGCCATGTCGGCGTTGTCACCGGCACGTTGTCCGATTTTCAGGATGCGGGTGTAACCGCCCGGACGATTTGCGATCTTCTGCGAAATCTCACGGAACAGTTCAGAAACTGCTTTCTTATCCTGCAGATAGGTAAAAACGATCCTCCGGTTGTGGGTGGAATCATTCTTGGCCCGGTTGATCAGGGGCTCTACATAAGGCCGCAGAACCTTTGCCTTGGCCAGGGTGGTAGTGATCCGTTTATGTATGATCAGCGAAGCTGCCATATTGGACAACATTGCCTGCCGGTGCTCTTTTTTCCGACCTAAATTGTTGACTTTATCTCCGTGTCTCATCGCTGTTTATTCCTTTTCCAGTTTATACTTCGATATATTCATTCCAAACTCCAGTCCTTTTGCCCGGACCAGTTCCTCGAGTTCTGTCAGTGACTTTTTTCCGAAATTCCTGAACTTCAACAGATCATTTTTATTATAGGCTACCAGGTCGCCAAGGGTGTCGACATCAGCAGCTTTCAGGCAGTTGAGGGCCCTTACGGAAAGGTTGAGGTCGATCAGTTTGGTCTTCAGCAGTTGTCTGACATGCAATGTATTCTCATCGAATTCGTCAGAAGCTTCCTTTTCTTCTGCTTCGAGTGTGATCTTTTCATCAGAGAACAGCATAAAGTGGTGGATCAGGATATGAGCCGCCTCTTTTAATGCACTCTTTGGGGTGATCGATCCGTCGGTGGCAATTTCCAGGATCAGTTTCTCATAGTCGGTTTTCTGCTCAACGCGGGTGTTCTCAATGGTATATTTCACATTCTTGATGGGGGTGTGAATGGAATCGATAAAGATTTTCCCCGGTTGGGCATTGGCCACCTTGTTCTCTTCTGCAGGCACATATCCCCTTCCCTTGTTGATAGTGACCTCAATATTGACTCGCACCTTTTTCTCCAGGTGACAGATCAGCAGGTCAGGGTTCAATACCTGGAATACAGACAGGAACTTATTGATATCGCCTGCCTTGAATTCTTCCTGGTCACCTATGACAATATTGACCTTTTCGGATTCCTCGGTATCCAATTGCCGTTTGAAGCGAATTTGCTTCAGGTTGAGAATGATCTCGGTGACGTCTTCGATCACTCCCTTGATGGTTGAGAACTCATGATCCACGCCATCAATCTTCACCGAAGTGATGGCATATCCTTCCAGGGAAGAGAGAAGGATCCTCCGTAAGGCATTTCCGATGGTGATGCCGAAACCAGGTTCCAGCGGACGGAATTCGAACACTCCCCGGCTATCATCGGTTTCGATCATGACCACTTTTTCGGGCTTCTGAAATGCTAATATTGCCATATCATGAAAATTAATAGTGTCAAATATGCTTTTACTTGGAATACAATTCAACGATCAATTGTTCCCGGATGTTTTCAGGGATTTGGTCTCTGGATGGATAATTCATCATTTTCCCGCTCATCAGATCCTGGTCCCATTCCAACCAGGGATACTGGTTTGATCTTGAACTCAGGGCTACGGTGATCACTTCGAGGGATTTGGAGCGTTCCCGAACACCCACAATATCACCTGGGCGAAGTTCACAGGAAGGGATGTTAACCACTTTCCCGTTCACGGTGATGTGGCGATGGGAAACCAACTGGCGTGCAGCGGCCCGTGTAGGGGCAATCCCCAGGCGGAAGACCACATTATCCAGCCGGGCTTCGATGAGTTGCAGCAGCACCTCACCCGTTACGCCTTTCTTGCTGGAAGCTCTGTGGAAGATGTTCTTGAACTGGCGTTCCAGGATGCCGTATGTATACTTGGCTTTCTGCTTTTCCATGGATTGGGTGCCATATTCAGAGACTTTTGAGCGTCTTCTGGAGGTACCATGCATTCCGGGTGGATAGTTCTTTTTTTCAAAGTATTTATCGGGTCCATAGATCGGATCCTTGAACTTTCGGGCTATCTTTGATTTTGGTCCAATGTATCTTGCCATTTCGACGTTATTTTATTTTTTGTGATTCAGCAGTGATTATACCCGGCGTCTTTTCGGTGGTCTGCAACCATTATGTGGCAACGGGGTGATGTCGACGATCTCCATCACCTCAATCCCGGCTGTATGGATGGTACGGATAGCCGATTCCCTCCCTGCTCCGGGTCCACGAACAAATACCTTTACTTTTCTCAGTCCCAGATCGTGTGCAACCTTTGCACAGTCGGCCGCGGCCATCTGAGCGGCATAAGGAGTGTTTTTCTTCGAACCCTTGAAACCCATTTTCCCGGCCGATGACCAGGAGATCACCTGTCCGGCACTGTTGGTAAGGGTTACGATGATGTTGTTAAATGAAGCGTTTACGTAAGCTCTGCCAATCGCATCAATTTTCACGACCCGCTTCCTGGCGCTCTTTTCCGATTTTGCCATTGTATGATATAAATATGATCGATAATTCAGTTTTTACCCTTTGGTTGCCTTTTTCTTGTTGGCAACGGTCTTTTTCCTCCCTTTTCTGGTCCGGGCATTGTTTTTTGTGCTTTGCCCCCGAACAGGAAGTCCAACCCGGTGACGAATGCCACGGTAACTTCCGATGTCCATCAGCCGTTTGATGTTCATTTGAACCTCCGACCGGAGCGCACCCTCAACCTTGAACTTGTCGTTGATGATGGTTCTGATCTTGTTCTGTTCGTCATCATTCCAATCCTGGACTTTCTTATTCAGGTCGATGCCCGCTTCCTTCAGGATCTTCTGGGCAGAACTCCTGCCAATGCCGAAAATATAAGTCAGACCTACTTCTCCCCTTTTCTGCTTGGGAAGGTCAATTCCTGCAATTCTTGCCATATATATTGCCTTTTGATATTGTTCTTATCCTTGACGTTGTTTGTACTTGGGTTCTTTCTTGTTTATCACAAAGAGTTTACCCTTCCTCCTGACGATCTTGCAGTCGGCTGTTCTCTTCTTGATAGATGTACGGACTTTCATGCGTTTTCTTTTTTATTGATATCTGAACGTAATTCTTCCTTTTGTCAAGTCATATGGCGACATCTCAATCCGAACCTTGTCTCCGGGTAAGATTTTGATGTAATGCATCCTCATTTTCCCGGAGATATGGGCGATGATGACGTGGCCATTCTCGAGTTCAACCCGGAACATGGCATTTCCCAGTGATTCGATAACCACCCCATCTTGCTGGATTGAAGCTTGTTTTGACATTGATCCTTATATATTTGAAACCATTGTTTCTTCAATAAACCGGAAGGTTGAGAGCATTTCTGCCCGATCTTTCCGGACAACCACCGTCAGCTCAAAATGGGCTGACGGTTTTCCATCGGCAGTCCGGATCGTCCATCCATCCGAACCATGGGTGATGTTTCTTGTTCCCAGGTTGATCATGGGTTCAATGCAGAGCACCATTCCTTCGCGGAGTTTCATCCCGGTCCCCCGTTTCCCATAATTGGGAATTTCCGGTTTCTCATGCAACTCCATTCCAAGCCCGTGACCAACAAGGTCCCTGACTACCGAATAACCTTTCGTTTCAACATAGCCTTGCACCGCCCGGCTGATATCTCCTACTCTTTTTCCGGCCAGTGCCGCTTCGATTCCTCTGAACAGAGAGGCCTTGGTATGATCCAGGAGGGCTTTGATATCAGGAGCAACTTCACCCACTTCAAAAGTATAGGCTGAATCTCCATAATAGCCATTTTTCTTTGTTCCGCAATCGATCGAAACGATATCACCATTTAAAAGAACGCGTTCACCGGGTATGCCGTGAACCACTTCATCATTCACTGAGATGCACAGTGTTGCCGGATAACCCTGGTACCCTTTAAACCCGGGTACTGCTCCATGGTCCCTGATATAAGTCTCTGCGACTTGATCCAGGATACTTGTTTTCACCCCGGGCTTGATACACCTGGCTACTTCTGCCAGGGTTTTACTGACCAGGATGGCATTTTCCCTCAGGAATTCAATCTCTTGCTCGTTTTTTTCCAACGATCCAGCCATGATCCGGGGTTATCCCGTCATACCCATACTCCTTCCCTTGATCCGCCCCGACTTTGTCAATCCATCATAATGGCGCATCAGTAGATGGCTTTCGACCTGTTGCAGGGTGTCTAATACAACCCCAACAAGGATCAGCAAAGAAGTACCTCCATAAAATTGAGCAAACTGGGTATTTACACCCACCAGCCTGACCAGTGCCGGCATGATGGCTACAAAACCCAGAAAGATTGATCCCGGCAAAACAATGCGCGACATCACGCTGTCAATGAACTCTGCCGTTTTTCGACCCGGCTTAACCCCGGGAATAAAGCCGCCATTTTTCTTCATATCCTCAGCCATCTGGTTGGGATTGATGGTAATGGCGGTGTAGAAATAGGTAAACAAGATGATCAGTATAAAGAAAATAAAGTTATACCAAAAACTATTGATATCTGTGAAAGTACGGGCAATACCGCTCAGTGTTTGCGATTCTGCAAAACCGGCAATGGTGAGCGGCAGGAACATGATCGCCTGGGCAAAAATGATCGGCATCACGCCGGCAGTATTTACCTTGAGCGGGATATATTGCCGTACTCCGCCGTATTGCTTGTTTCCAACAATTCTCTTGGCGTATTGCACAGGGATCTTGCGGGTTCCCTGTACGAGCAGGATCGTGATAATAATAACCACAACCAAAATGGCAAGTTCAACAACAAAAAACACCAGACCACCGCCTTTCTGCTCCATCCGGGAGGCCAGCTCTCCGAAGAGTGCAAATGGCAGCCGGGCAATGATACCGATCATGATGATCAGAGAAATACCATTCCCGATCCCTTTGTCGGTGATCCGTTCACCCAGCCACATAACGAACATCGAACCGGCAGTTAGGATGATGATCGAAGAGATACCGAAGAAGGAAAACACCGAATGCATCGTAACATTTGGATTGAACGGAGCGATGGCTTCGGCTGGGAGCTGGGATGCAAGATTGGCAATGTATGCGGGTGACTGGAATACCAGGATTATGACCGTCAGGTAGCGGGTGATTTGGTTGATCTTCTTCCGGCCACTCTCTCCTTCCTTCTGTAAACGCTGGAAGTAAGGTATGGCCATGGTGAGGAGCTGCACAACGATGGATGCCGAAATGTACGGCATGATCCCAAGGGCAAAGATGGAGGCGTTGGCAAATGCACCGCCGCTGAACATGTTGAGCAGACCGAGCAAGCCACTTGATGACTGATTCTGCAGGCTGGCCAGCATCCCCGGGTCAATGCCCGGAAGAACAACATAAGATCCTATCCGGTAGATCAGGATGATGCCCAATGTGTACATGATCCGCTTCCGAAGTTCTTCGATCTTGTAGATGTTCCTTAATGTCTGTATGAGTTTTTTCATCCCGTTGCTGATTTTTCAGTTATAGAACAGGTCATTAGGCTTTGATGATTTGGGCAGATCCGCCGGCTGCTTCAATGGCTTTGAGTGCTGACTGGGAGAAAGCATGGGCTGTAACATCAACCTTGGCTTTCAGTTCTCCCCGACCCAGGATTTTTACCAGGTCCTTCTTACCAACCACTCCGTGTTCATACAATGTCTCGGCATTAATCGTGGCAAGACCCTTTGCATCAACCAGTTTCTGTAGTACATCCAGGTTGATCCCTTTATATTCTTTCCGGGAGATATTGGTAAATCCGAATTTTGGGAGCCGCCGTGACAAAGGCATTTGTCCGCCTTCATGTCCAACCTTCTTGGTGTAACCGCTTCTTGACCTGGCTCCCTTATGCCCTCTGGCTGATGTTCTCCCCTTCCCGGAACCTTGTCCGCGGCCAACGCGTTTGCTCTTTTTAACAGCGCCTTTTGCGGGCTTCAAATTGCTTAAATCCATGATGTAAGTATATCTTTTTGGATTGGTAATTCAAATTCATTATTCAACTTCTTCAACCCTGACCAGGTGATCCACTTTTCGGATCATTCCCAGGATCTGGGGTGATGGGTTAAGTTTAACGGAATGACCCAGCCTCCTGAGACCCAGGGCCAGCAAGGTGCGTTTCTGCCGCTCCGGTTTTCCGATCTGGCTTCTAACCTGTGTGATTTTCAATTTTTTCATCGAATGAAGTTTTGCTGGTAATTATCCCTTAAATACTTTTTCCAGACTCACGCCCCGCAATTGGGAAACAGTAAATGGATCCTTGAGTTGGAGCAGCGCATGGATGGTAGCTTTCACCACGCTGTGGGGGTTGGAGCTCCCCTTTGATTTGGCGAGCACGTCTTTCACTCCCACGCTTTCCAATACTGCGCGCATGGCGCCTCCCGCGATAACTCCCGTTCCGGGTGCTGCAGGCTTGATATAAACCAGTGCACCGCTATATTTGCCGGTTGTATCATGCGGAATGGTACCTTTCAGTACGGGCACCTTGATCAGGTTCTTCTTGGCATCATCAATCCCTTTGGAGATGGCTGCAGTAACCTCTTTGGCCTTGCCAAGACCATAGCCCACCACACCGTTTTCATTGCCAACCACTACGATGGCAGAAAAACTGAAGGCACGTCCGCCTTTGGTTACCTTGGTTACGCGCTGGATGCTGACCAGCCGGTCTTTGAATTCGATTTCGCTCGATTTTACTCTTTTGATATCTACGTTTCCCATGATTGATGTTTTAGAATTTCAGTCCTCCTTCTCTGGCAGCTTCAGCCAAGGCTTTTACCCTGCCATGATATAAATAACCATTGCGGTCGAAGACCACCGATTGAATACCTGCCTGGGTTGCCCGTTCAGCAAGTAATTTTCCGACCAGCTTGGCCTGTTCGGTTTTGTTTGCTTTAACCGCCACAATTTCCTTGACCCTGGAGGAAGCGCTCGCCAGCGTTTTTCCGGCCAGGTCATCAATGACCTGGGCATAGATTTGCTGGTTACTCCTGAAAACGGTTAGCCGGGGTCTTTCCGGAGTGCCTGAAATGATCTTGCGAATCCTTTTCCTGATTCTGGTTCTTCTGTATTCTTTTCTCGATTTAATTGCCATCCTGGTTGGTATTTAATGTTTAAGGATGATAGCTGCTTATGCAGATGCTGATTTACCGGCTTTTTTCCTGATTTCTTCTCCGGCAAAACGGATCCCTTTCTGTTTGTAGGGTTCCGGTGGTCGCAGCGAACGAATCTTGGCTGCAACCTGTCCGATCAGCTGCTTGTTGTTTGATTTGAGGGTGATCGTCGGGTTCTTTCCACGCTCGGTAACTGTTTCAACCTTCACTTCGGGAGGAAGTTCAAGGACGATATTGTGTGAATAACCCAGAGAGAGCTCAAGCAGTTGTCCGTTTGCATTGGCTTTATACCCAACGCCTACAATTTCCTGGACGATGGTATATCCTTCCGAAACCCCTTTCACCATGTTGGCCAGCAGGGCCCTGTAAAGGCCATGTATGGACCGGTCGGTCTTGTTCTCTGATTGCCGTTCAACGAACATTTGGTTCCCATCCATGCGGATGATAATTCTGGGATCAACCTGCTGTTGCAGTTCGCCAAGTTTCCCTTTCACATGAACCAGGTTCTCAGCAGAGACCGTCACCTGTACACCATCCGGGATCACGATCGGTAATTTTCCTATTCTTGACATTGTAATATGCTGTTTAACTGATGTAACAAATCACTTCCCCGCCAATTTTCTGCTGACGGGCTTCCTTGTCGGTCATCAACCCCTGGGAGGTGGAGATGACTGCGATTCCAAGGCCATTCATAACACGGGGAAGCTTGTCAGCCGGAACATATTTTCTCAAACCTGGTGAGCTCACCCGTTCCAGTTTGGTGATGGCAGGTTGTTTGGTCACCGGATGGTACTTCAACGCGATCTTGATCACGCCTGGTTTTGGTTCATCTTCCGTCTTGAAATTGAGGATATAACCTTTCTCCATCAGGATGCGGGTAAGTTCCTTTTTCATGTTCGATGCCGGTATCTCGACGATCCGGTGGTTGGCCATCACGGCATTTCTGACTCTGGTCAGATAGTCTGCAATTGGGTCTGTAACCATTTGTATTTTTCTATTTTCTTCTCTATTCTATTACCAACTCGCTTTTTTCAAACCGGGGATCATACCCTTGAGCGCCATCTCGCGGAAGTTGATCCTTGAGATTCCGAAAAGACGCATATAGCCTTTGGGACGCCCGGTGATTTTGCACCGGTTATGAAGCCGTACCGGGGATGCGTTTCTCGGCAGCCTTTGCAAGCCGACGACATCTCCTGAAGCCTTGAGTGCAGCTCTTTTATCTGCATACTTGGCTACCATACGCTCCTTTTTTTTCTCCCTTGCTTTAATCGATTCTTTTGCCATAAGATTATTGTTGATTTTTAAAGGGTAATCCAAATTTTTTCAGCAAGGCCAACGATTCGGCATCGGTCTTTGCAGTAGTGACGATCGAAACATCCAAACCGTTAATCTTGGTCACTTTGTCCATATCAATTTCCGGGAAGATGATCTGTTCCGGGATGCCCAGGGAGTAATTTCCTCGGCCATCGAAACCTTTGTCGTTGATGCCGCGAAAGTCCCTGATACGGGGGATGGCTACTGCAACCAGCCGGTCAAGAAATTCGTACATCCTGTCGCCACGCAATGTTACCCTGGCGCCAACCGGCATTCCTTTCCGGAGTTTAAAATTGGAGATGTCCTTCCTGGATTTGGTAGCAACTGCCTTCTGCCCTGCGATCATGGTCAATTCGGCAATGCCTGAATCGATCAGCTTCTTGTCGGCGATGGCATCTCCGATACCCTGGTTGATACAGATCTTGACCAGCCGTGGTACCTCCATGTTCGATTTGTAACCGAACTGCGTCATCAATACAGGAACAATTTCGTTCCTGTATTTATCCTTGAGTCTTGGTGAATAGGCCATTATTTAATTACCTCCCCTGATTTTTTGGAATAACGGATCAGTTTATTGGTTTTGGTGTCCATCTTTCTACCTGTCCGGGTTGGTTTGCTGGATGCGTCCAGAACCATGAGGTTAGAGATATGGACGGGGGCTTCTTTTTTAATAATACCGCCCTGGGGCTTCTTGGCGTTGGGTTTGGTATGCTTGGACACCAGGTTGATACCTTCAACGATGGCGGTTCCCTTCATGGGTGAAACGCGGAGTACTTTCCCTTGTTGTCCCCGGGAATTTCCGGCAATCACTTTAACCATGTCGCCCTTCTTGATGTGTGTCTTTATTTTCATGTGGAAAATATCTGTTTAAAGCACTTCCGGTGCCAGTGAAACGATTTTCATGTATTGTTTTTCTCTCAGTTCCCTGGCGACAGGTCCGAAGATACGTGTACCGATCATCTCTCCCGTTGCATTCAACAACACCACGGCATTGTCATCAAACCGGATATATGATCCATCGCTGCGACGGATCTCTTTCTTCGTCCTGACAACCACTGCTTTGGAAACAGTACCTTTTTTGATATTTCCGGATGGAATGGCATGTTTCACGGTAACAACGATGGTATCGCCCACCGATGCATAGCGTTTGCGGGTTCCGCCAAGAACCTTGATACACAGCACCTCTTTGGCGCCACTGTTATCAGCCACAGTTAGTCTGCTTTCCTGCTGTATCATAATTATCTAGCTCTTTCAATGATTTCTACCATTCTCCAGCATTTCTGCTTACTTAAGGGTCGTGTTTCCATGATTTTCACCAGGTCACCTTCCTTGGAGTCATTTTTTTCATCATGGGCCATAAAACGGGATGTCTTTTTCACAAACTTCCCATATTTGGGATGTTTGATCCTCCGTTCCACCTCCACGATAATAGATTTTTGCATGTTGGTACTGACGACAATACCTATCTTTTCTTTTCTAAGATTACGGTTTTCCATAGCCAAAGCCGGTTACTTATTTTTATTTTGTGACATTTCCTCGAGCTGGCGTCTCCTGAGTTCGGTTTCCATCCTGGCGATGGTTTTCCTGTAAGTCTGGATTTTCTTGGGATTTTCCAGGGAGGAAACGGCATGGTTCAAGCGCATTTTCACCAGTTGTTTCTTTTCTTCTTCCAGCCTTTCCAGTAACTCTTTCAGGGAGAGTTCACGTATTACCTTTTGTTCCATTTCGATGATGATTATCTATTGATTTATCCGGTGTTTCCTGTTATTCCTTATAATCCCTGCGAAGGATGAATTTTGTATTGACCGGCAATTTCTGGGCGCCCAGCCGGAGGGCTTCCTTAGCCACTTCCAGAGGAACGCCATCGGCTTCAAAAAGAATGCGGCCGGGGGTTACCGGGGCAACGAAGTATTCCGGTGCACCTTTTCCCTTACCCATTCTGACTTCAGCCGGTTTTTTGGTCACCGGTTTATCAGGAAATATTCTGATCCAGAGTTGACCTTCCCTTTTCATGTGACGGGTCACGGCCTGACGGGCGGCTTCGATCTGTCGCCCGGTGATCCAGGCTTCTTCCAGGGTTTTTATTCCAAAGGAGCCGAAGGCAAGCTGATTGCCTTTTTGGGCGAACCCCTTCATCTTGCCCTTTTGTTGTTTTCTGTACTTTGTTTTCTTCGGTTGTAACATAGCTGATGAAGAAATATATGATGATTATCCTTTTCTGTTTCTTGTTCTACCACCCCTAGGAACCCTTGGCCTTTGTTCGTTGATGGTTTTAGGTCCGGCTGTTGTTGGGAACAGGTCTGGTTTGCCATAGACTTCTCCCTTGCAGATCCAAACCTTCATTCCGATACGGCCGTAAGTTGTATGAGCTTCGGCGGTGGCATAGTCGATATCGGCACGGAACGTGTGCAGGGGGATTCTCCCCTCCTTATACTGTTCCCTTCTGGCCATTTCAGCGCCTCCCAACCTGCCGGAGATAAGCACTTTGATCCCTTCCGCCCCAATTCTCATAGTGGAAGAAATGGCCGTCTTGATGGCCCGGCGATAAGAGATCCGGCCTTCTATCTGGCTGGCAATCGCGTTGGCTACGATCACAGCATCGAGTTCCGGCCGCTTGATTTCCGAGATATTGATCTGAATCTCCTTGGTTGTCAGTTTCTTAAGCTCTTCCTTCAGCTTGTCAACCTCCGCACCGCCTTTGCCGATGATAATGCCGGGTCTGGCCGTATGGATGGTCACCGTGATGAGCTTCAGGGCACGTTCAATCACAATCTTTGAAATGCCGGCTTTAGATAATCTCGCCGACAGGTATTTCCTGATCTTTTCATCTTCGATGAGTTTCGGTGCAAAGTTTTTGCCACCATACCAGACGGAATCCCATCCACGGATGATTCCAAGCCTGTTAGCGATCGGATTCGTTTTTTGTCCCATTAATTATCTGATGATTTTTTGTTATCTTTTGTCTCTTTTTTGGCTGTTTTTTTCTTTGCAGGAGTTTTTTTCGCAGCAGCTTCCTTTTTCGCTCCGGTTGCCTTTTTGGCTGCGGCTTTAGCGGGGGCTGCTTTTTTGGTCACTTTCTTCACCGGTTTTTCGTCTTCCTGCACCGATTCAAAAGCATTTTCGGGAAGTTCAGCAGAGCGAAGATCTCCCAGGATCATGGTCACATGGTTAGACCTTTTTCTGATCCTGTGGGCCCGACCGTGGGGAGCCGGGTGGATACGTTTGAGTGTACGTCCTTCATCGACGAAAATCTCCTTGATGAACAGGCCGGCATCATCCAGTTTCTCCCCTTCGTTTTTATTCTGCCAGTTGGAGATGGCTGAGATCAGCAGCTTGCGTAATCGCTCGGCCGGTCCTTTCTCGCAATTTTTAAGTATCATCAGGGCTTTCTCAACCGATGTACCCCTCACAAGGTCAGCCACCAACCGTGTCTTTCTTGGTGAGGTTGGGCAGTTATTCAGCCGTGCCATGTAAAGCTTTTTCCGGCTCTCTTTTTTCTTCTCCGCTTTGTTGTGTATCTTGGATCCCATGTCGTTAATCGGTTACTTTACTTTTTAGCCTTGTCTTTGTTTCCAGCATGTCCCCGGAAGATGCGGGTAGGTGCAAATTCTCCCAGTCTGTGTCCAACCATGTTTTCAGTCACATAAACAGGAATGAATTTATTCCCATTGTGCACTGCGATGGTCTGCCCGACAAAATCGGGAGAGATCACGGATGCCCTTGAGTAGGTCTTAATGGCTGTTTTCTTCTTCGACTCAACCATTTCAAGAACTTTCTTCTCAAGTTTAAAATGGATAAACGGACCTTTTTTTAATGAGCGGCTCATTGTTTCAGTGGTTTATTGCTGGTTGTTATTTCTTGCGTTTTTCAATGATATACTTACTGCTCGTTTTCTTTTTGGAGCGGGTTTTATATCCCTTGGCAGGCATGCCTTTCCGGGATCTTGGATGACCACCGGAGGCACGGCCTTCACCACCTCCCATGGGATGGTCAACCGGGTTCATGGCGACGCCACGGTTTCTGGGTCTCCGGCCAAGCCATCTTTTCCTGCCGGCTTTTCCCGACATTTCCAGGTTGTGCTCAATATTGGATACCATTCCAACCGTAGCCTTGCAGGTTTGCAGGATCATCCGGGTTTCACCACTGGGAAGCTTGATGGTAGCGTACTTCCCATCCCTCGACATCAGCTGGGCATAAGAGCCGGCACTCCGTGCCATTTTGGCTCCCTGTCCCGGGCGCAGTTCGATGTTGTGGATCACCGTTCCAAAAGGTATCTCGCTCAGGTACAAGGCATTGCCTATATCCGGAGACACCCCTTTCCCGGACAAGATCTGTTGTCCGACTTTTAACCCATGCGGGGCAATGATGTAGCGTTTTTCGCCATCTGCATAAGCTACAAGTGCGATGCGGGAAGTCCTGGCCGGATCATATTCAATGGAATGAACCACAGCAGGAATGCTGTCTTTTTCCCTTTTAAAATCAATGATCCGGTACATTTGTTTATGCCCGCCACCAAGGTAGCGCATGGTCATCTTCCCTTCGTTGTTCCTTCCGCCGCTTTTTTTCAGCGGAACCAATAAACTCTTCTCCGGTTTCGTTGCTGTGATCTCTTCAAAGGAGCTGATCAGCATGAAACGCCTTCCCGGTGTTGTTGGTTTGAATTTCTTGAGCGCCATTTATTTAGATATTGCTGTAAAAATCAATAGTTTCTCCTTCGGCCAAGGTGATGATGGCCTTCTTGATTGTGTTTGTTCTGCCGGTTATGTACCCTGCTTTGGTGTAACGTGATTTGTTTTTCCCGGTAATCAGGATGGTATTCACTGACTTCACGGTAACACCATAAAGGGACTGGATTTCCGCTTTGATCTCCAGTTTATTGGCATTGCGTTGGACGATAAACCCATATTGGTTGAGCTTTTCGCTCTTTTGGGTCATCTTCTCCGTAATGATCGGTTTTACTATTACACCCATGGTAATGATGGTATTGTCTGATTATGCTTTTTCCTTATGCTGTTCTTCAATGATCCTGACCGAACCTTCTGTGATCAGGAGGTTATCGGCGTTCAGGATGTCGTAGGTGTTGATGTCGGAAGCCTGTATCACCATGACATTTTCCAGGTTCCTTGCGGAGAGGGTGATCTTTTTGTCGCTACCGGGGACTATCACCAGTGTTTTTTGGTACGTCAGTGAAAAGCCTTTCAACAAATCAATGATCTGTTTGGTTTTGGGCTGTTCGAAGGAAAAGTCCTCCACAACCTGGATTTTCTCTTCTTTTACCTTATAGCTCAGGGCAGATATCCTGGCAAGTTTCTTAAGCTTTTTGTTCAGCTTGAAACTATAATCTCTTGGGCGAGGGCCGAAGATACGAGCACCACCTCTGAATAAAGGGTTCTTGATGCTCCCTGCACGGGCGCCACCAGTTCCTTTTTGCCGTTTGAGTTTCCGGGTGCTTCCGGAAACCTCAGATTTTTCCAAAGCCTTATGGGTTCCCTGCCGTTCATTGGCCATGTGCTGCTTCACATCCAGGTAAATCGCATGATCATTTGGGGTGATACCGAACACGGAATCATCCAGGTTTACCTTCCGGTTCACCTTGGAACCACTGATATTATATACTTCTACTTCCATCTTTCAAGCAATAAATATGATCCTTTGGGACCTGGTACAGAGCCTTTTACAACCACCAGGTTCTCGTCCGGGATTAGTTTTACAATCTGAACGTTGATTTTCTTCATTCTTCTTCCGCCCATCCTGCCTGCCATTTTCAAACCTTTGGCAACTTTTGAAGGCCAGGAAGATGCGCCTACGGAGCCGGGAGCTCTGAGCCTGTCGTGCTGACCATGTGTCGATTCCCCAACACCTTTAAAGTGATGACGAACCACCACACCTTGAAATCCTTTTCCTTTCGTGGTGCCCACCACATCGATAAATTCGCCTTCTACGAATACATCTACCTTCACAACATCTCCGAAGGTTTTCTGGTGGCCGGCTTCAAACCTGGTAAATTCTGCAAGAACTTTCTTTGGTTCAATACCCGCTTTTTTGTAATGACCCAGGACGGCTTTGGTCACTTTTCTCGGCTCCACATCTTCAAATGCAAGCTGTATAGCTTCATAGCCATCATTCTCAACCGTTTTGACCTGAGTTACAACACAGGGGCCTGCTTCGATCACCGTGCATGGAATATGTTTTCCAGAGGCATCATAGATGCTGGTCATCCCTATTTTTTTTCCTATTAATCCTGACATTTGACCCTTATTTTATATTTTCACTTATCATCCATCTTGATCATACCTTGATCTCCACTTCCACCCCGCTGGGAAGTTCCAGTTTCATCAGGGCATCAATGGTTTTGGAGGTGGTGGAGTAGATATCCATTAACCGTTTGTAGGTACAAAGCTGAAACTGTTCCCTTGATTTTTTATTGACAAAGGTTGAACGCAAAACAGTAAAAATCTTTTTGTCAGTTGGCAAAGGAATGGGACCACTTACCACTGCGCCGGTTGCTTTTACCGTTTTCACGATCTTTTCTGCGGATTTGTCCACCAGGTTGTAATCGTACGACTTCAGTTTTATTCTGATTCTTTGGTTCACGTTGAATTGCTTTTTTTGTTCCTAATTATTTATAGGTACGTATCCTCGGATTTTATATAAAACATCATCCATCACCGCTTGCGGGGTGATGTCATAATGGGAAAATTCCATGGTTGATGTGGCTCTTCCGGAAGTCAATGAGCGCAAGGTAGTTACGTAGCCGAACATTTCAGCAAGTGGTACGCGGCCACTGATCACCTGCTGGTCGAGCCGGCTGTCGATGTGGTCGATCTGTCCCCTGCGGCGCGTCATATCGCCCGTAACATCTCCTACATTTTCATAAGGTGTTACCACTTCAAAACGCATAATAGGCTCCAGGAGGGTAGACTTGGCTTTCTTGCAGGCTTCACGGAAGGCGTGGCCGGCTGCAACTTCAAATGCCAGGGCATCAGAATCCACTGGATGAGTCGATCCATCCAGGAGGGTAACTTTCACACTCTCCATCGGAAATCCAACCAGGACACCATTTTGCATGGCATTGCGGATCCCTTTTTCGATGGACGCAACATATTCTTTGGGAATGTTGCCGCCTTTCACATTATTAAAGAATTGAAGTCCCTTTAATCCTTTGGATGCCGGGGCAACTTCAATGGTCAGGTCCGCAAAACGTCCTTTCCCACCGGTTTGTTTTTTATAGACCTCCTGATGTTTAACATTGTTCAGGATGGCCTCCTTGTATGCAACCTGAGGTTTCCCTTTGTTGCAATCGATATTGAATTCGCGTTTAAGCCGGTCAAGCAATACATCGAGGTGGAGTTCACCCATTCCGGAGATGATGGTCTGTCCGGTTTCTTCATCGTTCTTCAACCGGCAGGTAGGATCCTCCTCTGTCAGGCGCGTTAACGCGTTGATGAGTTTCTCAATATCTTCCTGCGTTTTCGGTTCCACAGCAATATTCAGTACCGGTTCCGGGAATTGGATATTTTCGAGCACCACCGGATGTTTAATGTCGCAAAGCGTATCTCCTGTCCGGATCTCTTTCAGCCCGACGGCTGCGCCGATCTCTCCGGCTTCAATACGTTTCAGGGGGTTTTGTTTGTTGGCATGCATCAGCATGATCCGGGAGATGCGGTCCTTTTTGTTTTTACTGGAGTTCAACACCACAGAGCCGGCTTCCAGACTCCCTGAATAGACCCTGAAAAACACCATTTTGCCTGAGAAAGGATCATTGACGATCTTGAAAGCAAGCGCACAGAAGGGCTCTTCCGGATCGGGATGGCGTTCTTCCTCTTTTTCAGTGAATGGGTTCATTCCCTTCACCGGGGGCATATCATATGGGTTCGGGAGGAAATTCACGATGGCGTTCAACAGGAACTGTACACCTATATTCTTATATGATGATCCACAGATCACCGGGGTGATCCGGTTTTCGATGGTTGCCTTACGCACCACGGAGATGAGCTCCTCAGCGGTGATCGAAGCGGGATCTTTCATGTATTTGTCGAGCAGTTCTTCCCTTTCTTCGGCAGCGCCTTCGATGAGTTTATGGCGGTATTCATTGACCGTTTCAGACAGTTCGTTCGGAACCGGGATCTCTGTATAATTGGCTCCCAGGGAGGACGAATCCCATTGAAATGCTTTGCCGGAGATCAGGTCGACCACGCCGGAGAAGGATTCTTCCTCACCGATCGGGATCTGTAAGGGGATTGGCTTGGCATGCAACCGTTCTTCGATCTGATTGACCACACTAAAAAAATCAGCCCCAAGTCGATCCATTTTATTGATGTAGGATATCCTTGGGACGTGATATTTATTGGCTTGTTTCCAGACTGTTTCGGATTGGGGTTCAACGCCGCCAACAGCACAAAAGAGTGCCACGGCTCCATCAAGCACCCGGAGGGAGCGTTCCACCTCTACGGTAAAATCTACGTGTCCGGGAGTATCTATGATGTTGATCCGGTATTTGCTCTGATCCGGATTCCAGTACACGGTTGTAGCGGCAGAGGTAATGGTGATCCCGCGCTCCTGTTCCTGCACCATCCAGTCCATGGTTGCTGTACCATCGTGGACCTCACCCATTTTATAGTTGATTCCGGTATAATACAGTATGCGCTCAGTAGTTGTGGTTTTACCCGCATCTATATGAGCCATAATGCCTATATTTCTCGTATTTAAAAGCTTATCAGACATTATTACTTCCTTCGAGAAGGCTCACCGGATCAGTATCTTAGAACCTGAAATGGGAGAAAGCCTTATTGGCTTCTGCCATTCTGTGCGTATCCTCCTTCTTTTTAAATGCAGCACCTTCTTCCTTGTAAGCGGCCATAATTTCTGAAGCCAGTTTCAAGGCCATTGATTTCTCATGGCGTTTCCGGGAGAACAGGATCAGGGATTTCATGCCCATTGACATTTTTCGGGCAGGTCTGATCTCTGTAGGGATCTGGAATGTAGCACCTCCAACCCGGCGGCTGCGAACTTCAACCGAGGGAGTGACATTGGCCAGCGCCTTTTTCCATACTTCCAATCCGTCTTCTTTGGTTTTTTCCGAAACGATATCGATGGCATCATAAAAAATCTTCGATGCATTGTTCTTCTTTCCGCTCAGCATCAGGTTATTAACGAATTTGGTAACCAGCTGATCGTTGAATCTGGGATCGGGAAGTATCAGTCTTTTTTTGGGTTTTGCTTTTCTCATGGCCGATGATGAATAATATGCTTAACCACTATGATTGTTTCTTTTCTTTCGGGCGCTTAGCGCCATATTTTGAACGGCGCTGCATACGGCCATCCACGCCGGCGGTATCCAGGGCGCCACGGATGATGTGATACCTCACACCGGGCAGATCTTTCACACGACCTCCTCTAACCAACACGATGGAGTGTTCCTGCAGATTGTGACCTTCCCCGGGAATATAGGCGTTGACTTCCTTTTGATTGGTTAATCGTACCCTTGCCACTTTCCGCATCGCAGAATTTGGCTTTTTAGGCGTGGTTGTGTACACCCGTACACACACACCCCGGCGTTGCGGGCAAGAATCAAGTGCAGGAGCTTTGCTTTTGTAAGTAAGCTTCTCTCTTCCCTTTCGTATCAACTGCTGTATCGTAGGCATAATCGCTGATTAATGATATCCAAATAAAAAGTCCAAAATTTTGGGACTGCAAAGGTAGAAATTAATTTTAAATAAAAATCAAATCCTATAATATTTTTTCATGCCAATAAGCATAAGGATGCCAAAAACAACTCTTTCGCATAAAATTACCTGCAATTTTCCTTTCACCTGCGTGATTCCGTTTTGTGATTTATGGTACTTTTGCCCCTTCATCTCTTATGAAAGATATCCTCAACGATCTCAATGAAGAACAACGTGTTGCCGTAACGGCCACGGAAGGACCTGTGATGGTCATTGCAGGCGCCGGCAGCGGTAAAACCCGCGTATTGACTTACCGCATCGCACACCTGATCAATAAAGGTATTGATCCCTTTCACGTCCTGGCGCTCACCTTTACCAATAAGGCAGCCCGGGAAATGAAAGACCGCATCATCAAACTCCTTGGCTCCTCCGAATCAGCCAACGTGTGGATGGGAACCTTCCATTCCGTATTTGCCCGTGTCCTCCGGGTGGAAGGACAGAAACTTGGATACCCATCCAATTTCACTATCTACGATACCGATGATACCAAAAGGGTGATCAAAGCCATTATCAAGGATCTTCAATTGGATGACAAAGCCTACCAGGTATCCTATGTTTATCACCGGATATCCTCAGCAAAAACCAGTCTGATCACGCCGGAAGATTACATCCAGAGCCCGGAAATTCAGGAACAGGACAAATCGGCCAATAAACCGCTGCTGGGAATGATTTACCAGGCCTACCGGAAACGCTGCTTTCAATCAGCAGCCATGGATTTTGATGACCTCCTGCTCAACACCTATAAGTTACTGAGAGATTTTCCGGAAGCCCTGTATAAGTACCAGCATAAATTCGAATATATCCTGGTGGATGAGTATCAGGACACCAATTACCTGCAGTATCTCATCGTTAAAATGCTGGCTGCCAATAATGAAAACCTGTGTGTTGTGGGAGATGATGCCCAAAGTATCTATGCTTTTCGCGGCGCCAATATTCAGAATATCCTAAGCTTCCGGAAAGATTACCCCGAAGCTCAGGTATATAAACTGGAGCAAAACTACCGGTCAACCAAGCTGATCGTAGAAGCGGCCAATCAGGTGATCAAAAACAATAAGAACCGGATTTTTAAGGAAGTCTGGACGCATAATGATCAAGGACATAAGATACAGGTTTTCAGAGCGATCACTGATGGGGAAGAGGGCATGCTGGTCGCCGGCTCCATCTTTGAACAAAGGATGAACACCCATTCACCGAATGAAGCCTTTGCCATCCTTTACCGAACCAATGCGCAATCCCGCTCTTTTGAAGAGTCGTTGAGAAAACTCAACATCCCCTACCGCATCTTTGGTGGCATTTCCTTTTATCAACGGAAAGAAATTAAAGATGTTCTTGCCTACTTCAGGCTGATCATCAACAACAAGGATGAAGATGCCTTGCTCCGGATCATCAATTACCCGGCCCGTGGCATTGGAAAAACCACCATCGAAAAACTGCAGGTGATCGCTGAAGAAACCGGTCGCAGTCTTTGGGACACCTTGGAATCGCCGGGGAGGGGACATTTCAACGAAGGGACCTTCCAGAAGTTGTCGGCATTTGCAACCATGATCCGGAGTTTCTCAGCCATGCTCGGGAAAAAAGATGCCTTTGAGCTGGCCCGGCATATCATGCACGCAGCCGGCATCAAAAGGGAACTGGAAGAAGATAAAACCCCTGAAGGGGTGAACCGTTCTGAAAACGTGGAGGAACTCCTGAATGCGATCAAAGAATTTGCTACTGCCCCCACCCCCGGCCCCTCCCCCCTGGAGGGGGAAGAGCTGGAATTAAGGGCTTCTCTGGCAGATTTCATGAAAGATATTGCCCTGCTCACCGATGCAGATGTGGAGGATAAAACCAACACTGACAAGGTTTCCCTTATGACCGTACACCAGGCCAAGGGGCTGGAGTTTCCATTCGTCTATATTGTCGGCCTGGAAGAAAACCTCTTTCCTTCCATCCAGTCACTGAATGACCGTTCTGACCTGGAAGAAGAACGGAGATTGTTCTATGTCGCCATCACCCGGGCACAGCAACGGTTATTTCTTTCCTTTGCTGAAAACCGATACCGGTGGGGTAACCTCACTTTCTGCGAACCCAGCAGGTTCCTGGAAGAAATTCCACAGGAACTCCTTGAGTTTCCGAGGAAAGCATCTCCTCCAAGACCGACCTTTCATCCCAAGGATAATTTCTCTGATATCATCACGCCGAAAGCCCCGAAAATCAATATCCCCGGTCATTATAAAAAAGTGATCGGCACACAAAGTCCTGCCGGTAGTGTTCCCGCAAGCCAGGAACCAATGGTTGAAGTTTTCCCGGGACAGGAGGTGGAGCATCCCCAGTTCGGCAAAGGTAAAGTGCTGGCTGTTGATGGGCAGGGAGCCAATAAAAAGGTAACGGTATTTTTTGCCGGAATCGGTCAAAAGCAGTTGCTGTTGAAGTTTGCGAGGCTCAAGGTGGTAACGCATGACACTTGACACTTGACACTTGACACTTGAAAAGTGATTGACGATGAGTGAACAGAAACAGATCATCATCAGGGGGGCAAGGGTCAATAACCTGAAAAACATCAGCCTGACCATTCCACACAACAAGCTGGTTGTGATCACCGGTGTTTCAGGGTCAGGGAAATCTTCATTGGCATTCGATACCCTGTATGCGGAAGGACAGCGTCGCTATGTGGAAAGCCTCAGCGCCTATGCGCGGCAATTTCTCGGACGGATGAGCAAACCGGATGTCGACCTGATCCATGGCATTGCCCCTGCCATTGCCATCGAGCAAAAAGTCAACACGAGCAATCCGAGATCAACGGTTGGCACTTCAACAGAGATTTATGAGTACCTGAAACTGCTTTTCGCCAGGATTGGCAAAACCTATTCGCCAATCTCAGGTCAGCTGGTCAAAAGACACAGCGTTACCAATGTGGTGGATTTTATCCTCTCTCAGCCCGATGAAACACGGGTGATGATTGCCTGTCCACTGATTAACGGCTCCGGGAAAAACCTCCAGGACAAACTGAGCCTGTTGCTTCAGCAAGGTTTCAGCAGGCTGCTGATGAGATCTGAAGTCGTTCGCATCGATGATGCCATCCAATCCATGCCAGATGCGACAACAAATGGCGATATCCTCCTTTTAATCGACAGGATAGCGGTGCGACATGCAGAAAGCGAACTTGCATCCCGCCTGGCCGACTCCGTGCAAACGGCCTTTTTTGAAGGTCATGGCAGTTGCATTGTCTTCAGTCAGCATGACGATATAACGAGCCAACAGTCATTCTCTCACCATTTCGAGCAGGATGGGATCACTTTTGAAGATCCATCGGTGAACCTGTTCAGCTTTAACAATCCTTATGGCGCCTGCAAGACGTGCGAAGGGTTTGGTAGCATCATCGGAATTGATGAGGACCTTGTCGTCCCTGACCGAAGTCTGTCCATCTATGAGGATACCGTTGCCTGCTGGAAGGGAGAAAAGATGAGTGAATGGAAAAACCGTTTCATTGCGCATACTTACCAATACAAGTTTCCGGTTCATACGCCCTATGCAGAGCTCACTCCGGATGAACTTGATCTGCTTTGGCATGGACGGCGAGATGTGGATGGGATCGACGATTTCTTCAAGATGGTGGAATCCAATCTCTACAAGATCCAGTACCGGGTGATGCTATCGCGATACCGCGGTAAAACGGTCTGCCCCGAATGTAAGGGAACCCGGTTACGGAAAGATGCCAACTATGTGAAAGTGGCTGATTTTTCCATCAGCGACATGGTGATGATGCCGGTTTCCCGGTTGAAGTCAGTGATCGAAACCCTGGAATTATCGGATTATGACCGGCAGGTATCAGAAAGGATCCTGCTGGAGATCAGTTCCCGTTTGTCCTTTATGTGCGAAACCGGCCTGGGGTATCTGACGCTGAACCGGCTCTCCTCGACCCTGTCTGGCGGAGAATCACAGCGCATCAATCTGGCGACATCGCTTGGAAGTAATCTTGTCGGTTCTCTTTACATCCTCGACGAGCCCTCGATAGGCCTCCATCCGAGAGATACCCACCGGCTCATTCACACCCTGAAAAAACTGAGAGACCTCGGAAACACGGTATTGGTGGTTGAACATGATGAAGAGGTGATCAAAGCAGCCGATCATATCATTGACATTGGACCGCTGGCAGGCGAAAAAGGTGGTGAGCTTGTGTTTGAAGGTAATCTGCAAGCCTTGCTCCAGGATCATAAGAGCTTCACAGCCCGGTACCTGAACCACCAATTGAATATTCCCGTTCCGGAAACAAGACGGAGATGGAAGGACGCTATCGTCCTGCATGGTGTCAGGGAAAATAACCTTAAATGTCTCACTGTCAGGTTTCCGCTGAATACCTTCTCCGTCGTGACCGGAGTGAGTGGATCGGGGAAAACATCACTGGTTAAAAGGGTGCTCTACGCCGCGCTGAGGAAAATGCATCAGGGTTATGGAGAAAAGACCGGAAGGTTCGACAGCATCAGCGGGGACTATACCCTTATCGGAGCTGTGGAATTGGTTGATCAGAACCCCATTGGAAGATCATCCAGGTCGAATCCGGCAACCTACCTGAAAGCCTATGACGAGATCCGGGATCTTTTTGCCGAACAACCGCTATCCCGACTCCGCGGGTACAAGCCGGGTTTCTTTTCTTTTAACGTTGCCGGTGGACGATGTGATGAATGTGAAGGAGATGGGGTTGTGAAAATCGGCATGCAATTCATGGCTGATATTTACCTGACATGCGACAGTTGCAAAGGGAAAAAATTCAAGGATGAAGTGCTGGAAATCAAATACCGGAATAAAACCATCACCGATATCCTTGATCTCACCATTGATGAAGCCATTACATTCTTTTCTGACGGAATGGGAAAGCCCGGTATGCTGGAAAAGAGGATCATCACCAAACTCAATCCACTCCAGGAAGTCGGGTTGGGCTATCTGCGGCTGGGGCAATCATCCAGTACCCTGAGCGGAGGTGAAGCGCAACGGGTCAAACTTGCCTTTTTCCTCTCCAAGGGCAACACGGATAAACAGACGCTATTCATTTTCGATGAACCCACAACAGGACTTCATTACTACGATATTCACAAATTGATTGAATCCTTCCACGCGCTCCTGAACCAGGGACATTCCATCATTGTGATCGAACATAACATGGAGGTGATCAAATGCGCCGACTGGTTGATCGACCTTGGAAAAGAAGGGGGAGATGAAGGAGGTTATATCGTTTTCGAAGGAACTCCTGAGGAGATGGTCAAATGCAAGGAATCCTATACCGGCATGTTTTTAAAGGAAAAAATTCTATGAAATCGATCAATCCTTTCACCGGGCAACTTATCATGGAATACCGGGAACATACGATTGAAGAAACCGGTAACATCCTACAGAAAGCCGATGGCGCCTGGAAAACCTGGAAAGAAACCGGTTTTTCTTACCGGGCAGGCTTGTTTAAAAAGGTGGCTGAAATCCTTTTAAAAAACAAGGACGAATATGCCCGGTTGATGACCAGTGAGATGGGCAAACTCTTCCGGGAATCGGTTGCAGAAGTCGAGAAATGTGCCTATTGCTGCGATTTTTACGCTGATCACGCCCGGGACATGCTGAAAGATGAAGTGGTTTCTACCGATGCGGTTAAAAGCTATGTCATGTTCCAGCCATTGGGTGTTATCCTGGCAGTGATGCCATGGAACTTCCCGTTCTGGCAGGTGTTTCGTTTCGCAGCTCCCACTTTGATGGCCGGTAATGTTGCGGTTCTTAAACATGCGTCCAATGTTCCTGGTTGCGCACAAAAAATCGAAGAAATCTTCCGGCTGGCAGGATTCCCGGAGCATGTGTTTTCAACCCTGATGATCACTTCCGACAAGGTTGAACAGGTGATTGCCAATCCGGTCATCAAAGCGGTTACCCTCACCGGAAGCGAGGAAGCAGGAATCAAAGTAGCTGCGACATCAGGAAAATATCTAAAGAAGACCGTTTTGGAACTGGGTGGCGCAGATCCTTTTATTGTCCTGGAGGATGCCGACATCGAATACGTTTCCAGAATGGCGGTTACAGCCCGCATGATCAACATGGGACAGAGCTGTATTGCAGCCAAACGTTTCATCGTGCAGGAGAAAATTGCGGGTTCATTCGAAAAGGCTGTCTTTTCGATCATGGAAATGTTGAAGGCCGGCGATCCGATGGCACCTGAAACCCAAGTTGGACCGCTGGCACGTCCTGACCTCGTCGAAGACATTGATGCACAAGTACAGCGTTCGATTCAAGAGGGCGCCCGGCTGGTTCTTGGAGGAAAAAAGATCCAGGGAGCCTGCTACTTCTATCAACCAACGATTCTGGCTGATGTTAAAAGAGGAATGACCGTATATTCGGAAGAGACATTTGGACCCGTCTTATCGATCATCACATGTAAAAACGATGAAGAGGCCATTGAGATGGCGAACGACTCTTCCTTCGGCCTGGGTGGGAGCATCTGGACAAATGATGTATCAAGAAGCGAGCAAATCGCCCGGCAAATTGAAACAGGTAATATCTTTGTCAACGGAATGACCAGGTCTGATCCACGGCTTCCTTTCGGTGGAATCAAGAAATCGGGATATGGGAGGGAATTATCCCACTTCGGAATCAGGGAGTTTGTGAATATCAAGACGGTTGTCATCTCACCCTAATTACAAATTACTAATGACAAATTACTAATGACAAATTACGAGCAATCATCAATCACCCAGTCACCAAATCACCCAATCACCCAATCACCAAATCACTAAATCACCAAATCACCCAATGAACATTCTCATCCTTGGCGCCGGGCTTGTCGGTGGGCCGATGGCCATTGACCTTGCCAAAGAAAAAAGCATGAAAGTGACTGTGGCAGATATTAGCCGCGAGGCACTTAAAAAGTTTGAAAAGATCAAATCCATTAAAACCATTCAGCAGGATCTTTCTGATGCAGGTAAACTGAAGTCTTTGCTTAAGCAAGCCGACCTGGTTGTGAATGCAGTCCCTGGTTTCATGGGATTCAAGACCTTAAAGAGCATCATCGAAGCAGGAAAGAATGTCGTTGATATTGCTTTTTTTCCGGAAGATCCGTTTGAACTTGACAACCTGGCGAAGAAAAAGGGTGTTATTGCCATCTGCGACATGGGTGTCGCCCCGGGAATGAGTCATGTATTGAGTAGCTACGCTTATCATCAACTTGACGAAACAACGGATATCCGTATCTATGTAGGCGGTCTGCCCAAAGTCAGAACCTGGCCGTTTGAGTACAAAGCCGTCTTCTCCCCTGTTGATGTCATAGAAGAGTATACCCGTCCGGCAAGGTACGTTGTTAACGGCGAACTGGTTGTCAAGCCTGCCCTGACAGACCCGGAATTGCTTGATCTGCCTGGTGTCGGCACGCTAGAGGCTTTTAATAGCGACGGGTTACGCTCGCTGATTAAAACCTTGAAGGCTAAAAACATGATTGAAAAGACTTTACGATACAAAGGGCATATTGAAAAAGTGATGGTATTGCGGGATAGCGGGTTTCTTTCAACCGATCCCATCACAGTTGGAAAGTCAAAAATCTCACCATTCGAATTTACTACATCTCTTCTGTTCAAATCCTGGAAATTGAGTGAAGGAGAGGAAGATATCACGGTGATGCGCATCGAGGTTGAAGGATTCAAGAAAAAGAAAAAAATAAAATTTATCTTTGATTTGTTAGATGCTTATGATCCGGTGACAAAAACACACTCGATGGCAAGGACCACGGGATACGCAGCGACTGCAGCAGTGAGAATGATTGCCAAAGGTCTCTTTTCCCGGAAGGGCTTATCCGTTCCGGAATACATCGGAGAGCAGAAAGAATGTGTGAGATTTTTGTTGGAGGATATGAAGAAGAGAGGGGTTTGTTATAATGAAGAATGAAGAATGAAGAATGAGGAATGAATGACCTCACCCCCCGGCCCCCTCTCCTGTAAGGAGAGGGGGAGAAAGGGGGGGAGGTTCTGAAAAAAACATATGGCGAAAACAAAGAAACAACTGAAAGGGCTGCCTGAGCCTGAAAAGAAGTACCTGAAAGGTTTCTACCCTCTGCTTTGGATGGCTATCATCGCATTTGTTCTGTACGGCCAAACGATCAGCTACTCATACTGTTACCTGGATGACAACGCCCTGATCCTTGACCAGATGGAGAAGCTGAAGGATATCTCCTACATTCCTCAGACGTTTAAAGAAGATGCTTTTCACACCACCGCCGGAACAGGTTTTTACTACCGGCCGCTGCTGACAACCTCATTTGTGATCGATGCCGCGATCGGCGACGGAAACTTTCGCATCTTTCATATTTCCAACATCATATACCACATTCTCGCCGCTTTCTTCCTTTTTCTCTTGTTGGTTGAACTGGGTTATGACCGGATGAAATGCTTCCTGTTCGGATTGATCTTTTTGGTCCATCCGGTGCTTACCCATGCGGTTGCCTGGGTTCCCGGACGAAACGACTCCCTGCTGGCCATCTTCCTCTTCCCATCATTCCTCTTCCTACTGAGATATCTGAAAAATGGAAAGATCGGAGACCTGGTTGTTCACCTCATTCTCTATATCCTGGCCCTTTTCAGCAAAGAGACAGCTATCGTTATTCCGGCTGTGGCGCTGGTTTACATGCTTTTCATCCACCGGCGGTGGACAGCGAAATCCTTTTACCCGATCATCGCCTGGGTCATCATCACACCCATCTGGATGAAGATCAGGTTTGATGTCCTGGGCGGTTCGCATGGATATCCCATGGCTGACTCCATCGAGTCGATCATCACGAACCTACTAGCCCTGCTGACTTTCTTCGGAAAAACACTCTTCCCGTTCCAGCTCTCGGTCTTTCCTATCCTGCCTGATATGCAGGTATCACTCTTTCTGGGGATTCTCTGTCTGATCATCCTCTTTGTCATCTTTATTTTCACCAGGAATAAAAGATTGGGTTACTGGCTGTTTGCCATTGCCTGGTTTATCGGGTTCATCATCCTCTCCTTCATCAAGACAAAATCGCAGAAACCCGATTTTACAGAGCACCGGGTTTATATCTCCATGCTTGGCTTTTTTATTCTCTTCCTGGAAAGTGACCTGCTGAGAAAAGCCAATGTGAAAAATATTTTTTTCAGGATCAGTTTCATCGCCATCATCATTCTCTTTGCATTTCTGACTTTCAAACACAGTCGCCATTACAAGGACAGGCTTGCATTCTGGACCAATGCCGTGGAAACTTCCCCTACCCATGCTTTCAACTTCAACAACCTTGGTGCGATGTATTTCCTTGATGGCGATCTGGTTACTGCCGAGAAGCTTTTCCGGCAGGCGATACGGATCAACCCCGAGGAACCTTTGGCAAATGGGAACCTGGGCCTGGTGTTGATGCGTACAGAACGACCGGCAGAGGCTGAAAAATATTACCTGAAAGAGGTGGAGATCAATCCGCTTTACGACAATGTGTATTATAACCTCGGTTTGCTTTACCTGAATGCCGGTTTGACTGATCAAGCCATTGTCCTGTGGGAAAAAACCCTTCAGATCAATCCGTATTACAGCGATGCTTACCACGGATTGGCAATGATCTACGAGAAACTTAAACGGCAAGAGGATTACACACGAATCATCGAAATGGCCAAAAAGAACGGACTGCTACCATAGACCACTTCTTCCCCCCTTTCCCTGGTACAATAGAAAAAATATCTCTAACCTCTTGACACAGGGGCTTTATTGTTGTATTTTTGTGACCTGTATTATATATAAGGTCTATATCTTTTAACCGCAAAATATCCGAAATACTGCGGGAAGTTCATAAAAAACGGATGATGGCTGGGATTGGATAACTTAAAAATGAAGACAAATGAAAAAGGGAGTTCTACTCATGGTTATTCTTGCGGTGCACGGCCTTACGAACTTATGCATGGCCCAGAGTGCAGGTGATTTCAGAACACGGGCCAGCGGAAACTGGAACCAGGTAGCTTGCTGGCAGCGATACGACGGCAGTTCCTGGGTTAATGCAACCTGGACACCTACCTATTCCGATGGAGCTATAGAAGTCCTTTCCGGCCATGTCATCACTGTAACCGTCAATGTGTCGGTGGATCAGACTACCCTCAATGGGACACTAACAATTAACTCAGGTATAACCTTCCAGGTGAGAGATGGATCAGGTGTCGATTTGACTGTTAACGGACTTCTCATCAACATCGGTACCATTGATCCTTATAGTGGCCCGCTTATGTTATATAACAATGGGAGTAAATACCAGCATGCGCAAAACGGTGGGACGATCAGGGATGCCTCATGGTATGCTGGCTCAACCTGTGAGATTACCGGAGTCACAACAGATGAACCAAGTAACCTTGATCAATATTTTGCCCATTTTACCTGGAACTGCACGGAACAAACTGCTTCCGTGGATATGAATGGCCAACTGGAGAATATCAGCGGAAACTTCACCGTAACCAGTACCGGTTCCGGCGGCATGGGGATCAGTCAAACTGCAGGAACAACATTGAGTATAGGAGGTAATTATTCCCAAACTGGCGGCTATTTCTATCTGACAAGAGGTGGAGCAAGTAACACCGTAAATATCTCAGGATCCTTTTCACTGAGCGGAGGCGGGATTTCAAATCCTGCATCTGGTAATTGTACGATGAATGTTTCCGGGGACTTCAATTTTTCTTCTGGCGCTATCGCCAGGCCAGGTACAGGTACTTTTACGCTCCGCTTCAATAAATCTGGTATACAAAATTTTTATCGGGGTGTTTCCGCTAACTTCAGCGATGCCATTAACATTTTTGTTTCATCCGGAACAACGCTTGATATGGGTTCCAGTACAATCACCGGAAGTACCGGTACTTTTACACTGGAAAGCGGAGCCGGACTGAAAACAATGGATGCCGGCGGTATTACCTCTTCAGGCGCCAGCGGATGTATTCAGGTGACGGGCACAAGAAGCTATCATTCCAACGCTAATTATTTCTATTACCGCAATGGGGCACAAAACACAGGAACCGGGTTGCCATCAAGTCTTTCCGGATTACTCACTGTCGGAAGCAGCTCCAATGCCACAAACCTGGCGATTACCAACGGAACACAGACCATCAATAATAAGCTGATACTGGTTAGCAGCAACACAACCAACAGCTCTCTCACCTCCGGAACCATTCAATACGGCTCATCCGGTACACTGGAATACTTTGGATACTCCGCTCAAACCGCTGCTGACCGGGAATTTCCGGCCAGTTCCGGACCCTATTCCCTAATCATCAATAACACTTTCGGCGTTAACCTTCATGCCAACAGAGGGCTAAACGGCGTATTAACCCTTACCAACGGGCAGCTGATTATTGGAAACCGTACCCTCACCTTGAATGGAACGGTAACCAGATCGGCTGGTGGATTAACAGGTAGTCCAACTTCCAACATTATTTATGGCGGATCAGGCGCCAGCACCATCTTACCCGGAGTTGAACTGGGTGAACTGACCATCAACCGTCCGGCAGGCACAACCATCACCCTTGCAGGAAACGTAACCATTCAGGGTACCTTCTATATGACCAACGGATCATTTGCCCTGGGTTCCTATTCCCTCACCTATGGATCCGCTGCCTCGCTGAGATACAATGGTTCGGTTAGCCAAACTACAAGCAGCAACGAGTTTCCTTCAACAGGAGGGCCCCAGAACCTTATCATTGCAAACAATTCCGGTGTTTCCCTCCATGCCGGCAGAACCATTCCTCAAACCCTGAATCTTGATCTTGGCAACTTTTCTATTGGGAACAACAACACCCTCACTTTGAACGGTACGATCATTGACGGGCCGGGTACTTTGGTTGGAGGTTCACTTTCTCATATCATTTTCGGAGGCACAGGTGTTTCAACGGCACTCCCAAGCGTTCAATTGGGAAACCTGACTATTGACCGGTCTGCCGGGATCACGCTTGGCGGCTCGGTAACAACATCAGGAACAATGTATCTCATTCAAGGTACATTATCTATTGGATTTAATACGCTTACGATAAATGGTTCAATTAATCAGACTTCAGGAACACTGGTCGGAGGAATAAATTCTGATATTGTGTTCGGTGGAACTGGTGCATCCACTCAATTGCCCGAGATCGAACTGAGGAATCTTACCATCAACAGAAGCAGCGGGATTACCATGGGAGGGAATGTGACGGTTCATGGTTCACTGATCCTGCAATCGGGAGCATGCTCCATTGGGAATAACCTGCTGACCATCAATGGAAGTATAAATACGACCTCAGGCTCCTTAACAGGTGGAGGACAATCCATGATGCGTTTTGGCGGATTAGTCCCTTCTACCAACTTGCCCGCTGTCATCCTCCGGATCCTGGAGATTGACCGGCTTAACGGTATTGAAATGGGCGGTAATGTACAGGTAGAAGAGTCTCTTAACCTGATATCCGGTCCCTTTTCCATTCAATCATATACGCTTACCATCAATGGAGACATCAATTACACGGGCGGCTCTCTGAACGGCGGGACGACATCCAGTCTGGTGATCGGGGGCGGGGGCGGTATCGGCAATTGCTCCCTGGATGCCATGACCCTTTCGAATCTTACCCTGAACAGAAACGCCGGTATCGACTTACTTAATGACATCTCAGTGATAAACAACTTCTATTTGATCAGCGGACAAATCAACCGGTATGGATATTCATTGTACGGGCCGAACGCCACGCTTAACTATCTTGGAACAAGCCTCCAGACGACCTCTTCAGAAGAGTGGCCGAATAGTGGAGGACCCTATAATGTCTCCATCAATAACCCTATGGGAGTTGATTTGCATGATGACCGGACCATTTCCGGCATGCTTTCACTCAATAACGGCCCCTTCTCTATTGGAAGCCATACCTTTACGATATATGGAAATATATCACAATTCTTTGGAAATCTCATAGGAGGGTTGACTTCCAACCTGGAAATCAGAGGAAGCGCCGACATATCAAGCGCCATGATCCCCGCTGTAACCCTGAATAATCTGCTTATCGACCGCTCAACAGGCGCTTTTCTGGGAGGAGATGTTTCCGTTTTTAGGCAACTTTCGCTTATCAATGGCACATTTAGAGTAGAAACTTGGACAATGAACCTGTTTGGCCTGCCAATTACAGGAACTCCGACCAACATGGTCACCAGACATACCTCAACGCTCCGATTTGGGGGTAATGCAACCGGCGTATTTATTCCTTCCAGCGTTAACCAACTCAATGGTCTTTATATCGAAAATCCAAACGGTGTTGAATTGCAAGGCTCAATACAAATCAACTCCATACTTCACATAGACGGGACAATAGATTTGAATGATTATGAATTTATCGGCACTGGCGCACTAACTATTTTATCAACCTCCAAATTACTTGTCGGGCACCCCAATGGGGTTGGTGGAAATATTCAACTTTCCGGGCCTCAAAACATAAGCCAGGAGGTAGATTATACATTTGATGGAACGACGGCACAGGTTTCCAACATGCTTCCAACACATGCCGGACATATATGCCGTCACTTCAATGTTCTAAACAATTCCGGTAACGACCTTACCCTCACCGAACCTCTCCTGGAAGTAACAGGAACATGCACCGTTTTCCCGGATGCAAAGCTGGTTATCGATCCTTCGGTTACGTTCCAGGTTAACGGTCCCTTTATTCTCAAGCAATAGATTCGTTTCATTTGAGACAGGTTATTTTCTTATCTTGCGGGCTCACTCGTTGATATGAAGATACGATACAACATCACGGAATTGAGGTGGATTAAAAAAGCGCTGGTCTATTCCCGGAGGATCGTCATTCCCGGTTTTGATGGCATGCCCTTGTACGATGTGATGGTCTTTTTTATCAAGGGTTTATACGAAGGCTCCCTCTCTATCAGGGCTTCCGCCGTATCATTCAATTTCTTCATCGCCATCTTCCCAACTATCATCTTTCTGTTTACCATCATCCCGATTCTGCCCATTGCGAATCTTCAGACGGAGTTGTTGTCGTTCATTGAAGACATGATTCCCCAAACAACATACCAGACCGTGAGAGATACCCTTGAAGATATCATCATCCGGCCGCATACCGGACTGCTCTCTATCGGTTTTATTCTTTCGGTGTACTATTCAACAAGCGGTGTTCACAGTTTGATAGATGCCTTCAACAACACCTATCATGAAATGGAAACACGTTCCTGGTTCAAGGTACGGCTCATCTCCCTGGTCACCCTCTTGTCCCTTTTCCTGTTCATAGTCATTGCCATCGGAATGATCCCATTTGGCACCAGGCTCATCGCCTACCTTTTTCCCGAATCATTCCTGAATAGCTCATTCTTCATCACCCTGCTCATCATTTTTAAATGGATCATCATTGTTGCTTCCCTCTTTTTTGCCATCTCCCTCTTGTATTACCTGGCCCCTGCGAAAAGGAGAGATTTCCGGTTCATCTCTGCCGGGTCAAGCTTGGCAACACTGTTGCTGATCATGACAACCCTTGGATTTAACTACTACATCGATAATTTCTCCAAATACAATATTCTCTATGGATCGATAGGTACAGTGCTGATCCTGATGCTGTGGATCTACTTCAATTCGTTTAGTCTGATCATCGGGTATGAGCTCAATGCCAGTATCCTGCAGGCAAAACGTAAAAGACGGTGAGAACAACTTACCGGATACCTCTGATTTCCATTGACCTTATTACGATCTCGACCATTTTGGGAACAGGTATCGTCATGGCATTGAGCGAGATGTCAAAGCAGGCATCATCCCCTTTTCCTTTTGAAAAATAGGTGCGCACTTGCGACCTAAGCTTGTCATTATCCTGAATGTGCCTGATGGCATCCTGTTTCGACAGATTGTATCGTTGCATCACTTGTTGAATCCGCCATTCCATCGGGGCATGCAGCCGGAGATGCAAAGCCTGCGGATGATCTTTCAGAATGACACTGCCTGCTCTCCCTATAATGATGTTGTACCCGCTGCTGCCTAAAAAAGTAATCACTTTGCCAACTTCATTCTTGATGATGGCATCGGAATGATGGTATTTTTCAGATAAGGAGGAGATGATCTCATCCACAATATTGCGGTCAGCCACAGATATCACTTGTCTGACCCTTGCATACTCGATTCCAAGTTTAGATGCGGCTGACTGCAATATTTCCTTGCTTTGGATTTTCCAGAAATGATCCTGCTTTCGATTATCCGGAGCCTGATTCAACCTTTCACATAAAGCAGAAGCAACGATTTTAGCCCCGCACCCACATTCCCTTGACAGGGTGATCACAGGGCCTATAACTTGCTTATAATCTGACTCTTCATCCAGTGAGATGGCTAGATATTGATGGAGAAAGTTGTCCATTACGTAACAAAATGATCACGTAAAATTACAAAATAAAAGCAGCGAAGTCAAGTAAAATCGTTAGCCGGTCAAGGTATTTCAAAACCAAACTGGGAAGAAAGCTCAGAAGCAGTGTAAAAATGAATAGAGACCTTCTTCATATACACATTATCATAAGGCCTGTGATTCAAGTTATTGACAGGCACCTGCGAGATGGCTTCCACCGCATCCATGCCATTCACAACGATCCCGAAAACAGTGTATCTCATATCCAGATTAGGCAATCCGGCTTCCACATCGACGATATAGAACTGGGAGCCATTGGACTCTTTGTTGGGATTGATGACATTATCGTCCACACGGGCAGCGCCGACAGATCCATAATCATGCTTGATGTAAGATCGAAATTCTGCCGGAATGGTATATCCGGGTCCACCATAACCGGTTCCCAAAGAATCTCCTCCCTGAATGACAAATTCATCCATCACCCGGTGAAAGATGAGGCTGTCATAATAATGTCTTTCCGTCAGGCGGATGAAATTGTTCCGGTGAAGGGGCGTGGCGGGATAGAGCCAGATAAGGATGTTACCAAAACCGGTCTCCATGAATGCCAATTTGTACTTCAGGGTTATCTTGATCGTATCCGATGCGGTCTCGCCATTTTTCGTCACCTGCACCCAGAATGTGCCCGCCGTATCGATCACGATTGAACTGGTAGTTGATCCATTAGACCAGAGATAGATTGCACCCGCAGATTCAGCGCTGACAATGATGCTGTCTCCTTCTTTGATAATGGTATCATTACCGATGGAGATGGTAAACCTGGGAGGTTCAGGGTCATCCTTTTTTTTACAGGAAATGATGGTTGAGGCAGCTGTCAGTAAAACAATGGCTGCAAAGGTGAACTTTTTCATGGATGAAACATTGGTTTGACCCTGCAAACATATTCAATTTCATCTCATTATTTTACATGGGTATTGACTTTTTTAAAAAATGATTTATTTTTGCTAAAGAAATGGTAAATGCATTTTCAAGAAAAATTCCACAAAATCATGTCAGGTATGAAAAATTTTACAAATTTCCGGAAGCTGGCCATTGTGGCTACTATCCTTCTTGCATCAACAATGATGATGGCTCAAACAGTTCCACAACAGATCTCCTTCCAGGGAAAGCTGATGGAGAGCGGTACACCTGTTACCGGATTAAGAAATTTCATTTTTGCCTTTGTAGGGACCACCTGGTCTGAATCACATCTTAATGTCCCGATAAACAATGGGATTTATACAGTGATGCTTGGGAAATTCATTCCAATCCCGGTTAGTGTTTTTAACAACTATTCTTCCATGAACCTTCGGATAACGGTAGATGGTACCACGTTGACACCCGATGTTGCAATCACCTCCTCAGGATATGCCATCAAGTCGGATAAATCCGATGATACAAAAAAAATTGCAGGGTATGAGGTGGGTTCTGTTGTTCCATCTTCTCAGCAGATCCTGAAGTTTGACGGAATCAGATGGGTGCCAGCTAATCTTCAGTGGACCACAACCGGGTCAGATATTTACTATAATACAGGGAATGTTGGCATCGGTACAAATGTTCCTACAACCCAGTTGCATACCACTGGAAGTGTCAGGTTTGCAGGGCTGACCGGAACAGGTACCGTGGTTGCAATTGACGGTACTGGAAATCTCTCTAAAACGTCAATTACAGGTATGCCTTCAGGAACCTTCGGTCAAACCCTCTACCATAACGGTTCTGCCTGGGCAGCAACCAGCACCCTTTTTAACAGCGGTCCCAGTATTGGAATCGGGACCACTACCCCCCAGGATCAGCTTGAATTGACATACAATTTTAGGATTCCTGTATCTACCAACCTCAATACAGGTGTCATCATGAAAGGATCCAACAGATTCATTCATGACTACAAACCACCATCCAACACCGGATTAAACACATTTGTTGGAATCCAGGCAGGTAATTTTGTTATGTCAGGTATCGAAGTATATGAATCCAGCAGGAATACAGGCATTGGATATACTGCCCTTACCTCCCTGGGAAGCGGGTACAACAATACAGCTGTGGGATTTGAAGCGTTAAAAGCCAATACTTCCGGCTATGCCAATACATCCTTTGGAGCCTATGCGCTTGATAACAATACAACCGGGGTAAGGAACACCGCTGTTGGACATAGTGCCCTGGAATACAATCTGAACGGAGTTGATAACGTGGCAGTCGGAGAATCAGCACTCTTGAGAAATGAAAGCGGCGTGAGTAATACAGTCTGTGGAAGATATGCGGCTTTATATACCAAAACAGGATCCGGTAACAGTGTTTTTGGGAGCCAGGCAGGACAGGGACAATTGAACCAGTCCTACTCCAACAATTCCCTTTTTGGTGAAGGAGCAGGAATTAATCTTACATTAGGTTCAGTGAATACGCTTATCGGAAAAGGTTCAGGATCCAGCCTGACCACTGGAAACAACAATATTACATTGGGTTATAATGCTGGCCGGTTTTTGACTTCCGGTTCAAATAATATCATTATCGGTATTGATCTGGCGGCACCTTTAGCTACAGGAAATTATCAGCTGGTCATCGGCGCCCAGGATCTTCTTTTCGGGGATATTCAGAATAAAAAGATCGGGGTAGGAACCACGACTCCATCAACCCAGTTTCATACTACAGGTGGGGTTCGATTCGAAGGTTTGAGTGGCAGTGGATCAGTGGTTGCCATTGATGGATCAGGTAATTTGTCAAAAACTTCACTGACTGGTTTGCCGGGTGGAACTATTGGTCAGACCCTTTTTCACGATGGATCCAGCTGGAGTGCTAACAGCACCTTAGTAATCATGGGATCAAATGTGGGTATTGGAATTACAAACCCTGCAACACGCCAGTTGGAACTCAGTAGATCCATTAAGCTTCAGGCGACTACGAGCAGTGATATTGGCGTTATTTATCTGGGTACGGATCGGTTTATTCACGGTTACAACGCGCCTGGCACAACTGGTGGAAATGTCTTCATCGGGCAGTCAAGTGGAAATTTCTCATTTACTGGAGCTGTATCTGGTCAGGGTAGCGCAAATACAGGAATTGGAAAATCAACTTTAAAAGATTTAACTACTGGGTTTGATAATACAGCAGTCGGTTCTTATTCTCTGATGAACACAACTGTGGGGAATGAAAATACGGGTTGTGGATACGGCGCATTAATGAGCAATCAATCCGGGTCCTCCAACAGTGCCTTTGGAGATAAAACCTTAATAAACAACAATATTGGTTTTGGCAACGTTGCAATGGGAACTTCCGCATTGTATTCCAATACCGGTGGAACTTACAATACAGCTATTGGGGTGCAGGCAGGTTTCTATTCCGTATCAGGTTCAAACAATGTGAATGTCGGGTACAATGCAGGTCTGGGTTTTGGAACAGGTATTACTTACGATAATAATACGCTTGTAGGAGCATCTTCAGGATTAAATCTGACAACAGGGAGCACGAATATCCTCATAGGTTATAATGCAGGAAACAATATCACTTCCGGTTCACATAATATCGTGGTAGGATCTTACAAGAATGTTCCTTTTCCGACCGGAAATTCTCAAATGGTGATAGGTGACCCTAATCTGATTTACGGAGATCTGGTCTCCCTGCGTCTGGGGATTGGAACGACTGCTCCAAATACACAATTGCATACAACAGGTTTGGTAAGGTTTGCAGGTTTAACCGGGTCAGGAGGCTATGTTGGAATTGATTCACAAGGGCTCCTCTACAAAACAACCGTTCCCGAAATGCCTGGAGGTTCGAATGGGTATACTTTGCGGCACAACGGCACAACATGGGAATCAAGCAACATGCTCTTTAACAGCGGATCTTATATCGGGATCGGGAAGACAAACCCTGCATATGCCCTTGATTTATATGGTAGCGGCCGGTTCCAGAATACTAGTTCTTTCAGTCCCCTGTTTGTTTACGGGAATGGTGCAACTGCAGGCGGGTATATCAGTAACGATTACAGCTATGCCACTTGCTATGGCGCTTATGGTGTTTGTACAAATGCCAGTGCTACTGGTACCTCCAGCGGAGTTTACGGACAGAATTATGGCTACGGATATGGCGTTTATGGATATATCAACAACAATACAGCGATGGCGGTCAGTGGAATCAATGCTTATTCATCCAATTACGGGAACCTTGGAGGAGCTTCTTATGGAGCCGCCGGCTATAATACCAATGGAAACTTTGGATATATTGGAGGTGTCAACAACGGCGTTTATGCCGATATGAGCTCATCTGTTGATGGGGATTATGCCATTTACGGATCAGGCGTGGATGTGGGAGGTGTTCTTGGCAGCGGTTATGGAGTAGTGCAAACCAACGGCGCGGTTAAAGGATACAACTATTATGGCAACGAATATACTTTCGGGGTGGCAGGATACTCTTATCTTGATTACAACCGGAGCGGAGGAAACTTCGGGGCAAAGCAGGATGGAACGAGTTTCGGTATCCTGTCATATAAAAACTCCTCGGGAACAATCTATGGCGGATATTTTACCAGTTATACCACCGGAACCGGCAAAAGCCCGGGAACTTACATCAATAGCGGCATCGGTAGTTGGGGAGACCTCTTCGGCGCCGATATCCACGGGAAGGTATATGGAACCTACACCGAAGGTGAGAACTACGGACTCTTTGCCAATGGCAAGGTCTTCCGGAACGATCTCGATGTGCACCTCCAAAAAGATGCTTCTGGTAAGAACCAGGCGTTGTACACCCATGTTTCTACCGATGCTACGATCATGACAGCAGGGACCGGTGTGATCCATGCCGGATCATGTTCCATTGTCTTTAATGAGTCCTTTTCATCGGTTGTCTCCAGTGGCGAACCGATCATCGTCTCCCTCACCCCCATCGGCACCACCGGAAATCTCTACCTGAAATCAGTAACCGCCAGCGGCTTTGAAGCAGGAGATGGATCGGGGAAAGGAGAAGTGCAATTCTCGTTTATCGCCATCGGGAAAAGAAAAGGGTATGAGCAACCGGTACTGCCACAGGAAGTCGTCGCAGCCGACTACACCGACAAGCTTTCCCGGGGATTACACAACGATACGGACATGACCACCAATGGCCAGGGATTGTACTTCCAGAATGGCCAACTAACGGTTGGGGTTCATCCTTCAACCCTGCCCGATCTAAACAAGCCAACGGAAAACCCGGAGAATGCGACCTTCAAGAAGATCAATACCCAGCCACGGGTGGAACCAGTGGAGATGAAGCGGGGAGAGAAGTAGTATCTTTTTTGCTTTCAGATTGTATCTTTGCATTGGAAACCAAGTATTCTTCCCCCATTTTGGATGAAGCTCCTTGAGGAATAAGAATCGTCCCGAAAG
>Ga0194126_10000496_pt1 | contig 66077 bp, 59 predicted proteins | sample TA2KigC150mmetaG_FD_148641 | JGI IMG/M metagenome (GOLD analysis project Ga0194126, IMG submission 148641) | Freshwater microbial communities from Lake Tanganyika, Tanzania - TA2015035 Kigoma Deep Cast 150m | ecosystem: Environmental > Aquatic > Freshwater > Lake | place: Tanzania: Lake...
AAATAACTAGTGGTTTATTTGTCTTTTTATTAATTATCTTGATACTAACTGTGCCTGGCTCATGTATAATATCAATGTCAGAGAAATCTAACGCAGGATGTTTGTCAATTATTTGTGATTTGCCTGCTTTGACCTGTTTTGGTCCAACTAGTGCCATTAAGAACTTTGTTTCTTTATCCTCATAACCCATGATCTTTAATAGATTTTTAAGGAATAATTCTTTATTTTCTGGAGATGATTTATAAAAAGAATTGAGTTTATTAGCTACCCTATCTGCTAGATATTGATTTAGTGGATATCTTGCGGCAGTTCTTTCTTTTCTCAATTGATTTATAAATTCTTCATCTTCGTCATTATCTTTTGCATATTTGACTCCCTGTTCTGCTTCTTTTGCAGCTGCATCAAGATCTTTAAATTTTTTATCCGATTTTAATTCACTGGTAAACTTGACAGATTCTTCTTCGCCGCATAAATTTCTTATTAAACTAGCCTTTGTGCTATTTGACAAATTAACATTTTTTGTCTGATACATCTTAAGACTATATGCATCTAGAACTTCTTCACCCGACGACTTTTTTACTTTTAATCTAATATCTGCCTTGAATTCAGCGCCTTGTAAAAACGATTTATTATCGAGAAATATTTGTAATATATTACCTCTGTTTTTGCCGACCGAGTTAATTATGTATGACGACATGTCATTACTTGCTAATGATATCACCGATCTGATTTCTTCATATTTAGTGCCGGCGACGTCTCTTAATTTTTTATCCCAAATATTCACTACACTTTCCACTTCTGGTATATATCGTTTACCCTCATCATTCAATTGTACAACTTTGGTTACATAGTTTTCATTGATATCTTCGGTCAGAACAATATCAATTGGAGTTTCGTTTTTCTGAATTACATATTTTACAGTCAGAGCTTCATTATAATTACCACGTATAGCTTCTAAAGCACCCTCACTAACTGGATTTGGTGATTCTATACCACTCTTGTCTTTATTAATAGAAGAAGGAATGGTAATTTCAGTTTCTTCTCCAGGCTCCAAATCACTCATACTATTTGTGATTAGTATATTTATAACTGACCTAAAATAGGACTTAACTTTTTCCCATGTTTTTTTAAAAAATCCTGTAATTTTGCTTAGTAATGATTCATTGATTGAAATAATTACACCTATTTTTTCATCATATACTTGTTCGCCAATTAAATCACCCTCTGAATTATACCAACTCATTCCTTTTCTGTAGAAACCATACTTAACAGCTTCATCTACACTATAATTTATCAATGGTGTTTCGCCAGTCAATATGGCAACATTCGCAACAGCGTCTTGTTTTATAGCTCCAGTAGATCTTTCGTCTTTATCATCCGCTTCTATGTCTGTTTGAACTTCTTTATCTATCGATACAATATCCTTCTTTTCTTCATCTGACTTTTCTTCATCTGGTTGTTTTTCAGTAGCTCTTACAGCCGATAAATCTCCAGGTACATTAAATATATTAGCTTGTACTTTTTTTGGATTTTCGACAAAATGCGTTCCTTTATTTACAGCTCGATTACGATATTCTTTGCTTGGAAAGGTTACAAGTATACCATCTTTATTATAAGCCTGTCGTTCTGGGAATCGACCCGCTTCAAAAAGTGTAGCGGTTCTGTCTACAATCTCATCAATACCATAACCATTTTTTTCTAGGTACTCTTGTAATATTAACACATGTTCCGGATTATTAATATCAAGAACACCATTCTTTATACGAGAATCGCAACAAACATCATTTATAATTGACTTAAAATTCATCAATTATAAATATAATTAAGTTTGTTGTAATTTCAAATCATGGTAATTATTTCCAGTATAAACTTTAACTTTGAACTTTTTGTTCTTAACTATGTCAATAACATCGTTTAAAGTCTGTTGTGTTACATCCTTACTGACATCAAACAATATACTATCATAGACATAAAGTATGGGTAACATGGGTTTATCACTCAAATACTTGATAACATTACCCAAACTATTCAAACCATACTCAGTTTCAGCCGCCTGAATAATATAAGCAAATAGTTTGTTTTTATTAGGATCCTTAATGTGATTACTGGTTATTTTCCTCTTATAGATTGGCGTTGTGACATAACCCTTCTTTTCAAACATTTCCCAATATTTGTTCTTTAACTGGTCTGTTTTAGCAAAATATGGTATGGATAGATATTGATCTTTAATATGTCCATATAGATTTACCATAGTCAATTTCTTGGATTTACTCATGGTTTCTGCATCAACAATGTCTACATTATAGTATTGTTTAGCCAAATGTTCATATATAGTTTCATTATCAGGCACTTTATAATCAATTAAATTGCTTACAATATATGGATGAAAACCTGTAAAGTCTATCATCATCAAATGACCACCATCGTATCTGGATACAAAACTTTTTCTACAACCATCCTCTTTGTTTAGAGCTACGTAGTTTACACTATCAAACTTATTGCTGGGTCTACCAGTTGGATTATAAATGTTATACTGAGTATACACATAACCATCATTTGTTTTAGCCTTAAAATGTTCTTTGAATATAGATTCGTCAATCTTTATACCATTCTTCTCAACCTCATACAGAGTATCTGATATAACGTTGTTGAAAAACTTGAAACAATATGAATCCTTCTTTTCTTCGTTTAGTGTTTCAATTTGAAGTACCTCTTGGTCAAAGTCTTTTTGATGATTAACGTATGGATATATCATATTCATATCATTAATATCACCAACACGAATTTTTATACTCAGATATGTTTCTGAGTCTTGTTCTTCAATAATTTTGTTATCTTTGAGAAAACCAAATAAATTTACATCAATTAGGTTACAATTCTTTAAGATATACTTATATCGTTTTTTGTTGTTTACATAAATATCTCGGTCTTCTGACTTGATGTATTTTATGAAACTCTTGAGAGTATCGTTAACGTCTACATCTGGATGACAAAAGTTAAAATAGTGTTTATCCTTAGTAAAATAATCATACACAAACGCAACAATAACTTTGTCATACGATATGTGTTTATTTACATTTCGAGTGATAAACTTTAGATATATTTGATTTGAGAGATGCACACTATAACATATACACCAATTGGCGCCTATGTCAACTCAAAACCCTCTCCAGAATTGTCTTGGGTTATTCAAAACATTTTGTATCTGTGGAAATACTAGATACGATTGTTGTATTCTCAATATATTATAATCTACCACACCAGTTGTAAGTAGCATCTTACCCTTGTATTGATTGAATTCTGGTCCAGATACTTTCCATGTTATTTTAATATTTTTGTAATAAGCATTATTTACAATGTTATAATCTTTTGCATTCGTCTCGTATACGTTTGGATAGTTGATTTTACCCACAAAATATCTGGTTATATAACCATATTCATAATCGGATGGTTTAACTATAGGTATATAATTGGATGGTTCAAAATAGTTGTAGATATCCAACCCAAGCTTATTTTTTGTAGAATCTGGTGTATCTGTTATCATATATTTATATACTCCAATTCACTACCAGCAATACATCTCAATAATGCGGTAATGGTTGTTTCCCACTTACCAGCTGATATATTGTGTTCCACTTCAAGTATTTGAAATATCACGTTACCAGGTACATATGGTTTTGGTAGATTACTTATAGCGAACACTTGGAGATTTCTGAATCCATAAATACCATCCAAGGTTAAAGTAATTTGAAAGTTATCAGCTACACCTGTGTATTTTGCTATATTGCCTGATATATCATTATCGTCCAACATTCTTCTCAATTTGGCCTTCATGTTTGGTGGCAAACACAAATACTTCCAGTTGTATTTTGGATCTTCTAACTCAGCGCCCGTTTTTAATATAGCTTTATCTTGTTCTGTAACGTTGTAAACTCTCATACAAAGGATGTCATTACGAGCAACATTACCATACACTTGTATGTTTGCTATATCTCTGTTTTCATTTTTAAAATCTTCGTTTGTACCAGGAATATTACCAGCTTGTTGAGCCTTAGCTAACTCTTGACCCTTTAGTTCAGAAATTTGTTTTAATTGATAAATATCCAATCTGTCTCTAAATTTGATTGATGGTATCCTTACTGTCTCCGTCATCAAAATATCCAACTCTTGTTGTGAATTAGCCTTTGCAATTTTATCTTCTATAACCTCAGTCAGGCTTGGTGAATTGGATCCACCAAACAAAACGTTGTTTGCTTGTTCATTGGTTAAGCTAACATCAAAGTTTATACTCTTTACAACATTGTTTGTTTTTGCTAAATCAAACATGTATATCTTCTTCAAGATATCAGTGTTGATGGTGTTTTTATCAATAATTGAAAGTTTACCATTTAAACCATCTACGATATCAAACTCCCAAAAATTATCGACTGAATTGTTTATTGTGCTCAATATCGCTAACAAAAACTCCTTGAGTGTTTTTACCTTTTCATCATTTGCAATTTCTATCAATCTAAACTTTGATATATAAAGATTCTTTAAATAGCCATAATAGTATTTCTTGTATCTTTTAACCACACTTACACCCTTGTTATCTAAGAACTCCTTATCTTGATCAAATGGAAATGCTGCAGATTTTCCAGGCTGCTTGACGGGGTTGTTTAAATAATAATAAAACCAATTTATTACTCTATCCAAATCATCACGAAGTAATCCTGATGTACCAAATGTTTTTGCTGTAGCTATAGCTGCTAGAACAAGTGATTTATCCGCGCTGATATTCTTGTCTTTTCTATCAGCCGCTGTAATTTTTGATTGAGGTAATTCTAAATCCGCTACATTTTTGTTAATATCACAGAACGGATTCTTGACGGGATTTTTTTGATCAGCTGTTAGAAATCGACCGCCTCTATTAACTTTTGGCGCAACTGGGTTTGGTATCAAAACATTTTTGTCACATGATATTAAGTTTGGGTGTGCATTAACAATAACATCAGCGTTATCAATAACGTACAAGTTGTTTATTGGATTTGAGCAAAATAAATTTATTAATTCAAACACAAAATCCAGCTGCATCCATACTTCATCATTAGTATCCTTAGCATCAAAATCAGTATTTTTATCAGCAAAAGACATTTGTTGGGCGTTTACTCCATTTGTAAATGTAATAGATCCATACTGAATTGGTAGTGGTGATGATGGATATTTTGGGTTTCCTTGTAAACCAGCAGCTGCGGCCGCAGCTGCTCTTGATGGAGGTGTTGGATTGTTTGAGTCTAATGGCGTTGTAACTCTAGGTCCAGCCTGAAGAGCAGCTGCTGCTCTTGTACCTGGTCTTGTAGGGTTTGCTGGAATATTTGGAGTACCTCTTCCTCTAGAAGCTGCGTCGGCTCTAGACATGACAAACGTATTTTTACTAGGTTCTTTTTTAGCTCTATACAAGTCTTCTCTTCTTCCCATGAAAACTCTATCTTCAGCTTTACCACCATAAAAAGATGATTTTCCAACCGATTGAGGTTTAGCAGCAACACTTATTGCAAGTCGTATAGCATCCTCTTTCTTCTTTCGGGTTTGTTGGTCATTTGCATCAGCATCCGCATCTTCTTTACTTTTCTCTGCATATTTGTTCGCAATCTCTGTTTTATTGGCAACCACATAATCAACAAAGTTACTTCTGGATTTAACCACATCAGTTATAGATGGTAAATAAATTTTGATAAAATCTTTGAGGTTGATATATTCTGTACTATTAATACCACCTTGATTTTTAGTAGCATTATTATCGGTTCTAAACCCAGCAAACAGTCCTTGTCTTGATGTACATTCCACATTACATTCGTAAACAAATCCGTTTTGTGTGGTAAAATTGTATTTGGTTATGATACCCGTCACACATCCATAATTTCCATATGACAAGTTGGCTCTATCCAGTGCCGTTTGAGGATTGGACACAATGTCCCAACACTCATCTTTTTCTTTCAAATTAAGAATTGATTTTTGATTAAATAAATTCCAACCAAATTCTATAAATATATTTATACCAGGAGTCAAAAAGAATGGCATCATATATTCAAGTTGAGCTAAGGTATAGCAATTAAACTTAAATGATGCAAACGTCAAAAATTCCTTACTTTGTTTAAGTTGTGCAGATATTATGCCAGGAGGTGGTAATATTGATGATACAACGTTATCCTGTGGAAATCCTTTTTCTAATTTAGATTGATAGTTTGTTAACGATCTAAGTGATGGATCAATAAAGTGTGGTTCACCATTTGCTTCATAACCAATGATGGCTCCTTTTTGAGTTAATGGAGTTGTATTATTATAACCAAATGCGTCATAAAAACCATCACCGCCTTTTAATATATAACCATCATATGGTTTGGTATTGTTTGGATCACTATATCCAGATTTATTCAAATATCCACTTCTTGGAATATATCCGTTTGCAATTTGACCCGTACCATTTGAAAATATACGTATCCAAGGTGTGACAGGGCCTTTATATTTGCTATGATTATTTTGAAAATCAAATGTAGCATTTACAAATGGATTTGGGATGTTCATTCCAATGTTATTTGAATTGCTACGGCGACGTAATTCTCTAACCATTTCCGTTGGAATGTTTTGTATTTCCCACCATGTTGGCGCTGTATCTATAATCTCCGTCTGCATAACTTAATTTACGTTTTTTAAATTGTTCAGTATTTGAGATACATTATCAGGTATTCTTAGTTGTTTTCCTTGAGGTATAGATAATTTACCTTTACCCAAGTTATTTGCTTGTGCTATGACCCACCAGTAACTTTCGTCTCCATAATACTTCTTAGCCAAACTATCCAAATAATCAGCCTCGCTGGCTATAATATAGGTATCATTTATTGATTCTGGAATAATAGGATAATAAGTTGTTCTGTATACATTCTTACCATCATATCTTTTATAAACTGGTGTAAATTGATATCTCATATTAGTATATAATTATAATGCGTCAAATGCATTACGTTGATTAATCCAGTTGTTATCGTATCTAATATTCTTTGAAAAATTATTTTTAGCAACATCTGGGTCTCTGTTATAGTACTCTACAAGTGGAGACTTTTTATCAGGTTGAAGTTCTGTGTTAATAGGCCCTATAAAATTTGAATCGGTGTTCTGAACTCTAGCATTAGCAGCATCAAAGCTTTCCAAATAATTAATAATTGATACTGGAGCGTCTCCCCAAATAGCTTTACCTGTGTATGGACGATCTTTTTCAAGAACATTCATTTGAATATTTATATCCGCTGTTCTTGGAAATTGCGCAAATCTTCCTCGTGATCTAGCCTTGTCCCCTCTAGGATTGATGATTGTGGATGAGTCCATCCATTCAATTGCTTTATTTGATCCATAATACCAACTTCGTCCATTTTCTTGACCTTCTTCTGGTATTGTTTCCCAACTAGCATCATCTGGTATTACAACATTACAGCTGGTCAATAAAACAAAATGATTCTTATAAAAATCACCAAGTGTCAATTGAACCATAGGTGGTATCATGTATCCACCTTCTTGTTGTAATGTATAATTTGCTGGTCTTGTTAATCCGACAAGATAATTGATACGTTGCCACATAGGCATCAATTCTTTCACACTATGTGCATTGACAGTAAAGTTAAAACTTAATTGTCTTTCAAATCCTTTGTAATAATAGAGTTTGTCGGGACGACCTAAATATTCTACCGGTTCCCAAGAACAATTGTTGTTGTCCGTGATTCCTTTGACGGTAGCGTTAAATGGAATATACTTTTGGTTAACAATATCATAGAAATAAAACTTTATGATATCAGGCCCATACACTCCATATTTATCGGTTTTGATATATTGTTTGTCAAATTCTTCTTGACTCAACACTTGTAGAGAGTTTACATAATCAACATTGTTGGTCGGATAGATATATCGATCATTTGGCCCTTCACCCAAACGTGTTGGTACCTTATTGCCTGTTGTTCGATCAGTACGAACACGTCCTTGATATGTATCATTTTTAACGGATGGACTGTTAAGATTTCTGGCATCCAATTCATTTAGATAGTTTGTTCCGATACGTTTAGCCTCGCCACTCCATTTAGCAAATTGAAGTGGTTTTAGACTCTTTCGGTTAACGGTATATTTGCTTTCGTTTCCACTAATATCATTTACAGCACGATCAAAATTTTCAATTATATCCTTAACCTTATTGTTTGTTTCATCACTAAATGTAGTTTTGAATCCACGTTGATCATCAAGATATGTCTTGTAATTTAAGATTTGATCCGAATATTCATTGTTATCATCAACCTTAATTACATCTGTGTATTTGTTGCTATCTCCAGTTGGTGATATAGCCTTTTTTGTTAGTTTAGTACTTAACAAATTATTCTTATCTTTGGATAGTATACCAACCTCTTTGGTGTAATCAACGTATTGTTGTGTAATGTTTCTAACAATAATTAATCTGCTTAAATTAGTCTTGTTCTTTGACACGTTATAAAAACGTTGACCAACAGCTTGTGAATAATTAGCTTTTTTGCCAAATCCTATTGAGTTTAATAATCCACTCAATATACCGCCACCAGCAATACCGGTTTGTTCTGGATTGAACAACTTGCCAGCATTCAACATATAATCATATGTTTGTTCATCCGCACGATATCTTGCTGGCCATGGTTGTTTTGGTGGCAATATACCACCAATTAAAGTGTTGTTTTGAAAAAATCTACCTACTCCAGACAATAATCTGCTGAAAAAACCACCTCCCGCATTTGATACCAATCGTTGATATCTAGCCGTATTATAAGCATTTGTTGCGGTATTACCTCTCAATAAGTCTTTTACACCATCTCTAGCAATCGAAGTAACTACTTTATTTGAATTATCTCCACCACCTACCAACGATGTCAATGTGGATAGTCCTAAACCACCACTAGCCGCACTTGCAACACTACTGCGTGGTGGCGATGGTTGTGGAGGTGCACTACCCAATAATTGTCCGACAGCACTTACGGCATTGCTAAGACCTGTACCACCTAATAATCCTGTTAATATATTGCTTGTATCAATGTGTCTGGTTGGACGCTCTAATAATCCGAAAGAAGCGGAACGTATAGCGGCAATCAACGGCGAAGCTGGGTTATAGACCTTAGTTTCGTCAAATGGTTGAAATCCTTGTAAAATTAGTTGTTTACCTATAAACTTTACACCCGCATTCGATCCTAAAAATCTTCTAATACGAGTTGTGTCTTGTACTGCAGCACTTACAGGTAATGACCTATTACCACCAATTTTAGTGCGTTGACCTTCATTTGGGTTCTTATAGATGTATTGTTGAGAACGAACCAAACCTTTTAGATATAGATCTTGAGGTTTGTTTTTAGTATATAATACACTATCATTACCATTTGTTGTAAACAATGTTTCTAACTTACCACCACGTCTTATATTGATAAATGACTCAGCGTTTGGTGGTAATCTGAGTCCAGTGGCTTGTATTTGAGACAAAGTTGTTACTTGACCAGTACTTCCGCCAAATCCCTCTACGAATGTTTGACTATTTGCCATTAATTATAAATATTAGACTAAGTTAGTTGCTTGACCAGAAACTCCAAATTTAAGTGTGCCTTCGGCCAATTCTTTACTTACCTTGACTCTGTCCATATAAACAGCAATCTTTCCAGCAGCCATCATGCCAGTCAATACATCTAGTTTTTGAGCAACAGCTTGCAGTCCTTGTTTGATTTCTTCATTTTTTGAATTACCTGCTACATTTACAGCAGCTAATCCACCAATGTCAACTTTAGGAAGTTCTATACCATCCAGTTCTTTTAACGCAGCAACCGCCAATGCAACACCGGCGGCAGCACCACCCATTGCAACTAATTGTGTAGTTATCTTTGTAAGTTCACTTGTTGGAAATAATATTAATGTTGCTGTTAAGAGAGCTAGAGATGTACTTAATGATGCTAATGATGGAGTTTCTATACCACCCAGTTTATTTAACGCATTAACCGCCAATTCAATATCCGTGGCTGACCTACCCATTGCAACTAATTGTGTAGTTATCTCTGTAAGGTAACTTGTTGGAAAAATTACCAATGTTGGTATTAACATGGCTAGAGATGCACCTAATGATGCCACCCCAATACCAGCAACTATCAACAAAGGCCCTGCTACTGATAATTTAACTATATTTGCAGTAACACTATCTAGTAGGGTTGGTACTTTATCTAAAGTTTTTAAGAATACATCTGCTAATATTGTTGCTAATCCTAAAAATGTGTCGCCTATTACTTTTAGACCAGGAGCCGCAGCGCCTAATCCTTGTCCCATCAATTTAAATGCGTATCCCAATCCTATTACAGCGGCTGTAACCACAAGTATAGCAACTATAGCTTGTCCTGGTATTTTTAAAAAACGTACAGATCTACCAAAATTTCGAAATCCTTTGCCTACAGCATTGAGACTTTTAGCTACACCCTCGCCTGCTTTTTCTGCTATTTTTGCAAATCCAGCGCCAATTTTTTCTGCTCCTTTTTCTACACCCAATAAAAATAATTTCCAAACTCCATAAGCGGCAACAAGTGCTGCAACTATTCCTACACCTGCTATCACCCACCCATTAGTAAATGATGCTAATTTTGTAACTACCTGCAATATTCCAATTTGAATGTCTCTCAAGAAACTTACAACTGGATATAAAGCCTTGCCGAGTGCTAAAGCAGCTTGTTCTTTAGCTGCATCTAGTACCTTGGTTCTCTCCTTTGCAACATTTTCTAATGCTGCTATTTCATTTGCACGTTTTTCTTGTTCAAGTTTTGATCCTGAAATTTTCGATAGTTCTTTTTCAAATTTTAATCGTTCCGCAGCTAATTCTGGATTGTCTTGGTCGATTTTTTGTTGAGTCTTTTTCAATGAAGCAATTCTTTGTAGTTCATTGATATCTTTGCCGGTTAGATCAGATAAAGCCTTACGTTGGAAATAATTTAATTTATCAATGTCTCCAACGCGTTCCAATTCTGCTTGTAAAGCCTTTTCAGCATCAGCGATTTTTCCTTCAAAAAATAATCTGCGAGATTGATTAAAATTAATATTTTTACCAAGCAATGCACTAGCTTTTAATTCATTACCAATTGATGTTTCAAAGTTTAATAGTGAATCAGCAGACTTTGCCGCTTGTTCAAGACTACTACCTATCTTTCTCAATTCAGCGGCTTGTTTAATCAATTCGATTGTGTTGCCTCTAAATACAGTACGTACATTTGCACTTGCACCACTTACATCTTTAATGACTTTACCAAGTGGAACACCAGCAGCTTTTGCAGCAGCATCTGCAACCCCAGCCATATTTTCTTGTGTTTGAAAACTAGTGTTTCCAATTTCACCCAATGTTGTAAAAAATTTACTACTTTCAACCGCTGATAATCCAGTTGATGCGGCTAATTCTGATGAACGAATTGCGAGCTGTGGCATATATTCACCCGCCATCACCCCCAAATCTTCATTAATTGCCTGTACCGACTCTACAGCCTCTTTTAGTGTAACCGCATATTTAGAAAATGCTTTTCCGACTTCGTTATTTAATGCAACCGATTTTTGTATTAATGCAACTTGAGCTTCGGATTGTTTCTTACCTATACCTTGTTTTTGAGCATTTGAAGCTAATAAAGCATCATAATTATCTCCCAACTCAACTAACATTTTAAATGTTTCATAAGCTAATGTTATATAACCTAAATACTTCGACATTAATTGTTGTAGTATATTTAGAGATTTTTGCAATTCTGCTTGTTGAGCTATTTGTTGATTGAGATAGTCTATTATCGCTTGATTTACGACTCCGGTTTGTTTTTGTCGTTGTATTTCTTCGGCTTTTTGTGTTTGAAGTTCAGCCATTTTATTAATGGAAGTTTGAATTTGATCATTAATACCTTTTAATGGATTCAATGAATCTTTTATTTTTCGACTTACATCATTCCACGACTCAACAAACTCCTTGTTTTGTTCTCTAGCTTTTTCAAGTTGAGACAAAAGTGCTTGAAGTGATTTTTCTGCTTCGGTTGTGGTTGCCATATATTATATATAATAAATATATGATTATCTAAAAGTTGGACGGTCTATTTTACCTTTAGGTTGAGGTTTTGACTCGCTTTGTTTATTTTCACGTTCTTTTGATTCCACCAATTTTTTGTAATAAAAATTGCGCAAATGTATAGGTAATAAATAAACTTCGGATGGTGTAAATCCGTTTCCGTAATAACACAAATCAAATATTACGTTTTGAAGATATACTTTATACTCAGGTGTTAGGCCAAAAAAAGCTAACCGTCATAGGTACGGCTACCCTTTCTTGGTGAGAACATTCTGTACAACTATATTCAAATCTACTATCCACATCTGGTGAAAAAGCCTTTGCATATTGTCGAAATGCACTGCTATCCATTGCTAATAGTTGGTTGTCAATAAATGATTTGATCTTTGCCTTATCGGTTTCTCCATTAATAGAAATTATCATGTACTTTAATCGTGTGGTAATTTCGCTAGAAGAGTCTTTCTTTAATTTAGCAAATCCTTCAATATCACGTTCAATTTGTTTTTCATCTCCGGCGGTCAATAATTTAAATTTGACGGTAATCTTCGACTTGGGCAACACATATTCAAATTCGTTTAAACCCCGTGGATATTTATCAAATTCAATCTCTTTATACTTGATTTCTGATAAATCTATATTTTGTTTTGATGAATTACTGCACTTTGGACATGTAATTTCGAGTGGTCCATAACTATCACCATATGCCAATCGTCTGACGGAATAAATCAACGCATTTTTATCGCCAATCAATAATTCATCCAAATTAATATCTCTATCTACAACAAGACTTTCTAACAACTTTTCAATAGCCAATCCCTTTTTAAGTAAATTTGGACTAGATAGAATATCTTCTTCTCTAGCAGTCATCAACTTCACTTCGATTTGCCCAGAGGATAATTTGCTCTTTGGGTCATAAAAATGACCTTGACTTGGCAAATCAATTATTTCTGTTGGAAATGTTGGAGCAGCTGGTTTTTGACTAACAACGTTTTGTCTAGTAATAGAAATTTCTTCACTCATAACTTATAACAATATATAGAACTTTATATAACTTTTTGTGTTATTTTATTTATTTTTTCAAAGCCTTTTGAGCATCTTGTGCAGTTTGTGCAAGTACACGCGCACGTTTGTTAACATCAGCTACAGCTTTCTGGAAATCTGATTCTGATCCAACCAAAGCATCCATAAAACCCTCTTCTTTAATCAGTTTCTTGATAAGTTCTTTCAATCTTTGTTTTTTTGCTTTATTCATAGGTTTTAAAATGTTATAAATACTCTTTACTATGTCTGGTTTTATACCAGGATAGTTTGTCTTGAAATTTTTAAAATCGTTATTTGACAAATCTAGTCTTAGTGTACTAGCACTGATACTCTTTCCGTTTTTATCATCTGTTCTACCGAAATAATTTGTAGGTGCATCATCTGTCATATTAATACTAGTTACACCCTTTGGTGCAGCCAAACCATCTTTTGTGGGTTTGACTTTATATCTTTCTATAGCTGACGAAAAGATTCCGCTACGTTTTGCGTCTTCTGGACTTTTTGCACTAGCTCCCAACGCAATTGTATCAGTACTATCCTTTGGTAAACTGAATACATAACCAAAAGCTGCATTCATAGGATTATCATCTTGTACCGCAACAATTTCTATTTTTGGGTTATTTGATAACAAATTCCAAATAGCTAAACTTTGTTGTCTATTGATACCATCACGTTCGGTTGGTCCAACCATAACAATAACTTTACCAACATTTGGTCTGCTAGCAAACTTGTTAGCTAGTCCTAAATGACCAACATGTGGTGGTTTAAATCCGCCTGGTAATAATACCGTCACCTTATCCATATATATAAATATTGGTAAAATAAAAAACCCCACAAATAAATGTAGGGTTTAAATATATGATTTTAATGAAATCAATATTGAAGAATACAATAGTCCGGTTGGATAGTCAAGTTAATTAACATAGCTTCACCATCATTTGACCAATCCATTTCATTAAAAGTTGCTTCGGTGATGAACGCGCCCTTTAGAGTCCATTCCTCTACCTTATCACCAACTGGACCTAGTACATTGATTGTTAGATCTTTTTTATAGAAATCTTGATAACCATCACGCCCAGTTACAGATTCATGGTGCAAACGCACCCATTCCATTACTGCTTGAGCGCCACTTGGTACGATTGGATCATACAATTCTAGAGTCATTGTACCCCATGTGGTTTTACCCTTATAATAAGTCTTGATATTGATGTGATCTAGTTCTTTTGATGCTTGTGTAATTTTTGGACGATCACATTTCTTGATTACAAAAGATGGAATACCATCAACGTACAAAATAAAGCGGTTTTTTACCTTTGGTTCAAAGGCTGTATAAAAAATTTCAGATGGATTAAGTAGTTCGGCCATAGGTTTTAAAATTGTTGTTAATTATAAATATAGTTGACTTTTATTATTTAATTATTTTTTTATATTTTGTTGAGATTTGCATCATAAACAACTTTAACGTTTTTTCTCAATTTTGATATATAACCTGTAGATCTCAATAGTTTGAAAACAAGGTTTTCTGTACTATACTCGCCTCCGCTGCTCAGCCCAACTTCTCTCATATCATATAACTTCTTGATAATATTTTTCATTATATCAAGATCCGCGTTCTGAATTGATGCATCTATCATTTTTACATACTGATTATACTTCTTCTTGATAGAATCTTTGTCAATCTGTACATTTCCGTAAATTGGCTTCTTTATCCATTTATTATTAAGAATACTATATATCGCTTGACTTCTATTGACATCATTAATATCTTGTAAATAGACCTCTACAGAATGGTTACCAATATTGATATCATGATCTTGATTCCACTTATTTTTAAGTGAATCTACATATTTCTTAACAAGTTCTTTGTTTGAATCGATCTTGCTAAAATCAATCAATAAGTGTAAGTCTATGTCGCTAGATGGAGTCCAATTATATCCTGCGGTGCTACCAATAAAATATATGTCTTCTATAGGTGCATTTAATTCGGTATCTTTATAGAAAGCATTTGCTATCTTAAGTAACTTTTCCAATACCTCTTGTTTTAATACATCATTATCCCATAATTCAGGATCCAATCTGCTGTTATATATTCTATAACTTTGTTTAACACCAAGTAAATATTTGAGTTTGTTTATTGTATCTATTGCATTTGTGTGTAATAAACCGATACCACCGGCTTTATTAAACTCTTCAATCGTTTCTGGTCTATCGTCTATCAATATAGCAGTTGGCGATGCAAATTTAGCCTTATCCTCTCTATGTTTTACAAGATTTGTCTTAGCTTTAATATCATGGTTTTTAAGCCACATTATTTTACCATCAGCTGCCTTTTCATCAGTTGCATGACTTAATATTTCTATTGGTAAATCTTTCAAAAAATCATATAACAACTTGCCATCATCCATCCAATCCATGTTTGCATAAAAACCAGGACTATTCTTTTTTACAAATTGATATTGATTTTGTTTACCATGAGATGCAATATAGGTATCAACTGGTAACCCGCTATAAGTTTTAAATTGCTTTTCCCAGTCGGCAATCACACCGTCCATGTCAATATATATCTTATATTTACTATTAATCATTCTTAATAATAAATATTAGCAATCATTGCGCTTTTATGGTTATTGTGATTATTAATTTATAGATACTTAAAAAGATAGTTAACAAAGTGCTTGCATTTGCTTATACTTTATATAAACAGGATGTCAAGTATTTTTATTTGGCTTAAATGTACCATCCTTTAAATTTAAACTTCCATCCCCATATTTTTCAGCTAATGCATTAATAATCGCCTGCTCTTCTGCTTGTAGAGCTTGCCATTTCTTTAAAATATCATCTCTATTTTTCTTAATATCATCAAGCACATTTTGCGCATTAATTTCATCAAGCTGCAATTGACCAAGCAAATAAATATTTTGTTGGTAACCTTCTTGCAGGTTTGTAATTTGTTGCATTTCTTGTTCCGTGAATTTTGTTGTATTGTCCATATATTATTTTTTTAAAGGAGTTAATAAATTTACTTCATCATCGCTACTAGACGAAACATCAATTGTAGAGTTATTATTTTGACTAGTTTCAGAAAACATCTTTGGCAAATCTTCTTGATTTATTGATGATAAAATATTCGAAGATTTTCTTCTTGATATCTCAATACGGATTAAGGATATATTTTTCTGCAAAATTTCCATTTGTTCCATTATATCATAACCCATGGCCTTTAGCTCTAAATCTGAATATTCAAAGATTGGTTTATTATCCAGCATACTTTATATATAGATTTATAACATTTGATATATTTTTTATAAATATTTGTTTAGTATAAGTCGATGCGTCTATAGATGCATATTTACCACGTTGATATACAACCTCTTTATTTTTATAACAAAACCACATCATTTCGATAAACTCATCCTCTTTAAACTGACTCCATTTACCCCCATAATCACCCCAGAAATTCTCACTAAATACTTCATCATATCCAATCTCAAAATTGTTCTTCGAGTTTACAAACTCAGATAATCCACCATAATTTGTGTATATCAATGGTCTTCCACAACACATACTTTCTTGTTGCATCATACCCCATCCTTCACATGTAGTCCCACTCAAATAAACATCTATGTTGTAATACCAGTTCTTTAATTCATCTTTGCTGAATTTCTGCGACACATATCTTATCTTATTGTCAAAATGCTTTTGTATAGGTTGATTGGTTTTAACATGTAACTCCACATCATTTATACCCTTAAATAATTTTAAAAAACACCTAGTAACCTTCATTAAATTTTTCCGTGGATCTTCATTCGATATACCAAATACAAACTTTTTATCTCTTATAGGTTCCTTATATGTGTAAAATTCTGTGTCGCAAAATAAAGGCACCACATCAATTTTAGTAGTCAATCCTTGTTCTATAAAGTTGATTTTATTATAATGATTGGGAACGCATATATGTTTGTACTTGTTCAATACTTCAATCATAAGATCGTTTATTCTGGTACTCTCCCACATTGTATATAATATACGATCTCTCGAAAAATCCATATGGAGATACGGATTCGTAGACCCAATATCATTTGTTAAACTTAACAATGATAGATCAACTAAATTAGCGTCTATTCTCTTATGCTTAAAATAATTAATAAATTCAGAACTTATAGTACTATATGTTCTGGGAATAATATCATAACCTTTACTAGGTAGTTCTTCTAATAACGTGTTTAAAACTTCACGATATCCAGAATTAAAATTATAATATGAACTTAATGTAACACGTTTCACCAATATTATAAATTAGGGATATAATAAGAGTTAATAATGCTAGTAGGCATCTGTAACAATTTATTAGAAGATTCAGCAATAGAACTACTCATCAAATTAAATGCTAAATCCACGCTTTCTTCATTACTCTTTCCGATACATTGAGAACCAGTCAATTGAATACAATGGGATATTTGATCTCCAGTATTATCAGCACGTTCCACACTAATACAAATGTTTCTAATAAGTATATACCTATCATTATTTAACGTATCACATCGAGATATTCTATATCTTATTTCTTGCATATACAAATAAATATGTAGGTTATGAAAAAACCTCAATATATTTTGTACCAGCCGTAAAAGCATTTGAACCGCCATTCGACACACTTGCCGCTATATAAATACGAATATATCCGGCTAATGTTCTACCACTACTACTTGTTGTAGCTATACCATTACAATTTGCAATAGACAAAAAGTTGCTAGTATTACCCGCTCCATATACATACAATCTACCATTTGCATCGGGTACATCACCCACACCTATATTTGTATTAGTAACTTGAAATGTCCTAGTAGCAGCCGCATATATAGAAATTGGTAATGTTTGATTATAAAAATAAGCTTCAGTGGGCGCATTATTTAAGTAAGATTCTCCATTAGAATTTCTAAATGCTATATCATTACTTCCAAATGAGAAACTCCCAGGCGATGCTCCTCGTTTAACTGTTAAAGGATTAGTACTCGTTGATGTATCATTTACACCTAAATGACTATTAGCTGTGTCATGAAATAAAAAGGTGCTATCTTTTAGAGTTGTAGAAGATGTGGAATAAATGACTCTATCAGTGTTTGTAAATGAACCACCACTTATACCACTAGTACCGGCTGGCGCAGCAAGACCACTTGTACCTGTCGTACCTGTTGAACCACTCGTAGCATTTGCAGTACTTGTACCACCTGTAGCAGTAGCACCATTTGTACCACTTGTACCACTGCTACCACTGGTAGAACTTACAGTACTTGTACCACCTGTAGCAGAAGCACCACTGGTACCACTTGTACCATTGCTACCACTTGTTGCGCTTGTACCGCTTGTTCTTGCACCAGTACCACTAACACCATTATTACCACTTGTACCACTGCTACCAGTTGTTGCGCTTGTACCGCTTGTTCTTGCACCAGTACCGCTTGTACCATTATTACCACTTGTACCACTGCTACCAGTACTACCACTAGTAGAACTTACAGTACTTGTACCACCTGTAGCAGTAGCACCACTGGTACCGCTGCTACCAGTACTACCACTGGTAGAACTTACAGTACTTGTACCACCTGTAGCAGAAGCACCACTGGTACCACTTGTACCACTGCTACCACTTGTTGCGCTTGTACCGCTTGTTCTTGCACCAGTACCGCTTGTACCATTATTACCACTTGTACCACTGCTACCAGTACTACCACTAGTAGAACTTACAGTACTTGTACCACCTGTAGCAGCAGCACCACTGGTACCGCTGCTACCAGTACTACCACTGGTAGAACTTACAGTACTTGTACCACCTGTAGCAGAAGCACCACTGGTACCACTGGTACCACTGCTACCACTGCTACCACTTGTACCGCTTGTAAAACTTAAAGTACTTGTACCACCTGTAGCAGAAGCACCACTTGTACCACTGGTACCACTGCTACCACTGGTAGAACTTACAGTACTTGTACCACCTGTAGCAGCAGCACCACTGGTACCGCTGCTACCAGCACTACCACTAGTAAAACTTACAGTACTTGTACCACCTGTAGCAGAAGCACCACTGGTACCACTTGTACCACTGCTACCACTGCTACCACTTGTACCGCTGGTAAAACTTAAAGTACTTGTGCCACCTGTAGCAGAAGCACCACTGGTACCACTGCTACCACTGCTACCACTGCTACCACTTGTACCGCTGGTAAAACTTAAACTACTTGTACCACCTGTAGCAGAAGCACCACTGGTACCGCTGCTACCAGTACTACCACTGGTAAAACTTATAGTACTTATACCACCTGTAGCGGACGCACCACTGGTACCACTGGTACCACTGCTACCACTGCTACCACTTGTACCGCTGGTAAAACTTTCAGTACTTGTACCACCTGTAGCAGAAGCACCACTGGTACCGCTGCTACCACTTGTACCGCTGGTAAAACTTAAAGTACTTGTACCACTTGTTCCGCTTACACCACTGGTACCAGCAGTACCACCTGTACCACTTGTGCCACTTGATGATCCACTTAAACCACTGGTACCAACCAAACCACTGCTACCAGCAGTACCGCCTGTACCACTTGTACCACTGGTACCACTTGTACCACTTGTACCACTGGTATCACTTGTACCGCTTGTACCATTATTACCACTGGTACCACTTGTGCCACTGCTACCACTTGTAAATGCACCCGAACCACTTGTACCACTTGTTCCGCTTACACCACTGGTACCAGCAGTACCACCTGTACCACTTGTGCCACTTGATGATCCACTTAAACCACTGGTACCAACCAAACCACTGCTACCAGCAGTACCGCCTGTACCACTTGTACCACTGGTACCACTTGTACCACTTGTACCACTTGTACCACTTGTTTGGCTTACACCACTGGTACCAGCAGTACCGCCTGTACCACTTGTACCACTTGTTGATCCACTTAAACCACTGGTACCAACCAAACCACTGCTTCCATTAGTTCCTCCAAATCCACTTGTACCACTTGTACCACTTATACCACTTGAAAAACAACTGTTACCACTTGTACCATTTGTACCATTTTGACCACTGCTACCACTGGTACCAGTGGTACCGCTTGTTCTTGCACCAGTACCACTAGTGCCATTTGTACCATTTGCACCACTGCTACCACTGCTACCACTTGTACCACTTGAAAAACAACTGCTACCACTTGTACCATTCAAACCACTTGTACCATTTGTACCACTTGTACCACTTGAAAAACAACTGCTACCACTTGTACCACTTGTACCATTTGCACCACTGGTACCACTGGTACCACTGGTACCGGTAGTACCGCTTGTTCCTGAACCACCACTAGTGCCATTTGTAGCAGATAATCCGCTGCTACCACTCGTACCATTCAAACCACTTGTACCATTTGTACCACTCGTACCACTTGAAAAACAACTGATACCACTTGTACCACTCGTTCCGCTTTTACCACTTGTACCACTTGTACCACTGCTACCACTGCTACCACTAGTGCCACTTGTACCACTCGTTCCGCTTGTACCACCCGTACCATTTGTACCACTCGTTCCGCTTGTACCACTCGTTCCGCTTGTACCAGATGTACCACTTATACCACTAGTACCATTTGTACCAAATATACCACTTGTACCGGAAGTACCGGTTACACCACTAGTGCCTGACGCGGGTGCTATAAAAACTTCTTTTGTGATATTATCTATGGCTAAAACATGAGTTAACGGAAATGGACCAGCGCCTGTACCTGACGGAAGATTAGTATATAGATTATTGGAAACATATATTTTTGAAGCAGTTATTTCGTTTAGGTTTTTTGAACCTGTTAAAAGGCCTTGTGCGTTTGTAATAATTAATAAATTGCTACCAGAAACCACCCTTTCTGTAAAATTATTTCCAGAGGAGTCACGTTGAGTAAAAAGAGATGCAAATCTATCGATACTACTACCCATACATTATTAAATAAATATAAAATAGTTTGTTTAACACGGTAGTCTTATTATTTAATATGACTGAAACAATGATGTAACTATTCTTCTCCATTGACCCGCGCTATAAATATAAAAATAATTACCATCATAGCTTATCCAACCATCTTGACCATAATCATTTGATTGAACTGGTGTTTGTTGATAAAACTTATCTGGGAATCGTTGAAATACTCTAAATGCTGTATTTATAGGTCTACGAGAACTTGTTGTATATATTGGATTATTGCATTCATCATAGCCACTTATATAGGTACTGGTAGAAGGATCATAATCGAACACAGAAATAGCTCTTCTCATCCAACCGAGAGGGTATTGATATATATAGATATAATTTGAATCGTATGCGAGCCAACCATTTTCTCCATATTCGTTTGAACTTTTTGGCGGTGGGTGAAATGGAATCTTTGTGATAGAAACAGATTTCTTTTCAGTTGGATATACATCCTTTATAATATTTTTATCTATAGGCTGTACACCCACTCCATCAACATAATCAAAATCTTGTTGTTTATCTTTAATAGCTGTTGTATCTTCGAAACCATATTGTTTTGCATTATTCTTAATATTATCCATCTGTTCAGCATCTACCGCAGCCTCCATCAACTTAATCTTTCTGATGGTAAACATCTTTTGGGTAGTATTCTTGATACCTTCTAGGCCAGGTATAAACGATGGATTCAACAAATAACCATTTACGGTTAAATTGAATGTGGTTTTAACATTTCTATCATTGGTATCATCCAACTCAATATCGGTGGTAAAGTTATCAGCTTTTACCAAAAACTTAAATCTTTCTTTATCACCCCAATAATCATTGCAAGCGTAACTTATTTCTTCTAAAAGTTTGTTATTTTGATCAACATAATCGGTCCAAATTACGCATTCATATGTAACTATGACTTGTTTAGGCAATGTTACGGTGAATATTTGTTTGGTTGGTCTAGAATTAAACAATATGTTGCTGTTTAAGATGTTGAATCTGTCATACTTATTTTTTTCTGAATAAGGTACAATAGCTTGATATGCCAAATAACGATTAAACGTAGCACGATCCTTATTATCCGCAACTTCTGAGCGTCTCATCATAAATGCAGGCAATAGTATTTTACCTTGATTATCTCTAATATACCCATCTTTTTTCATAGCGGCCCATCTTTCTGGACTACCATATATGATAGGTACTTTAACCAATTCACCATTATCCATCACTTGTAGATTGATCTTATTATTGATAAAACCCATAATGGTACTATCAATGTCCATCAAATCTATCGTGAGATTTTTTACTTCATCTGTATCACGACGTATAGCAAATTGGCGCTTATATGTGATATCTTTGTCAGATTGTGCCATTGGATCTTGCACCATGTTTGGTACAGGATTTACTTGATTATTAGATATTGAACTTACTTGCCATGGCATAATTAATTTTGTCTTTGTATGATATTTAGTTTACTTAATCTCGTATAGTGAGTATTGACTATTAAACTCCAAGACTTATCTGGGTGACCTCCAAGGAATTGTTCTTGTACAACATTATCCATTTCATAAAATCTTTCGTTATACAAAACAACATCTCCAATTTCTGGAAAAAAGTTTGTAATAATACAATCACGTTCTCTGAACTTAAAAATTGTGTTTTGGTTTCTGTCAGGACCAAATTTTGATGCATTTTCACCAGTTATATCTTCACGTTCGGCTAAACATGAAAGATTAATTGCCGGATAAAACATTTTACCTTGTGAAGAAACTGATTCACCATACATGTTTACGGTAGTTTCGTTAATAGCAATCTTAAACACTTGTACAACTATTTCAGCGATATCACCAAAAAATTCTGCGTTAACAGAACTTAATAAGTTCATATCTCTTTTTGAATAAAATCTACCTGGCAAATAATTTGGATTATAAATCCCAACATCTTTTCTTCCTTGTGTCCAATATTCTTTAAACGCAGGATTTTGCTGTGGATATTGTGGTGAATTTGGGATAGCCATAAATTATCCAATATAAATGTGTAATGGAACTTTAGATAGCATTTTGTTCATAGACTCAGATTCTTTATCCTTGTTTTCTAATTGGTTGACACGTAAACTTTTCTCCAACATTTCTCGTAATTTCTCGATAAGATTGCTTGTTTCCTCCTTAGCCTCAGCACGTAATTCAGCACCATCTAAGGTAACTTCGCCACCTGGAATTGGAACCGTGCTATACTTTTGAAGTATACGACCAAGTGTTTCTTTACAAAGTGCTAAGAAATACTTTTTAATCCATTGTTTTCCTGACTGATTAATTTTACAATATGTACAATATTCGTAAGGGATATCACTCGGATCACTAACATATTCGTATCTTGAACCACTAAAAAAATTGGTAATATTTTTATCATTTTCTAGATAATAATCAATCCAAATTTTTACATCATTCATTGGTATTGGGAATATTCTGAGTTTATTATTACCAACTATTTCAAAACTATATTGACTCTTACGTACCATATCATTGAATTCAATAGCTTGAATACGTTCTAAGTCTTCAAATATCGGAGTCATCAAGAATTGAGTTGCCGGACTATAAGCACTAAAACCAAGTTCTGATAATATGTTACTATAACTCATACCAGTCATGCTGAATGGATCGTATATACGAGCAACAGCCGGTGTTCTAAAATGAAATACTCTACGAACTTCAATTCTTGATCCGGTCAAGTGTTCTATATCTTCACCAATCAATTTGTTTAAATCGTATAATTGTTCACTACCACTTATACTTGCAGATACGTTTATATAATTTCTCTTTAGTGGTGTTTCACCATTCACTAGAGCTTCACTACCATATTGTTTACTAAGTTGTACAACAAATGGCAAACCAGTGCTTTTTACGCCCAGTCCAGTTAAATTTGGATATTGATCTTGTGGTAAACCAGTTAAATCTGCCATGTTGTTAACAATATTAAACTCGTTAACTACACGATTATATTCAAGAACGGATTCTTCAAAACAAGCATAGAAATTTTCATCTATCATTTCTATATCAACAATTGGATACCCAAGACGTTTCGCAGCCCACATTGCACTGCTACTACAATCATTTTCAAACGTGGTCTCACCACTATTACAGATCTCGTCCAAATAATAACCAAAAGGAACGTTGCTAGACGTTACAGCACTACCACTGCCTGGCCATCTTATCCTATCTTGATCTAAATTAGCACTCATTTATTATAAATATCGAATGAATGGTAATTTCACTATTTTAATGGTATATATGTAATTTTATATAAAAGAATCCGCAATTATCTTATATACAGATGGTTTTGGTTTTGATTGTAGTTTTTCTTTAAGAAGCAACGCATCTTTCTTTTTCTTGGTGTCCAACACCTTTTTTAGAATATTTTTTACCTTTTTGTTCATATAAATTTGATTATTTTAACAACAAGATTTCCTGTTCCTTTGATAACCCTATGATATGTTTCTTTTGGTATAAAAATTTTTTTATCAAAAGAAACTGGTAGCGAATTATCTAATTGTATTTGCCAATTACCTTCATTTTTTACCACTTCTATCAGCCTATCTTCTTTATCCAAATGCCATTCTAATTGATGAATATCTACATTTGAATTGAATTCACGAATATATTCATTATTTCCTAAATTTGTTTCGTTATATGGTAAACTCATATTTTAATGATCTTACTAGCAGACCCTTTTTCTCTCATATATCTATTGAATTCAACAAATAAATCTTCCGCATTCATTCTGGCATCTACTTCCCAAGGTAGAGTTTTTTCTTTTTCTTCATCGTCATATTTAGGATATTCTTTACCATCCCAACTATTATCTACAATGTTGTATCTACCATCTTCAACTTGTTTGATGTGCCAGCATTCGTGTGCTAATGTTTTAATTTGATTATCGCTACTATGAGGACTGTTTGTTCTCATAATAATCTTATAGCTGTCTACTTTATATGGTTTACTCTTACCTTTAACATCTACCTTACCCTGAACTTTTCCATCTAAATTACCAAACTCTAATTTGATTTTACCGGTGGGTAGATTTAATCTTTTAGCAAAAAATTTATACGCAGTTTTAAGTCTTTCTTTATCAACGATATTTTTTAGTATTTCATTTAAATTAGTACCAAATTTAGGTAAATTATCAACCTCATGTTTTAAAGGTGTAGACAAATCAACCAATTTATACTTGATTGGCAAATTCTTAATTGAATTGAAAACTGTATTAACATTCTTTGGACTATCATCGATAAAAAATATATCATTAAATCCTTCGTTATTAATTTTATCAACAATCCAATCCGCTTTAGCCTGCGGATTACCAGTTCCAAGAGTTATAACCGGCAAATCAATTTTAAATATCTTATTGATAATATTCTTGATGTGCTTATTAGCTTCATCTCCTCTAGCCGTCAGTATGACAGTCAACCTATCTTTAACGCCTGCATTTACAATTTTATAAAATCGTTTAGCAACTGGCTTAATGATTTGAGGATTAATAATTGTTTCAAATTGACTGAAATCAAACTCATCTCCTGGTTTTGGTTCATAGACTGCATATTCAGCAGGTGTAAGATATGAAAACTTACCAGGCCCTTGCTTTAATAATACCTTTGCGGTTGTATGAAAAAGTGTATCGTCAAAATCAAACACCCTTAATTTTTTGGTTTGAATCATAGTAAAGCCTTAATAATTTTTTTGTAAATTGATTCTTTCTTAACTAATTGATCCAATGGCACACCTCTATATTTTTGTCTTATTTGCGCAATAGGCATACCATATTGTTTTTCAGCCTGTGCTGCTAAACTATATCTATCAAGCTTTTCTTTTTCTTTAGCATGTAGTTTACGTGATACACTAGCCGCAACAACACTTTTTACATTGTCGGTATAATACTTTTCACCCGAATTCAATAAATCATTTAGTATCTTAATTTCAATTTCTAAACTATCCACTTCACGTTCCAAATTGGCTTTTTCAGCAGTTGTAAACTTTGCTCCTGTTGTATGTAATTTGCCTCTCTTTTCAACAAACTCTTGGGTCTTATCATCAATTACTTTTTCTAATGATATACCAGCTGGTTTATTATCAGGTTCCAAAAATGCATAGGAAATAGTTTTTTCAGAATCTATTGGTGCCATTGTTGGCATATCTGTATCAGTTATTACTATAGTAACATTATTACCATCAATGAATAATACATCACCGAAAATTTTCATGCCTTTTAATTTTACTTTGTCTCCAATCGTAAAATACTTTGTAGCTTCATTATCATCAGATTGTGATTTAGGTGTTGTAGGTGTCGTTGGTTCTTTCTTGGGTTCATCAATACCATACAATTCATTGTAGGTATAGATTTTGCTGCCTGGTTCATATAATACTTCTTTTACATTATAACCATTGAATTCTATGGCATATTCATATTCTTTCTTAAACGGCATCAATTTAGACAAATTAGATGTCCAAAATGATACAATAATAGCTTTACCTCTTGGAATAGCTGATTCAATTTTTATATCTAAATTTGTAGTTGTTGTTTCTTCAGAATCATCATCTACTTCGAATATCCTACCCTTTAGTAGTGGATCGGCATAAGGACCAAATCTACCAAGACCTTTTAATAAATTTTCTAGTTGTAAATGACCACCGCCATTATTTCCGCTCTTTAATTGTCTTAATGCTTTTTGTGCCCAATAATCAAGTTGATCACGATCAGATGTATATTGTATATCAGGAGCTTTATCCAATTCATCAATCTCTTTTAGTACATCCGGATCATCACAAAGAAATACTTTTTTAATAACGCTATATCCAAATACCAAATTCTTATTTGCTTTTTCATCTTTATAAACAAGAAAAGCACATTTATTAGCTGGAGTAGAGTAATTATAAGTCTTTTTCTTAAAATATACGGTATCTGGATTTTCAATCAAAAGTCGGTTTAAACTAATCATATAGTTATAAATATTATTTGTAGGATATATCGTTTGATATTTATATGAAGAATGATATTAATGACATTTTTAACCATATTGCTACTAATTCTCTGGTGTAGTATATTTGAGTGGCTATTACATAAATATTTGATGCATAAGTCACTTTTCAAGTTTGAATACGCGTATAAAGCTCACACCAAGGTACATCATAATATTTATAAGTACGACGAAACTTATCACGCTCAAAATGGAGATGATGGTAAAAAGATTCCTATGGCTTGGTGGAATGGCGTGGTAATCTCATTACTAGCTGCATTACCTATGTTTATATTTGGATATAAAATATTCTTGTTAACATTTGTTGTGTCTATGTGTTATTACGGAATGTATGAATTTATACACTGGTGTATGCATTTTCCAAAAAGTAGAAATGTAGAATATAGATTATGGTTTAAGAAACTAAACGGACACCATTTATTACATCATAGATATATGCATAAAAACTATAATGTGGTACTGCCATTTGCTGATTGGTTATTTGGTACTTTATTAATAAAAAGTCCAATTAAATTTGGTCAATGTAAACCATCTTATTGTGTACCAAATGTTCAGCCAGAATAATTACTTCTAGGACGCATTGGTTCTATATTAGGATAAACCAAGTCTAGATGATCAAAATCGTCTTTAGTAGTGTCTACTTTTTTGACATTATTATAATAATTTTGCAACCACATCTTACCGGTTGGATTCTTAACAGGACTCTTCAAGAATTGAATCACACTTCTCAATACACTTTTATCGATTGGCTCACCACTTTTTGTACGATCAACAATCTTGAAATTGTTCCCAAATATGTTTTGAAAATGTCCCATGTTATTTTGACAACTGAACCACATTTGCGACAATAAATCTTCAGGTATTTTACGAGGTCTTTTATTGTTTCGTTCGATTGCTACTTGCAAGCTTGTGTTTACAAATATCATATAACAATCATAACCATATTGCTCCATAATTCTTTTCTTTATTTGTATGGATTGTATACTATCACCTGTACCATCTATGATAAGACCCAATCGGGAGTTTCTATACATGACCAATTTTTTATTTGTTATTTGTTTTGCTTTTTCTCTAGTAGATTGTGGGCCGATTGTCAATTTTTTAAATTCATCTGGACTCAACTTACTCAAATCAGATGAAATCTTCATTTTCTGAAGCATTTGTTCAAATTCATTATCACTGTTGATTAACTTTAACCCATACTTGTTGACCGAGGAATCAGACGGTAAATCAAACAATTCATTTGCAACTGTGCTTTTACCACTACCAGGTCCACCCGCCATAAATATACATTTGAGTGTAGATGGATCGTCTACACCTTCTGTCAATCTGTTTTTTTTAAGTAATTCAAGTAAGTTCATATATTTAAATATAATTCACATTACGAATATATCGCCTATATTAGCTCCTAAAACATCTTCAATTAGATATGGTATTGTATTTGCAATATTATCTAATTTTTCTTGTGCTTCTTCTAAATTTTGTGTGGTTGCTATAGTTTTGCTACCATAAGGACCAAATCCTACCAAAAGCTTTTTGGTAAGAGGATTAAATGTAATTTTACCGTCTTTTAAATATTGTACAAACAATTCATAGTAAAATTCGTAGTATCTACGATGTAGTTTACCTTCTCTGGCACTACGCATTGTACCAATATGGTTAAACAATCTACCTTTGGCTAAATCAAATGTTCTGGATTTTTTATAATCATCACTGCCATATCTTGTGTTTTCTTTGCTTTTACCGTAAATCTTTAACAGTTCATTAAATTCTTTATCAACCCAGTCAGTATATTCTTTGAATTGATGTGTTTTATTCATTACGTGACCTACTCTATGAATTATAGTCCACGCAGTCATAGGAATTTTATCAGCGGCTGTATTGCTTACAAAGAATACTGTGATGTTATCACTATTGATTTTGAATTGGTTAGGATCTAAACCCAAACCTTCTGGATATGGTTTTACGAGAAATTCGTATGGTACTCTACCTTTTTCGCTGAATTGTCTTAAACCAGGCTTGTTAACAAAATAAAAATCAAAGTTGACTGATGTATTTTTTAACATATCCTTGACTTTTTGTATGGTTACTGGATGACTTAGTGCAGCTCTGTCTCTTGGATCTTTGTATGAAGCGCCTTTTTCAAATCCGCCTAATGTTGTATATGCGCCTAGGGGGGCTTCGTTTAGTATATCTTTAAATTTGATCATAGAGGAGGTGGTGTTGGACTTGGAAATGTATGTGTAGCTGTTGGAATATTTAAACTGGTAAACACAAACTCTCTTTCAAATAAACCGGCTGAATTAATTACTATTCCATTGTAACTATCAATAAACAAATATTGACAGGCTTGATTGTTCAAACTACCATCACTTGTTAGCGAGTATCCAACGCCTAAATTACTTTGTGTTTCCCAATAGGCATCATTTTTAGAATTTTTGGCAGATTCGTACACCCAAGTATTATAGTAAGCTAGATTTTTTCCATAAAAACTTGCAGCATTGTTCTGCATATCTTGTTCAGTAAATTGTGAAGTAACATACTCTTGGGATGGTTGATATGATGTAATTACAAACCTCTTTAACAATACTGACCAAATAGATTGATCCAAAGCATATGTAGCTGTTTCCAATAAACTATTGAATAGTGGATCATCTTGGCTTGGAAATAAATTTGGTGTAGCCAAATCAGAAACATTGCCAGAAATTGTCGTAGTAGCAAATGGAGTGATTAATTGTCCACTATAAGTATTGTTCCACAATCCAGATGTATTGGCATACAAATTTTGTAAATCACTACCACATTGTAGTGATGTTTGTTCAAATCTACTCATAAGATCAGCAAACTCTCCAGCCAAACACGGTGGTGTAGTTGTAGCATATTGAGCTACCATAGAAGCAATAAAATTACCAGCTAATGCTCCTCCAAATCCAATACAACCACCCAATGCTGATGTTGCACTTGTAAGAAGATTTACACCTATTTGTAAACCCAGATCTTGATTATCTGTTTGTTGTAACAAGGCATATGCATTTAATATCTTAGAATTACCATACGAGTAAAACTGGTTATTGAATATTATCATGTTATTCAAATTAACTTGTGCATTAGCTATATCAGTTGAAGAAGGAGTTGTTGTCATCTGTTAATAAATATTAAAAAAACTCACTTGGAAAATATCATAGAGAGTAATTAGTTCTGTAGGATTGGACAATTGCCCACTTATTTTCGGGTTGAAATATTTGAGGATACTTTAAATACGAAGCATGTCCATCTGCATATATATATGATGCTCCATTGTTGTGCTTTTTAAAATCTAATTCAGTTTGATCATTACCTTTTCCTTCAAATATATCCATATAAAAATGTCTTGAATTTCCTAACTTTTCCCCAAATATTACTGTTTCACTTACGAATAGAATGGAACTAGACTTCAATGGTTCCTCTAAAATGTCCCAATCCGCGTCAAAATATTCATAGTAATAATCATTAAATCCATTGATTATAAAACTACGATTTGATTTGTTAATGTTTGTTTCAACTAGATTATTTGTAAATTTATCGACAGGACATCTTAATATACCAACATTCTCATAATATGGTTTTAATGCTAATGGCCACTGATTTGTCAAACTACGCGGCGGATATATGTCATTATAATCTAACTTATATTGTTCAGCTGAAAGACCCAATTGCCTAGAGTTGTTTAAACATTGTATTTGAAGCGCTTTACTTTTTGCTTTACTCAATGATGGTAATAAAAGACCGGCTAATATTGCAATTATAGCTATTACCACTAGTAATTCAATCAAAGTAAATGCTTTTTTATTTTTCATAACTAATTGTTTGTTTTTTTAAATTATACTTACCAATTCTATAATAACCAGTATTAGCTGTAAATTTTATCAGATAATTGTCTGTTTTAATAGTCATATCTTCTTCTTACATTCTTCTTACATTCTGGTTCTACTCGATCTTATAACATGTAATCCGCATGTAGGAATTACTTGTGTCATCAAACAACCACACTTAACATGTCTATTTTTAGTTAATATCATACTCTTATAAATAGAAAATCCCGCCAGAACCTAGCGGGACTTTGTCATAAATTTATTATTTGATTAAACCTTATTTCCAAGTCTCTTGTTAACAATAGATTGGACTTTCCTTAAAAAAGCAGCATCATCTGTTTTACCATCTCTTTCAGCAGCTGCTGCTTTTCTGGCAGCAATTACAGCATCACCAGTAGTAATCTTGCCATCACCGGTTTGATCCAATTTCTTGGTAACCTTTGGAGCTGGTGGTGATTGTTTCTTAGGCGCTTCTTTCTTAGGAGATTCTTTTTTAGCTTCTAATTTAAGTTCTTCTAGTATTTCTTTGATTAAATTTTTAATTTCGTTACGCGTCATATAATTTCTCCTCTTAATAAATATATTTTAAAATTTAAATTACCAATATTTTCTTTTACCTTTATTGCTCAATGATTTCATTCTATGACTTCTATAAAGCCAATATCCAGCTGTTGTTTGATCTTTTGAGCACATATACGTCTTAATTCAGTAAGAACTGGACGTTTTTCAACCTCAAACTTAACCATATTATATTTGTCGTTTTTAAACGTAGTTTATTTTTTTGTCTTTTAAAAGACAATAAATTTTACCATAAAAAATTTAATTAAAACTTTTACCACAACCACAAGTGCTTGCTGCATTTGGATTAATAAATTTAAAACCTCCGCCCATTAATTCATAAGAATAATCTAGTTCAGCCTCTTTAATATAATTCGCACTAAAATTGTCTATGACTACACTCACACTTTCATATTCATATACCAAATCATTGTCTCTGATTTCATCAAATGTCATACCATACTGTAAACCACTACATCCACCTGCTTCTACAAATATTCTCAAACTTTTGTTTTTATAATCCTCTGTATTTTTAACTAAATTATTTACTTCGGTTAAAGCATTATCAGTTAATTTAATTATTGAAGTTTCTAATTTTATCATAATTTACCAAAATCTACCTCGGCCTTTATTACCTAAACTGCGCATACGATGACTACGACAACTCCAATAACCGGCTGTTGTTCTGTCTTTCTTTTGAGCACATCTATGTCTAGCAGCAAAACTTTTTCGACGAGCTTTATTGCCTGCTCTACTTCTCATATTTGGATCTCCGAATGTTACTTTCTTGATTTTACCATTTTTACCTTTGACGTAGACAGCATATTTTTTTGGTCCACCTGGAGTTCTAACTGGTCTATTAAGTGTAACACTTCTGCCACGATGTTTAGCTTCAATTATCAAATCTTCTTCAATTTCAATCGGAGCATCCAAATAAACTTCTCTACCCTCAAAAATTTCTTTTTTACCAAGGTCACTCTCAACCAATTCAGCGTCTGGATCACATAGTTCAATTAAATTATTGTAATATAACTTACGAACTTCTTCAATTAACTCAAAATAAGATTCACTATAAGTTCTAAAAATGTTTTCCATTAATGGAATTTGTTTTTCTAAATGATAATTTAAATTAGCTGTAATTACTGTATCTTGCAGCATTTTCATCGGACAAAGTTCTTGATTTTCAAATAAATCGATTAATTTAATCATATAATATAAATATTATTCATACTTGTTTGTTAGTTTTAATTCGCCAATTAGTCTCTTTTCGTTGTCATTTAAGTTTTTATCCAATTCAACACCTAAATCCTTTAACGTATAACTAACCCCAGTCTTTTTCTCTACATTCTTCATTATTTCTATAGTATCCACAACACTATCCAAAGTGGTCTTGTATTTACCAAATTCAACCGAAGAAGTCAAATTACTAAAATCAACAGATCTAGGAGCTATACCCTTTATTATTGATATTGCATATGAAGCAATATGTTCAAATACACTAAATATCGCGCTTGCAATTGGATTTGTAGCTGCCAAAAATCTCAATACCATAAAGCATATCAAGAATATTAATATGCCAGTAACCCCTATTGTCACAAACCTCTTCAAACCATACATGACACCGCCTAGACCCATCCAACTGTTTACTTCATTCACGGTAACCTGAAGGGCGTCTGCCTTTTTTGCCACCTGCGAAGCCTGTGTTTCCAATCCTTTTATTTGTTTTTCATACACATCTTCAATTTCTTTTTGTCTTACTTGAAGAGTCATAATCTCATCATCACGTTCTTTGAGTAGTTTACCGCCCTTTTGTTTTTCCTTTTCAACTTCACTATTCAATAGATCTGTGAGTTCTTTTATTTTGTTCAAATCATCGATATTTGGATTACCAGTGATGTTCAAAATTCTACCATTAAAGTCTATAGCAGTCTTGACTTGGACGGGCGGATTTGTAACAGATTTAAGAGAATAGTCAGTTCCACTAGCTAGTGTAGCAACTTGTTGTAACTTTTCACCTTCGTTTTTTGCCATTTCAACTCGGGTATTTGCAAGAACATCTTTGGTCTTTTGGACCTTTTCTACATTCGTAGATTTGCATCCGCTGACCAATAAAAATGATGTTAAAAATAGTGTAAATAGTTTTCTCATGTCTATAAATATCAATCCATACTATAAAAACTTGTATATTTCACCACTATAATATATGATACTAACATGTCAAAATATTGTGATACATCGTTAATTGACATCAAAAGTATCAATAAAAATGTTGCAAAAACACTTATTGAAAAAAATCATTACACTCACAAATGGAGTTTATGTACTGTAGCTTATGGTGTTTATCATAAAGAATATATAGAAAGCACATTCTTTGGTGGTTATAACGAAAAATTAATTGGCGTATTGATATACGGAAATGCAGTAGGTAGAAATGCCAGTACAAGCATATCTCCACTACTTACTAACAACAATGTACTAGAACTTACAAGACTGTGGATATCTGATGGTTATGGCAAGAATATTGAAAGCTATTGTATTGCTGAAAGTTTTAGATTATTAAACATCGAATATCCCCACATAAAATGTATATTAAGTTACGCTGACAGCGAGGTGGGTCATAAAGGTACAATATATCAAGCAACAGGATTCCTATATCAAGGGGATAATTATGTAGATATAGCACTAATGCCTAACTATAGTGTTAGTTTAAACGGTCCTCCTAATTATGAGTGGATACATAGTAGAAGTGTTTATGCTAGATGGAAAACACATAGTGTGGATAAACTAAAAGAACGTATAGGTAGAACATTTTGGCGCAAACGTGAAAGCGGTAAACATCGTTATATCAAGTTTATTGGCAACAAGATAGAAAATAAAAAGTTAGCTAAATCACTAAAACATAAAGTTCTACCTTACCCAAAAAATACTTCGTTCAAAGAAGAAGTAACGGAAATCCTTGTGGAAAATATCAATCAATTTTTTGAATAAAAAACCCCCAACCTTTCGGAAGGGGGTTTGTTTAATTAAAATTACTTATTAGAATTGACTTTAAAATTGTTATGACACCCAATTACATACTTTTGAGCCTCTTTATTATGAATCCATCCCTTTACTTTAATAGGATTGGGTTTTTTATTAACCTTCTTATACAACCTAAAAAAGTCTTCACACACTGTTAAAAACATAGAATCTAGATCATCTATATCTTCGTAATTATTTGGATTATATGTTGGAACTCCTAATATTTTATAGTCTTTCTTATCGTAATCATATGTTACTAATCCACCCACAATCTTAACCGTTATAAGAGATAAAGGTATAAGAGGTACGGTGTTATATATTAAAATATCGGTTGGATCTCCATCCTCGGATAAAGTTTGGGGTAAAAATCCATAACTGGCTGGATATTGAAGTGAACTAATTAAACATCTATCCAATCGTAACATGTTTAATTTAACATCATATTCATATTTTGCATTTGTATCTTTTGGTATTTCTACAATAGCATGAGCCTCAGTTGGAAACAGTATGGGTTGCGAAACATTAATTAAATTTTGTAGCATAAAACGGAGAACTAATATAAGTATATATAAATTTTATGATAATGTCAAATATATAAAAAACAAAAAAAACAAAAAAAAATTAATATTTTCTTTTATGTAATTTAATCGTGGTTAGTGATACACCATACTTTTCACTCAATTCGTTATTACTAAAATTACCACTCTTCAAATCATCAACAAATTCATTTTTTCTAAGCGCAAAGTTTCTCTTTTGTTCACTAATCTTACGTTTCATTTCATCACTCATAGCACCACGCTTTTTGCCTTTTAAGCCGTTATCATAACTGTAATTAATATTGCGATTAGCCAACTTTTCATTTCTCTCCTTATATTTAAGTGTACCAACGTCAGTACCATATTTAGCAACAAACCACTCTAATGTATAACGTCCTACAGCACGTTCTCGCTGTCTCTCCTTAGCCTCATCACTATGTTTTTTACCATGCATATGACCCACATTATTTGCAGCAGTCATATTTTCTAAGATTTTTTCTTTATTAGGATTATATGTAAAATTATCTCCACCGTTAGCTATTGGACTGATATTATAACCAATATCACGCATATAAGGTTTAAATATATCTAAATAAAATTGTTCTCGTTTAAATAATTCACTTTCATTCACATTCTCCAAAATAACAAATTCAAAACCAGACTCTCCATAAAAATCCCACGCATGTTGCAGCTTAGGATTGATATGTTTATTTTGCTTTAAATCGTTTTTGTGTTCCCACCAACGACGGTCAATATCTTTAGCAGAGCCAATGTAAAACTTACCATTTTTAATATTTGTTATTTTGTATACACCACTTTTCATATAATATAAGTATATACAAATTCTATGGTAATGTCAAATATTTTATTTATGTGCAACAAAAAACCCCAACTTTCGTTGGGGTTTTGAGTTATTTTAATTGAACCAAGAATTATACGGTGTCAAGATCACTGATAAGAACTTTTCCATAGAATTCGGGGCGCACTACCTTCTTAGCGTAGCGGGTCATTACGCCTCTACGTGGTGTGAAGTTAGTTGGGTCATAAACCAATGGAGTTTGGATTAGTGGAATATATGGAGCATATACTGCACCGGTTTCTAGGAAGTTGCTTCCACGGAAACCAACCAAGATTACGTTATCAGTCATGTATGGGTTCTTGTAAACTTGGAAGCGACTTGCGAAGCTACCAACACGACTTACACCCATTGCGAACTTAGCTTGATCACCATCTGTGTTAACAACATAACCTGGGATTGATTCCAAGATAGTTGCTACGTCTGGTGAACATACTAGGAAGTTTGCACCACCACGTAGAGTCAATTGGTGAATCTTGTTTGAGACCTTTTGGATCTTGTTACCAAGAGTTTGGAACCAAGTGCTCTTAACGTAAGCAGTACGATTTGGTGAGCTGTTAACTACACGGGTGAAGTTAGCAACCGGAGTACCTGTTGTACCACCACCTGCAAAGCTTAGAGTCTTAGTGAACTCAGTACCAATTTGGGCTGACCAAGCTTCGGTAGTAGTACCAGTTACGGACTCGTTCAACATGTCTAGGATTTCGAGGTCGATTTCCATAGATACATATTCACTCAATAGAGCAGTAAGTTCTGCTTCTGCATCGATGGAATGATATGCGTTCAAGTCTTGAGCCAATTCTGGAGTCCAGACTGCTTTCAACTTACGGGTCTTAGCAACTATTGGTTCGCTGTTTAGTACCAAGTTTACTTCAGGAATACTGATATCGTCACCGATAGGTTGTGTAGCGGTACCAGCAGCATTACCAGAACCTTCACCTGCGGTCTTACCAGCTTCAAAGTCACCACGGCGATTATCTGTAGGTTGAATTGTGTAGTTCAACTTTGGAGTTTGTGCTGGGGTAGCAGCGGTACTTGATTGACTTACGAACAAGTTAATTACGTAGTTTGGTGCAGCAATAGTACCTGTATTTACTACGTTGGCGTAGGTGTTTAATACAGTTAGGCCTACGTTACCCGTAGTTTGCAGACCAAATGAACGTACTGCGTTCAAGTCAGCATTCCATACATAACCAGTAGCGGCTAAAGATCCGTTTGTGGCTTGAGTATTGTCGTTAATATCTAGAGCAATCTTGAAGACACCCTTAACATTAGTGCCTGACAATGAGGAGCTAAATGCTGAATCAAATTGTAGATCTTTCCAGCTTGCGGAAGTTACAGTTGCGTTTGCGGATGTGAATGCTGAACTCGTTACTACACGTTCAGAGTAAGCAAAACGACCTTGACCGTATAGACCATTTACTGCTGCATCGGTTGAACCGAACTTAGCAGAATTGGTACCACCGAACAAGCTAGTGCCTGGGGTTTGACCCAACTTACCAGTACCATACTTAAAGTCTAAGTAAAATACTAGACCGGATGGTAAATTCATTGGTTGAACGCTTACGAATTCCTTAGCAGCAATTTCAGCGAATACACGGCGAACTAATGGTAGAGCAACGCCAGCCCATTGTTCTGAACTGGTTGATGTACCAGTTGTAGAAGCTTCATCTAGCAATTGCTTTGCTTGGTTTTCTAATAGGATTGACATGTGTGCCTTTTCAACACCAGTTACGCCTTCAAGAAGGCCTGTCTTTTCCCACTTAGTTTGTAATCCACGGGTTTCGGCCATCAATTTGGCTTGTGGATTCATATTATTTGTTAATAGACTTTTTACATCCATAATATTTTTTCCTTTTTTTATCTTTTTGGTTTGTTAATACTCGCAAACTAATTACTTCTTAATTCCTGCGAGCTTTTGGAATCTTGAAGCCATCACATCAGCTTGAGGTTCTACAATGGTAGATTCAGGCTTTGTGCTGGATACTGGTTTGCTTGCCAAACCTTCGGTGATAGTACTTACAGTTGCATTTGTCTTCTTTTTAACAACTGATCCACCTCCATTAATTGATTCGGCCAAAACTGTATATGCCAACTTGACTTCACGAATATTTTTAGTCAAGTCGAAAGTGTTAATAATCTTCAACTTTTGTTCTTCGGTCAAAGTCTTGCCCTTGAACAACTTGTTGGTGTATAGCAACTTAGCATTTAACAAATTGGTTTCTGATAGAACACCTTTCAAATACTTGACAGTTTCTACGTGTTCACTCAATTGGTTCTTCAATGCTTCGTTTTCTTCATTAATAGCTACTAGAGCTTCTGCCATTTCTTCACAGGTTACATCCCCTTCAGATGGTGATGGAACTTGACCTGGGGCAGGAGCTGCGGATGCGGCTGGAACTGCTTCTGGAGCAGCTGCAGCTGGAGCAACAGGAGCGGCTGGAGCTGCTGGAGCTGCTACGGCAGCAGCGGCTGGATCGACGTTTTCTTCTTCAGTTTCTAGTTCTGCTAGAAGTTCATCTAAATTTACTGTTTCATCCATATCATCCATTTCCTCCAGGCCATCCGCATCTTTATTGATGCTTTCGTCTTTCTCTGGTTTGTCTGTGTCATCATGTCTGTGTCCGACCTCACCTTCTAGCTCTGCTAGAATTTCTTCAAGTTCTTCGCTGGTTACTTCGGCACCCTCTTCTTCTTCAAGCTTAGCAACTTCAGTTTCGTTACCACTTGTTTCGGTTGATGTCTTGTTAGCCGAAGCAGATGGAGATTTTGGATGTTGCGTATCAGCAGTATTACCCTTTTCACCGCCGATACCGGATGAAGCTAACTTTTCTTCAACTTTACCTTCTTTAGTTTCGGTGTTTTCTTCTTCAACCATTTCTTTCTTGAGTTGGTCTGCGAACATTTCTTTCATGCTCTTAGCAAAATTTTCCTCAAGAAAAGTTTTTGCATTAGCAATTGCAGTTTCACGAACTGCCTTTGCGTCTGCGATGCTTTCCTTTAATAGATCGCTCATATTAATTTTACCTTTCTTATATTGTTTGTGAAGTTATTATAGAACTCCAAAGAAGATTGATTTTTTGTAGACATCAAATGATTGACGTATTTAATAAATAAATATAATTAAAATGCATAATATATTAAAAAAAATCATATTTATTGTATATGCCTGCTAAAAGTGAAAAACAAGCAAGACTATTCAGATTAGTACGTGGATTACAAAAAGGTGATATATCACCAAATAAAGTATCTCCACAAATTCTTAAAATGGCAAAAACAATCAAACCAACTAGTGTGAATCATTTTATCAAAATTAAAGAAATACTTCACAAATTAAAAGAAGGATACAAAGAAAGTGGATCTGAATATACTCTTAGTAAGGCAAAAGAAATCATTGATAAACCGTTTGACCAAGTATTAAGAGAAAATGTTGGTCTACCATTTAATCAAAAAGAATTATTAGTATTTCAATCCAAACAAAATGGATTTGCTGGGTTTGGAAAAACAAATTTTATACACAAAAGAAGCACCGGTGAAATCATCGCGGATATACATAGTAATGATTCTTCAAAAAAATTTGTCTTCAAAAAGTTAGCCAATAATCAAAATAAAGGTCTTTATAACTATGCTTGTTTTATCAGAATTATGTCAGATGATACAGATAAACCTGAAGATAAAGTGTTTTATACACTAAGTAATATTTTTGAAGATGATGAATCTGGGAAAACCAAAGTCTTATCAGACTTTATTGATAGAATTAACTCATATGGCCTATAATTATAATCCAAAATTTAAAAATTACATTGAATCACAAGATAGTAATTTGAAATTTATTATTAATAAAGATAGAGATAATCATGATTTTAACTATAGACCTACAACTATGAAAATGAAAAACTTTCTTAATGTAGAAACTGAAGATAATCCTAAATATAAAATAATGGATATCGATAATCCAAACGGATGGTCATTTAATGAACTTGATACATTAGGTCACATGGGGTTCAAAATGGATAATGACTATGATATGACCTGCGAAGTAGAGATTCCATCACTTGAAATGGAAAATGAAAAACAATTTGTTAAGATTTATAAAGAAGAAGACGGATATGTTTTAGAAACAACTCGTCGTTACGTATTTGAAAGTTTTAATAAACTATTGGAATTTATTGATAATATTCCAACAAAGATATTTTAATTAGGTTGGTCGATATCTCTTGAAGAAACAATGCTAACTGAATCAGGTCTACCTTGTACTTGATACGATTGAGGAGATTCCGTAATTGGATCCGCAATCTCAAAATAACGTTCTAGTTTCATACCGATTTCTTCATAAAGCATTTCAAGTTTGTGTTCTATTTCTTTAATCTTTTGTGATTCTTCGTAAAGTTTACCGGCCATCCTCTTTACTTCTTTCATATCACGTTCAACCATCTTAGCTTCCATCCAATCACCACACTCCTTTAGTGTGTAACGCTCGGCTAAATTAATCACATCAATAATTTTATGTGCTGTTTCATAAATAGATTCAGCCTTTAAGCTCTTGCGATATTCATTATAAGCTTTGATGGTTTCATATAGCTTTACTTTTTCTTCTTTTGTAAGAGGAGTATAAGCAACTTCGGTTGAATTCTCTACTAGATGTTTTAGCTTTATCATATGAATATAAATATTAGTTAAATTACAATTCGGAAAGAATATTATGAATTAATCTTTCTGCATTTGTATAAGGATTTACGATAATTTTATTATCTACACTTTCGTTGATTTTACCTTGTGGATACATGAATGCACCTTGTGTGCTTGGATTGCTTACAAAGTCAAAAGCAATTAAATCAAAATCATCTTGTACAATATCAGCACCTTCACGCATATCTTTCTTTACACTACCTAGACCACGACTACTAATACCCAATAGAATACCAGATTGTAATAGATCTTTTAAAATATTACCACTGGGTGTAGGAAGAATTTCTACAGTACCAACCAAATCTTTACCATCCCATCCCATGTCAACAATGTTATGGCTAACATTCTTTAAATTAACAACGGACGATTCTGGATGGTCAAGTTCGCCCATAGCACGACGTTGCTTTACAAAGTTTTCCATATACTTGTCAGCTTCACGTTTTAATACGTCTTCTGGATATAAACGACCATTTTGGTTCTTTGCGTCAGCACGTTGTAATACTCCACTAACTAATAATTTGCCGTCTTTTAAAGACTCATTTAATGAAGTTTTTTTAAATTTGAATGGTAATACATCAATTAATATTTGTTTCATATTAAGCAGTAGGTTGAGTTCCTGGTGGCTTTTCACCAGCGGTTTGTTTAGCAACTGCAGGCTCGTCAGATGTTACAACATTTGATGGTTGTGTAACAACTTGTTTATTTGGATCAACCAAAGCCTTTGATTTAGCAATTTGATATTGATCTTTAGGTTTCACATCTGCCTTTCCTAAAATTCTGATTTTAAATCCTGGTTTAATAAAGAACTTAGCAACTTTTTGTTTACTTTCTTCACGACCCGTTATTACAATTACATATCTATCATAATAATAATCAATATTTACTCCTGTAACGTTGATTGTATAATCTGCTTCTGGTTGTTTATATCCCTTACTAGCACGCACAACTATCTTTTTATCCAAAATAGCATCTTGAATTTTTCTTTGTAAATTAGTCTTTAATTGTTCAGTACTATCCTTTAATTTTGAATCAAAATCTGTAAAATCGGTTTGTACATTATACGATTGAACATTTATATCTACATTTGATGTTTTTGGTTTTGTTGCGACTGGATTAGGTTGAGCTGTTGACGCAGCGGTTGCTGGTTCCGCAACTGGTTGACCTTCAACTTCATGTTGTAATTTATAAATTAAACCACCAACGCCTTCTTTACGTATTTTTTTGACAAGTTTAATAGCTTGTTCGGTCATTGGCAATTGACCTTGTTCATGACCTGCTAAACCAGGATCCAATTCAGGATCACCATGTTGTACTAAACCATTTTGATCTCTATAGGTAGATACTGGTTCAATATTTTGAGCAGGTGTTACATAAGCTGGTTCACTATACATTTGATTTTCCAACTTATAATTTTGACTTTTTTTAACTTTCTTAGTAGGTGTAAATCCGGCTTGATGTACAACGCTTGGTCTAGCACCTTTTCTATTAAAAGCAAATGGTGTAGTACCAATATCACCACCCATATGCGCTCCGCCTGTAGCAACGCCCATAGTGCCCGTTGTACTAGCCTCATTCTTCTTTAACTCGGCATCTACCTGATTTTCTATTTTTTCACGATAAATTTGAGCATATTTTTTTACAACTTCTCCAAACGAATCGCTAGACTTTTTAAGATGATTTTTCATTTTGAATCTTATTCAGTTCCTCAATTAATTCATATGCAGTTAAGAGTGATGTCAATTGGTTTTCTTTTACCAATCCATTTATGGTTTTATTTGAAAGTTGTGTAATAGTCTCGTTTAATTTAATCTTAATAATATCATTATTAACAATCTTAGATGAACTTTCTTTCAATATACCAGATACTCTTTTGTATTCAAGATTCACAAATTCAGTAAATTTATTTGTATTTGATACATTTGTGATATATTCTTTCAACAAACGTTTTTGGTCAGGTAGTAAATTACTATACTTTTTGTTGAAGTTTTCAATTAGGAACTTATAAGCAATCAAACGAACTTCAGCAGTTTGAGAACTATACAAATCAAGTGGTTGTGATTCATTCTTTTTTATCTTAGTCAAATTCTCAACAACATATTCTCTTGATTCGATTAATTCTTCCACCCCAAACTTTACCTCATTAACATTTTCATTTTCAAACAATTTATATATTGATGCATACAACTTATAATTTGGAATCTTATTCTTTAGGAACTCATCGATATTATACTTTTCTTTTATTTCTTTTACCAAATTATACTTTTGTTTATTTAATTCACGACTATTAATCTTAGAACGAGTCTGCAAAACAACATCTAAAATACGATCTGCCGATTCTGGATTCCTAGAAGATTGTGATGATATAAAGTTGTATAATTGGAACTCTTTACCCAACTCCTTTGACTCGTTGAAATAATTGAACATTAGATTTTTCGTGAATGTTTCATCACGTCCGGCAAGAATATCAGACGTTATTTGTCGGGTAAGTAATTCAAATAGCACTCCGCTATTTTTAAACTTAGAATGTTTCGCTTTCTTATGCATAAGTTCCAATTAAATATAAATATATGTAAAGATTAAAATTATTCGCTATTTATACTTTTCTTTTATTCTTTTATATTATTTTCGTCCATAAAAGATGGTTTTTTTACAGACTCTTTCAAAACTTCCTTGGTTTCGAAATCTTTTAACAAAACCGACAATGACTCTAGCGACAACGGTGATTTATTTTTATATTTGTGCGTTGGTGATAAATCGCTAACTCTCTTGTTTTCTAAATTACCAAATGGGTCTTCTCCGAATGGGTATTTACTAGCATCCTTTCTACCAGTTTGATCTCTTTTCTTTTCAGTTAATTTTGGAGTTTCACTTCCACCACCAGATGATTCTGGGGGTGTACCACCAGCCTCACTGCCAGACTCAGTTCCTCCAGTTTCGCCACTACCCGCATCTCCACCAGTATCAGTGCCTCCAGATTCTTCTCCCTTTGATTTTAAGAATGCTAAAGCTGGATCATTACCATCTTCTTCAATTTGTTTAAATCTATAAATTCCTTTAGCATCATCGATTAATTGTTTTTGTAAATTAATCATATCTTGCTCAGACATGCTAAATACGTTATCATAAATCCATTTTTTGCTGAACAATTTTTGTTCTTGCATGTCTTTGGCTACTTCTACTTTGCTTTTCCAAACATCAATCTTTTCCTTTTCAAAGATAGTAGATGGGTTTGTTAATTGTAAACTAAAGTCTACCAACGATTCATCTCTATATCCTTGACTATACAAATGAATTACCGCAATCTTGTTCAATTCACTAACAATAATACGTTGTACACGTTGAATTGTTCTAGCAAAACGAATATCTTCAGCCGCCAATGTAGCCTTACCAGATAATGATTCATCATACCCCAAGAATGCCTTTGGAATCTTAAGTGCTGACATCATCTTATTGCGTAGATATTCAATATCATCTGTACCTGTCCATTCTAGTCCAGGCAAATTATCAATACTTGTACCACTATCGCCACCACGAACTGGTAGGAAAAAGTCTTCAACCATGTTTTGAAGGTTAAAACGTAAATTATAGTCACCAGTTTGTTGATCCAAATATGGAGTCTTTTTCATTTGCGCAATAATTCGTTCCATGTGATTATCAACTTCATTTGGAGGAATATTACCAATATCGACTTTAAAAATACGTTTTTCTGGAGCACGCATGATGCGATGAATCAACATTGCATCTTCCATTAAACTCAATTGTTTCCAAACACGGCGAGCACCTTCTAACATACTCTTACCATAAGGTAAGAAGTTACTATCACTCAGTAAACGAAAGTGTGCAATTTGATAGTTCTCAAGATCTTCAATTTTATTACCATATGGAAGATTAACTTGAAACTTAACAAAATTCTTATTTTGTAGATGTGCATTTTCAATACGAGTAACATAATATGAACTAAGTGGTTCAACCATGTATACGCCATATTCTGGACTGATATGTAACCTTAAATAAAAATCGCCATACTTGACCATGCTACGAGTCCAAGACCAAAGATTAAACTCAATATTAAGAATATCATAAAATAAATTGTTTAATATTTGTTTGATATCATCATTCGAAGATTGAACAGAGATAATGTCACCCAATTCATTTTTACTTGTACATTCATCCGAATAAATGTCTAATGCAGATGCGAGAATTGGATCCATATCCATTGTATCATAATCGCGAAATAGTTCTACACGACTACTTTGATAGCTAAGATTAAAGTCACGGGTATATTGATTATATGCGGTAGTTCTAAGACGATTAAAACGATCTCTTAAACTATTACGATCTGTAGCATATTGAATTTCATCAGTGTCAATTACCTTTAATTTCTTACCACCAATATTACGTACAATAACATCATTACTAAAAAGACGTTTTAATCTTGCAAAAAGCGATCTATTCTTTAATTCTTGAAATGATTTATCAGTCATATCTTACCGCCATATATATAAGTATTTATAACAACCAAGTTAAACTTTCTTTTTTACTGTTTATATTAGCATTTGGGTTGAAATCCCACCCTTCTGTAGGAGAACCAAATGGTTTTGTTAATATAGGAGAATTATGAACGCTGGATACTTTACTAATGCCTGCTAACATTTGTCTATTGTAAGCAATCTGATCATTTCTAAGTCTAAGTGCAGTTTCACGTACCCATAATCCTATTCCCATAGACATTACCAAATCATCATTGTAGCCACGTAGTGCTTCTGCTTTTGGTCCATTCCAAATAAAAACATTCAACTCTTCATATAATCGTTTCGATTTAATAATTACTTGTTTTTGTCTAAAAAATAACTCCAAATTACTTACAACTAATGGTCTGTTTTTAGTAGTTGTAGTAAATCCAGCAACCATCTTTTTATCTTGTGCATGTAATTTGTTGCTATATGTTTTTTCCACATCCACAATTGTGAGATCACTTGAACTATAAAACGTATGAGGATAATTTCTGTCAATAATCTGTTGAAGTGTACCCCAACCAACGTTATTGTTTTCTACAACTAATAGTGCATTATTATATTCAGTAGCAATAGTTACTAATAGATTGCCATAATCTTTTGTAGTTAATTGCCCTTTATATTCTGCAACTTGTTCCATAGTATCAACATCTATAACATGAAAAGCGCTGAAATCTGCACCATCGCCTCTAGCACAATCAGCTGTCACTAAATAATTCTTGCTATAATTTGGGTAATCCCATATCCATAAATCTTGATTATTACCTCGCCTTTCTATAGGATCTTTTATGTATGTTTGTTTATAAAATTCCAATACATCAACACTAACTACTTGATTGCCTGATGTACTAAAATCACAATCACATTCTTGCGCAGCACCCTTTACACCTGATAATTCTGTCTGATTATCTCTCCACGATTGATCTCTTTCTGGATGTAAATGCCATGGCAATTTTATTGTTTTGAATCCTTTTTTACCAGACTTTTCGTTTTCTTCCGATTCAATCCATGTTTTATGAAAAAAGTTACCAACGCCGTTCGGTGTACTTAATATAATCGATCTACCACCAGTAGATAAAGTATATTGTGATGATAACCAAATTTCTTCTATACCATCAATAAACGCAGCTTCGTCTATAATTAACAATGATAATGCTGATGAACGACCTGCTGTGCCAGCCGATGAGACAGCTTTAATTTGTGATCCATTCTTTAATCTCAGTGACAATCTATTATCTTCCACACATGGCACTTTTAACCAACTAGGAAGATTATCATTAGCAAATCTTACCTTGGTAACGATTTCCTTTGCGGTTTCCTGTGTTATACTAATACATAAAATATTCTTATCATTATGGAATGTCATTAACCATAAACTATAAGCAGCAGTAAGAGTGCTAATACCCATCTGACGACTTTTAAGAACAATGTTCAATTGATTATCAACAAAGTCTTGTAATGCCTTCTCTTGAAATGGATACAATTCAAATCCAACTGTACCACGTATGGGATGTTGAATCTTTACATACTTCTTTATGAAGTATATAGGATTTTCAATACATTTTTTATATTCTTGCTTTATTATCTCTCTTAAGTTTTGCTGACTCATATTTTGTTTCTAATTCACTAATCTCAGCATCTATATTTTCTAATCTTTTTACTACGGCTGTTAAGTCTAACTCTATATTTTCACGGATTTTTGACATATCTGGCACTCCTTCCCAATGTTCTATAGATCCATCTTCTTCAAGAAATTCAACTGGTTTATTATGATTTTGGTCACACCAGTTTTTAGCCTCTTCAAATTTATTCTTATAATCCAACAATGCTGATTTTATATTCTTGAGTTCACGGATTTTGTTGAATGTATCCCAAATACCCAATTTTTTAAGATGAGTTTCTTCATTTATAAAACATTCATAACATAATCCAGACTTTGGCCATGTTCTATCATCCAAATAACTACCCCATCGAACATCCATATTGCAGTGTTTACAACGTTGTTCCACAACGATTGATGCTCGTTTTGAAACACGGCGTTTACTACCATTTTTCCAAATCCACTTCCGTCCCTGCCCATCCTCCCACTCATCACCTTCTTTGCGTTTACTATTTTCAAGATTAGAATCATAACCAACTTGCACGAATGGACGATTACCATCCACGTAATCTTTAATAATATCGAGATTGCTTTTACCTAATGCTCTTTTCATAACAAATATGTATTTATTTTATTTACCAAAACCACTTTGTAGTCCCCTAATAATGAAACTACCAGTTATTTTAAATGGCTTACTATGAATACTTGGATCTCTTACAACAATGCCTTCATGTTTTTCTAGATCACCAATTTCACTAGTAGCATTCTTGAGAATTTCATCGCCCAACTTGATTGTAGTAATATAAACAATAATATCATTAACTATCTTGTCTATGTCTTGACCCTCAAAATCTCGCGTAATATTTTTACTTGCAGCTGCTTTCTGAAATTGTTCACGGGTAATTAACGGTGTTTGAATAGTCACATTAGTCAACCAATCTTTCAAACTCTTGGTTACTGGTTTTCCTTGAGGATACAATGTAACTTTTTCGCCCAATGGTTTTGAAAGATTTGGACGAGTTTTGAATTTAGTATCAACACTTCCTAATACTTTAAATCCATATTTCTTAGCAACCAAATTCAACTTATTGATATAAGATTGCATTGCGGTTTTATCATAAGAAATTTCAGTAGCTACTCTTGATTTGACACTACCGTCTTTACCAAATGTCTTTGGCTTTATTTCTTTTAAACCATGAATTGCCAAAAAGTTACCAATGTCTTCGTATCCAAGAACGTTTGTTTGTCCTTCAACATATTCAATGTTCAACAAAATGTTTGGATTGTTCAATAACCCAAGAGCTTTCAATTCGTTTTGAGTTGTTGGTATAGCTTCATCAAATATTTGAATGACTCTGGTACCAATCTTAATGAACCCATGTTCTGAACCTGTTTCTTGATTTGGTAAAAATCTAGCACTTAGATCTTGTGGGCGCATTCCCTTAATGTCTAGTGGTTTCGCACTACCACGGTCCATCACAAATTCTCCATTGACTAAACGAATACTAGCATTGACACCATCAATCTTGACACTACCAGTTCCTTTCTCCAACGATGCGATTGACTTTTGAAAAACGTTTATAAATTCTTTTGCAGTAGATGTAAAATCAAATGGATGCTCCATATGACCACCAGCACCACCTTCTTTGAGAACTTCCGACAAAATATTACTTAGCTTTATCATGGTTTAATAAATGTTTTTTCAAATGTAGACACACCCTTCAAATAAGAACGAGCAGTTTCATCAAGCGCGTTATCTGTAAATTGCCAATTCCAAAATAATTGATCAGGCGTTTTAAATCCAAAAAATTCTAGAACATTTTTTTGAATTTCTGCTACATCTTTACCATTCCAATTTTGTCCCACAGCAATAAATCCGGCGTCAATATCTTTTACAATATTTTTTTCTCCTAGAGTTGAATGTCTATTTTCAATCCAAGTTAGTCTTTCTATAAGTTTTTGATAATAACTATTAGCTTGACCCCATCTTATACTAGCAAAAAATACTACACAATCGCTTTCAAATAATTCTTTACTAATTTTCCATAATTCATCACTTTTATCATTGTAACTTGCCCAACAACGATGATATCCACTTGGATTCTGATCTTTGTTTTTTAATAAAGAACCAATCGTTCCACAATGATTACCACCAAACTCTTTGTTACTACTTACGTTACCTTCACATGGAACAATATGCAACTTAGTAGTGTCAATTAAGGTTACCTTTTCTTTGCCAAGTAATTCTTGAATTTTGATAGCTAGTTGGCTACTTTTTGGAACGTCTTCTTTGTGTTTGACCCATCTGTTGCTAGTGGTTAATAATAAAATTTTGTTTTTACTACGTAAATAATCTATGGTTTTCTTGTATTTTTTGGCATACAAGTCCATATCTTGCTCGCTAATTGGTAACTTAGCTTCTATTAGTAGGTCTGAAAGACTAATCATCGCTTATAAATATGTAAATTATAATAAAAATAATATATATAAACAAAAAACCCCCGGCTTTTTAGGGCCGGGGTTCTTGTTTAATTTATGCTTTATTCACCGAAACTAGCACCAGTTGGTAGAATGTTGAAGTCAAGGATAATGAATTCAGCAGTTCTAGCTGGTTGGATGAAGATTTGACCATAAAGGATATTTCTATCAATTAGGTCAGGTGTATTGTTTTGTTCATCCATCTTAACTTGATAAGCATAGATACCATTACGTTGTTGTACAGATTCTAAATATGGATTTACGATACTCAAGAATCTATTACGTGTAGCAGCTACGTTTTGTTCGAATACCAAGTATTTGCTTGAACTTGCGATAAACTTCTTCAAGTTAATCAACAAGCGACGAACATTGATACGATCCAAAGCGCTTGGAGCAATTTGTAGAGTCTTTTGACCCCACACACAGATACCTTGACCTGGAAAGGCTGCGATTGGATTTACACGACCTTCGTACAATTCATCACGTTCACTATGTGTAGTTCTATCCAGAACTTGTACAGCGATTGGAATACCACCACGATTTAGACCAGCAGGAGCATACCATTCAGCAGATGCATTATCGTTAGCAGCATAAACTGCTGGTAATACCACTGAAGGAGGTACACTAATAATCTTGTTGGTATTAGTATCTAGAATCTTTACCCATGGATAATATGTAGCAACATAGTTACTATCAATTGTAGCGACTGAGTTGACGGCGGCATCAATCAATCCGACAGTTTGGTTACTTGCTGGGAACACGACGTTATCCATGATATAGAAACAATCACCACGAGCTTCGCACATATCGATTGTAATTTCAGTTACGTAGCTGTGTTGTTCACGGAAGATGCCAGGCAATACAATCAAGTTGATATCAAATTCATCCGCATTACCTAGAGCAGCGATACATTGTTTGTATGCAATACTACCTGGGCTATTGATATTTGTACAATCTAGACCTTGTGTATTACCAGCGGTAATATCACTTCCTAGAGCGATTGGAATTGATGGCCATTTACCATCAAATCCACCTTGGAATCCCACTAGGAACTTACGTAGTTTTACGTATGTAGATTCATTAACTGGATCATAGTTACTTGGAATACTACCACTCAGGGATGGATCTAGTAGTGAACCAGTACCATTTGCATAGAACTTGGCGTTTTGAGTACCTCGAGTCTTGTCTTCCAAGTCAAAGTCAATATTTATACCATTTACGCTACTTGGCAATGGTTTGAAATATTCGTCGGTATCGTTATATACACCAACATTTGCTGAAGAAGTTGGATACAAAGATACCAATTCATCGTCGGCTTGAGGTACGTCGTTGAATACTGTACCACAACTATATTTACCAGGCGCTAGAGACCAGATACTTGCTTTGCTATATCTGACCGGAGGAATAATATCTGCTAAAGTACCAGCGACTGGAGTAGAATATGATTCAAATCCATATGGTACAGATACTTCTGGATATAAACCATCAGCCATTTCAATTCTGATGAATTGACTCAAGTTAACATATGTACCAAATTCGATGATTTTACCAGCGAATGTGATGTATGCGTAACGATCACCAATTCTACGTGCAATGAAGTTTGCACTATCAGGATTTAAATTCAAGTTTTGATAAATTTCCAAATACTTTGGACGTTTATCTGTGTCACTATAAGCACGAACTGCAAGTGAGAATGAACCCCAATCACTACCTGGGACTGTACCAGCCAACTTAACGTTGCTGATTTCAATCTTGTATTTCTTGTTACTCAACGTACCATCACTTAGTGTATGTATCTTGAACAATTGATACTTGGTTGGTACTGCGGATTCATTTGCACTACCTCTAAATGGAGCAATCTTTTGTGAGTAGATCCATGGAGTATATGCATTAGTGATACTAAATTGACTATCACCCGCAGTAAGATTTGTGCTGTATTGGTCAACAAACTTTAATGGTTCACCAATTGCAAATCCAGCTTCTGGAGCTGTATTTGCTAGCAACTTCCAACCACCGCCTTCAGCACTTGGACGAGTCTTTTCAGCGACAAATCTTTGAATACTATCTTGGAACAACATGTAGTTGTAAGCAGCTTCTACTTTTTGACCAGCAACTTGTTTTGCTGGGTTACCAGCGGTTGGATCAAATCCAAATACATTTCCAACGAAATTATTATCACTCTCATTTAGGGTGAAGTCATAATAACCATATGTTCCTGCACTTGTGGTACCATCATCATTTGCGAAGCTATACTTTAAGATTAGTTGATATGCATTTTCATTTGGATTAATCAATCCCTTATATGGGAATACTGAACTTGTTAGTTGACTTAGTGTTGATGTATCAAAACCATATACTTCATATCTATTGTTGAATTGTGAAGAAGCATTTTGAGTATTATTCAATACTGCCAATACCATCTTGCTTCTTGCAGATGAATTTGGGTTACATGGATCACCACCAGATGTGTCTTGATTTGTGAATGTACCATCAAAATCACCATAAGCACCAGCTACTAGACCCAAGAATTGTAGACTTGATCCACAGGTGCTTGCACCTCTAATAGACTTGAAACTTGCACTATGTAGTGATAATGTACCATTTACATCAAATGTGGTTGTATCATAATCCAAACTTACCTTCGCACTTGAAGTCATAGATGCGGACAAATAAGCTACCGTTTCAGAGCTTTCATTAAATGCCGTAGCAATCTTAGTCTCGGGTGTTACGTTTTGGTTTTGTACACTAGAGGTCAAATAATAGTATCCAGCAAAAATTCCTGCTGTTGGCGTTGTACCGGTGATCTTTCTTAGCAAATATGTATTTGCGCCCGATGAATTGGTGGTGCTAACAGTACCCAGTGTTACTTGTTTACCCGCGTATAGTACTGATCCACTCAAAAATCCACCCGTACCATTATAATTACTATAATAAACCGCTGTTGCTGCTTTTGGTGCGAACTTACCACTTACAATACCATTTACTCTTAAACGTGATGTATCATGTCTGTATGTAAATACTGCGTCTGACTTTGAACTGCTAATACTAGCATTGCTAAAGTCTAAAGCGCAATCAGCTGGATATCTACCGAAGACTAATCCAAATGTAACATTATTACTATTCAATGTATAAGATTGAGTTAAATAATTATAATATGCACTAGGTAAAAACGAAGATGAGAATGCAATTGAATATTTGGTGGCACCTATAGAAGCAGATATATTTCCTGCTATTTTGTATTTTTGATAATCAAAGTTTGCTAGGACATATTCAGAAGATCCACCTGATGGTTGAACTTTGTATCCTTGTTGCACTACAGATGCGCTGAAGATATAAGAATTGTTCGTTGTAGTAATTTTAAACAATTTACCTTTACTACCAGACGATGCTAATGAGGCTGACAACGTATTACTATTTGCGATAGTTGGCCAACCAATTGATACTAGGAATTGTTGAATTTCCAAATTAGTAGCGCGGGTTACACTTAATGATGATGATATTCTACCAGTAGTACCAGCTAATCCTTTAATACCTGTTGTACTTGACTTAAGTTCTGATGAACTATATTCTAGAATTAAATTTGAAGAATAATTATCACTATCCAAAAACATGAATGATGCGGTAGTCAATGCACCCAAATCACTATTTCTGTTCCAATAACCTGGCTGAGCATAGATGACCAATGGGTTTTTTTGCCAGTATCCGGTCAAACCACCAACACGAACAACAGTTACCACACCTTGTTGTAACAAGTATTCTTTAGCGGTATATGGACCATAATATACCCCATCTGCTAATCCAAATCGTTGTTCAAGCTCCGCAACCTCTGTAATTCTGGCTGGGAAAAATGCGGGTCCGTCTGAAAACGGTGCTACTATAGCACCTCCGATATTGGCTACACCTTGGGCTAGCCCCGATAGATCATTTTCTCTAGTAAATACACCAGGACTTACTATATTTTGTACTGGTGAAAATCTCCCACCTTCTGTTATTGGCATAATTTAATCCTTTCAAATGTTATTTAATTTATAAATAGTGCCAAAAAAACTGAACACGTTACTATTTATATAACTTTTAAATTTTACCAACTAATTTTTTTATTATATCAATTGACGGAATTTTCTCCAACTCATTTTTTAGAAATGAGTATTTGAGGTTATATTTTTGTCTGGAGATTTCATAATTATCATAATTTTCATTAAAAAAAGTTAAATTTATACCATATTTAAAACGTGTGTTATTTACTTTATTAAATAAATCAATATACTTAGTCCACACGTTTGCTTCATCAATATTATCGGTCTTCAAGTTAAACATAAAATTGAAATCTGATATTTTAAAATTATACTCATCTATACATTCTACACCAGTATCCATATCAAACGCATATAATTTTATAGAATCAAATTCTAAAGGAATGAATTCTGGTTTTGTATACCAATATCCAAATTTTATATTTTCTGTGGAATAGTATTGATTTGTACTACTTTTCATTACATAGTGTAATGCATGGTTGATATATTTTTGGGGTACATTATAGAAGTTTAACCTCTGTACGGAAGTGATATAATCTATTTTAAAATAACCATTTTTAGAATTCATACTAATTTATAAATTTTATTGTTAATAATTAAAAGATCTACAGTACCTTCAGCCAAATGTTTTAGTGCGTGATTTGGTGAATTGATAATAGGCTCTCCATGACCATTAAAACTTGTATTCATTAAAACGGGTATTTTAGATCGATGATTATAAGCGGAAAGTATCTTATGAAATAGAGAATGTCTATATTTATTTACAACTTGTGGTCTAGCTGTATTATCATAAAAATTTATAACCGCCGGTATTTTATTGGCCCATTGTTCTTTTACGGTATAACATAAAGTCATAAACTCTGCAGTTCTTTTAGATTTATATACATAGCATACATCCTCAATGTATTCTTCCATGACTATAGGTGCGAATGGCATAATATCGTCACGTTTTAATCTTTCATTTATATATGCATGAGTTTCTTTTCTGGTTGGCTCTACAACAATAGAACGTGAACCTAAAGCTCTTGGACCATATTCTGTAGCACCATCAAATATACCAATAACTTTACCATCAACCAGATAGTCTCCAATTTTATTAAAATCTAAATCTTCGGATGCTAGTGTCTTTCCAAAATTGGATTGGAAATTATCAATATCAATTTGTGTGTCTTGATATGATGTTTTATTACCAAGAAATACATTATCAATTCTTCTATTTGTAAACACACCCAATTCTACAGCATATGCAATTGCTGATCCAAGAGATAATCCTTCATCATTCATAGCAGGATATACCCACATCTCTTTAAATGGTAATAATTCGTTTATCTTTTGGTTGATTTTAACATTTGCAAAAATACCACCTGCTAAACATAGATTATCAAATGGTCCATACTCATCGTAATATTTCTTTATAAAATTAAGAATAGTAATTTCGCTGATATATTGTAGATTGTATGCTAAATCTCTTTTTAGATTCAAAGCATCTTCTTTTGATAGTGTTTTCAACAATGTGGTGTACTTTTCCTGAATCATACACGATGCTTTTAACATATCGTTTTGCACAAAGAAATTCAATGTATCAAATATCTTTTGATTGAATTTTCCCTGCGCAGCAAGACCCATAATCTTACCCTCGTCTTTAATAGGAGTAAGACCAAATATCAAACACATCAAAAACCAAAGATTAGCAACGCTTCCATTTTTAACACGTTCACCAATTTCAATTAGTTTACCATTTTTAACAATATAACATGCAGTTTGACTATCGTTTTTTGCCTTCCACGGATTATAACGATCATAATTTTCTTTATTCAATATTGTCCAATCATCATCGCCACAATCGCCACCATCATATGCAACGATTAATGTATTTTCGTTAAAGCCGGATGTATAATAAGCACCGCATGCGTGTGCATATTCGTGTCCAATAGTTCTAAGTTCTCTGTTATTTACAATATCACGCAAAAATTTATGTTCTGTAGCTATAGGTTTAGCACAAGCAAATTTTACGTTTGGATCGTTAATATCAAAATTAAAGTTTTTTTGTAAAGCATCTAGACTATTGATTGGGAATATACAACCTGCGTGTGCTGATTTAACTCTTGTGAATCTTTCTTCGGAATAACAAGCTAATATTTGATTATTCTCAATTAAAGCAACGCCAACATCATGTGGTCCTATGTAGCTACCTACTATTTTCATAAATTATTATCTTTAATTAGACGATCAATTGTTTCTATAACCATTTGTGGGGTGATAGATTTTGTACATTCAAATATTTCCTTTTTCTCGGACTTCGGACACCACATCCAATTACCCCTATCAAAATAATTATCATTCCAACAACCAGTACATACATTTTTATTTTGCACACGATATGGAGTTTCAAACTCTGTATAATCATATGAAAATCCACTAATCAATATGGTTGGCTTTTCTAATGCCCATGACAACCACGATAATCCCGATGGTAAACCTATAAAAAATGAGCTGTGATATATTTGATTCATACGATCACTCAATGGATGATCACCTGTTAAATCAATAGCATTTTGAGGTATAACATTCATATTGTCGCCATTACCCCAACTATAATTTTTATCTATACAAACAACATCAAATCCTTTAGTCTTCAAGTATTCGATAACAATTTCCCAACCTCCTTTGTGATTCCAATACTTACATTGTGATGTACTTTGTGTAGCAATAGTCACGGTAGGTTTTGTAAATGTCGAAGGCTTTAATGGAAAATCTAACAAAGGTCTTTCTGGAACATATGACAAACCTAGATAATCGGAAACTATCTTTTGTAGAGGCTCTTTTCTTATATCAGTCTTACATCTATTGGTATTGATGGTTTTATCATCCACATACCAGCCTGGTTTATATGTAGCAAACATTTCTGGACCGGATTCATCCATATTCAAAAATTTGATATTCTTATATTTCTTTTCGAAAAATGGACGTAGATTTGGAATCTTTACGTACAAATTACACTTATGTTTTACTCTGAATTGTTCAGTTATAGGCATCCAACACAACTGATCACCCAACGCTGGTGTATCAAATTGAATCAAAACATTTCTATCTGTCAAATCTAAATCGTAATCTAGTAAAGTCTTGCCTGTTAAATTGCTTTTTACTGAAATATTAAATGGAATATAATATGCAAAGTCACATCTTCCCCACCAACCATCTTTGAGAGTTGTGTTATATAGAACTTGATCGGTTACCCTGTTTTTAAATACCACATCAAACGATTCATCTTTATTAACACAATTTGTTATTTCTATACACGCATTATCATTGAATGAATAGTTTATATTAGCTGTAATGGTTGCTTGATTAGTATTCTTATCCAATGTGTCGTATATGTTGACAAATTTATTTGCAAATAACTTATCAATATATTCATCGTATAGTTCTATTAACTGATCTGATCTCTTATCATAAGAATTATTTTTTGCAGCTTTTAATGCCTCTGTATGATAGCGTTCATAATTGCTAATAACTTTTCCAATAGCATCTTTGATTTGTTTGGTATTTCTATCAACCACAATCATACCTTCGTATTTTTTGTCTTCAAATGTTCCTACTACAGGAAGACCACAAGCCATAGCTTCCAACAAAGTTAGATTTGGATGACCGGCTTCCAGTTCTGATGCGTGTATAAAAACATCATGGTTGTTATATAACTCTATCAATCCATTTTCATCCAGATCAAATACTTTTGTCAGCTTTTCATAATTGTTTAATGACGACTCCAATGTTTCAAAAAATTTCCTGTTGTTACTTGGACCGGCGATTGTGATAGGTAGGTTTAATTCTTTAGCCGCCTGTATTGCAAACTTAAAACCTTTTCTATCGGCTGATTGATTGTTCGCATAACCATTATTAGCTACACATAATAGTTTATAGTTTTCTCTATTATAGTTTTTGTATTTAAAAGTATCTGTATTAACAGCATGCGAAAAATATCTTAATTTTTTACTACCAAAGTAGTCAACTAGATATTTTGCAGGACATGTTGATATAATACTATTTTCTATAGCCTTTAAATTCTCTTTAAATACTGGAGAATCTTTACCATAAAGATAAGCATGATGATCGTGTAAAGTAAAGATGTATGGAATACCACGTTTATGACATTCATTTGCTAAATTAGCGACATGTACGTGAACAATAGTATTGTCATTATACTTTATATCGTCCAAAAATTTGATCTCACATTCCAATCCTTTTTTGTTTAATTGAAGATAATAATCCCAAATTATTTTTTCTATAGCACCCCAACCATTAGGAGGAATAGGCAATAAACCCAAATGTACTTGTATTACTTTCATGATTATTTAGCTGTGAAATGTCCGTTATTCTGCAAATCCTCTAGTTTAGAAAACACCTGTACTACTTCTTTTACCATGTTTTTGTTTTCAGAGTCGTACAAAGCGTTTACTACTTTATACACGTTGTTTGGTTCAAAATCAACCTCAATATGCCACCAACCTTTGGTTTGTATTTCATTTTGTGATTCTCGTATCAACACATCATTCTTGTAAACAGATATTCTATTGTATTTTTTATCTATTTTGTTATTGAAACTACTCAAACAAACAAACTTAGAAGTATTAGTCATTGGCAAAACTGACAAATATTCACACATAGAAAACATATTGATTTCACTATTACTAAAGAATGACTCTTCGTTGTTGTTAGTATCTATGTATAGATCTTTTTTATGATCCAACACTCTGTTATAATAGAATTGTTCTAAACCATTTGATATATTCTTCTCTTTAACAAACATCTCATATGATATAGGTGTGAAATACTCAAAATGATCCAGATAAAAATCCGTGTTAATAGCATGAAATACCGTTTTGATTGTATCTCCTTCAAGTGCTTTATCATAGAAAAAGAAACCTTTCTTGGTCTTCAATAAATTCTTAATAAAATCTAATTTATTAAAATCTTTTTCGTTTACAACCACATCGTAGTTAAAAGCAAATACATTCTTGTATCCCAATTTATTTGCGAGTGATATACCATTGTAATAATTTAATGCGACACCCAACCCATGATATATGTTCGCACCACATGATGGTAAGTGTACTCTTATATCGTGATATTGATTAACCAACGACCAATTCGCATAAAAATTGTGTATTATAGACGGATTGTTTTTATCATATATACAATAATCCACCAACGATTGTAACTCTTGACTGACTGGATAATGTGATGTTAATATTACTTTATACCCTGCCTTCTGAATCTGTTGAATGGCTTTTATTGTAGTATCTTCTACTATCTTATAATTTGGATGTGTAGAAATAACCGCAATAAATTCTTTATCATCAACTCGTTCACTTGTTTTAACGCCTATCAATTTATTACGAATCAAATCTACATTATTATTAAAACTAGATTCATCAAGATAAGAAATATTATCATAACATGAATATCTATTCAAATAGACTGGTAGATTATAAAACAAACTTGGTATATTATATGAAATAGCTTCTTTAATTACAATTGGCGCGGTTTCTTTATCGTTTGCATGACCACGACTTGTAAACAAAAATAAATCCATACAACTATAAAAATTATGTACGTCTTTTCGTTCACCCCAAACCTTTACATTTTTAGGTAAATCATTTAATAATGGTTCCCAATATGATCTAAAGTTATCGGCCATATTACCAATACAATGAAACTGAACATTTTCATTTTCCATCGCACGTGCATATTCGATAAACTCTTTTTGATTTTTTCTTGGTGTGAATAGACCTACATGCATAACATGTTTTTTACTAGGATCTAAACCCAATTCTTTTAATCCATCATTACGATTCTTACGAGTTCTTACTTCAACTGGATATTCAATAACATCCGATTTAACAGGTAATTTTTTAACATTTTGTTTCTGGAAGTTACTTACAAACAAAAATTGATCAGGCAAAACTCTCTTATTATCTGAATTAAAACTACTATCGTGTGATGTTTCTACTATAAAATAGTTTCGATCTTTATCATAAATTCTGGATGATATAGATAGATCCATAAAATACTCAGGCATTTCTTCAAAGTGAATAATATTCGGTTTTATTTTACTTATCAAATTTATGATATCTTCCTTGTTATCATATAAAGTATAAAACTTGTTTTTACATATATTTTTAATCTGGTCTCGTTGTACGATAAACTTTCCACCTGTTACGTCCGCATATTCAATACAATATACGTCGTATATATCAATCAGACACTTTATCTTCTTTAAAAGAAATTGAGGAAGACCACCGGTGGACAAATGTGGAGCGATAAATAACAATTTTTTCATATTCACTTAATGAAGAATATAGTACCCATATTCTGAGACAATACATAATCTTTGTCGGTCAAAAAATACATTTTATAATTTAAATTGGTCAATCTAGATATTAACATGTTGAGTCTTTCGTCTTTATTATGAAATTCTAAAAAGATAGTATGACAATTTTTAATAAAATCATCGGACGTTGATTCAAAAAAGTCATACTCAGCGCCTTCAATATCCACTTTAAGATATGTTGGGTACTGGAGATTATTAACTTTAGCAAACACTTCAAGATGAATGCCGTCAACAGAACATAAATTTTTATCTTTATTTATGATAGAACATGCAACTGATCCTTGACTTAATCCACCCTCTAGATTACCAAAATTTAGTGATTCAAATGTTTTATAAATGGCTTTTTTATATGTAGATACATTTTTACCATATACATCACAATTATACTTTAGATAATCATATATCAATGGGTTTGGTTCGAATGCATATATGTTTTTAGTATCATAGTTTGAACACATTAAAGAAAAAGCGCCTATGTTAGCACCCAAATCGTAGACTACATCACCATCTTTAACATTACAGAGTTTTTTAAAAGATTCATCGTAGAAAAATGTTTGATATGGCGGATACGTTATATCAATATCATTAGATTTCAACTTTATATTTAATCCAGTATTTTTAAATCTATAGTATTTGGTACAAATTGGTTTAGAGTTTTCATTAAAAAACTCCATGATGATACCGGGATGACATTCCAACTTTGTTATATTTATGGGCCAACTATAACTCCATACATTATGATTGGGGCCCATTTGAACATGAAGCAAGTTGTTAGTTAAATTTGTATCAATACTTTTAAGTATGACAAAAAAATTAACAGATGTATCAAAATTTTTATGAAAATGACACTCTCCATTTTGGTTAATTGTGAAACTTAAGTTTACATCACCAATAATGAGAGAATCTGATATTTCCATATTATTTATATACTACTTTACTAAACCCATTTTCTTTTTTTATTTCAATTTGGCTATCAACCATATCACGCATCTGATCCAAGTGACTGATTACCCAAATAAAATCGAATTGATGTTTCAAGTAATTAAATAAAGCACCCATCTGACCCAAATGATCGCTGTCAGCACATCCGAATCCTTCGTCGATACAAATAATGTTTGGTCTTGGTAGATTACTAATATTAATCAAAGCTACTCTGATTGCAAGTCCACTTACAAATTTTTCCATACCACTTGCCATTTCAAGAGGCCATTGTCTATCATCATAAACGATATTGGTACTAATATTTTTACCATCAGTTTGCAATGATACACTAAATTCTACTAACTGATGAAGAATATTATTAACTTCCTTCTCAATTTCAGGTAGAGTCTTGGTAATAATTTCATATGGAATACCATCACGACTGATAATATTGGTATAGAATTTATAAGCTTCATAAGAATCTTCTAGTTCTTTTACCTTGTAGAACTGGTCGGTTGTATTTTTATATTGTAGTTCTAATCTACCCTTTTCTCCAGATGTAGTAAATAATTTGTTATTTAATGTTTTAATCTGAGATTCATAATTTTTAACCAACAACTTTACTGATTCGATTTCCGTGACCAATTTACTATTGTTTTCAATAATATCTTTATTTTTGTAAAAGGTTTCAATTTTTTGATTGACTTCTTTTAAATTATTTTTCAACATAATCGTCAAATTTTCATCTCTCAATATCGAGGTAGACAATACTTCTTTGCTTTTTTCTAGTTTGATTTTTTCATTATTGAGTTTTTGACATTCTTTATAACGAATATCAATATCTCCAAATGAATCCATTTTTGTCTTAATGTTATTATATTCATCAACTAAAGTTTTACCCTTATTCTTATCAAGTTCAATCTCTTCCTTAGTTTTAATAGCATCTTTTACAAAAACATTGTTTACGCAATAAATACAATTAGGATCGTATTTGTGATCTTCAAGTTTCTTCAATTTATCAATTTTATTTTTTACAATCAACTTGAGTTTATCAATTTCAGCTGACTTTTTAGATTCCGTATCCTTTAAAATTTTATATTGATCATAATCAGATTCTATATTATCGCAACTCTTTAAAGAAGAAGTTAATATTGACAAATTACTTTCAACATCTGATAATTTGTTTTTCTTTTCTGCAATATCTGATTCAGATGTTGAAATCTTATTGTCTAATGCGGACTTTTCTGATTCAAGTTCTACTATATCAAAATCAAATGATGTAGTTTTAATGACATTATTAGATAACTCTAGTAATTTGTTATTAGATTCTTCTCGTTTTTGATCCAAATCCTTAATATTAATATTATATTGTTCAATAAGTTTATTATTTGAATCAATACTTCCAGATATGCTTTGTAGAGACTCTACAAGTTGGTCCTTGCTAATATTTTTTAGAAGTGTATTGGTCTCTTTGAAACGATCATTAGCGATTGTATATAGCTGATCAAAGATAGTCAATCCCATGAATTGGCACAACAAATCTTTACGTTCAGTCTGTCCAAGATCAATAAACGATCCAGCCTTACTATTTTGAATACTTAATACTGTTAGAATAAAATCGTCATATGTGCCAACATAATCACGTATAATATCATTTGTACTACGACGAGCTTCTCCATTTAGAGGCACTTCTGTTCCATTCTCTTTCTTATAAAACTTAACATCGACTTTTATGGTACCTTTTTTATCAGCCTTACCTTCACGTTCAATATAATAATCAACGCCATTTACCTCAAAATTAAATTTACACTTGAAACCCATTTTCTGGGTGTTCAATACATGACTTGCTTTAAATCCCTTACTGAATTTATCAAACACACAAAATGCTAGAGCATCCATGATGCTAGATTTACCACTCGCGTTTGGTGCAAATAACCCAATTGCACCCTTAAGCTTGGTAAAATCAATATAATTGTTTTCACCATAACTAAACATATTATCAAATTCAAAAGTCTTTGGTTTCCATCGAATATTTTTTGGAGTCTTATCCTTTGAAATTTCACCATTAAGAGATTTATTTAGTGATTTTATTTTTTCAATCAAATTCTTATCAATTTTCTTTGCGATAAGATTATCTTCAATAAGTTTGTTTTGATAATCTACATTAAAGATGTTATGAATATCAAATATTTGACCTGACTTTAAGGTCATATCCATTATCTGATCATCTTTTCTAATAAAGGTACTTTCAATGATGTCACACTTTTCCTTCAAGTCATTCATGACCTCTTTAACTTGTGATGGAATCGATTCATAACACAAGGTTCTAATTCTAGCCTTCTTTGGAATATCACTGATATCAGTTACTAACTTACCCTTGTTAATTTCAATGGTATAAAATCCGTAATTGTTTTGTAAATCATAATGTTTAAACACTCTACGTTTCAAATCCCACAATAAAAACCCATGTCCTTTAATGTCTTCACCATGATTCTGTTGAATCATAGATCCAGCATATACTATAAGCGGTTTAATTTCCATTTCATCATACTCTTGTAGAATTTGATGTTTGTGGATATCACCCAACATTGCAATATGATGACCATCAAATAGTTGATTGGTTATAGATCTACTACTAACAGTATACCCAACGTCAGTTATAGCGTTATTTACTGGTCCATGAAACAAAGCTATATGATGATCTGTTTCATTCTTATGTTTTGTTGGAATATTTTGATACTTTATATACTTCTCGACATCATCAAACACACTAAAGTTATTAAATAGAATGTTTTCATAACGATATATGTCTGTGTTTTTTAGATAATATAGATTATCATGATTAAGTGCTTCTACGATTGGAGTCAAACAATCCAAACGTGATTTATTTGCTAATGTAGCATCGTGATTTCCAGCGGTTAAAATCGTTGGAACACGATCTGCGCAGTGCTTTAGAAAGTCACTTCCAATTTTAACACATTCTGGACTCAAATCTGATTTATTATGAAATATATCGCCAGCAATAACCAACACAGGTTTTGCAACACTATTAAGTTTGTCAAGAGATAAATAAAATTTTTCAAAAACAGAAGTATATTCTTCGTGCCGCTTAGTTAAGCGAATATGAATATCTGCAATATGCACTATATTATCTACTTTTTGATCTGTGTTTTTTAATACTATCATAATATATTTTTGATCTTTAAGCTATAAAAGTCACTCTCTGTTAGTTTATCACAGCTATCGATTATTTTCCAAGTTTTTTTATGGCCAATTTCATTTGGATCTTTTTCGTCTAATCTAACCAAATATGTGTTTATATTATTTTGAATTAAAAATTCACATATTCTGAAACTTGAGTTTAAAGCATCATTGTCCAGCAATACATTTACCCTTGGTGGTTTATTAGTAAGTAATTTCATTTTTAACTTATTGGATAAAGTCTTGCCAAACAATGGTACCACGTTGTATTTGACTGCAAACGCATCAAACACACCTTCTACTAAAGTGATTGGTTTACTGAAATCTGTAAACAATTCAAATCCGACAATATCTTTTGTCGATTCACATAATCGATATTTCATCCTTCCATCACAAAAATCTCTACCACAATAAAAATTTAAATTGCCATATGCATCATAAGATGGTACAATAATTCTATTTCTAAATTCACCAGAAGTACAATATCCAATATTGTATCTTACGATTTCATAGATAGATAAACCACGTTTGAAGCAATAAGATAATGCGTGTTTATACTCAATATTATCGCTTGGTTTGTATAAAGGTTTAAACCCATCTGGTAACATTAATTTAATCTCTGACTTTTTGTTGAGGTCAATCTTGATTTTATGTTTACAGAGAAGATCAAAATATTCTTTTGGTGCTCCAATCTTTTTTAGAAGAGTGCCAAAACTCTTACCACTAAAATTACAGACCCAACAGTGATAAAAACCAGTATTGGTATTGATATTTAACTTTCTTTTATAGTGTTTACAATTAGGACAGAAAAATAATACTTCGTTACCACCCTTTTGAATTGATGGTTTATGCTTAAATAACTTTGTAAGTGTATCTATTACCGAAATTTCTATCATAACACGTCATTCGAATGATATGATTTATTTTTCAAACTTCAAGTTTTTTTATATAGAGCGCAAACGATGCTATCATACATGTCACCATTTTTCTCATCCCAGTTGCCCTTTTTATTTAACATTACAAATTTTGTAATATCTGGAATAAGTCGTTCCAATTCCACTTTGACAAAATCTTTAGATTTAACTCCCTTGATTCTACATTTACCAAACAATTGTTTACGCATAGTATTAACAGAAAGAAGATTTACTTTTAACTTGAAGTGTTGTTCAATTATATACGCAAAAACGGCGTTATGTCTAGCTAAAGTTATGATTGTTTGTTGACTGGTGAATCCGCCGGCATATCCACTAAGAGCTGCTTCTAAGTTAATATATTCAACAGATTTTATTAACTTATTCTTCTCTAATACACTTATTACGTGATATGTCTTTTCTTTTGTGGTTTCAAACTTTTTTGTATCAATAAAACCAGCATCAATAATAACGCAATTATCACTAAATGCCCATCCTGTAACGGATGTAGATGAATCTAATCCTAATATAACCATTTACAATACATATCAACGATTTATCTGAGCATTACCATATTTTGTGTTTGTAAAGCCTTTTAAATAAATAGATTGTTGTAATGATTTTTCTCCGCTAGCATCTTTAAATTCTGTCTTACCTTGGGCCATTTTAATTTTAAAACCTTTAGTCGTGGTGTATTTTGTATCAAATGTACTACCTCCCAAAGAAATTTCATTGGATCCATCGGTCTTAACATTTTGCTTTACATTAAACGCACCACCAGCCTTTTGGGTACTATATCTATCAGCCAAGCTAATTTTGTTGGATTCACGATCAATTGTCTTACTATCAGATGATGTTGCCATATGTTATGTCCTTATTATAATAATAAATATTGTTAAGTATCCCATTTAACAGCAATATTAATAGGTAATTGTCCAGAATTTTTAATTGGCTGAGCGAGTTTAGCAATAGCTACTAAATCAGCACCATTATACAAACCTACTTGTGTTATATAAGGAGCCAAATAAGATCCTGTTGGATCTATTGAAGAACTATATGAGAACTCAAAAAATTCTGGTTTAATATAATTCTTATTACCTTTACCAGTATTGGTATCTAAAAACTTAATTAAACCATCGTATGTATTTCTCCTACTAGTTGGATTTATGTAATTCTTGTAATTCTGATAAGTTAGATTATTAATAAAGTATTTCCATATTGCTCTACCATCTTGGAAATCAACTTTACCATCGCCATTAACATCAAAATTCTTAGTTGCCAAAACACACTTCAACGGATATGTTAATCTATTTTCTTGATATTTCGATCCTGGTAATATGCCCGC
>Ga0194126_10000501_pt1 | contig 65677 bp, 59 predicted proteins | sample TA2KigC150mmetaG_FD_148641 | JGI IMG/M metagenome (GOLD analysis project Ga0194126, IMG submission 148641) | Freshwater microbial communities from Lake Tanganyika, Tanzania - TA2015035 Kigoma Deep Cast 150m | ecosystem: Environmental > Aquatic > Freshwater > Lake | place: Tanzania: Lake...
TTGATGTTTGTGGGATTTGGAAGTATCATCTCACCCACATGGACACACAGTTATCAAAGGTCAAGCGACCTTTGCCGCTCATCCCCCGCGTCTCACGGCACGGTTTCGAGCGAACGGGTCGCACACATTGCATGGAGCCGACCCCCACCCTTGCGCTTTAACGAAGTCGCTCTACCAGCGGCGGTAACAGTAAGTCAGGCTGGTCTCGCTCGCGGCGGCGGGTGGGGGCGGCTCAGCTAGACCGTTAGGCGGCTAAGAAATTGCATAACGTCGCGGATGAGCAGCCCGCCGCATTAGAAAAGGCTCAGCTTAATGAAAAGACGCGTTTGTATAGCTATATTAGTGATGGGATTTAGCGGATTGGTTGCTGAGATACTCCTTTTAAGGGAACTCCTGATTGTTTTCTCAGGCAACGAACTTAGCATCGGCATTATTCTCGCCAACTGGCTTATCCTTGAGGCTTTTGGATGTTTCTTTCCCGGCAGAATGGTTGAGAAATCCAAAAACAAGCTTGAAACATTTGCAGTGATTACCATTCTCTTTTCTTTATCTTTACTCATAGCAGTTTTCCTGACACGCAGCCTGAAAAGCATACTCGGCATCTCTATTGGTGAAAGTATCGGACTTTTACCAATGTTTTATTCTTCTTTTCTGATACTTTTACCGGTAAGCATACTTCACGGCGCATTATTCACTTTCAGTTGCCGGATTTATTCCATGTTCTCCACGCAGGATGCCTCCTCTGCCGGCCGGGTTTATGTTTATGAGACCGTGGGCACAATTATCGGCGGAATTGTCTGCACCTATCTTCTCATTCCCTTTCTTAATGCATTTCAGGCCGCCTCAGGGCTCGCCATGTTGAACTTTATCGTGTGCCTTGTTCTACTTGCCCCCTACTGGAAAACCGGGCTATTTCAAAAAACAATTCTGGTTATCTTGAGTGTGCTTGTCTTTTTTTTTGGATATCTGGTGTTCGCCAGCCAGTCCGACAAGCTTCATCAATATTCAATCCAGGCGCAATGGAAGAACCTCAATATCGTTCATTACCAAAACTCCCCATACGGCAATATCTGTGTTATCGAAAACCAGGGACAGTATATTTACTTTCTGGATGGACTTCCAACTATCATAACGCCTGTTCCAGATATCCCATCTGTTGAAGAATTCGTTCATCTTCCGCTTCTTGCTCATCCTGAACCCGCAAAAATCCTGATCTTGAGTGGTGGGGCGGGCGGCATAATAAACGAGGCATTAAAACATCCATCCATAGCAACCATTGAATATGCGGAACTTGACCCGCTGCTGCTCGCCCTCTTAAGGGAATTCCCCACGCCGCTGACGGAATCCGAATTGAATGATGAAAGAGTGCAGATAAAACACGTTGACGGCCGGCTGTGGCTTAGAACAACACCGAACAAATACGACCTGATCTTCATCGGGATTATGGAGCCGTCGAGTTTACAGGCCAACAGGTTCTTTACCAAAGAGTTCTTTTCCCTGGCAGAAAAACGATTGAATGAAGGGGGCATCCTTGTCCTTGGGGCACCCGGTTCTTTAACTTTCTTGAACGAAGAATTGAGAAACCTGAACAGTTGTATTTTTCACACGCTGAACAGGGTCTTTGCTCACATTCGGGTGATTCCTGGGGATGGCAGGAATGTTTTCCTGGCCTCAGATTCCCAGGAGATTTCAACCGTTGATGAGGTGCAGATTGTAAGAAGATTGGACGAGCGGAACATTACAGCGAATGTGATGGTTCCCTGGCATATCGAGAAGAAGCTGCATCACGGCTGGCAGGACTGGTTCGCTAATTTTATCGAAAGCAGCACCCAGAAAATCAACTATGATTTCAAACCCCTGGGACTGTTTTACAGCATCGCCCATTGGAATGCCCTGTTTGCGCCTGCATTTGGCCAGTTTTTCAAACAATTCGAGCGGATAGACTTAGGGATCATCTTCCTCTTGTTTATTCTTTTTCTTCTTCTCTATTTCTTTCTTCGCTCAAGGAACAAAAGATTCTTCCGCGCAGGCATCCCCTTATCCATTGTCACCACCGGTTTTGCCGGAATGATATTTGGCCTTATCGTGATATTCACATTTCAATCAATCTATGGGTATGTGTTTTCGTGGATCGGGCTGCTCGTGGCATCCTTTATGGCAGGGGCGGCTTGCGGAGCCATGCTCATAACAAGGGGGCTGGCGCGAATACGGAATGGTCTGAAACTCTTCATCAGAATTGAACTGGCAATAGTCTGTTTTTCCATTGGATTACCTGTTTTATTTTTCGCTGTCAATGCACTTGTGGGTGGTCAGAGGGCCATCGTTTTTCCGAGGATGCTGCATCTGATTATTTCATTTATCTGCGGGTTTTTAATCGGCTCTCAGTTCCCTCTGGCGAACAAGTTGTATCTGAAAAATAGCGCAAGTTTGAGCGGGACCGCCGGGTTGCTGTACGCTTCTGACCTGCTGGGCGGATGGTTGGGCGGAGTTGTGGGCGCGGTTGTGCTGCTGCCAGTTCTTGGTCTTAGCGGGACCTGTGTAACCGCAGGGTTGCTTAAGCTGGCAAGTTTCATCGTCATAAGCACACAACCACAATCGGCATCTGTGAGGAGGTAAACAAAATGGACGGTTTTCTTCTTAAAAAATTCACGCGAAGAGATTTCCTGGCAAACACCGCCAAGCTCTGTTTCCTGGCCGGGCTGTCTTCAACCCTCCCTGGCTGCGGTAAGCCGGAATCCCCGACCCATGAGCCAGAGACTGTACTGGAAGAAATTGGTGAAATTGCCTCTGATTTTGAACCAGCGTATCTGAGACTTCACAGAACGGGTGAACTGGGCAAGCGGGCGGAGGAACTCTGGGCCATTATGGAAAGCTGCCAGCTCTGTCCGAGAAGATGCAGGGCTAATCGTCTTGAAGGCATGAGCGGATTCTGTCGCGCTCCTGGCACCGGGCTGATTATTTCGTCGTTTCATGCACACTTTGGCGAAGAAAGACCGCTGGTTGGAAGAGGTGGCTCGGGGACTATCTTTTTAGCCCATTGCGGTTTGCGGTGTGTCTTTTGTCAAAACTGGGCCATCAGCCATCTCGGCAGAGGCTCCGAAGAAAATATCAGTGAATTTGCCGGCATGATGCTGCGGCTGCAAAGAAACGGGTGTCACAATATCAACTTTGTTACCCCAACGCATTATTCCCCCCACATCCTCAAAGCGCTTGATGTGGCTGCCGGCAAAGGACTGCGGCTCCCCATTGTCTACAACACCTGTGGCTGGGAGCGTATGGAAATACTCACGCTTCTGGATGGAGTGGTTGATATTTACCTCCCCGATTTCAAATACTGGGATAGCGACATGTCAGCCAAGTATTCTGCTGGGGCAGAGAGTTATCCTGAGATTACAGGAGCAGCCATCCTTGAGATGAATCGTCAGGTTGGCGTGGCAAAACCCACAGACGAGGGCATTATGCAACGAGGTCTGATGATTCGACATCTGGTTATGCCGAATAATGTAGGCGGTTCGGAAAAAATCATGGAATGGATAGCAGCAAATCTGCCCAAAGATACGTATGTCAATATTATGGCCCAGTACACCCCGGCTCATAAAGCGTATGATTATCCGGAAATATCCAGGAGAATAACCGGCGAAGAATATCAAAAGGTTGTCCAAAGGGCACAAGATATGGGGCTTACAAATCTTGATGTTAGGGGATACTGGTGGCTGCAAAGATAAATGCCTTTTGCACGGCCTGCAGCCGACGGCCACCGCGCAGCCGCGGCTAATGCCGAACGTTAGGCAGCAGTAACACCGTAGCAAGTCAGAGCGAACGAGGATATGATACAACACAGGCATCCTGGTGCAGAACACCACAAAGAGCCACTTACGCGATTTGCGCAGGTGGCTCTTCTCTTGCCAAAAGGCCGAAATCTGCTATACTATTCGAGCCGGAACGAAGGTCATCACAGGAGGGAGTAGATGGATATCCAAAACCTGCGCTGGTGGGGCTGGGGTACGCTGAACCAATCCTTCGATCTGAAAGGCCGCACCGCCTTCTGGCCCGGGCTGGAACGGATGCTGGAGCTGCCCAGGGATCGGGAGCTGCGCCCACCGGTCACCCTGGAGGAGATCAACCTGCGGCCCAGCCGGCTCGACGCCCGACTGCTGACCCCGCTGCGCAGGCTGCTGGGCGAGGAGGCGATCTTTACCGACCGACGCCCCCGCGTGGAGCACGCCTACGGCAAGAGCTACCGCGACCTGATCCGCCTGCGCGCGGGCTACGTTCCCCACCCGCCCGACGCCGTGGCCTACCCCGCCGACGAGGGCCAGGTGGCCGCGTTGCTCGCCTGGGCCGCCGATAACGACGTCGCCGTCATCCCCTTCGGCGGCGGCAGCTCGGTGCTGGGCGGCGTGGAACCCCAGCCGAGCGACCACCGCTGCGTCACCCTCGACCTGGCGCGGCTGGACCGGGTGCTCTCGGTGGACCCGGTGTCACGCACGGCCCGCATCCAGGCCGGGGCGACGGGCCCCGAAGTAGAAGCCCAACTGAACGCCCAGGGCTTCACCCTGGGCCACTTCCCTCAGTCCTTCGAGTTCTCCACCCTGGGGGGATGGGTCGTCACCCGCGCCGCCGGCCAGAACTCCATCGGCTACGGCAAGATCGAAGACCTGACCCAGGCCGTGCGAGTCGTCACCCCCATCGGCGTCGTGGAGACCAGGGATACCCCGGCCACCGCCGCCGGCCCCAGCATTCTCGGGCTGATGATGGGCTCAGAGGGCAGCTACGGCGTGCTGACCGAGGCCACCATGCGCCTCCACCCCCTGCCAAAGATGCAGGACTACCGCGGGCTGCTGTTCCGCACCTTCGACGACGGGCTGGCCGCCTTCCGCGATCTGATGCAGAGCACTCTGCACCCGGCCATCGTCCGCCTCTCCGACCCGCCCGAGACCGCTGCCTACGCCCTGATGTCCCACCAGCACCACGGCCTGCGCCGGCTGCTCGACAAAGTGTTGGCAGGCTACCTGGAACTGCGTGGCTACGGGCTCGACGACAGTTGTTTGATGATCCTGGGCTTCGACGGCGACCCCGACGACCTGGAGTATCGCTGGAATCGGGCGCTGGGGGTCTGCCGGGACCATCGGGGATTGCACCTGGGGCGCAGCGTCGGCCGCTCGTGGCAGCGCGACCGCTTCGCCCAACCCTACCTGCGCGACGACCTGCTGGACAATGGCGTGCTGGTGGATACCCTGGAGACGGCCACCACCTGGTCGAACCTGTTGTCGGTCTACGAAGCGATGACTGCCACGCTGAAAAACGCCATCGCTGCCAGCGGCGGCGGCCCCGGCACCGTGCTGACCCACGTCTCCCACGCCTACCCGTACGGTGCGTCGCTCTACTCCACCTTCCTGGGACGCCAGACCTCGCGCGATCCGCTGGACAACCAGGAGCAGTGGCGCACCATCAAGCGGGAGACGACGGACGCCATCCTGGCCGCTGGCGGGACGCTAACCCATCACCACGGCATAGGCCGCGACCATGCTCCGTGGCTTGAGGAAGAGATCGGGCCGGTGGGTATGAAGGTATTGCGGACACTCAAACAGACCCTTGATCCCACCGGCATTATGAACCCTGGCATCCTGCTACTCTCGTAAAGGAAAGGTTCGTAGTAGCGACTTCAGTCGCTTGCTTCTCGCTATAGACGACTGAAGTCGTCACTACGGATTCATTACCCGACATCGAAAATCAGAAACCAGGTTTTTCGCTTGCTAAGACATTCTTGACGCTCCAAAATACTCAAAAGGCAATAATTTGCTTGGTTCAGATGACCAAAAAAACCTGGTTTCTTTCCCCGTGTCGGGTAGTGAAACTACGGATAAATTACCAGCCCATCACATCAAAGGAGACGAGAATGGATGAAGCTTCTCCCGTGCGCCCCTTCTCTGCTGCTACCCGCCAGGAGAATTTAGACCGCATGGCCCAGGAGACCTTCGACCTGCTGGTCATCGGCGGGGGGATAACCGGCGTGGCCGTGGCCCGCGACGCCGCCCTGCGCGGCTTCCGCACCGCGCTGGTGGAGCAAGAGGACTTCGGCAGCGGCACCAGCAGCCGCTCCTCACGCCTGATCCACGGCGGCATCCGCTACCTGGAGTACATGCAGCTTGGGCTGGTCTTTCAAAGCTGCACCGAACGGCGGATCATACGCCAGATCGCGCCACGGCTGGTGCGTCCGCTGCCCTTCCTCTACCCGCTCTACCGAGGGCAGAAGCCGGCCCCGTGGAAGATGCGCCTGGGCCTCACCATCTACGACGCCCTGGGACTGGTCCGAAAGGTGCAACGCCACCGCTGGCTCGATCCAGACGAGGTGAAGAGACGCGAGCCACTGGTGGCCGGCCGCGGACTGCTGGGCGCGGCCCGCTTCTACGATGCGCGGGTGGATGACGCGCGGCTCACCCTGACCACGGCCAAAGCCGCCCACCTGCACGGCGCTTTGCTGGCTAACTACGCCCGGTGCGTTGGCCTGCTCAAGGCCGGGGGGCGCGTGGTCGGCGCTCAGGTGATGGATGAGCGAACCGGGCGCGAGATCGAGCTGCGCGCCCGCGTGGTGATCAACGCCAGCGGGGTGTGGGTGGACGAGGTACGCGAACTGGACGAGCACTTCAAGGGCCGCGTGACCCGCCCCACCAAGGGCATCCACCTGGTCATCCCTCGCGCCAGGCTCACCAGCCAGCACGCCGTGGCCTTCGACGTACCCCGCGATGGACGCCACATCTTTCTCATTCCCTGGGGCGACTTCGCCCTCATCGGCACCACTGATACCGATTACCACGGCCCGCTCGATGCCCCCGCCGCCACGCGCGAGGACGTGGAGTACCTGCTGGAGGGAGTGCAGCACACCTTCCCGGGTGCCCAGATGACGCCGGACGACGTCATCAGCACCTTCGCCGGGCTGCGCCCGCTGCTCTTCGCTGAGGGCGGGAGCTACGCCCTCTCCCGCGAGCACCAGATCGTGGAGAGCCCCTCAGGGCTGATCACCATCGCCGGCGGCAAGCTGACCACCCACCGGCTGATGGGCAAGCAACTGACCGATCGCGCCGAAAAGCGGCTGGCCGAGGAATTCGGCGTGCATCCCCAGCGCGATTGCCGCACTAAAGAGCCGCTGCTGGGGGCGCAACTCGGCCAGGCGCCGCTGTCGGGTCAGGACGAGCAGGTGTCGCGTCATCTGATGGAGACCTATGCCGCCGATGCCGCCTGGATAGTGGGCTGCGCCGAAGGCAACCCTGCCCTGGGCGAGCGCATCGTGCCCGCCCTGCCCTACCTGATGGCCGAGGTCGCCTACGCCGTGCAGCACGAGATGGCCCTCACCCTGTCCGACGTCCTGATTCGTCGCATCCACGTGATCTACGAGGTGCGCGATGGCGGCCTGGATCGGGCGTCGGCGGTGGCCGACCTGATGGCCGAGCGGCTGGGCTGGGACGAAGCGGAGAGAGGCCGCCAGGTGGCCGAGTACGAGCGGCAGGTGGGTCTCACTCAGGCCTGGCGAGGTGTGAACCAATGAGCCCTTCGCGTCTTCCTGCCTATCTGGCCCTTGGTGTGGGCATTCTGAGCCTGAGCTTCTCCGCCATCTTCGTGCGCTGGGCCAACGCTCCGGGCATTGTCACCAGTTTCTATCGCATGGCCATCGCCACCGTTCTGCTGGCCTGGCCATTTTACCGACGGGCCAAAGCCAAGGGGAGTCTGTCTCGGCGGGGGCTGCGATTCGCGGTGGTCGGCGGGCTGTTCTTTGCGGCCGACCTGGCTCTGTGGGCCAGCGGGGTCGTCCTGAGTGGAGCCACCAACCCCACGCTGCTGGCCAACACCGCGCCGTTGTGGGTCGGCCTCGGCGCGCTGATCTTCTTCCAGGAAAGGCTCAAGGCGAAATTCTGGGCAGGGCTCCTGCTGGCCATGACGGGCGCCGCCGTCATCCTGGGCCTCGACAGTCTACGAGCCGTGTCGTTCGGAATGGGCACGCTGTTTGGCCTGCTGGCCGGTATCTTCTACGGTGGCTATTTCCTCGTCACGCAACGAGGGCGGGAAACCCTCGATTCACTCACCTACTTCTGGCCCGCCGCCGTCAGTTCGACCTGTGCCTTGATCATCCTCAGCCTGGCGCTCCGTCAACCCTTCACCGGCTACCCCGTCTTCACCTACCTCAACTTCATCGCGCTGGGCCTGGTGCCCCAGGTGTTCGGCTATCTGGCCATCAACCACGCCCTCGGCCGTCTGCCGGCTTCCATCGTTGCCCCGACGATGCTGGGCCAGCCCGTCGTGACGGCCATCCTGGCCGGGCCCCTGCTCGGCGAGGTCCTCTCTCCGTGGCAAGTCGTGGGCGGCCTCGCTGTGCTCGCTGGCGTGTACGTGGTAAATCGCAGCCAACAGAGAATCTGAGACCATGTCTGTACAAAAAGCAACCGCCATCGCTCGTGCCAACATCGCTTTCATCAAGTTCTGGGGCCAGCGGGACGCGGAGCTGAATTTACCAGCTAACTCCTCCCTCTCCATGAACCTGGCGGGGCTCACCACGATTACCACCGTCGAGTTCTCCCCCGATTACGACGACGACCTGGTTTCCCTCGACGGGCGCGAGGCGCGGGGTGAGGCGAGGCAGCGAATCGTGGCCCACCTGGACCGGGTGCGGGCCATGGCCGGGCTACAGGTCAAGGCCAGGATGATCTCCGAGAACAGCTTTCCTGTTGGCGCCGGCCTGGCCTCATCGGCCTCGGGCTTCGCCGCCCTGTCGTTGGCGGCCAGCAGGGCCGCAGGGCTGGCGTTAAGTGAGCGGGAGCTCTCCATCCTGGCCCGCTTTGGTTCCGGCTCGGCCTGCCGCTCCATCCCTGGAGGATTCACCGAATGGACGGCCGGGACTTCCAGCGAGGACTCTTTCGCCAGGCAGATAGCCCCTCCGGAACACTGGGAGCTGCGAGACGTAATCGCCATCATCAGCCGAGCCCATAAGCCTGTCGGCTCTATCAAGGGACATGCCCTTGCCCCCAGCAGCCACCTCTACCAGGCCCGCGTGGCCAGCGTAGCGGACCGCCTGGCCCAGGCAAAAGCCGCTTTGCTGGAGAAGGACCTGGCCACCCTGGGTCCCCTCATCGAAGAGGATGCCATCTCCATGCACGCCGTGATGATGACCTCGCGCCCGCCCATCTACTACTGGCTGCCAGGCTCCATCCAGTTGATTCACCAGGTACAGAGTTGGCGGGCCGAGGGGTTGGAGGTCTACTTCACCTTCGATGCTGGCCCCAACGTCCACCTCATCTGCCAGGCCGCAGACCAGGCCGAGGTGGAAAGGCGGCTCAGAGACATCGCGGGTATGCTGGAGGTCATCGTAAGTGGTCCGGGGCCAGAGGCGCGGGTGGTAGAATCATTCTAAGCTCGTATTCATTTTCAGCTCAACCTCTGTCTCTCTTGTCAAATCACCATTAACTTGTATTTGACAAATCTATCCAAAACATCTATACTATACGGCGGCCAGTGGGGTGGGTTGGAAGGAGCGGGTCAAGATGCGCTCAGCCAGGCGATTGACGATGTCCTTGTGAGGTCGAAGGTCGTTCTTGTCCTTGTGCTGGTCAGCCCTGTCCCGCTGGTCGCGGCGGAGGTTCCATACCGCTTTTCACTCGTGAAAACGCGCTATGGGACTTTCCGGGAAAACTCGCTAGAAAAAGGAGGTGATGGTTATCGAATAGCTAAAAGTTCGTAGTAACGTTTCATTAACTGTAAAACTACTAGCAGAAAGGAAAATTGATATGTGGCGAAACAGGTTGTTAGGTTTGTTGGCCGTGATTCTGATCTTAAGCGTAATTGGCTGCCAGCCCGGCACCGCCCCAAAACAGCAGGAGCAGCAGGCGTGGAAAATCGGGATCATGTCCAGCACTGTGACCCAGAACGAGGAAGAATTCCGCAAGTCGGAAGAGATGGTACGACGCTATGGCGCCGACCGCATTTTGCACACCACGTATCCTGACCGCTTCATGCAGGAGCAGGAGACCACCATCACTAATATGTTGGAGATGGCCTCCGATCCCGACGTAAAGGCCATCGTGATGGTGCAGGCCGTCCCCGGCGCTGTTGCCGCAGTGGATAAAGTCCGCGAAATCCGTCCCGACATGCTCATTATCTTAGGTTCGCCCCAGGAAGACCCCGACATCATCGCCCAGAAAGGCGACATTGTCTTGAACACCGACGACCTGGGCCGAGGCTATCAGATTGCCGAGCATGCCCAGGCGATGGGCACTGAAGTGCTGGTCCATTACTCCTTCCCACGCCATATGTCCATCGAAATGCTGGCGCAGCGCCGCGCGCTGATGAAGGAACGGGCCGAACAGTTGGGCATCCGCTTTGTGGATGAGGACGCGCCCGATCCTACCGGCGACGCCGGTGTGCCCGGCACCCAGCAGTTTATCATGGAAGACGTGCCGCGCAAGATCGCCCAGTACGGTCCCAACACCGCGGTCTTTGGCACCAACTGCGCTATGCAAGAGCCGTTGATCCGCCAGAGTGTGGTCCATGGCGGCATCTTCCTTGTGCAGTGCTGCCCCTCTCCCTACCACGCCCTCCCGGCGGCCCTGGGCATCGAGGTGGCCGCGGACAAGAAGGGCGATGTTCCCTGGATCATCGAGGCCATTGACCAAAAGGTCGTCGAGCTCGGCGCCGCCGGACGTGTGGCCACCTGGCCTGTGCCGGTGAACATGATGTACATCGAAGCCGGCGTGGAGTACTCCATTGCCTGGATCGAGGGCAAGACCAGTGGGCGGATGGACAAGGCCAAACTGGTAGAGATCATGGAAAAGATTGCCGGCGGTTCGGTGACTCTGACCGAGTACCCCGGCACGAACAACTATTTCCTCTATCTCTCCGACCACATCATCTTTGATGGCCAAAAGTAGGGAACCCAGGTATATGGATGCGGTGCTGTTCGCCGCATCCATATCTCTTGACCGGGTTAGCCGAACCAAACAGGCCTGACCGCATGTGTCTTTGCTCATTGTGCAAAAACATACGCGGTTAGGCCTGATTGTACTTTGTATTTCGATCTTGTGTGAGGAGGTCAAATGGTGGACCACTATCTGCTGCAGATGCGGGGGATGAGCAAGAGCTATTACGGCACGCAAGTGCTCAAGGACATTGAGCTCGCCCTCAAGCCTGGGGAGATCCACGCCATTGTAGGTGAAAATGGTGCGGGGAAATCCACCCTGATGAATATCCTCTTCGGTATGTCGGTGATCCATAGCACCGGCGGTTTCGAGGGGGAGATCGTCTTCGAGGGGCAGCGCGTCGATATTACGTCACCCCAGCAAGCCATGGGGCTGGGCATCGGTATGGTCCACCAGGAATTTATGCTCCTGCCCAATTACACCATTACCGAGAATATCAAGCTTAACCGTGAGGTGCTCAAAGACAATCTCTTTAGCCGGCTATTCGGCGAACGTCTAAAATCTCTGGATATGCAAGTCATGAACGCCGACGCACGGCGGGCGCTCGACAGCCTTGACGTTGGTATCGAGGAATACGTCAAGGTGGCGGGACTGCCGGTGGGCCACATGCAATTCGTCGAAATTGCCCGTGAAATTGACAAGACCCAGATCAAGTTGTTGGTCTTCGATGAGCCGACGGCTATGTTGGCGGAAAGCGAAGCCGTGCATCTTCTACGGGCCATGGAGCGTATCACGCAGCGGGGCATCGCTATCCTTTTCATCACCCATCGTCTGGACGAGGTGATGGAGGTGGCGGAAAACATCACTGTGCTGCGCGATGGACGGCTGGTAGCGCTGAAGCGCGCGGCGGAAACCAACATTTACGAGTTGGCAGAACTGATGGTGGGGCGAAAGGTAGAAAAACTTGCGCGGCGCACCGACAAGGCCTGGGACGATACAATGGCGCTGAGTCTGCGCAATCTGGTGGTGGACATGCCCGGCGAGGTGGTCAAGGGATTGGACCTGGACGTGCGCAAGGGCGAGATCCTGGGCATCGGCGGGCTGGCCGGGCAGGGCAAGATCGGCATCGCCAACGGGGTGATGGGTCTCTACCCATGCCGGGGGACGGTATTGGTTAATGGCGCGCCGCTGCCGCTGAATAATACCCCCGCCTCCATTCAGCACGGGCTGGCCTTTCTGTCAGAGGACCGGCGCGGTGTGGGCCTGCTCCTGGATTCTTCGACTGAGTTGAATATCGTTATCCCTGCTGTGCATAATCAGGACAAATTCCTCCGCAAATTCGGTCCTTTTTCTCAGTTGGATGACGCTGCGATTCGGGATTACGCGCTGAAGATGATTCGCGATCTCGACATCCGTTGTACCGGCCCCGGGCAGATCGTGCGCCGCCTGAGCGGGGGCAACCAACAAAAGGTCTGCATCGCCCGCGCCCTGGCGCTGAACCCGGACGTCCTGTTCGTTTCTGAGCCGACGCGCGGCATCGACGTGGGGGCCAAGCGGTTGGTCTTGGAGATGCTGGTGCGCCTGAACGAGCAGGGCATGACCATTGTGATGACCTCCAGTGAATTGGCGGAATTGCGCAGTGTGTGCGACCGGATCGCTATCGTGAGTGCGGGCAAAATTGCCGGTATTTTGCAACCCGATGATTCCGATGTAAATTTTGGCCTGTTGATGGCGGGACAAAAGGACAGGCAAGGAGCGACATCCTATGTATAAAAAGATTACCGATTTCATACAGTATTTTGGTGTGGCCCGACTCATCATCCTGGGCTTTTTCCTGTTTCTGTGTGTAATGGCGGTGGCGTTGAACCTGGATTTCGCCGAATTGTTTTCCTCCAGCCTGGTGCGCATCGGCATGAACGGCGTGCTGGTGTTGGCAATGCTGCCGGCGATCAGCAGCGGCATCGGGCCGAATTTCGGCGTCTCGCTGGGTATCCTGGCCGGGCTGATTGGCGCGCTCATGGCCATCGAGTTGCGACTCGACGGCTACGTGGCCTTTTTCGGCGCTATCGGCTTTGCGCTGCCCTTTGCCGCCCTGGTAGGCCTGGGCTACGGCTGGCTGCTCAACCGGGTAAAAGGTTCGGAGATGATGCTGGCGACCTTTGTGGGCTTTTCGGCGGTATCGGTGATGAAGATCGCTTGGCTGATACTGCCTTTCAATAACCCGGAAATGGCCTGGCCCATCGGGCGGGGCGTGCGAGTGACCATCGCGCTGGATAACCGCCAGTTGGCGCAGTTGTTGAACAAGACCCTGGCTTTCGAGATTGGCAATGTAGTAATTCCCACGGGATTGTTGGCCTTTTTCCTGCTCTGCTGCGCGCTGATGTGGGTCTTTATGCGCACCAAGACCGGCGTGGCCATGCGCGCCGCCGGCGACAATCCTCGTTTTGCCACGGCGGCCGGTATCAACGTGGACAGGCACCGCATCATCGGCACGGTCGTCTCCACTATTCTAGGCGCTATCGGCATTCTGGTCTTCGCTCAGAGCTACGGCTTTTTGCAACTCTACGAGGGGCCAATGTTTATGCCCTTTGTGGCCGTCGCCGCCATCCTCATCGGCGGGGCCTCAATCAAAAAGGCGTCCATCGCCCATGTGATCATTGGCACATTCCTATTCCAGGCCACGTTGGTGGTTGCTATGCCGGTGGCCAATGCCTTTACCGCCGACATGGCCAGCATGGCCGAGATCTCACGGATCATCATCCAGAACGGCATTATCCTCTATGCGCTGACGCAGACGAGAGGAGAGTAGTGTGAAAAATCAAGTTACCTTAACACCAACAGCGCGCTTTAATTTCAAAAAGGCCGGACAGCAGTTTCTGGCCAACAACGCGGTCACGATCATGTTCGTGGTCTTGAGCCTGACGGCGTTTCGCATCTCTGGCATGAATGCCACCCTCTATTTGACGGACATCATCTCCCGCATCTCCCGCAATACCTTTCTGGTGCTCTCGCTGATCATTCCGGTTCTGGCAGGGATGGGGCTGAATTTCTCCATCGTGCTCGGCGCTATGGCGGCGCAGGCAGTGATCATCTTTGTCTTCCACTGGGGCGTTGCCGGTTTTCCCGGCATCTTGCTCTGCATCGTCCTGGCGACGCCGTTGGCCGCGGGCCTGGGCTATCTCACCGGCAAGCTGTTCAACAAGACCAAGGGGCAGGAGATGATCACCGGGCTGATTCTGGGCTTTTTCGCCGCCGGATGGTACCATTTTATCTTCCTGCAGTTGGTGGGCAGCAAAATAATCCCGATGGACAATCCCATCCTGATACTGAGCTATGGCGTGGGCATCCGGACGACGGTGGACCTGTCCCTGGCAGGATTGAAGTACGGGCTAGACGGCGTTTTCCGGCTGCCATTGACGGTGGTGGTCATCATCGCCTGCGGGCTGTGGCTGGTATACCAGATCGTCCACTTTCTCAAATCGCCCCGCACGCGGACCGACATCACGCGCGTGGCCGTGTGCGGCGCGCTGAGCCTGGCGCTGGTCGTGTGGGCGGTAGTGACGATGAGCGGGACTTCGCTCATCAAGAACGTCCAGGTGCCGGTGGCGACGTGGCTCGCGATCATCGGGCTGTGCCTTTTCATCTCGCTCCTCTCCAAGACCAAGCTAGGACAAGACTTGCGCAGTGTGGGCCAGGACCGGCACGTCGCGGCGGTAGCAGGAATCCCGGTGGACAAGGTGCGCATCACGGCGATTGTGCTCTCTACCGTGTTGGCCTCCTGGGGCCACGTCATATTCCTGCAGAACATGGGCGCCTTTAGCACCTACGGCAGCTATGAGCAAGTGGGGATGTACTCTATTGCGGCGATCCTTATCGGCGGCGCGACCGTGACCAAGGCCACGGTTGGACAGGCGCTGCTGGGCGTCTTTTTGTTTCACACCCTGTTCATCGTCTCACCGGCGGCAGGCCGGCAGCTATTTGGCGATGCGCAGGTTGGCGAGTACTTTCGCGTCTTTGTGGCCTATGGCGTTATCGGCGCGACCCTGGCCCTACACGCCTGGAAGCACCTGGTGCAGTCCCGGCAGCGGCTCGAGGAGCTTGAATCCTGAGCCCGGTTTCCTGGCGATGGGCCTGGTGCCCCAGGTGTTCGGCTATCTGGCCCTCAACCACGCCCTCGGCTATCTGCCGGCTTCCATCGTTGCCCCGATCATGCTGGGCCAGCCTGTCGTGACGGCCATCCTGGCTGGACCTCTGCTTGGCGAGGCCCTCTCTCTGTGGCAGGTCTTATCACTCCAAATCAAAGAGCCGCCTGGCTTCCACCAGGCGGCTCCTCTACTTATGCCCTCACCGCACTTTCCGCGTGTAATCGGGTAACAGGATGGGGGACAGGATGGGGCTCTCTATCCCCGCCTCCGCCAATTGTTTGTTCCACTCGTCCACGTGGGCCAGGGTCAGCTTGCCCAGCTTCACCTCCTTGGCCCGCAGGGCCGCAGCCCGGCCGGCACGGCGGCCAAAGACGGTGATCTCCAGCAGCGAGTTGCCCATCAGGCGGTTGCGACCGTGCACCCCGCCGGAGATCTCCCCCGCGCCGTACAGATTGGGGATTCCAGGCACGGACCCGTCAGGCCTCAGGGCCACACCGCCATTTTGATAATGCAACGTCGGATAGACCAGCATGGGCTCTGTGGTGATGTCAATGTCGAAGCGCTTGAACTGACGCACCATGGCCGGCAACGTGGCCTCGATGGTGCCGGGGCCGTGGATGATGTTGATCATGGGCGAGTCCAACCAGACGCCCAGCATCCCCGAGGGTGTCCTCACCCCCTTACCCCGTTCCACACACTCGCGGATGAAGGCCGAGGCCTCGACGTCGCGGGTCTCACGGGGATAGACGAACTGCACCCCGTCAACGTTGCAGACCTGGGCCCCCAGGCCCCTGACTTTCTCGGTCACTAATTGCCCCAAGATCTGCTCCGGGTAGGCTGCGCCGGTGGGGTGATACTGCATCGTATCCTGGTAAAGGAGCTTCGCTCCCACGCGATAGGCCAGGATCAGCCCGTCGCCGGTGGCCCCGTAGTGGTTAGTGGTGGCAAAGTCCTGATAGTGCAATCGCCCACTGCCGCCGGTGGCGATGATGGTGCATTTGGCCCGCACCACCAGGCGCTCGCCCGTCTCCAGGTTCTGCAGGATGGCTCCCGCTACCTGACCCTTGTCGTCCATGAGGAGCTCGATGGCCGGCGCGAACTCCAGCACAGTGATGTCTTCGGGATAGCTGCGCACCTCGTCGCCCAAAACGCGCATGATCCCCGCACCGGAATAGTCCCTGGCTGAGTGCATCCGCTTGCGAGAGGTACCGCCGCCGTGGATGCTTACCATGGTGCCATCGGGCTCCTTATCGAACATGACCCCCAAATCCTCCAGCCACTGGATGACCAGGGGGGCATCCATCACCATCGCTTCCACCAGGTCGGGATCGTTGGCAAAATGGCCGCCGCCGATGACATCCAGATAGTGGATGACCGGTGAATCGTTGGGTTTGTCGGCAGCCTGGATGCCTCCCTGGGCCATCATGGTGTTGGCATCGCCCAGGCGCAGCTTGGTGGCCAGGATGACGCGAGCGCCATTCTCCCGGGCCAGAATGGCCGCTGAGGCCCCAGCCCCGCCACCGCCGATGATGAGCACGTCGGTGTCGTAGTCTACCATGGTCAAATCCAAAGCATCGGACGTCAGATGGCTGCGGCCTTCCAGGACATCCACCAGCTCGGTGGGAGCCTTCTCACCCTGGTTCGGCCCCACCCGGATCTGGCGAAAGGCTTCGAGCCGATAATCGGGGTGAAACCGCTTCAGTACCTCTTGCTTCTCTTCAGGCGTCATCAGAGGGAAGGTCTCCTGCAAACGCCTGGACCGAGTGGCTTCCACCTTCTTGATGGACTCGCGCATTTCAGGGGTATAGCTCATAACGTATCTCCTCTGGGCAAGGGCCCAGGGTCGCAAGGGAGCAGGGGGGCCCTGCGACCTTGCTTGCTCTTTTGCGACTTCGCTCCTTTGCGACCTTGCGACCTTGCGACCTTGATTTAATCCGGCTCGATCTCCCGCTCGTTGTATTGCCGGCGCAGTTCCTCTCCGCTCAGGGACTTCATCTCCCGCAGCGCTTCATCGAACTTGCCAGCCTCGATCTCCTCCACCCGCTCGCTCAGATGCCTGGACTTGGGAGCCAGGTATTTGCCGTAGAGACGGCGGCAGAGGATGGCGATGTTGTACTGCACCTCCTCGGCCGGGCAGCGAGCCGCGCAGAGGCCACACATGATGCAGTCGAAGGACTTATCGGCGACGGCGGCGATGTTGCCACGCATGGCCTCGGCCATGTAATCCTTGACATCCAGGTCCTGAGGGCAAGCCTTGGTACACGTGCCGCAACTCAGGCAGCGCAACACCTCAGGATAGATCTTGACCAAAGTCCCAAAAGTCGGCTCCAGCTCATGCAACTTGTACGGAGCTCGCTCGGCGGGAAAGAAGGGGATCTGGGCGATGTACATTTCGGGCTCCGTCACCGTCTGACAGGCCAGGGCAACCTTGAGCCTGTAGTCGCCCGCCGTACGATAGACAGTGGCGCAGGCCCCGCAGAAGCCGCCCCGGCAGCCCGCTCCCCGCACCAGCCTGTAGCCAGCATACTCCATAGCCTTCATGACGGTCAGGCCAGGGGGCACCTCGTATCTCTTGCCCATGATGTAGATGGGAATCAGTTCTTCAGGCATGACAAGACCTCCAGCAAATCGGCAAATCGGCAAATCAGCAAATCGGCGAAGCGGCGAAGCCAAGGCGTGATTGAAGTTCCCCCTTCTCCCAGGATTGGAAGAAGGGGGTAGGAGGATGAGGGCAAATCACCCTAGCTCTCCCGCACGTCCACTACTTCCATGCCCAGGGCTTCCATGGCCGACACTAATTCGCCCTCACCCACCTCTGCGACCTTAATGGTGATCAGGCGATTGGTGGGATCCTCTCCCACGAAGGTCCCCAGGCTGACGATGTTGCCGCCCATTTCGGCTATCTCGCGGGTGATGTTGGCCAGCATACCCTTCTGCTCCGGGACAAGCATGGTTAGCCTGATGCCTTTCTCCCTGGCTCCGAGAAGCTCCAGGAAGATACAGAAGAGGTCCGTCTCGGTGATGATGCCCACCAACCTGTCATCGCGCATCACGGGCAGGCTGCCGATCTTGTTATCGGCCATGATGAGGGCTGCCTCCTCCAGCGGGGTGTACTCGGTCACGGTTATCACCTCCCTGGCCATCACCTCCTGCACCTTGATCTTGGAGATCAGGTAGTGCAGCTCATAGATGCTCAACGATGTGGCTGGCGAGGGGGAGACGTAGAGCAGGTCTTTCTCAGTGACAATGCCCACCAGCTTGCCCCTCTTGTCAAGCACAGGCAAGCGACGCACCTTTGACTCCCGCATGAGCTTCAAGGCATCCTCGATGGGAGTATCGGGATGAGTGGTAATAGGGCGCTTGGTCATCCTTTCACCTACTAGCATTTTTGCACCTCCTTGGTTTTTGATACGTGAAACGTGATGCGTGAAACGTGATGCGTGAAATGTAACCATCACGCTTCACGTTTCACGCTTTACGTTAACGCTTCTACCATGGCCAGCACCTGCCCCGTGGTGAAGTTCCGCACCGCCGAGGCCTTGTTGGGACAGGCCACCACGCAAGCGCCACACCCCTGACAGAGGGCCACGTTGACGATGGCCAGGTCCTTCCAGGGATGCATCTCACGGGCCTCGTAGGGACAGGCAGCTATGCACAAGCCGCAAGCGGCGCACAGTTCCTCGTCCACATAGGCGACGATGGGCTCCTGCACCATCTCCCGCTGGGAGAAAAGAGACAGCACCTTGGCCGCCGCGCCGCTGGCCTGAGCGATGGTCTCAGGAATGTCCTTGGGAAACTGGGCCGCACCGGCAAGGTAAATGCCCGCCGTCAGGCTCTCCACGGGACGCAGCTTGGGGTGAGCTTCGCTGAAAAAGCCATGCTCGTCGGTGGCCACCCGCAAACGCTGGCCCAAGTCCTTAGACCCCTCGCTAGGCACGGTGGCCGTCGCCAGCACCACCAGGTCGGCTGTCACCTCCAACGGCTTGCCCGTCAAGGTGTCAGCCCCCCAAACCACCACTCTTCCATCCTCCGGGAAGACCTTCGACACTTTGCCCCGCAAATAGAGCACATCGTGCTGCTCCATAGCTTGCTGCACGAACTCCTCGTAGCCCTTGCCGGCGGAGCGGATGTCAATGTAAAAAACGTAAGCCTGGCCCTCAGGCACCTGGCGCTTGTACAGGATGGACTGTTTGGCCACGTACATGCAGCAGACTTTGGAACAGTAGGGCTTATGCAGCTCCGGGTCGCGGGAGCCAGCGCACTGTACCCAGACAACTTCCCTGGGGACCTTCCCGTCCGATGGGCGGCGAATCTGTCCCCCCGTCGGGCCATCTGGCGCTAACATCCGCTCAAACTCCAGGCCGTCAATGACATCGGGATACTTGCCGCCGCCGTAGTAGCCCAGCCTCTCCTTGGGGTAAAGGTCATAGCCAGTGGCGACCACGATGGCGCCTACGTCGTAAACTCGTAGATTCGGGATTCGTAAATTCGTAGATTCGGACGAGTCTACGACTCCCGAATTTACGAATCTACGAACCGCGACGGTGAAATTGCCCACGTAGCCGCCGAGCTCCTCCACCTCGGCCCCGCTGATGACCTGGATGTTGGGATGGTTGGATACAGCCTCGATTTTGGCAGCCAACAGGTCGGGCGCAGTGTCGAAGTTAAGATAGGTGCCGGCGAGATCGCGCACGCGCCCACCCAGGTGCGGCTTCCTTTCGACCAAAATCACGGGATAACCGGCCTCGGCGATGTCCAGCGCAGCCTGCAGGCCGGCGATGCCGCCGCCGATGACCAGGGCTCGCTTGACCAGCGGCAGGGTCAAAGGCACCAGGGACTCGTTGTAGCGCACTTTCTCCACGATGGTCTTGATGGTCTCGACGGCTTTTTCGGTCGCTTCCTCGGGCTGGGATTGGTGCACCCAGGAGCATTGCTCCCGAATGTTGGCGATCTCGCACAAGTATGGATTCAGGCCAGACGAGGCCGCCGTCTTGCGAAACGTAACCTCGTGCATGGTTGGTGAGCAGGCAGCGACGATGATCCCATCCAGGCCGTGCTCGGCGATGGCCTGCTTGATGACGTCCTGCCCCGGATCGGAGCACACGTATTTATAATCCACGGCGTAGACCACGCCTGGATAGTTGCGTATCTCTTCAGCTACTCGTTCCACGTCCACCGTGCCGGCGATGTTCAGCCCGCAGTGGCAGATGAAAACGCCAATCCTCCTCACAAGGGCGCAAGGGAGCAGGGGAGCAGGGGAGCAAGGGAGATCTGCGACTTTGCTCCTTTGCGACCCTTCGGGCTGAGCCTCAGGGCGAAGCCTTGTGACTTTGCTCCTTTGCAAGTTCAATCCCACACCTCTCCCCCACTCGCTTCCCAGTTCACCCTTCCTTCGGCCACGACGCCCATCTTTCTGAGCGCTCGATACAGCCGTTCCTCCCAGATATCGCCGTGGAGAATCTCCGTCACCTCCTGCGCCCGCATCAACCGCTCCCAGGTGGTGATGATGAAGGTTATACGCCGCCACTTCTCGCTCACGATAGGATGGGGCAAGCGATTGAGTTCTCCTAGCTGGATTCGATAGTAATCCTCATGAGCCCGGGGGTGAGAAGCCTCGTGAGGAAAAAGCTCGACGCGCTTGACAGTTTCCCACTCCCTGGCCTCAGCCCAATAGTTGATGGCCCAGGCCTCCTCCCCGAAGACCCTGGTCTGGTAAAAAGCCAGCACAGGGGCATTGATCGCCCTGGTCGGGGCGCGCCTGACGGGGATGCGATACCAGTGCTCGTCCCTGGCGATGGCGAAATCCCGCAGGTTGTTGACAATGGCCACCAGGACGGTGGTATAGGGATCGAATGTCTCTCCCATCACCATCTTGCGAACAGCGACAACACTTTGGCTGCCGCGCCACTTCCCTGGGCCACGGTTTCAGGGATGTCCCTGGGCCCCGAGTCCGCCCCTGCCAGGAAGACGCCAGGCCGCACGGTCTCCAGAGGATGCATGTTCCCATCGGCCTCGGCGTAGAATCCGCACTCGTCGGCCTCAATGCCCAGCATCTGTCCCAGTTCCCTGGCTCCATCTTTGGGCACGGTGGCTGTGGCCAGGACAACCAGATCCGCCGCCACCTCCAGGGGCTTTCCGCTCAAGGTGTCGGTCCCCCAGACGATGACCCTGCCGTCCTCCTGGAAGATCCTGGACACCTTGCCCCGCAGGTAGAGTACCCGATCCTCTTCCATGGCCCGCCGCACGAACTCCTCGTAGCCCTTGCCTGCGGCGCGGATGTCAATGTAGAAGACGTAGGCCTGGCCGTCGTGGACGCGATGCTTGTAGAGCATGGCATGCTTGGCGGTGTACATGCAGCAAACCTTGGAACAATACGGCATGCCCAGCGCAGGGTCGCGGGAGCCCGCACACTGGACGAAGACCACCTCTTTGGGGACCTTGCCATCGGAGGGTCGCTTCACCTGGCCGGCAGTGGGCCCTGAGGCGGAGAGTAGCCGCTCGAAGGCCAGGCCATCAATGACATCCGGTATCCTGCCGTAGCCGTAGTGACCCAGAGCTTGCCCTGAGTGTAGCGAAGGGCCGTCCGTTGGATAGAGATCGTAGCCCGTAGCCACGATGATGGCTCCCACCCGTTCCTCGACAACGTGCTCTTGCTGCTCGAAGTCAATGGCCTCCACCGGGCAGAACTTCTCGCAGGCGCGGCACCTGCCCCGGACGAAGTAGATGCAATTCTCACGGTCAATCACCGGCTTGTTGGGCACCGCCTGGGGCGACAGGGTATAGATGGCTTTGCGCTGGCCCATCCCGCGTTCAAACTCCGACACGACTCGCTGGGGACACTTCTCCGCGCACACTCCGCAGCCCGTGCAGAGGTCCCAGTTCACGTAGGCCGGCTTACGTTTGATGCGGACACGAAAATCCCCGATGTCGCCCTCGATAGTCTCCACCTCCGAGTACGTCAGGAGCGTGATGTTCTCGTGGTGACCGACCTCCACCGTGCGCGGGGTCAGGATGCACTGGGCGCAATCCAGGGTGGGGAAGGTCTCCGACAGTTGGGCCATCCGCCCGCCGATGGATGGCAATTTGTCTACCAGCACCACCTGGTAGCCTGAGTTCGCTATATCCAGGGCGGCCTGCATCCCGGCGATACCGGCGCCAATTATCAGTGCCCGTCTGACAAAAGGTGTTGGGATTTCTAATCCCTCAACCATGGGTTCTCTCCTAAGCCGTTACAGCCATTAGCTCCAGGCCTTCGAGTTTTCCCTTGCGAAGCATTCCAGCTATCTCGTCCATTTCTGCCTTCGCCTCTTTGGAAAGCACCGTCGTCCCACAGTCTAATGTGGGGCAACGGTAAACTTTGACCCGATACAGGACAGCTTTACCGCCGGCGAGGCGAACATCGAAGTAAGCGATGTTCATCCTACCACCACACTTGGGACAAGTGTCCTCCTGAGGTTCAAAAACAAGCTCCTCGTCCTCGAACTCATCCCAGTAATCGGCTAAACTGTGAGTATCCCAAAAGGCCGCTTCTTCTCGAATAGACGAGAACTCCGGAATCTTTGACTTAATCTCCTCGCTTTTTTGTGCCATAATCATCCTCTCCATTTGCGGTACAAGCGTCGTTCCTTGTCATCCATATCCCGTGCAGTGATGGTATAAAAAGCGCCACTCCCTCTGGGGCCCAAAATGACGCTCAGATAACGCCCGTCTTCTGTTTGTCCCAACACATAACGTCTCCTTTTTCGGCCCCTTCTATTCCAGCATCGCTTGGAATAGCAAACTTCCTCTACTTCCTCTGGGCTAACGCCGTGCTCGGCGATGTGCTCTACGTTCCAATCATCCCAGATGAGATAAGATATTCTCATGACCTAGCCTGTTCATTCAGGTAATTAGACAATACCGGGCGTGGATCAACGTAGTGCCTGTCCAGCTCGAAGCCCTCACTATACAGGCCCAGGGCGATGCCCAGGAGCTGAGTAAAATACAGAACGGGGATCGGCTGAAACCCAGCGTAGCGGCTGTCCTGCACCCTGCCTCTTGCATCCTGCACCCTGCCCCTTGCCTCTTGCATCTTGCCTCCTGCCTCCTGCACCCTGTCCAGGTTGAACTGGCAGAGGGGGCAATTGGTGACCACCAACTCGGCTCCGCTGCGCCGGGCCGAGGCCAGGATAGTGAAGCTCATCTCCGCCGTCACCTCGGCCGATTTGACAGCCAGATAGGCCCCACAACACTCGCCCTTGTGGGAATAGTCCACCGCCTCAGCCCCCAGCGCCGTGATCAAATCGTCCAGAGCGCGGGGATGCTCCGGGTCGTCGTAGGCCACCTCGGATGGGGGACGGAGTACCATGCAACCATAGTAGGCCGCCACCTTCAGCCCTGAGAGTGGCTTTTTGACTGCCTCTTTGATCCTGTCAAATCCGATGTCATCGCGCAATATCTGTAACAAATCGAGAACTTCCAGGTCGCCGCTGTAGTCGGCCTCGATGAAGAAGTTGAGCTTCTCGCGGCTGTCCTCGTCCTCGCGGATCACCCTGTTGGTGCGCTTGAGGACGTTGTAGCAGGTGGAGCAAGCCACGGCCAGCCGCCGGCCTGCCTGTCGCGCGCTGACCAGCACCCGAGCTGGCCCGGCCAGATCCAGCATGTTGTCAACCAGCAGGGGGAACGTAGCTCCGCAGCAGTTCCACGTTTCCAGCTCCACCAACTCCAGCCCCAACTCCCTCGCCGAAGCTCGCACCGAGTAGTCGAAGCCCTTGCCTTTGGTGTTTAAAGTACAGCCGGGGTAGTAGGGTATCTCCATGCGTATCTCCATTCGTGAGTTCGTAGATTCGGGATTCGTAAATTCGGGGGATACGAGTTTACGAATCTACGAGTCTACGAGTTTACGAAGTGTACTTGCGGAACCCACCGATGAACGCCTGCTGGGGGAACTCAGCCAGCTCCTCGGGACGGATGGCCGCGATGTCCAGGTGATCGCCCCTTTCCTGGAGCGCTATCTCTCGCAGGGCCTCCATGATGCGCGAGAGGTCAACTCCCTTGGGGCAGCGGGCGTAACAGGTCTGACAGGCAGCGCAGAACCAGATGGTCTCCGAATCCAGTGCCTCCTCCACCTGCCCCAACTGCACCAGGCGGATGACCTGGCTGGGCAGCATGTCCATGGCAAAGGCCACCGGGCAGCCCGCCGAACACTCACCGCACTGGTAACAGGCCAACAGGTCCTGGCCGCTGATCTCCTCAATCCTGCGCACCAAATCACTGCGCAGCGTTGCTGCTGATAATTTAACCCTCATGATGCCTCTACATCCGCTAACTTAGCTCCCACAGCGCCTCGAAGACGAAGTCGTAGACGGGAGCATGGCGACCGGCCACCCAAACCATCCATCCGTTCCTACTGTGACCCAGGATCCGAACCAGCTCATGGGTCACCTGTCCGTCGGCCTTAAGCTGACCCAGGGCAGCAGCGGCGCTCCCTCGTGTCCCAGGTGATGGATCCCTCAAGCTACGCACAAGCACTTCCACTACCTGGCCGGAGGCCCTCCCTAGCTTTCCCAGCGCCACGGCGGCTTCTTCGCGCACGCTACTCTCATCCCGCAGGGCGGCCAGCAGGCCCTCTACCACCCCGTCTGCGGCCTTACCTATCGCCCCTAGCGCCCACGCGGCTCTCTCACGCACAAAGCTACTCTCATCCCGCAGGGCAGCCAGCAGGCCCTCTACCACTTCGTCTGTGGCCTTACCTATCGCCCCTAGCGCCCACGCGGCTCTCCAGCGCACATCGCCGTCCTTATCCCGTAGAGCTGCCAACAGGCCCTCTACTACCTCATCCGAACTCTTCCCTAACTCCCCCAGCACAGAAACGACACCTATTACGATGGAGTAGGCCAATTTGCCCCGCAGGTAGGCCAAGACTCTTAGTGCTATCTCTTCAGAGTCTCTTCCCAATTGAATCAATGTCAGAGAGGCCCTCCTAGCTAAATCTACATCTCCCAAGGCTATTATCAATTCACTCACCACCTCAGATGAGGCTTTACCTAGCTCTCCTAGTGCAACGGCGGCTTCTTCGCGCACGAAGCCACTCTCATCCCATAGGGCAGCTAGCAGATCCCCCACTACCAGGTCCGAGTCCTGCCCCAATTGCCCCAGCGCTCCAGCAGCGCTCCCGCGTACATTGCTACTCTCATCTCGCAGAGCGACCAACAAGCCCCTCACTACCTTGTCCGTCGCTTTGCCAGTCAGCCCGAGCGACTTGGCAGCTCTCCAGCGCAAGTACTCCTCTTCATCCCGCAGGGCAGCCAATAGGCCCCTCACCGCCTCGTCCGAAACCTTCCCCAGTTCGCCTAGCGCCTTGGTGGCGCTCCGCCGCACGTTAAGCGACCTATCCCGCAAGGCGGCCAGCAGCTCGGCCACAACCTCGTTCGTCGCTTTTCCCAGCTTCCCAAGCGCCTCAACCGCCCCCTCGCGTACATGCCATTCCTCATCCCTCAGGGCGGTCAGGAGGAGACCAACCATTTCGTCCGAGACCTTTCCCAGCTTCCCAAGCGCCTCAGCCGCACTCCCGCGCACGGAGGCATCCTCATCCCTCAGGGCAGCCAGGAGAGTACCAATCACCTCATCCGAGACCTGGCCCAGCTCCCCAAGCGCCTCAGCCGCCCCCCGGCGCACGCCGCTATCCTCATCCCTCAAGGCAGCCAGCAATCCGACCAAGGCCTCGCCTTCGCAGACACTGCCGCGCATGGCTACAAAGGATTCCGTCATCTCCTGACGGAGCTTCTCGTACCGCGTCGTGAGCCACACGGCAAACAGGTCTTCGAGGATGCGGCGGCGCAGGTCGTGGCTCACGTCCACGTCGTCGGCCAGGCAGCGGGCAGCCATGAGGAGGTCGCGGTGGAGGATGTCGTCGTAGGGGCTGTTCGCTTTCCAGATGGCCTCTACCAAATCGTCAGCGAAGTCGCCTCTCAGCGTCCCCGTCGTGAGGAGTATCGCCTCCCGCCAGCGGGGGTCGTGAAGGTGCCCCTTGACCAGTTCGTTCACGTCGCGCCGCCCGGCCAGGTATCTCGCCGCCAGGTATTCCTCGAAGGTAAGGTGCATGAAGCCGAACTGGTCCAGGCCCCGCTCCACCAGGAGCCCGCTCTGCTCGCGGATCAACTCCACGAAGTCGTGGGCTAGCCTCCCCGCCTCCTCGGGTGACCTCCCTTCCCTTTCCTGGAAATAGACGGCGATGCGTTCTTCTAACTCCTCCCGCCCCACCAGGCCGCCTGGCCTCTCGGAGTGCATCCAGAAGGCAATAGGGGCCAGGAGCTGCACCACAAAGCGCTCATCCAACCGCTGCTCGCCAAGCCACAGGTCAATGGGCCTCCTCGTGAGGCTGCGAGCCAGGTTCCAGGTCTCGGCCAATGCCTCCACGCATAACCTGTAAAGCTCCACTCGCCTATGCGGAAGCCTGGTTCCCTGGTAATGGATGAGGGCCAGGATGGTAACGAGCAGAGGGTTGGCTGCCAGGCGCTTGATGGCTTCCTTGCTGGTGATGGCCGCTATCAGGTTCTTCGTTCGCTCCTCGGCCCGTCTCTCCGCCTCGGAAGTCAACTCGGCGGCTCCCATTCCTTCCCCTTCGCCTTCGCTCAGGGTCAGGACAGGCCTCTCGTAGGCATAGCACCACTGGCGGGCGAATTTCTCCATCTCCTCGTCACTGAAGGGGAGGATGGTGAAGTGGGCGAAGTTATCGCTCAAAAGACCAGGGCGGTAGCCAGCAATGCGGCTGGTCACCACGTAGCGGTTGCCAGGATAGCGGCCCACCAAATCCCTCACCCGCCGGGCGACCTCCAGGCGCATCTCCTCCCCTATCACCTCGTCCAGGCCGTCCAAGAGTAAGAGGCAACGACCTCGCTCCAGCTCCTCAGTGAAGAGGGGGGAGAGGTCGGGCAGGCCACGCTCGGCGAGGTAGCGAGGTAGGAAATCTACCAGCTCCAACTCTGCCCCCTGGGCCTGTCCTGAGCGTAAGCGAAGGATCAGAGCGTCGGCGTAGGCGGAGATAGGGAGGAGAATAGGCAACATCCCATTTTCCAAGCCCACCCTATCCCCTTTTCCCTTGGCCAGGCAAAGGGTGAGGCATTTAAGGAGCATCGTCTTGCCAGAGCCTGGATCGCCCAGCACTACCACCCGTTCGTTCTCGCTCAGGGCCTCCTTAAGCTCGACCTTGCGTTCGGGAAGCGGAGCCTCCAGTCGCCAGGCTTCGGCCCGCAGCACCGCTTCTTCCGCTGGGATTCCCTCCCTGAGCAATTCCCCTCGCAGACGTACCAGCTCACTCAGAGGCAAGACTTCCCTGCGCGGTTCGGTTGTAGCCCAGAGGGGGACGTAGACATCCTCGAGCTTCAGCCTGACGATGGTGCGCAATTGGAGGATGCCGCGGAAGTCCAACCAATCGTGTTCATTGACCAGATACTCCAGGTAGCGTTGGCGCAGTTTCTCGAGGTCGCTTCCAGCCAGGAGGAGGTGGAAGGCCGCTAGCTCTCTCTCCCTTACCAGTTCGTCGGATGGGGCGCGAAACTCGAAAAGTCCGCTCGACCAGACGCAGAAATCGGGGGAGCGGCGCAGAAGCTCAGGAACGGTCTCCGTCCTCAGGAAGAGGACGATGGAGTGCCCAGCCAGGCGCATCACCTCGCGCTCCGTATTGAGGTAGCGGAAAGCCCGCTCCCTCGCTTCCTCAGGCAGGTCATCCAGGCCATAGACCAGGATACCGGCGCGGCCGGGAGGTGGCGGGAGGGTACGCAGATATGCACCCAGGCTGGGATAAGCGAAGTCCAGACGGTGCTCCCTCAAATCCACTTGGCCATCGAGGTGCTCCTTCAAGGCGGCAACGAGCCCATCACAAAGTTCCCCGTCGTCCACGGCGACGAGGAGCAAGCACCCTTTTTCCGCCATCCTGAGGTGCGCTAAGATCTCTTGCAGGTGTTCAGCCCAACTTTTGCTTTCCGCAACCACTCTACTCTACCCCAGTGACCAAAGGCAACACATTAGGATGGACATCGAACCAGAGATCGTAGTTAGAATAGCCGAGCACGTAGAGGTTCTGCAATAGCTTATCGCATATTTCCGACCCCGTTGGCCTTTCCAGTTCCAGGATCTTTCTCAATTCCTCGAAGTATGGCTCGCTCAGGCCAGCGGCATACTTGCGTCGGGAGGAGTAAATGGCCTTCTCGGCAATTTCTTCATCAATCCTCGCCCGCCCCATCAGCCTGGCCTTTACGCAGGCGTCACGCATCAGCGATACCAATTCCCGCATCACCCCGCCGCTTTTGGCTATCAGGCTGTCCAGGGCCCCCTCCTCTATGACGTCTCCGGGATCAAGCTCCAGGGCTCGAAGGCGCTTGTAGACAACTTGCCGCATAAGCTCGTAACCCTTGGGATTCAGCTCGTCCCGCTTGCCTCTCTCGTAAAGCCTGACGTTGGGGAACTCGTAAGTGGTGAACAACTGGCGGGCGCTGGAAAAATCGGCCGAATAGTAAAGCAGGATGGGCGCTGTGTAAACCATGTGGCAGAGCGGCTCACGAAGGACCAGGCTCTCGGCGAAGATGGTGCGTGCTTGCTCTACCTCGACCTTGTCCAGCCCATCCACGACGAACAAAATCTGTCTGTCGGCCTTTTGCTGGATCTCGGCTAAGAGATCATTGAGCTTAGCGACGATTTCGCTTATTTTGGGTTTCACTTCCAACTTTCTAACTGTTTCCTCACTCAAGCCCAGGTTGAAACGAACTCCCTTCAGGGCCAGCGCAAGGCCAGTCATGGTGGCCGTTACCGGGCTCGGTAAGGCGGCGGTGAGGCCTAACCCAAAGGAGACAACGCTGTCCAGAATTTTATCCACATCAACCTTGAATTCCCCTTTGCCGGTTTGTTCCTGCACCAGGGTATTCAAGCTGTCAACCATGCCGTCCAGTAAAGCACGATCGGGCTTCTTCTCCAAAGCTGCTTCAGCAACTTTGAATGCCACCACACCCATCAGGAAGAGAACCTCAACGTGATTGACGTTGAAAATATCGGTGCTTCTCTCAACATCAAGCCAAACAACAAAGAACTTTTCTCCCAATTGGTTAACTAAGTCTGCCAGGGCAGATGTCTTGCCGCTCCCTCTATGCCCCGTGAGGAGGATCTTCAAGGGCAAGCGGCTCTCCGTGAACTCAACTCTCATCCCATACAATGGGTTGTTCTCAGGTGGCAGGTCGGTCCTGGGAACGAAGTAAAGCTCTAGCTCCTTCCCAAACAAAGGCCGCCAGGGGTCAAAAGCATTGTATATGGAAGTCCAGAACTCATCTACCAAAGCCATGTGATGCCTCCTTTCAAGCTCCCCTCACCAACTGATGTATAAAGCGCTTAAAACCCGTCGTGATGGCATCCATCACGGCGTGCAAAGCGTCAACTGTGGCCAGTCCTAAGACCACCCACCAAAAGAATTCTGTGGCAACCAATTTGCTTATCCAGTTAGTAGAACAATAACCCCCGGCCTTGCAAGCCTGGGCCAGCAGCCAAAGCGGGAAAAGGATGTAGGCAAGCCTGCCCGCGGTGCCAATGATGGGGCCGTGAGAAATGAGAGAGCGGTGGGGGACAGCTAGGCCGTAGGGTTTGACCAGGTACTTGAATGGCCCCAATTCGGCCACCACCCCCCGTATCTCGGCGTAATCCCAATCCGGGTGGACCAATGTACCCAGAGCTGCCCCAGCAGCCATATACAGCGATTTGTGCCCCCACACCAACCCACCTGCGGCGAGAAGGCCAGCGACGGCTAAGCAAGAGGCATCGTGAACCTTCTGCGCTGGCAAGTGACTCCCCTTTCAAGTGAGCAAGTTTGCAAGTGAGCAAGTGGGCAATGCGGAGGTTTGCAAGTGCGCAAGTGGCAGTGGAACTACTTGCCTACTTGCATACTTGCATACTTCCCCTTCCCCTGCTCGTAGACATCCCCACCGTACATGTCGTTGACCACGATGGCCGGGAAGTCCTCCACCCTCAGCTTGCGCAGCGCCTCGGCACCCAGGTCCTCGTAGGCGATGACCTCGGCCTCCTTGATGCTAGCGGCGATGAGGGCTGCCGCCCCGCCGGTGGCCGCGAAGTAGACCGCCTTGTGCTTTTTCAACGCCTCCCGCACCTCAGGGCTTCGGTTGCCCTTGCCGATCATCCCCTTGAGGCCCACCCCCAACATACGCGGGGTGTAGGGATCCATGCGATAGGACGTCGTCGGGCCGGCGGAACCGATGGGCCGACCCGGCCTGGCCGGCGAAGGGCCCATGTAATAGATGATCTGCCCCTGGGGATCGAAGGGCAGCTCCTCGCCTGCGTCCAGGGCGACAACCATTCGCTTGTGGGCCGCGTCGCGCCCTACGTAGATGGTGCCCGTAATCTCGACCGCGTCGCCCGCGTGCAACTGCTCGATGACCTCATCGGTCAAGGGTGTGGTTATCTTCATAGTGCCCTCCTTGTCCGTAAATTCGTAGACTCGTGGATTCGGGGGATACGAGTTTACGAATCTACGAATTCCAAATCTACGCCCTACAAAACCGCTTCCTTGTGCCGTGCGCTGTGGCACTGGATGTTTACCGCCGCCGGCATGCTGGCGATGTGACAGGGGAAGGTCTCGACGTGGACGGCCAGGGCAGTGATCCTCCCTCCCAAACCCTGGGGGCCGATGCCCAGCCTGTTCACTCGCTCCAATATCTCGACCTCCATTTCGGCCACCTCTGGGTCTGGGTTGGGCTGGCCTGCCGGGCGCAGCAGCGCCTTCTTGGCGAGGAGCGTGGTCTGGTCAATGGTGCCGCCAATGCCCACCCCCACGATGATGGGCGGACAAGGGTTGGCTTCCGACTTGTCCACACACTCGACTACCCAATCAACGATCCCCTGCTTGCCGGCCGCTGGCGAGAACATCTTGAGATAGCTCATGTTCTCGCTGCCACCACCTTTGGGAGCTACGGTGATCTTCAGCTTGTCACCAGGCACGATGTCAGTGTGGATCACTGCCGGAGTGTTGTCTTTGGTATTCACCCTCGCCGAGAAAGGTTTGTCTACCACTGACTTGCGCAGGTAACCCTCTCGATAGCCTCTACGCACTCCCTCGTTGATGGCCGCGTAGAGATCGCCGCCCAAGATGTGAACCTCCTGACCAAGCTCGAGGAACACCACCGTGAGGCCGGTATCCTGGCACAGTGGCAGCTCCCTATAGGCAGCGATCTCGGCGTTCTGGATGATCTGATCCAGCACCGCTTGCCCTACTGGCGAGACCTCCTTCTCACGAGCACTTCGCAGGGCGTCCAGCACATCCTCGCCCAGGTAGTAGTTCGCCTCAATGCAAAGACGGGCCACAGTATCGGTGATCTCCTGACAGTTTATCTCCCTCACAAGTCGCTCTCCTTCTGCATTATGGAGCCTAGCCCTCTGGTGCCGGGGCGATGAAGCCTTCCCTCATCAGGCAATGGGTCGCCTCTCGCGCCTGCCTGATGATGACCGAAGCCTCCTCGTAGAGCTGCTCGCAGGTCTTCGACAGCCTGGCGATGCCCTGCTCCTGGGCCTTCATGGCCGTGGCCACCGCCTCGCGGGGGAAGACCTCCCATTCATCCATCTTAGGAGCAATGTCCTCCTCGTTAATTCCCCGCTCCTCGGCGCACTTAGCCAGCTCGTGAGCGGCAGCGAGGGCCATCTCGTCAGTGATGGTCCTGGCCCGCACGTCCAGGGTGCCGCGGAAGATGCCAGGGAAGCCCAGGGAGTTGTTGAGCTGATTGGGGAAGTCGCTTCGTCCGGTGCCCACGATCCTGGCCCCCGCCTCCTTGGCCTCCCAGGGCCAGATCTCGGGGATGGGATTGGCACAAGGGAAGACCATGGCATCCTTGGCCATCCCCCTCACCCACTCCGGCTTGATGGTGCCCGGGCCGGGCTCGGAGAAGGCAACCATCACGTCGGCCCCACGCATGGCGTCGGCGATGTCCCCCACGATCCGCTCGGCGTTGGTCTCGTTACAGAGCCGCCATTTGTCGGCAAACTCCTCCTGTCGTTCCTCGATGTCGCCCCGGCCGGGGTGCAAAGTGCCCTTGCTATCGCAGGCCACGATCCCCCCCAGGTCAACCCCGCTGGCCTTGAGCAGGCGGTAGGTGGCCACGTTGGCTGCCCCCATGCCGACCATAGCGATCTTGATCTTGTCCATCTCCTTGCCCACGATCTTGAGGCCATTGATGAGCCCCGCCAGAAGCACCGTGGCCGTGCCCTGCTGGTCGTCGTGCCAGACAGGAATGTCCATCTCTGCCCGCAAAGCATCCAGGATCTTGAAGCACTTGGGCTGGGAAATGTCCTCCAGGTTGATGCCGCCGAAGGAGGGCTCCAGCAGCTTCACCGTGTGGATGAACTCGTCAGGGTCCTTCGTCCTCAGGCAGATAGGAACCGCATCCACCCCGCCCAGATACTTGAAGAGCAGCGCCTTCCCCTCCATCACTGGCAGGCCGGCCTCCGGACCGATGTCGCCCAGGCCGAGGACCCTCGTCCCGTCGGTGACCACGGCGATGCAGTTGGCCTTATTGGTGTGCTCATAGACCAACTCAGGCTCGGCCTGAATAGACCGGCAGGGAGCGGCCACGCCGGGGGTGTACCAGATGGCGAAGTCGTTGAAGTCGCGAATAGCGCACTTGGACGCGATCTGGACTTTTCCCTTATAATAAGGGTGAAGCTTCATCGCGTCCTGAGCTGGCTTCTTCGCTTTGGCCAGAAGTTCCTCTTTGGTAAGCATTTAAAACCTCCCTTTTTGAGTCTAAGCAGACGCCCAGATAAGCCACCTGGACGTGTTACTTCTCTGTGAGCGTATCGCATTGGGGACACGTAGTGACGACTTTAGTCGTCGTTCCCGCCGCAGAAGCGACTGAAGTCGCTACTACGTCTGCCCATAATACCCTTGAGAAGCAGCTTTGGCATGTCCCAAACTCGGTACGCTCGCCTTCTCTCCTTCTTCGATCCCCTTGGCCTGAGATACAATCAGAAAGAGAAAGGAGAGAGGAGAGAAGAGAAAGCCTCCTCTCTCCTATCTCCTATCTCTTTCTGAAATCGCAACGCACCTGCTACTGGTCGCGCTTCGTCCCCCCTCGCCAAAGAATCCGTAACGACGCCGTCGAATTGGTTGGGCAATAACATCAATGGCTTCCTCCTTGAACCCCAGGCTCTAAAGTATACACCTTTTGTATTGCCTTGTCAAAAAACTATTACCTCATTACCTGGGCAGGGCGTAGCCCAGGCGGCGCAGCTCGTCCTCGTCTTTGCGCCATTTTTTGCGCACCTTAACCCATAAGTCCAGGTAGACCCGGCTGCCAACCATTGGCTCGATCTCCTCCCGCGCCGCCCGGCCGATACGCTTCAGCATCCCACCCTCCTGGCCGATGATGATGCCCTTCTGGGAATCCTTCTCCACGTAGACAGTGGCCCCGAGGTAGGTCAGGTCCTCCCGCCGCTGTTTCCACTCCTCCACCACCACCGCCACTGAGTGAGGCACTTCTTGATGGACGAACCGCAGCACCTGCTCGCGGATCAGCTCGGCCACGATGAAGCGCATGTTCTGATCGGTGAGCTGGTCTGAGGGATAGTAGCGGGGACCCTGGGGCAGGCGAGCCACAACCATGTCCAATAGTTTGTCGCGGTTGTCGCCTCGAGTGGCCGAGATCATCATCCACTCATCGTGTTTGACCAGCTCAAAGTAAGCGTCGCAGTGAGGCTGCACTTTCTCAGGAGGCAGCAGGTCAGCCTTGTTGAGAACCAGGATGACGGGCGCCTGGCCGTGCTCCTCGACCAGTTGAGCGATCTGCTCGTCCTCCGCCGTAGGCATCTCCGAGACATCAACCAAAAAGAGAACCACGTCGGCGTCAGGAATGCTTTTCGTGGCCGTCTCCACCATGAACTCCCCCAGCTTGTGGCGGGGCTGATGAATGCCAGGGGTGTCCACGAAGATGATCTGAGCGTCGGGCCTGGTCAGGATGCCGCGGATGCGGTGGCGCGTGGTCTGGGGCTTCTCGGAAACGATGGCGATCTTGTGGCCCAGATAGGCGTTCATCAGGGTGGATTTGCCTACATTCGGTTTGCCGATCACGGCTACGAAACCGGAGCGATGATCGGGGGGTAATTCTTCGGATGTTGGGAGATCGAAGTTGTCCATGGTTGTTCAGTCTCACTGATGCAAGAGGCAGGATGCAAGATACAGGATGCGATTAGTTGTCATGAGGCGGACTGAGCCGCAAGTCCCACAGGCGGGCGATGTAGCGCATGAGGGGCAGGCCGCCGACGATGATGACCGCCTCGCTGAAGGTCACGCTGGCGAATACGAACCAAAAAGGCACGCCTACCACAAAGGAGAGCATGAGCCCTACCGCAGCGCCCGTGGTCAGGGCGTAGCACAAGGCTGCCAGCCAGGGGCCGATCCGCTGGCCGAGGGCGCGGGCTACCATCCAGGCCAACACCCCACCCAGGCCATCGGTGATAGGCATCCACACCAGCTCCCAGGCCCCCACGTAGGGGCTGGTCAAATTGGCGACGATGGTGCCCAACACGATGCCGGGTATGACCACCGGGTGCCAGATAACCAGGCCCTTCAGGACCTCGGCGATGCGAAACTGCAGCGGCCCGTAGCTCAGCGGGGCTAAAGCTATGGTGAATACCGCGTACAGCGCGGCGATGATCGCCGCATAGACCACCTGTCGCGTTTTCGGCACGGCCCCCCCTTTCATCTGCTTATCCGCTATCCATCCGTTGCCACAGCCGACAAAACGCACACAGCCCTGGGGCCGTGGTCGGCTGGCCGCATCTCTGGCAATCGTTCAGCTTCAATATCTCTGCTGGCTCTGAGAACAGTCCCTTCCCCTTGGCTTGCAAAAAACTAAGATAGAAGCTCAGCTTGGCCCCCGGCGAGTGGCTCTCCAACTGGTTGAGGAGCTCCTTGTAGAAGTTGGTGGTGGAGCCCACGGCATAGGGGCACTCGTCGTAGATGTACTCAATGCCCCGCACGATGGCGTAAGCCGCCGTCTCCCGCTCGTAGAGGCGCACGAAGGGCTTGGCCTTGCGGGCCAGCCGGGGCTCGGTCGGAGACCTTCGCCCAACGGAGGGAAGGACGGGAGCCTGGCGGGCCAGGTAGCCTGCCTGCCAGCGCAGGGTGTTTTGCATCAGGACGGCGGCCTCGTCGTCCAGGTTGTGCCCGGTGGCGATGGCATGGTAGCCACCCTCGTAGGCCACGCGGTTCATGATGTGGCGCTTCACCAGCCCGCAAAGGGCACAGGGCTTGCGCCCGCGGTGCTTCACCCGCGCCAGTTCCGGCACCGATTGGCCGTAGTCAGCCTTGAGGTCTACGACTTGAAACTTCGCCCCCTCTCGTGCCGCCGTGAATCGCTCCACGTAGCCCAGAGAGCTGTCCGAATAGCCTCCTCCGTTTATGCCGAGATGAATATAGAGCCCCTCGGCCTGGTAGCCCAGGCGCAACAGCACGTCCCACAGGGACAGGCTGTCTTTGCCGCCGGAAACGGCCACCAGGATCCTATCCTCAGGGCCAAACATCTTGTATTTCTCGATGGCCCGTTCTGTCTGCTCAGGAATCCATTCCAGGAAATGTTCCTCGCAGAGGGCAAGCTTATGTTGCTGCATCTTGATAACAGCAACCGCGCCGCATTTCCGACACTTCACTCGATTTTACCTCAATCTTTGTCAGTTCGTCTATTCGCCACGATAACTGCTCAGCCACGGTTGTCATTGCGAGCGGTTTTTGCGAAGCAATCTCCTGCTCGTGGCTTGGGGATTGCTTTGTCGGCAAAAACCGCCTACTCGCAATGACAGCCTGAGTAGTCATTCGCCACGAGAAGCCAGCTTGCGAGCCCGTGGCAAATCTATCAGCTTCTTGAGGCCGATGAGGGGAAAGAGGAACACGGGGTAAAGCACCTGTCGAGGTGGCTTCCCGGATAGCCAGGCCAGAAGGGGCAGCGCTCCGAAACCGATGCTCCAACTCAAGTCCCAATTCCGCGTGATGAGTAACAGCGCCCCGGTCAGGGCCAGTATGAGAAGGGTCTCCCGCGGAAACAGGATCAGAACGACGCCCACGGTGGCGGCCTGGCCCTGCCCGCCCCTGAAGCGCAAGGGGAACATCCAATCGTGGGCCAGGACGACGACGAATCCGATCAATAAAGTGACGATTTCCGACAGCCCCAACCACCTGGCAATCAGCACCGCCCCAGCTCCCTTGGCCGTATCCAACATGGCCACGATAACACCAGGGACACGGCCTACCTGCAAATAGACGTTCCTTGCTCCCACGTTGCCATCGCCCAGCATGCGGATATCAACACCAGCCACCAGCCGGCTGACGATGTAGGCTGAGGGAATCGAACCCAAGAGACAAGCGAGAGCTATGCCCAACCACACTTCGGAGTTCATCCTATCACCCCCTTTGGCCCTAACCTCCTGAGACCACAGCTATTAGCTTTATGGTGTCACCGTCTCTCAGAATAGTTGCCTCGTTGATCAGCTTGCCGTCGCGCACGGCCAGGACGGCCTCAGGGTTCAGCCCCACTTTCAGGATAGCATCTCGCACCGTCATCCCGGCCCGCAACTCCCACTCCTTGTCTCGGAAGATCACCTTGATCATGCTCCACTCCGTGTCCACTGCGAAGTCTAAGGTACGACGCATTTAGTATAATGCAAAAAGCCACCTGCGTCAACTGCACAGGTGGCTTTTCTGTGTATTACTACAGCTCGCTCAAGCCTAAAGCCTGACAACGTTGGCCGCCTGAGGGCCTTTGGGGCTACTCTCGACGGTGAACTCCACCCGGTCGCCCTCTTCCAGACTGCGAAAACCTTCGCTCTGGATGGCCGAAAAGTGGACGAACACATCGTCGCCGCCTTCGCGCTCAATGAAGCCGTAGCCCTTGCTGCGGTTGAACCACTTCACCGTGCCCTGGGTTCTTTCAGCCACTGCTGGTGTACCTCCTTCCCTGTGAAATGTTATAGGGCGGAGCAGTTTGTTCTTCGTCCTGCTTACCAGCTCGGGCCGATGGGGCCACGGCGGTACAAAGAGACCGCCCGAGGTCGTAGCAACTCGGGCGGTTCGTCGTGTATTGGCACTCCGAAACAAGCACTTACTACGTCCTACGGATGACAATAATACCATACTTTGCCGCTTTTGTCAAATCGGCGCTTTTTGCTATTGCCAAACGAGCCGAGATCTGGTATACTATACGCACTACGCAATACGCACTACGCACTACGTTTCAAGCCCGGCAATCAGCCAGTTGGCCGCTGGCAGCCTCAATAAGCTGTTCAACCAAGACGATGGGACCGTATTTCGCTTTCAGTTCCTCCAGTCCCTTCCTCTGCTCCTCGTAGACTTCAAACAGCCTGGCCGGAATGTTCTTCTCTTTCCGATAGGCTTCTTCCTGCAAATCAATCCTGGCTAAGATGTTGTCCACGTGGAACACAAACTGCTTGTCGTAGAGCTCTTTCGGGTACTCTTTGCCGATCCCGGCGAACAGCTCTTTGAGATCCTCGTATTTCGGGATGAATCCGACGGGCGTTTCGATGGCCTCAACCTCCCCGTGGGCCATTCGTTCGAGCCAGCCCAGCCACACTTTCACGTCCCGTTTCTCGCCCAGCAGCTCGTCCCCTTCCCCGCCGCGGGCGCCATGGATCAGGAAGTAGTTCAGCCCGGCCATAATGGGCTTGCTCTCCAGTTTGTCGGAATTGAAGAACACAAACTGGGCATCCATGTAGTCGGCCAGTGGACCGGGGATAAACGGCTCGTTGGCCCAGGGCTGGCGCCGGACTCCCCTGGCCCCAACCTCCGTCGCGGTGGCCGCCGAGAGGACCGAGGCCCCGATGACCACGCCATGATCAGCATCCTTGGCCACCCACACCGGGGGCATGGTGTCACTATCGCGCCCGCTGTAGGTGATCACTTTGATCTCCACCCCGCGCGGATCTTCGGCCGCGGTTTCATCGTAGTTTCCGATGAAGCTGTTAGAGAGGGTGCACCGCGCATTGGGATGAGAAATCGGAATGGGCTTGCCTTTTTCATCGGTTTTGCCCTCCCACCACTCGCCCTGGAAGTTGAGGCCCTTCTTCGGAGCTTCCTCTCCGTTCCCGACCCAGTGCGGCACACCGTGTTCGTCAATCAACACGTTCGACCAGATCACTTCCGCACCTTCTTCTCGCAGCGCTTTCATCAGGTACGGATCGCTCTCACGGCTCACGTCCTGGACTATCCCAAAGATGCCAATCTCAGGGTTGATAGCTCGCAACGTCCCGTCTTCAGCGATCCACATCTGGGCCAGGTCATCGCCGACGAAATCCGTGCCCACCATGGCCGTGGTGGTTTTCCCGCATCCAGAGGGCGCTGCCCCGGCAAAGTATGTCCTTCGTCCACCAGGGCCTGTCAAGCCCGTGATGAACATGTGCTCCGACAGTTTCTCCTCTCTCTGGTAATAGGTCGCCAGGTCAACCGCAAAGCGATGATTCCCTTTCTTCAGCAGCAACGTGTTGCCGGCATACGTACAGAACGTCGAGAAGGTGGTCAGCCAACTTCGATCCATGAACACCCGGGCATTGGGCAGATCCTCCGGACGGTTGGGCCCTTCACTATGGACGTTGGTAAAGAACAGCCCCGCTCGTTGCACTTCCTCATCGAATCGGTCATAGACGTGTCTGTACAGGATGTTCGCCGAGTGCATGACGTAAGTTGACGTCGTGATCTCCAGGGCTGGGATGGCAACCGGAGCGCCGACGGGCCCTCTGCTGAAGAAACCTACCAGCAGAGTTTTCCCTCTCGCAATTCCGGTCATGTAGGTTCTGATATACTCGTACGCTTCGTCCCGAGGTATACTTCGGGCCAGCACGCTGGTCTCCTCGTCCTCGTTCACGATGTAGAACGTTCTATCAATGATCCGCGCCTGCTCCTGAGCCAGGTCGAAGTGAATGGTGTGGTCTTTCATGGGCAGCGGCCGCTCCTCGCCCTTTTCCAAGCTCATCTCCCTGACCTTTTGAACATCGGCCTCTGATCCGCTATTCACGAAGACTGCATCCGGATCCGTCATCAAAATCGCGTTGGCGATTTTCAGCAGCGCCTCTTCGTTGGTGATCTTGCTCAGTTTGGCCAGATTCTCCCGGTCACACTTGACCTCGAACAACGCCCTCGCTTCATCCAGGCTCTCAATCCCGCCAGCCTTGGCAAGGATGTCCAGGCCTTTTTTGAGTTCTAATACGTTTAACACCCCTGCTCCTCTACCGCGTCCGCGGCCACGGCATCGGCCTCCACGTCCCGCAGGCCGGGTCGGGGGCGCAGCACCTCCTGGTAGTACTCGTGTCGTCTGTGAGCAAGCTTTCGATCATTCGTCACCCTCCAGGAGCAATGAAAAATCGCGCAGGGACAGCACGTCAAACCGCTCTGGAGCATCCGCGTATTCCTTCAACCAGGCAGGCAGTTGCCGCAGGTCCTGGATGCGCGCCCCCGGCCACCTTTCGTAGAGACCCAGCGGATCGAGGTGCAGGCCAGGAATCCCCACCCGGTTGGCCCCCCAGACGTCTATGTAGAACATATCGCCGACGAACAGAGCTTCCTCGGGCTGGAGGCCCAGATCGTTCAAGGCCAGTTCGTAGATGGCGGGATGTGGCTTCCGAACTCCCACCACCTCAGAATCGTACACCCTCTCGAAATAGCCTCGCATCTCCAGATTGTGCAATTCCTCCTCCACCCTGCCGTCGGCATTGGAGATGATGGACATGCGATACCCTTCATCCCTCAACTGACCAAGGGTTTCCACGATCCAGGGGAAGGTGAATTCCCAGAGGTTTCGCCGCTCGTGCCTGACCTCGGCTACTTGGGCTGCTCGCCCCGCTTCCTCCTCCGACAGGCCCACCAGCCGGAAAAGGATCTGGGAATAGGGTTCGGAAAGCCCCGACAGAAATTGCCGCCGGGTACTGACGTAGGTGTCGAACCAGTGGACGAGGCGGAAATGCTCTTCGTAAAACCGCCTCGCCTCAATCCGATAACCGTGCGTATCCGCCAGCCGTGATAGATAGTCCTGATCTACGAATAGCAAGGTGCCACCGGCATCGAGCAACAGATATGGCTTCATTTCTTCCTCGGCATGTCGCTGCAGGTCAGGGTTCAATTCGTCAACGGTCATACAATCCTCCAAAGATGCAGGCTGCAAGAGGCAAGACGCGAAGTTCAACCGCACGATCCGCCATCACAGCCCCAGGTTGTACCTAAGCGCCCGGTTCACCTCGGCCATTTTTTGTGTACTCAGCCGCCCAATGGGACGCACTTCGTGCTCTCCGGGCCATGGGCGCAGTCGTGAGCCAGGCTCGTCTTTCTGAATGGTTACGATCTGGGAGCAGTTGATGACACTTCGGGTCAGCAACCCGCTTTCCTCCGGCTCAACGACCACGACGAACGGATAAGGACGTGGCGGTAGCGTGTGTGTGATCGCGACGACCACAGTAGTCGGGCTGTATTGGTTCCCAACGTCTTGCTGGACGATGAGGGCGGGACGTAGCCCGCCCTGTTCGCTGCCTTTGACAGGATCAAACTCTACCCAGTAGATCTCACCCCGTTTGACCACCATGGCCTAACACCTCCGAGACCGCCTGCAGGCTGGCAGCAGCAAATTCGCTGGCCTCTTGAGCATAGAAGCGATATCCCTCTGCCGCTAACCGGGCCTCTTCGCGCTCTCTCTGTGCTGCAATCGCCTCAGCGATTACCTTACTGCGGCTGGTCTTCATCGTAACGGCCACCGTATCCGTAAATTCGACCAGTTCCTGGGGCAGGGAGACTGTGATTTTCTGCATTGTGCTGACTCTTCCAGGCATGGCACTTCACCTCCTCAATCATTCATTCGGCCCTATTCTACCGCCATTTGGGAATGCTGTCAAGTCATACCGATGGGTATTCTAGAAGTCATGCCAATTGCACCACCGGCAGCGTCAACAACGCATGGGGCACGATGAGTACGTCCAGCTCCGGCCCCAATACCTCGGTAGCCATGCCCAGCGCCTCCTCCATCGTCGTCGCAGGGATCATCTTGGCCTGCCGCACGATGTCCGGGCACTCGGCCCCGACGATGATGACGGGATTCACTTCCAGCACCTTGGCCATGATGAAGGCCCGCTGCGCGCCGGGCGGATAGCCAGTGCGCCGCAGCTCAGCCAACAAACTGGGTATGTCCTCCGCGTCTCGCATGGCCTCGAAGAAGCGCTGCTCCCCCACCCCCTTGCCCGCGCCCTCCTGGCAGCGGGCGGGGATGATGAGGAGGCCGCCCGGCTTAACCACCGGCGTGGGGGCAAAGAAGAGGTAGCTGGCCGCCCGGCTGGCCTGGTAAAGATTGGCGTCCTTGGGGAATCCCACACCGCCGATGACCACGTCGTATTGCTGCAGCACTGGCACCTCATACAGCTCTCTGGCAAAGGCCACCAGCTCGAGGAAGGCCGCCGTCGGTTCGCCAGCGCGCACGGCCACCACCCGCTTGTCGTCATCGAGAACGACGTTGAGGATAAAACGCAGCCCTGCTCGCCGCGCCGCCTCGCTGATCGCTTCGTGAAAGGGATTGCCCTCGATGCGGCCCAGCCGCGTGCCGGGGTGATCCACCATCTGCGGGCCGTGGGTGTAGGCGATCATGGCCTCGCCCGCCGCGCCTACGGCCAAGGTCTTGCGCCCGCCGGAGTAACCGGCGTACTGGTGCGGCTCCACGATGCCGGTGGCGATGAGCAGGTCGGCATCGTAGGCTGCTCGGTGCACCGAGAGGGGGATGCCATTCGTAAAACGTGAAACGTCAAACGTGAAACGTGAAACGTCAAACGTGAAACGTGAAACGTCAAATTCAGTTGTGCCCAGGTCCACCAGCGCAGCCGGGTTCTGGGGCTCGTGGTCAATGACCCGGTAGCGGGCCACCACCTCCGCGCCCAGCTTGGCCAGCTTCTCCTGCGGAGTGCTGGGGCGATGCAAGCCGATGCCGCACAGCAGGGTGATGTCCTCGTCCCGCACACCAGTGGCAGCCAGCTCTGCCAGCAGGGCCGGCACCAGCAGGTGATCCGGGCTGGCGCGGGTGATGTCGGTGAACACGATGCAGGCGGTATCGCCTGGCCTGGCCAGCTCCCTTAGTGGCGGCGAATTCACCGGCTCCGCCAGTGCCTCGGCGATGGCAGCCGGCACATCGGCGATGGGAGGCACGGTTTTCGATTCGATCACCGTGCCGCGCATCCCCGGCGGCAGGTCAAAGGCCAGTTCCCCTTTTCCGTACGGGACTTTGTACATCTTATTTTGTTGACGCGCTGGCTGCTACCGTCCAGCCGCCGCCCGCAGGTTCTCCACCAACCAGGCGTCGCTGCCGGCCACGTGGCGGGCAATCTCGGCGATGGACCACTCCGCCTCGCCCAGTGGGTGGGCATCCAGTTGCTCAGTCGTGACCCCGGCCAATCTGAAACAACCTGCTCATAATGGCCGTAGCCCGGTTGCCGTTTAGTGGGATACCAACCTGGCCAGGCGGGATATGCCCTCACAGATCTCGGGCTCTGAGAGGGCGGTGAAGGCCAGACGCAGGAACCTCTCCCCACCGCCCTGGGGGAAAAAGCCCCGGCCGTCAGACAGGCTCAGCCCAACCTCTGCCGCCCTCACCTGGAGATCGGCCACGTTCATCGGTGGGGGCAAGGTGATCCCCACAAAAAAGCCTCCCTCAGGCTCAACCCAATCGGCGGCAGGCAGGGATTCCCGCAGCGCCGAAACTGTAGCCTTTAACCTGGGCCAGTAAATCCCCTTGAGCCTCTCCACGTTGGGTTCCAGCCACCCTCGACGACAGAACTCGTAGGCGATGCCCTGGGCAAGGAGCCCCGGGGTGACGTAGGTGTCCGTGGCAATCCTGGCTACAGCCTCGACGATGCGCTCAGAAGCGATTAGGTACCCTATCCGCACCCCTGGGCTCAGAACTTTGGCGAATGACGAGAGATGGAGCACCCGGTCGGGATTCAGGGTTCTCATAAGCGGAACGTCGGAGCCCCGGTATCTCAACGCGCGATAGGGGCCGTCCTCTATGATCCAGAAATCGTGCTCTTCCGCCAGGCGAACGATCTCCTCCCGCTTGGACAGTGATGTGGTAACCCCGCTAGGATTCTGGAAATCGGGGATGAGGTACAGAAACTTCGGCCTCACCTTCCGCAACTGGGCGATCAGGAATTCGATATCGAGGCCATCGGGCTCCAGGGGTATGCCTACGACGTTGGCCCCGTGCCGTCGAAAGATGGTGATGGCCCGGTCATACGTCGGCTGCTCCACGAAGACCGTATCCCCTGGGCGCAGCAAGAGCAACGAGAGGAATTCCTGGATTTGGAGCGAGCCGTTGCCGACCAGAACCTCCTCGGGGCTGGCTCCGTGCCAGTTGGCTATGGTCTCTCGGAGCGGCATGTAGCCCATTGATTTGCCATACTGCAGGACAGTGGCGGCATCGGCAGCCAGGATGGCCGCCGCGCACTGCTGGATTTGGCTCACGGGAAAAGCTTCTGCACAGGGTATTCCCCGCTCGAAGCTGATGCTGGTGATCTTTGTAGCCATTAAGCTCGATTCCTCCTCTCACAACAGTCGCAGCCCGGCCGCCGTGGAGAACACGATGAGCAGTTGCCCCACGATGTAGGTCATCCACACCAGGTCGCCGACCAGCAGGAAGGTGCCCCCCTGAAACAGGCGGTGCCCCAGGAAAACGTCGGAGACGAGAAAGAGCACCGCGCCCAGCGCCAGCGGCACGAAGCGAGGCTCTTGCAGCGCCAGGCTCACCGCCAGCCCGGCCATGGCCGCCAGCAGCAACGCGTACCCCAGCGAGCCATAGTTGAGCACGGCAGGAGTCTGCGGCGAGCGGATCAGCGTCCACCACAACACCAGGGCCAGTACCAGGAGGGCCGCCAGGCCGATGGTCCGCGCCCGGCCATCCTGCAAGCCCAACACGCCGCCCAGCCGCAGGTAAGCGGCGATGTACAGCACGTGGGCCACGCCGAAAGCCCCCATGCCCAAGAGCACGTGCTGTGGCAGCGGCAGAAGTTGGGCCATGATCACGTCGCCCAGGAACGAGAACGCCATGCCGAAAAAGAGCAGCGCGGCGTAAGCGGCCAGTGGTGTGCCGGCCGCGCCGGCCAGCCACCAGATCAGGGCACACATCACCAGGATGGCCGACGAGAGGATCTTGTTGGCCCGAGGGATGCGGTTGATCCGCTCCTCGTCGAGTTGCCCGAAGGCAAAGCCCAGGACCAGCAACGCGGCCCAGACGGCCAGCAGGGCGTACAGCAAGGTGGCATAAAATCTAGATATAAGCAGTGTAAAGAAGTTCATCTTTGAGCCAGAGCGAGAGAGGGATGTTGTATTCCACCCCCAATTCCCGCGCGATCTGCTGCATCGTCGCTACCACCGTGGGATGCAAGGGGATTCCCTCCCGCCGCCGACGCTCCTCTTCCTCGAACTCCTTCTCTCCGTGGATGTAGATCCGCTCCGCCCCCTCCGCCCTGGCGCTGCTCTTCAGACGGCGGATGATGTCGTCCATGGTGGCCTTGAACTCGTCCAGGGGACGGAAAGCATCAATCCGAATGGCGCCGAAGAAATGGCCCACGTTGGCTGGCAGCGGCTTCCCCTCTGGTGTCCTGGGGTAGATGGTGGTGGCGTATCCTGCGCCGGCCAGCACGCCGCACAGGATGTCTACTAAGAGGGCCAGGCCATACCCCTTGTGTCCCCCGTCCTCTTCCTGGGCTCCGCCCAGGGGCAGGATGCCCCCGCCTGCCCGGATCAGCACGTTCTTGAGGACACGAGCGGCATCCGCTGTGGGCACGCCTCGCTCGTCGGTGGCCCAACTCAAGGGGAGGGGCTTATCCCTGCGGCTGTACTCCTCCAACTTACCCTGAGTCACCACCGAGGTAGCCATGTCGAGCACAAAGGGCCGCTCCTGGCCAGCGGGCACGGCCACGCTGATGGGGTTGGTGCCCAGCACTGCATCTTTGCCGAAGGTTGGTACTACCAGCACGGAGGCGTTGCTCATGGAGATGCCGATCAACTCCTCCCTGAGGGCCATCATGGAATAATAGCCAGCGATGCCATAGTGATTGGAGTTGCGCACCGCCACGAAACCGACCCCCATCTCCCTGGCTTTTTCGATAGCCAGCTTCATGCCGCGCACGCTGACCGGCGGCCCCAATCCACCCCCGCCGTCCACCAGGGCTGTGCAGGGAGTCTGATGCACGATCTCAATTTTTGGACGGGCCACCATCACCCCGTCGCGCAGGCCGTTCACGTACCGTTTCAGGCGGGCCACGCCGTGGGAGTCAAGGCCACGCAGATTAGCGGCGACCAAAACGTCGGCGATCACGGCCGCGTCATCGGTCGGAACATCCATCTTGTCGAAAACTCGGGCACAGAAATCACCCAGGGAGTCCGCCCGAACCGTAACCCCTACTTCTTCGCTCATAGCTAGCGCTCCTGTGTGTCAGTAATCAGGGAATCAGGGACTGGGGGATCAGGAAATCAAGATACGGATTCCCTGATCACTGATTCCCTGATTTCCTGTTCCACAGCCAACAGGCGCTGCAAGGCAGTTATCGCTACCTCCAGCATTGATTCGTCAGGCTCTCGAGTGGTCAGCCTTTGCAGGGCCAAGCTGGGTCCCAGAATCACAGTTCTGATCAGCGGATTGTCACGATGGGCCGCGCTGAACTTGATCAGCTCGTAGGTCAGGCCAGCGACGACGGGAACGAGAACCAGGCGCGAGAGGATGCGTAGCCCCAGCGGAGGCCGTCCCAACAGGGAGAAAACAAAGATGGCGACCACCGCGAAAACCAACAGGAAACCGGTACCACAACGGGGATGAGCCGTGCTATAGGACTTGATGGCTTCCGGCTCCAGAGAGGCTCCGCCTTCGTAGGCGTTAATGGTCTCGTGCTCAGCTCCATGGTAGGCGAAGACGCGCCGGATATCGGGGATGAAGCCGATAGCGTAGACGTAGATCAGGAAAAAAGCGAGGCGGATCAGCCCTTCGAGGATATTGCTGACCAGCGGGGAGGCAACGTAGCGATCCACGAGCCCCACCAGGAGCAGAGGTCCGAGAAGGAAAACACCTATGCCGATTACCAAGGAGAAGGCCACGGAACCCCAGGCCACCGGCCCTTTGAACTCGACTTCTTCCTCCTCCAAGGCCACATCTGCTGAGAAAAGCAAGGCCCGCATGCCCAGGACCAACGCATCCCAGAGCATGACCATACCCCGCAAGAAAGGCAGCTTAATGATTGGCCCGTCGTATATCTTAGGATTGAGAGGTTCGTTGTGGACGATGATCTCACCCGAAGGGCTTCGGACGGCCACAGCCATGTGCCTGGCCCCGCGCATCATCACCCCTTCGATCACTGCCTGGCCTCCGTAGTTGAATTCACCCAATGTATTTGCCTCCAAATTGAAATGGTATATGATTGTACACCAGAGGGCGTCAGGTGTCAACTTCTGAATTTCCAGAGGCGCTGGGTATCATTCGTGAGGACGTGATTATTGACTGCCTGGCGCTGACGGTGGGTGCTGACACGTTTCACGTCTTCACGTTTCACGCCAGGCCCATCTCCCACAGCTTCTTTTCTGCAGGAACACCCTCCGCCGTCCAGCCCCGCAGTTGGTAATACTCCTCCAGCATGGCCTCCAGATCGGGCAGCACACCGGCCGCGCTGCCAGTGGGGCGAGCCTGAGTCAGAAGCCGCCGGGGGAGGGTGTCGTCCGCCCGGGTGATGCCCAAGCGGACGTTGATCATTCGCTTGAGGTTGAACAGCCTCTCCCCCGTGCGGATCAGGTCGTCGGGGTCCCAATCCCAGCCCATAGCCAGGTTCAGCCATTCCACCACCGTCTCCGGCCCCGTCAGGCCCTTGACGATGAACTTGCACAAACCCAGGGGATTGTAGACGCTCAAGTAATTCTGAAAGTCGTAGACTACCTGTGCTTTACCAGCGCTATCCAGACGGTCGTGCTCTCCCGCCTGGCCCCATTCCTCCCATTCCAGGCCATAGCCCCGCCAATACGTCAGCCCTTCGAGGTGACAGCCTCCCCGGTTGGCCGTGGCGTAGTTGACTGCCATGTCAAGAAACGCCCGCGGGTCGTGCATGGGTAGTTCGAGCCCCTTGACGTGAATGGCCACCTCCTCGGACCCCAGCCTCTCAGCCGCGGCTCGAACCCCGTCGGCTAGCATATCGCCAAGCCCCTGCCGCTGTGCAATCTGCTCCACCAACCGCAAAATGGCTTCAGCGTTGCCCCATTCGAGTTCCAAGCCGCCGCTATCCTCGGCCGTCAACAACCCCTTCTCATAAGCCTCCATGGCCAGGGCAATGACTGCGCCCGTGGAGATGGTGTCCATGCCATAGCGGTTGCACAGGTGATCGGCCTGGATGATGGCCTCGAGGTTATTGTTCAACAGCAGGGCCCCAAAGGCGGCCAGGGTCTCGTACTCTGGACCATGACCCTCAAGGCCAGCGAGAGGGCCTTCGGTGATCCTGATCTCCTTGCCGCAGGCGATGGGGCAGGCAAAGCAGCGATAATGCTTATCGAGCATGGTCGCCACAATCCTCTGGCCGGAGGTCTTGTCGGCCCCTTCTTTCCAACTACCCAACAACCAGTTCTTGATCGGTAGATCACCAAAGACCTCCGTCGCCGGCACCCCGCCCCCAGTGCCAAACTCCGACAAGGCCAAGGAGTTTTCCTTGATCCAGGCCGTGTCCTCCCGCACGCGGCGGCGCAAGCCATCGCGGTCATGGTACTCTGGCCGCTGGCTTCCCCTGACGGCCACCGCCTTGAGATTCTTGGAGGCCATCAGGGCACCCATGCCCCCGCGGCCGGCCGTCCGTTCGCCGTTGCCCAGAAACATCACCCCGGCGATGCGAACCCCGTTTTCACCGGCCGGGCCGACACAGGCCACCACCGCTCTGGGGTCGGTTTGATCCAAAACGCGTTCCACTGTTTCATGAGAATCCAGGCCCCAGAGCGAAGCGGCCGGGCGAAGCTCGACCTGGCCGTCGTGGATCCACAGGTAGACGGGTTTCTCGGCCCGGCCGGTCACCACCAGGCCATCGTAGCCGGCAAAGCGTAGCTCCGGCCCCCAGAAGCCCCCCGCCGCCGACTCGCACCAGATGCCCGTCAGCGGCGAGCGCCCGCAGACCGACACGCGGGAAGCGGTAGGAACGAAGGTCCCCGTCAACAGGCCGTTCATCATCACGAGCACGTTGGTGGGATCGAGAGGATCTAACTGAGGCTGCAGCCTGTCGTGAACAATCCTGGCTGCCCAACCGCTACCCAAGAGGTAGTGGCGGACCTCACCCGGAGCGACCTCCGTTACCTGCCACTGCCCCGAATCGAGGTCAACCCCAAGAAGCTTACCAGCGTATGCGTATGGCATCGAAGCGCCTCCTTTAGCACAATACATAGCGAAATCCGCCCTCACTGGACGGATTTCACAGCCGATTAGAACTGCTGTATTTGGTGAGCCGCGCAGGACTCGAACCTGCAACCCGCTGATTAAGAGTCAGCTGCTCTGCCAACTTGAGCTAGCGGCCCCAACGAGAACATGATTGATATTATACCGACTTCTGCCAAAAAGGTCAAACTGTAAGTCCCAATGCCTAAGCAGCAAGCCAGTGGCGTGGGAAGCAACGATTTGACATCCAACCCAAGTTGCGATAAAATTATGTCAAAACCAAAGGCCATGCGAATGAGTTTCGTCAGGAGGTATCCATGTCCGTCGAGCAATTGCCGCTGTTTGCCCTGACCAGGGAATCATCCCTTAGCACTGCCATCAGTGGCTTTCACCAGCACATGATCCGCAAAGGCTTCACGGAGAACACCGTCAACGCCTTCCTTTACGATCTGGGCATCCTCACCAGATACCTGGGTGACGACCGCCCACTGATTCAAATCGGCACTAACGAGCTCAACGATTTCCTGACCTACCTGCGCTACTATCGAGGCGTGCCCTGCAACCCGAAGTCCTATGCTCGGCGGGTGACTACGCTGAAGGTGTTTTTCGGCTGGCTGGCCGAGGAGGGGATCATCCCCGGCGATCCCGCCGCGCCGCTGATCCACCACCGGGCCAGCACCCCCCTGCCCCAATTCCTCTACGAGGGCCAGGTGGAGAAGCTCCTGCAGGCCACCGAGAGCCTCATGCACGCCGATGCCCCCTCCCCTGTGCAACGGGGGAGGGTCGGGGTGGGGGTTAAACCCGACGCCCGTCCCCACCTGCTGGTCACCCTTCTCCTGCAAACGGGCATCAAAAAGAGCGAGTGCATGGCCATCCAGCTCGGTGACATAGACACCTCAAAGCCACAAGCGCCCGTCCTCTACGTCCGCTATAGCCACCCCAAGATGAAACACAAGGAGCGCAAACTGCGGCTCTCAGCGGATTTCGTGCCCATCCTGCGCCAGTACCTGGCCGAGTACCAGCCCCAGGAGCGGCTCTTCGAGTGCACGGCCCGCAATCTGGAGTACGTCCTGGACCATGCGGCTCGCCTGGCCGGCCTCGAGAATATCTCCTTCGAGATCCTGCGCTGGACCTGCGCCGTGCGCGACTACAAGGCCAGGATGCCGTCCGACAAATTGCGCCAGAAACTAGGACTATCTAAGATCACCTGGCAAGAGACGTCGGAAAATCTGAAGAAGCTGGCCTCGCCACCCCTCTAACCGAACGGAGCAAGGTCGCAGGGTTGCAGACTCCATTGCTCCCTTGTTCCTTGCTCCTTGCTCCCTTGCCCTACGTCATCTTCACCACGATGTCCCCAATCACATTGGCCGCCTGGTCTCCCCGATCAGCGGCGTTGCTCAAGTGGCGATAGATCTCCCTGAGCTTGAGCATGTCCATAATGTGATTAATGTCTACGGGCCTGTGGAATAGCTCAGCCAGCGCTTCTCTATAAACGTGCTCCACGCGGTTCTCCAGCGCCTTGGCCCGCACCGCGTGATCGTTGGCCACGTTGGGATGGTCTTGCAGGCGCAGCACCCCCATGTAAATCTCGTGGGCTGCTTCTCGCACCAGCGAAACCATTCGTCGCAGGTAGGAGTTGGGTTCCACCTCCAGGATCACCATCTCATCCACCGTGCTGTTACCATAATCCAGGATGTCGTCAATGGTCAGGGAGAGGGCGAAGATGTCCTCGCGATCAATGGGGGTGACAAAAGTGCGGTTGAGCTCGTCTATGAGGATGCGCCGCACCTCATCGGCCTCCTTCTCCACCTGAACGAGCCTCTTGGCTACCTCTCGGTCGGTGGACTCCATGAACTCTTCCAGCAATTCCATACCTTCCACGGTTTTGGCCGCCTGCTCAACGAGCAAACTCATAAATTTGTCCTCACGAGGCTTAAACAGATCTCTGATTCCCATGAACCTCTTCTCCTCTCTCATGGCTGCCAAAAGTAACGCATCAACAGGTAAAGCAAAGCCGCCAGCAATGCAGAAGCGGGTATGGTGAGCACCCAGGCGGTAACCAGGTCGCCCGCCACGTTCCAACGTACGCGGGAGAAGCGCCTGGCCGAGCCTACGCCCAGGATGGCCGAGCTGACGACGTGAGTGGTGCTCACAGGTCCGCCCAGTAAAGCTGCCCCAAGGATAATGAAGGCCGAAGTGAGCTGGGCGGTGAACCCATGTACCGGCCTGATCTTGTAGAACTTGCCCCCCAGGGTTTTTATTATCCGCCAGCCGCCGAAAGCCGTCCCTAAAGAGATAGCGGCCGCCGAAATAAGTATCACCCACCAGGGGACGCTGAACTCCGAGGAATAGCCCATGGTCACCAAGGCCATGGCAATGATTCCCATGGTCTTCTGGGCGTCGTTGGTGCCGTAGCTCAAGGCCAGGGCCAGAGAAGTTATGACTTGAGAGCGTTTGAAAAAGCGGTTGATCCGAGGTGAGGCTCCGCGGGCCAGGAAGAGCACCAATCTCATCAACAGATAACCCACCGCCAAACCCAGAATTGGCGATACGAAGAGAGCGACTATGATTTTGAGCAGGCCCCTCATCTGGATCACCGCGAAACCGAAATCAACACTCACCGCCCCGATCAATCCGCCCACCAGGGCGTGGGATGAACTGGAGGGAATGCCAAAGACCCAGTTTATGATATTCCAGATGATGGCCGCCAACAAAGCGGCCAAGATGACAACAACGGTAATCGCCTTGGGGTCAATCACATCGTGCCCAATGGTAGTAGCCACCGCCACGCCGAACAGAAAAGGGGCACAGAAATAGGCCACCGCGCTCAAAGTGAGGGCTTTCCGCGTCGTCATGGCTCTCGAAGAGATCATGGTAGCCACGACGTTGCTCGAGCCGTGGAAACCGTTTATGAAATCGAAGACCAAGGCCACTCCAATGATGGCGATACCTGCAGACGACAGATTCAACTTTCCCCCTCGCTTGGAAGCAGCTTCCTGGCTTTCTCAAAGACGTCGAATCTCATTTGGCGACCTACTCCGCCTGTTCCAATACCACCTTCTCTCCGCTGCGCACCCTCTTAAAGATAGTGGGGTCGCCCTCCAAACGCCCAAAGACGTTCACCGCACTCGCCGGACGGATTTCGTCGCCACGGCTGGCGGGCGTGCGACCGAAGAAGATACAGAAGGCATTGCCCACGGGCCAGTAACCCAGGTCGCCCTTCTCTACCACTTCCTGAGCATTCTCTTCATCCAGGTGAACAGGTATGGCGAAGTAGATCTCATCCCCCCAGGTGTTGGCCCGTGCTTCGATGGGCAAAGCATTCCAGATGGCTTCCGCCGTCGCCGTCTCATTTAGCTCCGCGAAGGCGACGACATCGCCGGCCGTAATCTTGATTCTGGACATCGCGAACTCCTTTCACGTTTCACGTTTCACGTTTCACGTTTTACGTTTTCTACGTCTTCGACAGCGCCCCGGAAAGGCCCCGGCTGCTCCAGCTTGAGCGAGGTCATGGCGGCGGCGAAGCGACATGCCTCCTCAGGACCAGCCGTCAGCCGCCGACCCAGGTAGCCCGCGAAGCAGGTGTCGCCCCGGCCGGTACGGCCCCTCACCTCCCTGGGATTGAAGGGGGCCTGATAATACTTTCCGCCGGCGTAGACCAGCACCCCCTGAGGACGGGTCAGCATGATCTCTGTGGGCCCGTAGGCGGCCAGTTCCCGCATCGCCTGACGCACGTCGGTCTGGCCAGTCAAGACCTCGGCCTCGGCAGTGTCTACCTTGAGCACGTCCACCAGGGCCAGCCCCTCCCGCTTCTGCGGCCAGTCCCTGAAGACCAGATCCTCCCCCTCCCACACGCGGACGAAACCCTGCGCATCCAGGGCAACGCTGCCTTTGGCCGAGAGCGCTCTGATCAGCGGGATGTCCACTTCGCCAGCCATGATGGGGCCGACGAGAAAGGTGCTGGCCTGGATGTCGGGCAGGTCTTCGCTGCGAAACGGCCCGGCGAAGCCCAGCGGTTTGCACAGCCGCCGGTCCATGTCGTCGGTAAAGTAGGTGTTCTCGATCCCCGAAGTCTGTTCCGCTGGCTGGGCAAAAACCACGATGCCCTCGTCCTCCAGCTCGTCGAGCAGCCCAAAGTCGTCCGGCTTCAGGCGGGTGATGACCGCCACCCTGAGCCCCATCCGCCGCAGGGCGATGGCCCCGTAGTAGACCGAACCGCCGCAGGAGACCCGTTCCTCCCCCCGCACGATAATCCTGTCCTTAGCAAAGTGGCCGATGACGGCAATGTCAACGCTGGTTGGTCCTAAGTTCATCGTCCTTGCAAGGGAGCAAGGAACAAGGGAGCAAGGAAGCAAAGGACCAAGAGAGTCTGCGACCCTGCTCCCCTGCGACCTTGCTCCATTGAATTGCGACCCTGCTCCCCTGCGACCTTGCTCCATTGATCCGCTGCGCTATCCTGGTGCGTTACCGATACGCCTGCGGCACGTACTCCGGCAGTCTCTTTTCGGCGAAGATGGGCCACAGGCGGGCGAACCGCTGTCGGCCATCAATCAGCGGGATGGCAGGCCAGTCGTCGCCGATGAGGGGGCGAGCGTACCGCACGAAGTCATCGGTGACATCCACCCGACTGGGGGCGATCCAACTGGCGGGAAAGGCTCGTTCGGAGTTAGCGACCACTTCCAACGGTACCTTGTCGTAGCGGACGTGGTAGAAGGGGCCAGGCTCTCGCAAGATGGTGGCCATGAAACCCGAGCCTTCCTCGACCGCTATCAGCACCGCCTTTTGCCCCACTTTGTAGGCCTCCTCCAGGTCAACGCTCGAAGCATAGATCATGTTGTGGCGCTGGTCGGTGCCGGACACGTTACCGCGAGCCGACCCACGGGCGGCCAGTCCCACCTCGTTCAGATAATTCACCACCACCAGTTCGACGGTCATCTGGCTGGAGGAGAACATGGTGTGGCCGAAGGCATCCTTTCGTTCGCCAATCGCGCCCACGTCGAACCCCTCGCTGATCACCACCAGCGCGCGGCCACGCTCCCTGAGCACATCGTTCACGCCGTCGGCCAATTCCTCCAGAGTCAGGCCCGATTCCCGCATGATGATGAGCAACGGCATCTCACGCTCTGGATCGGCCAGGCGGGCCGCAGCCGGGATAAAGCCAATCTTGCGGCCCATGGCCTGCAGCACCAGCACCGGATCCGACGGACAGGAGCCGACGTTCTCCTGATCGGCGTTCTGGACGTTGAGCGCCCAGTAGCGGGCCACCGAACCGTAGCCGGGGGTGTGGTCTATCAGCCTGAACTCGCTATCGCCCACGTCGTTATCAATGGTCTTGGGCACGCCGGTAGCGATGAGCTCCAGGCCCCGCTCCTGGGCCAGCAGCGCTATCTTGTGGGCCGTGTCCATGGAGTCGTTGCCGCCGATGTAGAAGAAGTAGCCGACGTCGTGGGCACGGAAGACCTCAATCACCCGCTCGAAGTCTTCCTGCTGAGCGGCCTTCAGCTTGTAACGGCAGGTGCCGATGGCACCCGCGGCCGGCGTGGTGCGCAGCAGGGCGATCTCTTCCGCAGGCTGAGCCGAAAGATCGAGCAACTCCTCTTTCAGCACCCCCTCGATGCCGTGCCAGCCGGCGTAGACCGTGCCGCACGCATCGGGCATGGCGCGGCAGGTCTCCATCACGCCTCGCAGCGAGTTGTTGATCACCGGCGTCGGCCCGCCCGACTGGGCGACGACGACGTTTCTCGATTGAATCACGCTTGCCTCCTCACGACAATCTCACCAAATTATACCAGAAACCGTGCTTCCAGGCAATTGCAGGTTTGACAATCCGCGTCTTATGTGGTATCTTGTTGACCACATCACAGAAAAGGGGAAACCTCTATGGAAACCAAACTACAAAAACTCAGAACCCATCTCATCGAGATCAACGACCTGAAGTCCGCCGCTGCGCTGTTGGAGTGGGACCAATCCACCTACATGCCGCCCGGCGGCGCGGCGGCCCGCGCGCGTCAACTGGCCACCCTGGGGCGACTGGCCCACGAGAAGTTCACCGATCCGGCCATCGGCAAACTGCTGCAAGACCTGCGGCCCTACGAGGAGAGCCTGCCTTACGACTCAGACCAGGCCAGCCTGATCCGCGTCACGCGGCACAATTACGAGAGAGCAGTGAAGGTGCCGCCGTCGTTTATGGCCCAGCTCTATAGCCACGCTGCCAGGACTTACCAGGTGTGGACGGAGGCCCGGCCGGCCAACGATTTTGCCAAAGCCCAGCCTAACCTCGAAAAGACGCTCGATCTGAGCCAGCAACTGGCCGATTTCTTCCCCGGCTACGAGCACATCGCCGACCCCCTGATTGATTTCCACGACTACGGAATGAAGGCTTCCACCCTGCGCGCCCTCTTTGCCGAGCTGCGCCAGCAACTCGTCCCCCTCGTGCAGGAGATCACGGCCCAGCCTCCTGTGGACGATTCGTGCCTGCATAAGACCTTCCCCGAAGCAGAGCAATGGGCTTTCGGAATCGAGGTCGCCAGGCGCATCGGGTATGACTTTGCTCGCGGGCGGGAGGACAAAACCCTCCATCCGTTCACCACCAAGTTCTCCATCGGCGACGTGCGCATCACCACCCGGGTCAAGGAAGACGACCTGGGCGAAGCGTTATTCGGCACGATCCACGAGGCCGGCCACGCGCTGTACGAACAGGGCATCCGTCCCGACTTCGAGGGCACGCCCCTGGGCGAGGGAACGTCGGCAGGGGTGCACGAGAGCCAATCCCGCCTGTGGGAGAACATCGTCGGGCGAAGCAGGGGTTTTTGGGAGTTCTTCTATCCCAGACTCCAGGCGGTTTTTCCTGACCAACTGGGGTCCGTGTCGGTGGACACGTTCTACCGGGCGGTTAACAAAGTCGAGCGCTCGCTGATCCGCACCGAAGCCGACGAGGTGACCTACAACCTGCACGTCATGCTGCGCTTCGACCTGGAGCTGGCCCTGCTGGAAGGTCGTCTGGCGGTGCGTGACCTGCCCGAGGCGTGGCGTGAAGGCTACAAAGCCGACCTGGGCATCCTCCCGCCGGACGACCGTGATGGCGTGCTGCAGGACGTGCACTGGTATGCCGGCGTCATCGGGGGCATGTTCCAGGGTTACACCCTGGGTAACATCCTGGGCGCGCAGTTCTTCGAGGCTGCTCTGCTGGCCCATCCGGGGATCCCCTCTGAGATCGAAGAGGGCGAATTCGGCACGCTACACGGTTGGCTCAAAGAGAACATCTATCAGCACGGGAGCAAGTTTACCGCCACCGAGCTCGTCGAGCGCATCACCGGCGGGCCGATGAGCATTGAGCCATACATTCGCTATCTGAGGACAAAGTACGGAGAGTTGTACGAACTGAAGTGACAAGGGGCAAAAAAACCTCTTCATCCCCGCTCACTGGCCATGAGGAAGTGAAAGCCATCAGCAGCACCAACAGGCTTGAAACCGAGATTCTCCGAATCATGCTCTTTACTCCCTGCTTGATCAGTATCAGAGAGCAAGTGCTACAAACACTCCGAGTAGCCACACGAACGGCAGACAACACACGCTTCACCAGGCTCCAGAATCGCGCCACATTCGGGGCACTCAGGCGAGATGTCCGGCATGCCCTTGACGATGACTCTTTCCTTTGGATTGCCAGAGCGGCCCCCGGTGTAGCGCTCGATGGACTTGGCTATGGCATCGGAACAGGAGAGAGCAGATCCGCCGTTGTGCCAGGAGGGCGAAGGGCAGCGAATACCCTTGAGCTGTCTAATGATAGCCTCGGTCTCAATGCCGCTTCTCAAGGCTAAGGAGATGAGACGGCCAATGGCCTCAGATTGAGAGGCCGTACAGCCACCACTCTTTCCCATGTGCAGGAAAACCTCACACAGCCCCTCATCGTCCTCGTTGATGGTCACGTACAAAGTGCGGTTGCAGCCCAGAGCTATCTTTTCGGTCGCTCCTTTGGTCACCACCGGCCGTGGACGTGGCGCTAGCACTCCCTTGCCAGGCGCGAGCTTGGTAACACCTCTGTTCAACACCTGCTCCTGGCGGCTGCCATCCCGATAGATGGTCAACCCCTTGCAACCCAACTGGTAGGCCAAAAGGTAAGCCTGGGCGATATCTTCCCTGGTAGCACTGTTGGGAAAGTTGGCCGTCTTAGAGACCGCATTGTCCACATGACGTTGGTAGGCAGCCTGCATGCGGATATGCCACTCCGGCGAGATGTCGTGAGCGGTGACGAAGATCCTGCGCACATCGGCCGGGATCTCCTCCCAACCCTGGATGCCACCTCGCTGGGCGACCTCCCGCATCAACTCAGCACTGTGGAAGCCCCGTTCTTGGGCTAACCTCTCGAAGAAGGGATTGACCTGGATCAATTCGTCTTCGTCCAGGACGTGGCGACGGGTGTAGGCTAGAGCAAACAGAGGCTCAATGCCGCTGGACGTGCTGGCTATGATGCTGATGGACCCGGTGGGGGCAATGGTGGTTGTAGTAGCGTTGCGAATGCCCTGCTGCTTGATGCGCTCCTTCAATCCCTCCCAATCGAAAGGCGGGGCATCGGTCAAGCATTGAGGTTGGTTGTGGCTGGCTACGCCCAGAGGCTCCGGCAAGGGGAGCTGGCCTCGCGCGTAGATGGATTTATCGAAGGCCGGAAAACTCCCCCGCAGGGCGGCCAAATCGCAAGATGCCTCCTTGCTCCAGTAGTTGATGGCCTCCATCACCTTTTCCGCCACGGCCTCTGCTTCTTCCGAGTCGTAGGGGATGCCCAGTTGAACGAGCATGTCGGCGAAGCCCATCACCCCCAGCCCGATCTTGCGGGTCCTGAGGGTGGCCTCCTCGATCACCGGCAGGGGGAACTTGTTGACGGTGATGACGTTGTCCAGAAAGTGGACGGCTGTCTTCACCGTGCACTCCAACTTTTCCCAGTCTATGTGGCCCTGGGGGGTGAGCATTTTGGAGAGGTTGATGGAGCCAAGGTTGCAGGACTCGTGGGGGAGCAGGATCTGTTCCCCGCATGGATTGGTAGATTCATATTCCCCAAGGGCTGGCGTGGGGTTAAACTCGTTCATGCGATCGAGGAAGATAATGCCCGGCTCGCCATTTCTCCAGGCCCCCTCCACGATCTTATCGAAGACCTCCCTCGCCCTCAGCTTCCCGGCCACCTCCCCGGTGCGGGGGTTGACGAGCTCGTACTCACCGTCCTCCTCCAGGGCCTGCATGAACCTCTCGGTAATGGCCACGGAGACATTGAAGTTGCTGAGAGTGCCTTCCTCTTCCTTACAAGCGATGAAATCCATGATGTCGGGATGGTCAATGCGGAGAACGCCCATGCTGGCCCCACGGCGTTTTCCTCCCTGTTTTATGACGTCGGTGGCCGTGTCGAAGACGCGCATAAAGGAAACAGGGCCGGAGGCAACGCCGCCCGTGGAGCCCACGAGGTCGCCACCTGGGCGGAGGCGGGAGAAGCCAAAGCCGGTTCCTCCACCTGACTGGTGAATAAGGGCCGTGGCCTTCACTGCGTCGAAGATACTGGTCATGTCGTCGTCTACTGGCAAGACGAAGCAGGCGGAGAGCTGGCCGACCTCGGTTCCCGCGTTCATGAGCGAGGGCGAGTTCGGCAGGAAGTCCAGGCTGGCCATCAGGCGGTAGAACTCGTCCGCCGTCCCTTCCACGTCCACGTCCGGATCATAGGCCCGTTCCGCCTCGGCGATGGCCCGCGCCACCCGCCAGAACATCTCCTCCGGCGTCTCGACCACCCGTCCGTCCTTATCCTTTTTGAGGTATCGCTTTTCCAACACCGTGAGGGCGTTGGGAGATATCACGTCAATTCTCAATTTCCAGCTCTCTTTTCACCATGAGCTTTTGCAACCCCAACCTCAACCGCCTTTCGACTTCCCCCCCCTCTTCTTCCTCTCCAGCAACTTCTCGATCTCCTGGGCCAGGCTCTCCACGTCGGCGAAGCGGCGGTAGACGGAGGCAAAGCGCACGTAGGCCACGTCGTCGAGCTGCCGCAACTGCTCCATCACCATCGCCCCAATCAAGCGGCTCTCCACCTCCCGCTCCCCCCGACTGTAGAGCTTCCCCTCGACCCCACTCACCAGGTCCTCGATGGCCTCAATGGAAACGGGCCGCTTGGCGCAAGCCTTGACCACGCCAGCCAGAAGCTTGTCCCGATCGAATTCCTCCCGCCGCCCGTCAGCCTTGACCACCATCAACCGCATGGGCGCCACACTCTCGTAGGTGGTGAACCGCTGCCCACAGGCCCTGCACTCCCGCCGCCGACGCACGCCTTCACCAGCAGTTCGGGTGTCAACGACTTTGGACTTCTTGCCACAATAAGGGCAGTTCATCTCAGACCTCCCATTGATGATCACCGATGCTTCTGCTTTCACGTGTCGTGCCACAACAAATGGTATTCAAGATCACAATATACTACAAGATGTTGTGGAACGAATCCTATCAAATGATACCACAAAAGGGCTAGATTGGCAAGGGGTAAAGCCCAAAATTCGGCCTGAATCTCAAAATTTTAAGCTTTTTTGTGGTGAAATAGTTCTCCCCCTTCCCCAGCGGAGAAGAGGAAAGGGGAGAAAGGGGAGAAAGGGGAGAAAGGGGAGAAAGGGGAGAAAGGGGAGAAAGGGGAGAAAGGGGATAGGAGGTGCTCGGGACGGACTGCAAGCCCGTCCCGAGCACTTGAGAGGCGGAAAAAGCTGCATACAGCAGGCGTAACTAACCTACTGCCTGTGATGCGTGATTCGCGTTTCACGTCTTCACGTCTTCACGTTTCACGTCTTCACGTTTCACAGCCAAGCGGCGCTTCCAGAGGCCACTTTTTTACTGACAGTTCCGGTTCACGAAATTATTCTCTTCCGCTTAGCGGCGCAGGAAGGCCGGAATGTCTATGTCTTCCCTGTCGAAGGTGCGCACCGGGAACTCGATGGCCCGCTTGGCAACGGTGGGCTTCCGCTGATCCGCCACGTCGAATCCAGTGGCGATGACCGTGATCTGGATGCTATCCTCCATCTCAGGGTCAATGACGGCTCCGAAGATGATGTTGACATCCGGATGCGCCGTCTCCTTGATGATCTCCGCCGCCTGGTTCACCTCGTGGAGGCTTAGATTGGGGCCACCGGTGACGTTGAAGAGGATCCCCCGCGCCCCATCAATGGTGATATCCAGGAGGGAGCTGGAGATAGCGGCCTGCGCGGCCTCGTGGGCTCGGTTGTCGCCGCCGGCCCGGCCTATGGCCATCAGCGCGGCTCCACCCTCGGCCATGATGGACCGCACGTCGGCAAAGTCCAGATTGATGAGCCCAGGCACAGTGATCAGCTCCGAGATGCCCTGGATGCCCTGGCGCAGAACGTCATCTGCCACCCCGAACGCCTGCTGGATAGAAGCCTTCTTGTCCACGATCTCCAGCAAGCGGTCGTTGGGGATGACGATGAGGGTGTCCACCTTCTCCTTGAGCTCCTCGATTCCTTCCTCGGCTACCTGCTGTCGGCGGCGGCCCTCGAAGCTGAAGGGCTTGGTGACCACGCCAATGGTCAAGGCTCCCGTTTCTTTGGCGATCTGGCCAATGGCAGGTGAGGCTCCCGTCCCTGTGCCTCCGCCGATGCCTGCGGTGAGGAAGACCATGTCCGAACCCTTGAGGACCTCATAGAGCTCGTCGCTGGACTCCGCGGCTGCCTTGCGGCCGATCTCAGGGTCGCCACCTGAGCCCAGCCCCTTGGTCAGCTTCTCGCCGATGCGGATGCGTCGGGGGGCGTGGGATAGCATCAGGGCCTGCGCATCGGTGTTAACGGCGATGAACTCCACGCCCTGCAACCCCGCATCTATCATGCGGTTGATGGCGTTGGAACCACCGCCACCAATCCCCACCACCTTGATCTGAGCGAAATTTTCCACTTCCGGTCTGCTTTGCATCTTTTTCCTCCTTGCACTGTTGTTTTGATTGATCAGATAGAAACCAGGTTTTTGGTTGACAAAGGGCACCTTCTCACATCCCAGGAGACCCCAAGAGAACAAGTTGTTTGTTCAGACGGGGAAAAACCTGGTTTCTCTACTATTGGACCTCAACCTGGCAGAAAAGCTCTGAGCCAATGGACGATACGCTGCCAAAAGCCAGTCGGCCTCTCGGTGGAAACACGGGCGGTTTCCTCGCGCAACCCCCAGAGCAACAAACCAACGCCGGTGGCATAGGCGGGACTAGAGAGCACATCTACCAGGCCCTGCAAATCGTGGGGTGTGCCAATCCGCGTTGGCAATTGTAATATCTCCCGACCTAACTCCCTCATCCCCGCCAACAGTGACGACCCTCCACAGAGGACGACGCCGGCTGGCAACAGACCATCGTAACCGGAGCGCTTCACCTCTTGCAGCACGAGGTTTAATATCTCTACCGCTCTGGCCTCGATGATCTCGGCGAGAAACTGGCGGGAGATAGCCTGCCACGAGTCCCCGCCGAAGACGGCCACGTCAATGGTCTCATCGGCGACGATGTCCTCCGAACGAGCGTAGCCGTATTTCTCCTTGATCTCCTTGGCCGTCGCGAAGGGGGCGCGAAGGCCGATGGCCACGTCGTTGGTTAAATGATTGCCTCCGATGGCCAGCACCGCGGTGTGCCAGACGCTGCCCTCGATGAAGATGGCCAGATCCGTGGTGCCCCCGCCGATGTCGGCCAGGACGACGCCCATCTCCCGCTCATTAGCGGTCAAAACCGCCTCCCCCGAAGCCAAAGGGGCCAAGATGAGCTCGTCTATCTCGATGCCTACCTGGTTGACACACTTAACCAGGTTGTGGATGGAGGTCGCCGCCCCGGTGATGATGTGGGCCTCCACCTCCAGGCGGAAGCCATGCATACCCAGAGGATCACGCACTCCGTCTTGCCCGTCTACGATATAGCCGCGGGGTACTACGTGGATGACCTCGCGATTGTGGGGGATAGCGATGGCCAGGGCTGCGTCCAGGACGCGGTTAACGTCGTCCTGGGTTATGCTATGGCCCCTCGAGACAGCCACCACGCCCCGGCTGTTGAAAGAAGAGATGTGGGCCCCGGCCACGCCAACGTGAGCACGCTCGATTTGGTGGCCGGAGATACGCTGCGCCCTCTCCACGGAGGCAGCGATAGCTTCGGTGGTCTCGCTGACGTTGACCACCACCCCCTTGCGCAATCCTTTCGAGGGAACCACCCCTACACCCACGATGCGCAAATCGCCCCCCTCGTCCATCTTGCCGACCAGGGTACAAACCTTGGTAGTGCCAACGTCAATGCTTACAACGGTTCTCTCCAAGGCAATCCTCGCTTTGCCCGAACAAGTTCGGGACTCCAAACCTAGAGGAAATGGCGGCGGATAATGGCCAGGTTGTTAAAAAGGCGCACGCCGAAGGCCACGATAGCCGCATAATAGAGCTCGACACCCAGACGGTCGCCTACGAAGGTTAAAAGTCCAGCCAGGAGAGCATTAACACAAAAGCCACTAATGAAAACCTTGTTGTCGTATTGACCCTCCAGTTGAGCCCGCACCGCACCTGAGATAGAATCCGAAGCGGCCAGGATAGCCATAGCGGTGTAGCGCGAGTACCGCGCGGGTATAGTTATGGCAAAGAGGTAACTAATGATGATGCCAACCAGCAAGCCAAAGATCGGTAACCACATACCAAGTCCCCCCCCCTACTCGATCATCTATTTGGAGGTTGGAGGTTGGAGGTTAGACCTCAACCTCCAATCTACAACTATTGCCTGTAAAACGGGCTCTCTTTGAAGCGCAGGTCCACAAACTGCGGCTTAATCCCCTCAGACGCAAGGTCCTGGAGCAAGGCGTCCAAGATAGCCACTTTCTCCACCATGTCACTGACGCCCAGGTAGATGGGACAGCCCCCCTGGTGAAAGCTCAACCCCTCGTCCTCGGAGTACTGAAAGACGACTGTTTCCGGAAGGAGCCGCCGCAGATCCAGCGCCGATCTGACGGCTTCAGGGTCAATTCGATCGCCAACTTCAAGGGGACCCGTCGTCAGGTCCTGGATCAGGAGCATCCCTTCGGGCTGAGCCTCAGGACGAAGCCCCTCCGACTCACCTTCCAGCGGGAGGATAGTGCCCTGATCGTCAACCCCATAGCGCGTCTCGCCCCTTTGCCAGATGATTTGCGTCCGGCCCTCCACCACCTCGATCTTCACCCGGTTGGGCAGCCAGCAGATAACCTTCACCTCCTTGATACCCGGCAAATTGGCGATGGCCGCCTCCACTTGCCTGGGTTTGATCCAGAATATGCTCATCTCGTGCAAGCCACTGGCATCGTAGATCTCATCCCGGTCAACAAATTGGTTGCCCTGCACTTCAGTCTCGTAGACATAGAACCTGTAGGTGGTGAAGAATTGGCCGATTAGCAACCCCAGGGCCGCCAACAGGAGCACGCTCAGCACCGTGCCCCCTCTAACCTGCCAGAGGCCGATGAGAGGCCGCGGTGACAGCTTTACGCTTGGCGTGGCGATTTCGTAGGCATGATTCCCTTTGCCTTTGGAACGCTTCCTTGGTTTTCGCTTCGATGACTTGCGACGCATGGCATGTCCCCCGGGACCGATTACTGATCACTTTGTTCCGGGCTATAGGACGTCTCTGATCTGCTCTTGTCGGCGTGCCTTTCCAACGCCAGCTCGATCAGTCGGTCAATGAGCTCCGAGTAGGAAATACCGCTGGCTTCCCACAACTTGGGGTACATACTGATGGGTGTGAAGCCGGGTATGGTGTTCAGCTCGCCAATGTAGAGCTCCCCTGTGTCCTTGTCCAGCAGGAAATCAACCCGGGCCATCCCCGCACAGTCCACCGCCAGGAAAGCGGCGATGGACAACTCCTGCACCCGCCGAGTCACCTCCGGTGGAAGGGCGGCGGGAACGATCAACTCCGATCGGTCATCTATGTACTTGGCGATGTAGTCGTAGAACTCACGACAGGGGACGATTTCCCCCGGCAGCGAGGCGATGGGCTCGTCGTTGCCCAGGACACTGCACTCGATCTCCCGCGCGTTCACCGCTCGCTCGGCCAGCATCCTGCGGTCGTAGCGAGCGGCCAGGTGCAAGGCCGGGGCCAGCCCGCCGCGCTGGCGGACCTTGGAGATGCCCACACTGGAGCCCAGGTTGGCCGGCTTGATGAAACAAGGATAACCCAGCTCCTTTTCGATAAGTTCCATCGTGGCCTCGGGGTCCCGTTCCCAATCCCTGCGCTTGAGCGCCAGGTGCTCCACCACAGGCAGCCCGTGGCTTATGAAAATAGCCTTCATGGCGATCTTATCCATCCCCAGGGCCGAGCCCAGCACCCCCGCCCCGACGTAGGGGATATCGGCCAGCTCCAGCAGGCCCTGCACCGTGCCGTCCTCCCCGTAAGGGCCGTGCAAGACCGGGAAGACCACATCAACCTTGGGGAAGCCCGTTTCGCGAGTGCCTGGCACCAGTTCCCGTCTATCCACAGGCACCAACCCCTGCTCCTCGGCTCCCCTGCTCCTCTGCTCCCCTGCCTGCAGCAGCTTCATCGGCTCACCGCTGGTCAGCCAGCGCCCCTCTTTGGTGATGCCAATGGGAATTATCTCGTACTTCTCTTTGTCCATGGCCTTCATGATACCCTGGGCAGAGACCAAAGAGACCTCGTGCTCGCCAGACTGCCCGCCGAAGATGACGCCAACCCTGAGCTTGTCAGCCATTCCACTCTCCTACCAATTCGATCTCCAGTTCCAGCTCCACGCCAAATCGCTCCCGTACCCGCTGCTGAGCCAGGTCAACGAGGGCCTTGACATCAGCCGCCCTGGCCTGGCCCAGATTGACGATGAAATTGGCGTGCTTCGGCGAGATCTGAGCGTCGCCGATGCGCGCCCCCTTGAGGCCCGCCTGCTCGATGAGGAATCCAGCCGGATACTGTTTCGTCCGTTTGAAGACGCTGCCGGCGCTGGGCTCGGTGGGCTGACTGGCCTCCCGTCGGCGCGTGTAATCGGCCATCTTCTCCGCGAGCGCGTGGGCAGGCTCAGCATGCAACACGAACTCCGCCGAGAGGATGATCTCCTGCTTGCCCTCGCCCGCTTGCCCCTTGAACCTGCTCGTTCTGTAGCCGAAGCCCATCTCCTCGGCGGACAGCTCGCGCACCGTGCCGTCGGCGGCGAGGACGGTGGCCTTTCGCGCCACGTCACCGACGTAGCAGCCATAGGCTCCGGCGTTGCCCACGATAGCCCCTCCGACCGAGCCGGGGATGCCCACTGCCCACTCCAGCCCCCCCAGGCCCCGCCGCGCGCTCTCATGGGCCAGGTCTTTCAGTGATGCCCCACTCTCGGCGTATAAAACTGCGTCGTCCTCGAAGCATATCTCCTGTCCTCCATTCTCTATCACTAAGCCACGGACGCCCTCGTCGGCCACCAGGACGTTGGTGCCGCGGCCGATGATCAGGTAAGGTAGGCCCTGTTCTCGCGCCAGCGAGACCAACTCGACCAACTCCTGGGCGCTCGTGGCCACGACGTACAGATCGGCCGGGCCGCCGATGCGAAAGGAGGTGTGGAGGGACATGGGCTCGTTGACAAGGGCGCGGGAGAGCAAGGGCGCAAGGTCGCAGGGTCGCAAGGGAGCAAGGTCGCAGGGTCGCAAGGGAGCAAGGTCGCAGGAGAGCATGCTCCATTGCTCCCTTGTTCCTTGTTCCTTGTTCCTTTGCTCCATCGGGTTGTCTACCACCACATCAACTCCCCTTTGACCCGCTCCTCTCTGAAAGCTAAAAAGAGTCCCGTCACCAGGCCTACTGCACCAGCTATGCCGATATTCTGCATCTTATTGGGCCGGATGGGCTCCCTCGGTTCCATGGCCGAAGCGATCACCTTCGGCTCGGCGATGAACTCGTCCTTTTGCATCTTGTCGGCCAGGGACATGTAAATCCCTTCCGCTTCGATCCTGGCCACGATCAACCTCTCCAGTTCGGGTCTTTTCTCCGTCAAAATCTTCTCTCGCTGCGAGATAGCGGCGGAGAGCTCCTCGATTTTGGCCGCCAGCCCCTTTTCTTCAGTATCGAGAGCTAAAATCGCGGCGTCTAGTGTCTTCACCGCTTTCGCGGACAACTGATTCATGCTGGTCTCGATGAGAGCCTTCCTACCCTCCAGGATCGAAATTATCGTATCCAGGATCGCCATTTGCTGACTGGGGCTCATATCTTCTG
>Ga0194126_10000502_pt1 | contig 65664 bp, 48 predicted proteins | sample TA2KigC150mmetaG_FD_148641 | JGI IMG/M metagenome (GOLD analysis project Ga0194126, IMG submission 148641) | Freshwater microbial communities from Lake Tanganyika, Tanzania - TA2015035 Kigoma Deep Cast 150m | ecosystem: Environmental > Aquatic > Freshwater > Lake | place: Tanzania: Lake...
TCAGAAAGGTGAAATCGTCTACACCCACATCGGGTACAAGAAGGGCGACGAGAACCGGATCAAAGCCGAGTTCCTGAAGTGGCTGCCCGAGGAATCGGCCACCGAGGAGAAGTCGGAAGAGTGAAAGCCTGGTCGGCGGCTGGCGTCCTGCTCCTCGCCCTCTGCTCCTTTTCCCGAGCCGCGGAGCTTTCCATGCAGGGCACGAACAAGGCCGAGTTCTGGCTCTACGAGCAGGACTACGCCACGCACCTTGAGGACAAGCTCGACCTGAACCTCCGCTACGGCGACCTGCGCGGCGGGCTGGGGTTGTTCCTCTACGAGCCATCAAAACCGTGGGACGCCGTCCGGCAGCCTTTGCGTCTGCTCGACTACACCGTTGCCTACAGCCCGAAGATGCTCGAGGTCCTGTACGGGAAGTTCTTCCAGACGTTCGGCAAGGGGCTCGCCCTGCGGACGTACTCGGACGACGATTTCCGGCACTACAAGAGTCTGAACGGCCTGCGCTTCATCGGTCGGCTGCCGCGGCAGACCGAACTGGTGCTGCTCGGCGCGCGGATGCGTGACATCTTCTTCCAGGAGAATGCCTACCGGGTGATGAACGCCGATTCGGTTCACGCCGACACGAACGACCAGGTGCTGGGCGCAAACCTGTCATCACGGCCGTTCAGCTTCGCCGGGTTCGGCGGGCGGTACGTGCGCGTGAACCGCACCCAGGACCCGACGCCCAAAGCGTTCAACGAGCTCTTCGGCGGCGACGCCACGATTTCGGTCGGTCCGGTCGAGATCTACGGCGAAGTCTGTCAGCGGCTCGGCACCAAACCCTATGTCGGCGGCCGCGAGAAGGGATTCGGATACTACCTCACCGGGACCGTCGCCATCGGCAGCTATTCGATAGTCGGCGAGTACGTAGACTACGACAAGCTCGGGTTCCCGGACGTCGTGCTGGCGGACAGGAGGACTTACCGCTACACCGACCCGCCGACTCCTATCAAGTCCGGCGTGGCCATCAACCGCGGAGTGGATGAACGCGGGTTCGGCGTGACCGCGTCGGGTACTCCGACTGCGCCGCTCTATGTTGAGGCGAGTCTCGGCAGCCTGAGTGCCCCGCGCGATTCGACGAAGGGCGTGATCGAGGGTGAGGGCAAGGTGCGGTACTCGCTCGGGACCGACTGGACGTTCGAGGCGAAGTTCAACCACATGGTGCAGGAGAACATCGAGCTGCATGTGGCCAGCCGCGCGACCGACAAGCCGACCATCCATGCCAACTACCTGTTCGGCCAGCACACCTTCGCTTTCGAGGCCGAGTATAACTTCGTCACCGAGGACACGGGACACATGGTCGAACCGTGGAAGTACCACGAGGCCGCCATCTCCGCCAGCTACGGCTACGGCGAAGCGCTCCTCTTCACCGTCGGCTACCAGTTCGTGGACATGAAGCTCGACCGGCGCTTCAAAGGTGAAACGTCGTGGCCGGTGGTCGAGGCAGTCTGGTCGATAACCGAGCGGAACATGCTGCGCGTGCGGATCGGCTCCGAGCGCGGTGGCTACACCTGCTCGGGCGGTGTCTGCCGTGAAGAAGCGCCCTTCAGCGGCATCAAAGCACAGCTCATCAGCACTTTCTAGAAGTGAAGCGGCGCATCAGTTTCGTTGTCCTCGCGGTTGTCGGGTTGGCCGCGGTCGTGCTCGGTATCAGGGCCGGGGACCCGGAGACGATTCACCGCTTCGCAGCCCAGATATGACTGTCCTGCATGGGGCTCGTGTAGCCTCGATGCAGGTTCCGGCACTATGACCGGCACGCGCTTCGACATCAGCGCCCGGACGCGAGTCTGTGTGTTCATTGCCATCGCCGGAGCGTCGGCAGTTTCCACGCTCCTGCTCAAATTCCTCGGGCATTTTGACTGGGGCGTGCTCTACTACGGGCTGGCCTCGATGCTGGGTTTGGGGCTCTTTCTCGCCCTGTTCCTCGGCCGGCCGACCATCCTCAACCGCTGGCTCTCTTTCGGCGTCATTGCCCTGACCGGCGCGGTCGCGGCCGCGTTCCTGAGCTTCGGCGAAAAGCTGCCGCTGGGTCGGGTACTCGTCTTCGGGTGGCTGCCGTTCGCCCTGATCATGCTGGCTACGGTCATTTTCCTGCGCCGCCGTGTCGCTCCCTACCGCGTAGTCCAGATAGCATCGGCGGTCCTGCTCAACGCCTACATCGTCGCCTACCTCCAGAACAAGATACTCTACCAGGGTTTCCTGAAGTACCTGCCGCAGCCGATACTCAACTGCTACGGTGGGCCCCTGGCGGTTTTCGCCTGCCCGATCGGCTCTACCCAGCAGATGGTCGGCATGAAGCTGCTGCCCTGGCTGCCGCTCGGCATGTTCATCGTCGTCGGCGCGGTGGTCGGGCGGGCGGCCTGCGCCTGGCTCTGTCCGTTCGGAATGTGGCAGGACCTGCTCTTCAAGGTCAAGGTTGGCGCGAAGGCGGGAAACAAGCGCTGGGCGTCGTTCGGAGGAGTCGGCCTCATCAGTGCATTGATCGCCACGGCGCTCATCTTCTTTCTGAAACTGCCGCCGCTGCGGGTCTTCCTCTACGCGTGGCTGCCGTTCAACCTGGCGGTGCTGGCCATTGTCATCAAAGGCAAGCTCGAACTGCCGCGCCGGATGCGGCTGGGCGGATTCCTGGCTGCGGTCGGGCTCGCGCTTGTCGTCTGGTTCAAGTTCGAAATCGGGTACGCGGTCGCGGCCGGGTTTGTCGCCATGATCCTGTTCGGGATTACCGGGCGCTGGCTTGGCGCCATACTTGCCGCAGTCGCCGGTTTCCTGCTCGGCTGGCTGGGCAATCCTGCCTTCCATGTCGGCCCTCTGTCGGGCCTGCCGCTGGGAATCGGTTTGGCCCTGGCGTCGCTCTTCGTGGTCGTGATGCTGGATGTGGTGGTCAAGGTGTCGCTTCCCTCCAACTTTCTCAAGTTCGGCGTGCTCTTGCTCGTGGCAGGCGTGGCTTCCTATCTCACTGCCGAGCCGTGGTTCTGCAAGCTCTGTCCGCAGGGGACGTTCGGCGCCGGCATCCCGCTCGTGCTCTGGGATCCGGTCAATGCCCTGCGTGGCCTGGTCGGCTGGCTCTACTGGGTCAAGATCGGTCTGCTGCTTTTCTTCATCGTCGCGGCCATCGCCATCAAGCGCCCGTTCTGCCGCATCATCTGTCCCATCGGTGCCGTCTACTCGCCCTTCAACAAGGGTAGTCTGATGAACCTGAAGCTGGACGAGAGCACCTGCATTCACTGCGGCATCTGCCGCAAGGTCTGCCCGATGGACATTGACCCCGTGCAGAGCCAGAACCAGCTCGAGTGCATCCGCTGCAACGAGTGCGTGGCCAACTGCCCCAAGTCCTGCCTTAGATTCCGCGCCTAACCGCGGAACGTGCACCGCATACCGTGAACCGTATTCCGTTCACTTCCCTTTGTGCCCTTATGTCTTTATGGTAGAATTCACTCCCGATGAGAAAACCTGACTGGCTGCGGACGGCCGTGCCGTCTGGCGCGGAGTTCGAGGCGACCAACGAGCGGCTGCGAGCGTACGGCATCAACACCGTGTGCAGCTCGGCTCGGTGTCCCAATCTCGCCGAATGCTGGGGACGCGGCACCACGACGTTCATGATTCTCGGTGACACCTGCACGCGCCACTGCCGATTCTGCGCGGTCAGGACCGGGAACCCGCAGGGCACGCTGGATAAGACCGAGCCCGAACGCGTTGCCCGCGCTGTCGTTGAACTCAAGCTCTTCTACGTCGTCCTGACCTCGGTTGACCGCGACGACCTGCCGGACCTCGGGGCGGGGATGTTCGCGGAAGCAGCCAGGCAAGTCAAAATGCAAAGTGCAGAAGGCAAAGTGCAAAATGGGCGGCCCGCGTCCCCTCTGGTTGAGGTTCTCACGCCTGATTTCGGCGGAAGAGAGGATCTGGCAGCGATGGTGGTGTCGGCTTCTCCCGACGTGTTCGGACACAACCTGGAGACAGTCGAGCGGCTCTCGCCGAAGGTACGTGACCCGCGTGCTTCCTACGAGCGTTCACTCGCCGTGCTGGCGACGGTTAAGCGTATCGCGCCTAAGTTGACGACCAAGAGCGGGTTGATGGTCGGACTGGGAGAAACCGACGACGAACTGCGGCAGGCACTCCGCGACCTGCGCTCGGTAGGCTGTGACATCGTTACGGTCGGCCAGTATCTCCAGCCGGCGCGAAGGTGCCTGTCGGTAGAGCGCTACTTGACGCCCGAAGAATTCGTGGCGCTGGAGAAAGAGGCCCTCGCGATGGGCTTCAAGGGCGCGCTCTGCGGTCCGCTCGTGCGGAGTTCCTATCGCGCCGCAGAAGTGTCCCATTGCCCCAGTGGCCAAGAGGTCACGTGAAGACGAACACGGGACTGGATTCCGGCACCGGACCACCGGACCACTCGACCACCAGATCACTATCCGCTTCCGAGGTGAACCGCGGACTGCGCGTCTCGATTGTCGAAGGCGGGTTCGCGATGCTCTACGCCACGCTCGCGGGCGGGATGTTCCTGACCGGTCTTGCTCTCTGGCTTGGCGCCAACTCATTCCAGATCGCGCTGCTTTCCGCCATCCCTGCCCTGGTCACCGGGTTCGGGTTCCTGTCCGGCTACCTGGTGCGCCGCGCCGGCGAGCGCAAGAATCTGCTCATCTGGACCGCAGGTATCGGCCGTTCGGTCTTCATAGTGCTCATCCCGTTCCTGCTGTTGCAGATGAAGGTCAGCCTGGTGCTTTTCTTCGTCACGGTCGCAGTGTCGAGCCTGATAATGACCATCGCGGGTACGGTCTGGCAGGCGTGGATCACGGACCTGGTGCCGGAGGAGAGGCGGGGCAGGTTCTTTGGTCTGCGTAATGCCATCCACAGCATCCTGGGCGTGACGGCTGCGTACGGCGCGGGCCGGGGCATGGACTGGCTCAAGGCGCAGGGACACGAACCGCTGGGCTACGCGCTGGCCTTCGGTCTCGCCGTAGTCTTCGGCCTGGTCTCGACGCTCCTCCTACTCCGCCAACCCGAGCCTGAACTTCCGCCGCGCCCGCGCCTGGGCCTGCGCGACACTTTCATCGGGCCGCTGAAGGAACCGCAGTTCAGCAAGCTCGTCCTCTTTCTGGCGGTCTGGTTCGTGACCGGCACGCTCGCGTCGCCGTTCTACATCGTCCACATGATGAAGAACCTGCACTTCTCTTTTGCCGCCATCGGCGTCTACTCGATGATCGGCGGCGTGACCGGCATGGTGATGCAGCTGTTCTGGGGCCGGGCCGTCGACCGGTTCGGCGCGCGGCCGGTCACGGTTCTGAACTTCGCGCTGGTCGGGGTGATGCCGCTGCTCTGGCTCTTCGCGACGCCGTCGTTCCGCCTGCCCATCTGGGGCGACGCCCTGATGAACGGCCTGGTCTGGAGCGGCGCCAGCCTCGGTCTCTGGAACCTGCTCCTCGAACTGGCCGACAACCCGGCCCACCGCGAGAGCTACTTCGCGATCTACGCCGCGGTCACCGGGCTGGGCGCGTTCGCGGCTTCGATGCTCTCCGGCGTCATCGCCCAGGCTCTGCACGGTTTCCACGTGGCCATCGCCGGGCGCACCTTCATCAACTACCACATGATGTTCATGGCTGCGGGCCTGCTCCGGTTCGTCACCCTGCCGCTGCTGCTGCGGGTGCACGAGCGCGACTCGAAGTCGGTGCCGCACACGATGCGGGCGCTCGGTACGATGGCGCTCTGGCAGCTCAACGCCGGGAAAGAGAGCGTGCTCGCCGCGCTGGGCCTGCGTCCCAAAGACGAGCCCTGATCTGACACGCCGGTTGATGCGCCGCGCGGTACTCTCTTGTCCCTTGTCGTGACCGGGACCGCGACCGCCAGGGCAAGCTGATCGTGACTGACTGATTCCTGCGGGCCGGATTCCTGGGCGGGCGTGCGGCCCGCCCTCCATCTAGAGACCGCCAGCCCAAGTCTGCGGCTTGACGTCCGGGAATCCTGCGTGAGCGGGTCAGTGGTGGAAGAGGCGGAGGCCGGTGAAGGCCATCACCATGCCGTATTCGTCGGCGGCGCGGATGATGCCTTCGTCACGGGAGGAGCCGCCGGTCTGTACTACGTAGCGGACGCCGGAACGGGCTGCACGGTCGATGTTGTCGCGGAAGGGGATGAAGGCATCGGAACTGAGCGCTACCGCGTCAAAGCGGGTGAGCCACTCCTGTCTCTCGTCGCGGGAGAGCGGCGCCGGCATGGTGCTGAAGCTGAGACGCCAGGCCGTGAGTTCGGCCTCGGCTGCATCTTCTTCGAGAAAGAGGTCGATCGCGTTGGCCTTGTCGGTGCGGGTCGTGCCCTTCTTGAAGTCGAGTCCGCGCACCTGCGGATGAAGTCGGAGCAGCCACTTGTCGGCCTTGGCGCAGGCGATGCGGGTGCAGGCGATGCGTGACTGCTGGCCCGCGCCCATGCCGATGACTTGTCCGTCATACGCGACGCAGACTGAGTTCGATTGAGTGTACTTCAGGGCCAGTGTGGCGACGAGCATGTTGGTCCGGGCTTCGTCCGGGATCTGCTTCCTGGACGTAACGACTTTGTCGAGCAACGCGGACGTTATCGGCGTGTTGTTGCGGGCCTGTTCAAGTGTGACGCCGTAGACCTCCTTGGCTTCGAACTCGGGAGGCCGATAGGACGGGTCCATCTGGAGAACCGGGTAGGTGCCGTTCTTCTTGCCCTGCAGGAGCTTGAGCGCCCCCGGTTCGTACCCGGGCGCGATGCAGCCGTCCGAAACCTCACGGCTGATGACCTTCGCGGTGGATTCATCAACGGTGTCGGAAAGCGCAATCCAGTCGCCGAACGAGGCGAGCCGGTCAGCGCCACGTGCCCGGACGTACGCAGTGGCCAGCGCCGAGAGGTCGGCGGCTTTGACGAAGCACGACTCGGCAAGTTCCGGCGAGAGCGGCAGGCCGGTTGCGGCACCGGCCGGAGAGACGTGCTTGAACGAGGCGGCCGATGGCAGGCCGGTCAGCTCCTTCATCTCGCGTACGAGTTGCCACGAATTGAGCGCGTCGAGCAGGTTGATGTATCCGGGCGCGCCGGACAGCACCATGAACGGCAGCTTGCCGTCAGGGACGAATGCGCGCGCTGGAGTCTGGTGCGGGTTGACGCCGTAGCGGAGCTTTATCTCTTCCATGCGGGTCACGTTATCGCCCCCGGCCGCAAAGTCAAGCAGGCGCAGTCACCGAAGAACTCGGGATCTGCCGTCCGGCCCGGAAGAAAGCTGTGAATGAGGAGGATGGACCCCGGATCACTGGGAGGTCGCGACCGGGTATCGCGGGAAGGCGCGCCGCAACCGGAAGCCGTCTGGCACCACACCGCCGTCTGCTCTTGACATACTGCCCGACTCACGGATAATTGGTATGGTGACAGCAGCAGCTTGGTTCAACTTCGGACCAGGTAACAAGGAGTATCCAGTGCAGCAACCTGACTCGGACCTTCACCAATGAACCCAATTGAAGTAATAGTCGCGGACGTCGCCAAGAGCGCGCTCACCGGCTGTGCCAAGAGCATCGTTGTGGAGTTGGCGGAGAGCGTTGGCGGCGCACAGCAGCTGGCCGATCAGATCGCCGCCGAGGACGCGGTCAAGCAGTGCCTGTCGACGCTGGTACAGGTGCGAGCGTCCGCCGACTTCGGCGCGGTGTCGGCCAAGGCGTTGAGGAAGTTCGGCCGGGCGCTCGGGGAATTCGTCGGCGTCCGGGGCGTGCAAGGGCAGTTGATGCGACCGTACACCGAGGAGAACACCGATCCGGCATCGGTGGCTGCGGAGCTGGACAGGCTGTGGCGCACCAATCAGGAGTATATGGGGTTGCCGCAACTGCCGACCGGATACTGGGCTCAGGCCCTGGCGGAGTACTGTGCAGCGGTAGCCAAGGTCGTTTCCAGAAGAACGCTGCTGCAGCGGGCTCGCGTTTCGGACCCGTCCCGTCGACTGTCGGTGCTGCCCGAAGCGCTGCAGATGCTTGAACAGTACGTCGCCGGCGACCCGGATTCGCCTCGCCCGACCAAGTAGTCGCCGACGCGGACATCGGTTGACATTGCCACGGTGCCGCCCCGGACCCGGGTTGTCTGATTGTCGCGCGCAACTGGGATTCCGTTCGGGGTAGTGAGAGTCCCGCAATGACGATTCCACAAGAGAGGAGATCGGCATGAATCACGTTCTTGTGCTCGAAGGAAGCCCGAGGAAGGGAAACACGAGCGCGGTGACCGATTGGGTGCTGGCCGGTATGGGCAAGGGCAACAAGGTGACGCGGGTGAAGTTGTGTGAGCTGGATATCCACCCATGTCAGGCGTGTCTTGCGTGCACGAAGACCAAGGGAGCGCCCGGTTGCGCACAGGGTGACGACATGACCGAGCTGTACGACAAGATGATCGACGCCGACCTCGTGCTCTGGACCAGCCCGATCTATTGCTGGAGCGTGACCGCCCGGGTCAAGTCGGCCTTGGAGCGGTGTTTTGCGCTGTTGACCGGCGAGGGTTTGCTGAAGGGGAGCAAGTGGGCACTGGTGCTGACCGCGGGTGGCGATGCGTTCGACGGCGCGGACCTGGCGGTGCAAGTGTTCGCACGGTTCTCACGCTACGCCGGCATAGAGTACTTGGGCCAGCACGTAGCCGCGCCCTGCCCGGATGGTGCGAAGCTCGCGGCGAGCGCCGCGCTCAGGAGCAGCGCTAGGGGCTTTGGCAAGGAGCTGGCGAAGGCGCTGAGGGCGAAGTAGTACAGGTACTGACGACTAGCTGATTCCCAGTCACCGATCAGGCCAGAATGCGGGCAACAGCCAAGGCGAGGACCCTTGGTTGTTCTGCGTTTCTTCCCCGATAGGATGCGCATCGCAGGTTTGACCGCAGGGTAGGGTCAGTCGGAAGTCAAGGGACTCGTCTTCCCTCCTCACCAGGGAGCATCCGCAGCCCGGCGACGTCGGTGTCCGGTTCTTGCTGACAACAGGATGCAGGCGCGTGAAGGAAGGCGGCCGGATCGGTCGTCCCTACGCTGGCGTGCTCGCCAGGGGGGCTTCCTGCCGGAGCGGGATGCGGAACCGGAACTCGGTCCACTTGCCCGGTTCGGAATCGGCCGTGATCTCGCCGCCGTGCCGTATGACTATCTGGCGCGAGATGTACAGGCCCAGGCCGGAACCGGTCACGCCCTTGTGTTCGGGATGGTTGAGGCGCTGGAACCGGGCAAAGAGTTTCTGCTTCTGTTCCGGCGCGAACCCGACGCCTTCGTTGCGTACCGAGAAGAGCGCCCAGTACTGGCGGACGTGCTCGCCCGAGTCAGCGTAGTCGGAGAAGCTCCGGCGCACGAGCCGGACCAGGATCTTCGAATTCTCACGGCCGTACCGGACCGCGTTGCCGAGCAGGTTGTTGAAGACGACCTTGAGCAGGGTTGCGTCGCAGGGCGCGACCAGGTACTCGAGGTCGGTCTCGATGGTCATGCCGCGGGCCCTGGCAGCCGTTGACTGGATTTCCACCATCGGCCGGATGACTTCCTCGACCAGGTCCACGGCCGGGCCGGGATGATACCGGAGTTCGCCGGTTTCGATTTGCGACAGGTCGAGGTAGTCGCGCACGAGATTGACCAGGTAGTTGGAGTTCGCAATCATCCGCTGCACCTTTTCGGCCTGTTGGGGCGTGAGTTTGCCGAGGTAGCCTTCGGTCAGGGTCTGGCCGAGAGTCACAATCGAGGCCAGCGGCGCCTTCAGTTCGTGGGCGACGAAATAGAGTATCTGGGCGTAGTTGTGCTTGGCCTGGGCAAGGTCGTCGAGGTATTTGACCTTCTCGACCGCGAGAGAGAGCGAGTCCGCGACCGCGAGGAAAGTGTCGATGTGGCTGGGCTGGTAGTTGTCGGGCTTGCGTGAACTGAAGAAGAGCAGGCCGATGGCGCGGTCGCCGGCGCGCAGCGGGCAGGTCAGGTTGGACATCACGCCGTCCTTCAGGATGTCCTGGGTTGCCCTGGAATCGGGCCGGGCGGCGAGGTGTTGTTCGAGGTTGTTGATGATACGGGGCCGGCCGGTGCGGAGAATTGGCTCGAGCGACGAGCCTTTGAGTTCTGCCCAGTAGCCCTTGTCGACGCGTTTCACCTCGGTATCGCTCCGCACCCAGCGGGACACGACCATGCCGGTTTCCTCATTGTAGAAGGCCACCGACATCCGGTCGAACGGAATGATATGGCGCATCGTCTCAAAGACGACGTCGAGCACCTCGAACAGCGACTTGCCCGAGAACCAGAGGTGCTTCAGGTCCTCGATGACCATCTGCACCGCGGCCTCGTGCAGCGGTCCGGCCGAGTCTTCCGGGGTGCGCATTTCCGGCCCGTTCACGGGTGTGGAGCTTTCGTCTTCCTTGATGATAGAAGATAGCCGGCGACGCGCCTCAGTCAACCGCGGTTCACCACTCCCAGGTTCGATTTGGGAGTTCACCACCAAGGTGCAAAGAGACGAAGAAGGTCCGGCAGGCAATGTCACTGTACGCTTGGTGTTCTTGGCGTCGGATTCGGCGGGACTTGCCAGCCGGGCTGGTTTCTGATACACTGCACTCGGTAGGTCGCACCCCGTACCATTCGCAACAATCCGTTGGCCAGACCCGAAGACAGGCAAGAATTAATAAGGAGTCGCTATGCCGAAGGTACTGATCGTTGACGACGACCCGGATATCGTCGATTCCCTGCAGCTCATCCTCTCGGCCGAGGGATATGTGGTGGCCACCGCCACGAGCAGGGAAGAGGCTATGCGTGGAGTCGACAAAGAGAAACCCGACCTCATCATACTCGATGTGATGATGGAGCAGCCGGATGACGGGTTCGTGGTTGCCCAGGATCTGCGCCACAAGGGTGTGAAGACGCCGATCATCATCCTGTCCTCCATCGGCCACGTGACCGGCTACAAGTTCGGTAAGGATTCCGAAATGGCGCCGGTAGACGAGTTTGTGTCCAAGCCGGTTGCGCCCAAAGACCTGGTCGCCAAGGTCAAGAAGTTCCTGAGGAAATGAAGATGCTGGCAACTGAAAGAGAATCGCTCCGCCACGAAATCGCGGAATTGGCGGAGAAGTACGAGCACAAGCGCGACGGGATGATGCCGATCCTCGAGGCCGTACAGGAGAAGTACCATTGCGTTTCCGACTTTGCGATGCAGGAGATTGCCCGCCAACTCGGGGTGTTCCCGACCGAGGTTTACGGCGTGGCTTCTTTCTATTCTTTCCTTTCGACCGAGCCGCGGGGGAAGTTCGCCATCCGGCTCTGCCGCACCCTTTCCTGTGACTTCGTGGGCAAGAAGGAGGTTGCGCGTCAGCTCGAGAACGAGCTGGGCATCGGGTTCGGCCGCACGACCCAGGACGGGCTTTTCTCACTCGAGTACTGCAACTGCCTGGGCATGTGCGACCACGGCCCGGCCATGCTCGTGAACAATGACGTCTACACCGAGGTCAGCCCGGAACTGGTATCGGAAATCCTCGAGAAGTACCGGAGAATGTTCGGCCCGGCCTCGCAACTGGAAGAGAAGGAGGCGCACCATGGCTAGCGTCGTTCATATCATGGAGCGCTACGAAGCCGGCTCGGGCGTGAAGAAGGCGCTTTCGCTGTCGCGGACCGAGGTCATCCGGGTCGTGCGTGAGTCCGGCATCCGCGGTCGCGGCGGCGCCGGGTTCCCGACCGCGGTGAAGTGGAATCTCTGCGCGGTGGCCCAGTCCCCGAAGAAGTTCCTCGTCTGCAACGCCGACGAGGGCGAGCCGGGTACTTTCAAGGACCGGTTGCTCCTGACCGAGCGGCCCGAGGTGCTGCTCGACGGCATCACCATCGGCGGCTACGCCATCGGCGCCAGGCTCGGGGTCATCTACCTGCGTGCCGAGTATGCCTACATGCGGCCCGGGCTGGAGGCCGCGCTGGCGGAGCGGCGCAAGAACAAGCTGCTCGGCAAGAAAGTGCTGGGCAAGGACTTCGACTTCGACATCGAAATCCGCATGGGCGCCGGCGCCTACGTCTGCGGCGAAGAGACCGCCCTCATCGAGTCGCTTGAGGGCTCACGCGGCGAGCCGCGCAACCGGCCGCCCTACCCGGTGAACACCGGGCTGGTTGGCGTTCCGACCTCGGTGAACAACGTCGAGACGCTCATCGCCTGCGCGCACATACTCGTCAAAGGACCGGAGTGGTTCAGGAAGCTGGGTACCGACGTCTCAACCGGATCGAAGCTGCTGTCGATATCCGGCGACTGCAAGCGCCCTGGCGTCTATGAAGTCGGTTTTGGCACCAGCGTCAGGGACATCCTGAAACTCGTCGAGGGCGAGGGAGCCAAGGCAGTGCAGGTAGGCGGCGCCTCGGGGCGGACGGTCCCGGCGGCGCAATTCGCCCGCAAGCTGGGCTTTGAGGACCTCGCGACCGGAGGCTCGGTCATCGTCATCGGCCAGCAGCGGGATATGCTGCACGTGGCCGAGAACTTCCTCGACTTCTTCGTCGAGGAGTCCTGCGGCCAGTGCACCCCCTGCCGTGAGGGCAACCCGAAACTGCTGGAGGGCGTGCACCTGTTGAAGCAGGGACGCTGCTCCATCAACTATCTGCGCGAGCTGCAGAATCTAGGGCGCACGATGCAGGCCGCGTCCAAGTGCGGCCTGGGACAATCGAGCGCCAATGCGTTCCTCGACATCACCGAGCACTTCCGGTCGGAAATCCTGGGCCGCGTGCCCGCGACGAAGGAGTAGTCCACGATGCCTACGAAGAAAGCCTCCAGCACCAAGCCCCAAGCTCCCGGCGCCAACCCCAAACGGGTCGCGCCGGGCGGGACCGCCCCGACCAGCGAGAAGCCGATGACCGTCCTGGCGGGCAAGCCGGGCGACATCGGCGGCCTTGTCTCGGTCAAGATGGACGATCTCGACATCAAGGTGCCGTTCGGCACCACCATCCTCGACGCGGCCAAGACCGTCGGTATCCGCATCCCGACGCTCTGCTACCATGAGGACCTCTGCCTTGCCGGTGTCTGTCGCATCTGCGTGGTGGAAGTGGCCAAACAACGTACGCTCCAGACCGCCTGCACATTTCCCATCACCGAGCCGATCACGGTCAGCACGACCAGCCAGCGCGTCCGCCAGGCGCGCCGCCACGTTCTCGACCTCATCCTCTCGAAGCACTACGGCGAGTGCTACTCCTGCTTCCGCAACAACAACTGCGAGTTGCAGGCGCTGGCCAAGGAGTACGGCGTCGATTTCTTCCGCTTTGGCCACCCGGACAAGCCCCGGTTCGAAGTCGACCGCTCCAGTTACTCGGTCGTGCGCGACATGAACAAGTGCGTCGTCTGCCGGCGGTGCGTCCGCACCTGCATCGACCTGCAGTCGGTCGGCGTCCTGACCGCGGCCAAGCGCAGCGACAAGACGCGGATCGAGACCTTCGAGGACCGGCCGCTCGCCGACGTCATCTGCATCAACTGCGGCCAGTGCATCAACCGCTGCCCGACCGGCGCGCTCCGGGCCAAAGACCCATCGGACGAGATCTGGGCGGGTATCGATGACCCGAAAAAGCACGTCGTGATGCAGACCGCGCCCAGCCCGCGCGCCGCCATTGCCGAGGAGTTCGGTTTCAAGGCCGGCACTTCGATGACCGGCGAAATGAACACCGCGCTGCGGCGCGCCGGGTTCGACATGGTCTTCGACACCAATACCACGGCCGACCTCACCATCATCGAGGAAGGCACCGAGCTCCTGACACGGCTCTACAAGGCGCTGGTCAAGAAGGAAGAGACGTTCGTGCCCCAGTTCACCTCCTGCTCGCCGGGCTGGGTCAAGTTCATCGAGCACTTCTACCCTGAGTACCTGCCCTACATGTCGAGCTGCAAATCGCCGCAGCAGATGTTCGGCGCGCTCATCAAGAGCTACTACGCCCAGAAGCAGAACATCAACCCGGCCGACATCGTGACCGTTTCGCTGATGCCGTGCTCGGCCAAGAAGTTCGAGGCGAACCGGCCGGAGATGCGTTCGACCGGGTACAAGGATGTGGACTACGGCCTCACCACCCGCGAGACCGCGCAGATGATAAGGGAGGCAGGGATCGACCTGCCGCACATGCCCAAGTCGCAGTTCGACCTGCCGTTCGGCGACGCTTCGGGCGCCGGCCTCATCTTCGGCGCCTCCGGCGGTGTGATGGAAGCGGCGCTCCGGACCGTGGTCGAGGTGGTGACGGGCTTGAAGGCCGAGCAGGTCTTCACCGACGCCAACATCATCCCGGTGCGCGGGTTTGAGGGCATCAAGTACATGGAGATCAAGGTGCCGCAGACCGGCCCGATGCTCGATTTGTTCAAGCCGCTCATCAAGAAAGGCAAGCTGGGCAAGGACTGGTCGTGGCTCAAAGGTGCGACACTCAAGGTTGCGGTGGCGCACGGGACGGCCAACGCCCGCAAAGTGATGGAAGACATCAAGGCGGGGGGGCAGTTTGCCGGCTGCCACTTCATCGAGTTCATGGCCTGCCCGGGCGGATGCCTCGGCGGCGGCGGCCAACCGATTCCCACTTCGCCCGCCATTCGCGCGGCCCGGGCCAAGGCGATCTACTCCGAGGATATGGGCCTGCCCATCCGCAAATCGCACGAGAACCCGCACGTGCTGAAACTCTACTCGGAGTTCCTCACCGACGGGCCGTGCGGCGAGGTGAGCCACAAGTACCTGCACACTCACTACACTCCCCGCGGCGACTACCTCGTCTAGACTCTACCGAATACACAGGCCGGCGGGCTCGCGCCCGCCGGCTTTCTCGTTCGCCATAGGCGCTCTTCGTTTGCAGACCCTCGTAACCTGGTGTCCCGGTGATGAAGGCGGTTCTCGCCCTTGCCGACGCCGCGACCGCACTTCTGGTCTGGACTCGGCACCACGCGCGGTCGAATCTGGCGAAGTACCGCTCGATGTTCGTCACGAAGTAGCGGAAGAAGCTCCGCGCGCTGTATACTCGCTTGCGCAGGTGGTTGCGTCGTGAGCTGTGTCCTGAGCTGAACCCGGACCTGAACCTCGACCTGAATCCGTCGCTGTACCGCGCGTTGTTCACGAAGTCTTACCGGTCGGTGTTCCGGCTGTTGTTCGCACCGTTGTTCGGCTCGATGTACGAGTCGATGCTCGCGCAGTTGTCCGTTCCGATGCGTCTCGCGATGTGTCGGCAGAGGCTAGGGGGGAGGCGGCCTGTGGGTCGTGGAGTGGGCGGCAGGATTGTGGTGCTGCGTCCGGCCAATACCACACGTTGTGGTGCCGATACCGACGCGAGCGTCTCCGCCCGCATGATAAGAGTACTCATCACGTATGTTCTCTCGCTTGTCCCAGTAACCTCAACGCTCCGCACCTACTGATCATTTATGGCCGGGAAGGGCACCTTCACCCGGGGGAAGACCGCGATGGCAGAGTACAGAACAGAGTAGGTAGTAGACGGGGAGACTGCGAAGAGGACAGTATGCAGAATTCAGTAGACAGGTGTCAGTGGAGGAACGTGAACAGGAGTTCGGGAGCTTGGGTGCTGGAGAGCCGGGGACGGAGTTCGCCGGTTTGTTCTACGGGTTGTTCTCCAGTGAGTTCGGGAGCTTGTTGCCCGAGCTGCAGTCGAGACAGCAGTCAAGGTCGCGTGCGGGTCAGTCTCCCGACTTGCCTGCCGTTCTATTCCCCGACTAACGACAGGAGCAAGTGGTCGTGAGTAGACAGCATAAGGGGCAAAGACGGGCGCAGGCCCGCCTTCTGCTTCTGGGCAGGCGACTGGCGCCAGCTGGCGCAACTTGACACTTGAGCGGGTGGGGCTATAACTAGGCGTGCGCGAGCGGGGTGGCGCGTCCCGTGCTACGGCTTCAGGCCTTGGGGACAGTCCACGCCGGGACAGTCCCCATCCGTCGCCACGAGAATGGGAAGCCCTGACATACCTGGGAGGTCAGATGAAGTTCACGATCCTGCTGCCGGCGCTGTTCTGCGCCTTCACCTTCGCGGCCGACAACGCGGTCCGCGACCGTCAGTCCATCGTCCATAGTCCATCGTCCATGGTCGATGGCGCTGACGCCATCGCGATTCCGCAGATGCTCTCGTACCAGGGGCAGCTCACCGACACGCTCGGCCGACCGGTCGCGGACTCGACCTACAGTGTCGCGTTCCGGCTCTACACCGTGCCGTCGGGGGGGAGTTCGTTCTGGAACGAGACGCAGAGCGTCACGACGAAGGCCGGGCTGTTCTCAGTGCTGCTGGGAGCGATGACGCCCATCGGTTCGGTCCCTGCCGCAGGCGGGCTGTACCTGGGCATGGCTGTCGGCGGCGGGCCAGAACTCGTACCGCGCCTGCGTGTAGTGAGTGTGGCCTACGCGTACAAGGCAGACACTGCAGGCTATGCGCTTGCAAGCGCTGGTGGCGACAACGCGTGGGTACGAGGGACTCCCGACAGTGTGCTCTTCACAATACGCCAGCTCGGCATTGCCCGCGGCGGTTCCGGCAACATGCTGTACGGCGCCGCCCGTAGCACGCACGTCAACCTTGGCGTTGCCTGTACCACCGGGCTCTCAGGGCAGGACTACCGATACACGACGGTCGCTGGCGGGCAGGTTAACGTCGCCGGCATGGATTGGAGCACGGTCGGTGGCGGCTGCTACAACGATGCTCGCGGAAGTTGCGCAGTGGTAGGCGGCGGCGGGTACAATGTGGCGGACGGAGGGTATTCTGTCGTCGCGGGCGGTTCGGACGACACCGCAAGTGCGTACTGGAGCGCCGTCGGCGGAGGAAACAGGAACGTCGCGAATGGGCAGTACTCCTTTGTCGGCGGCGGGAACCGCAACCTCGCGGACGCGATCTGGACCGTGGTCGGCGGCGGCAGCTTCAACACCGCCGATGAGAGTCTCGCGACCGTCGGTGGCGGAAGCTACAACACCGCCAGCGGCAGCAATTCTGCCGTACCAGGTGGCTTCATGAATTCAGCCCGAGGCTACTCCAGTCTCGCGGCAGGCAGCTACGCCAGGTCCAACCACGATGGGTCGTTCGTGTGGAGTGACGGGGCGGTGACCGCCGCGGAATCGGTCTACACCACTGGCATCCTCCAATTCCGGGCGCGGGCGCGCGGCGGGGCGTGGTTCTTCTCCAATTCTGCAATGACCACCGGCGCGTACCTTGCCCCGAACTCCAACTCCTGGGAGTCAGCCTGTGACAGCATGACCAAGGAGGATTTCCGTCCGGTTGACAGGAAGACTCTGCTCGACAAGGTTGCGTCGCTCCGTGCGCGTGACTACAAGATGAAGGACCAGAACGACGGGACCAGGCACATCGGCCCGGTAGCGCAGGACTTCCACAGCGCCTTCGGATATGGCGGGAACGAGACGAGCATCAACCTGGCTGACGCCGACGGCGTCCTGCTGGCCGCAGTTCAGGCGTTGTTTGACGAAGCGAAGACTGACAGGATCCGGATCGCCCAGCTCGAAGCTGAGCTGGCGTAGATCAAGAAGCAATAGGAGGAGAAGATGAAAGCGAGAATCCTGATACTGGTCGTGACGGCGCTTTGCCTTGTGGCATTGGCCGTCGATAGGGCATCGGTTGTACCAAAAACGGCCCCAAGCCAGGGGCCTCAGGATAAGAGCTACGGGACAGAAGCGATAGCGGTTCCGCAGATCCTGTCATACCAGGGCAAGCTGACTGACACGACCGGCATCCCGGTCCCGGACGGCAACTACTCGGTCGTGTTCCGGCTCTACACCACCCCTTCGGGCGGCAGCCCGATTTGGAACGAGACCCAGGGCGTTACGACCAAGGCCGGGCTCTTCTCGGTCCTGCTCGGCTCGGTGACGCCCATCGGCTCGATGCCCGACGCCGGTGCTGCCTATCTGGCCATGGCGGTTGACGGCGGTGCGGAGTTGACCCCACGCCTGCGCCTTGCCAGTTCAGCCTATGCCTACCTGAGTTCCCGGGCGGCCAGTGCCGACCTGCTGCAGGGCAGGGACACGGCCGCATTCGCTCCTTCCGGACACAACCACGACGCGGCCTATGTGAACGAGGGGCAAATGTCATCGGTAACCAGCAACATGATAGCAGACGGGACTATTGCGGCGGCGGACTTCAGCCAGATGGGCGCCTCGTCCGGCCAGGTGATGAAGTGGACCGGAAGCGCGTGGGCACCGCGGAACGACAGCGTGGGTGGGGGTGGCGGTGGCGGCACCGTAACCAGCGTGTCTCAGGCGACCGGCGCAGTCTGCACGCCCAATCCGATTACCACGACCGGTACGGTCGGATTCGACGCGACCTGGGGCGATGGCCGGTACGTCAACGAAGCCCAGAGCGCGGGCGGCGACCTGACCGGCACCTATCCGAGCCCGACGCTCGGAACGTCCGGCGTATCGGCGGGGTCCTACGGCAGCGCCACGCAGGTCGGTACGTTCACGGTAGACGCCAAGGGACGGCTCACCGCTGCGAGCAATACCACCATCAGCGGCGTGCCACCCGGCGGAACCGCTGGCGGCGGTTTGACCGGCACGTATCCGAACCCGACTGTCGCGGCGGACGCGGTGTCATCGGGGAACATCGTCAACGGCAGCGTCACCGCGGCCGACATCCGTGACACCACCGTGAACACGGCCGACCTGAAGGACGGTGCTATTACCTCGGCGAAGATACAGGATGGCGCGGTCACTTCGGCTGGCATCCGCGACACGACCGTGAATACGGCCGAGCTCAAGGACGCAGCGGTGACGATGCCCAAGCTCAATCAGGCCGGAGCTGCCTCCGGACAGGTCATCAAGTGGACCGGCAGTGCCTGGGCGCCACGCAACGACAGCCTAGGAACCGGCACGGTGACAAGATGCTCCAGCGGCACCGGGATTACCTGCACGCCGAATCCCATCACAACCACGGGAAACATAGCCTTGAACACGACCTATACAGATGGCCGCTACATTCTGAACCAGTACTCATCGGCCCAGACGGGCAACCACTGGATAAGCGGCTATGGCCGGGCGGCGCAGTTCTACGGCGTGGCGGCCTCGAGCGGCTCGCCCGCAGTTTACGGCGACGGCGGTAGCTATGCCTACGGCCTATACGGCACGGCGACGACCACGGGTGCCGCCGGAGTCGGCGCCTTTGGCGGTTCTACCACCCACGGCCTGTACAGCTTCGCGAACAACGCGACCCACTTCGGTGCACGCGTGCACAACTCGCACGCCACCGGCACCGGCATCGTCTCCACGGGCAACGGCGCGAGCGCCACGTACCTGACTGGGGGCTCGGGCGGCGCATTCGTCGGAACGGTATGCGGCGGGTATGGCCGTGCCACCAACACCAGCGGCACAGCCTACGGGCTCTACGGCGAGATCAACAACGCCAACGGGTTCGGCTCCTTTGCCCACAACAGCAATACCAGCGGCACGGGCATCTCGGGCATCGGCAACAACGCCAGCGGCTCTCACCTGGCGTCCGGCAGCGGCGTGGCCGGCACCGGCACGCAGTACGGTGTCTATGGCTACGCTCGCAACAGCACCAACCCGACCGCGGGCGGCTACTTCGCCAACGGCTACGGTTCCTATGCCTACGTCGCGTACTACAACGGCACGAACTACAAGATAGCCGGTTCCGGCACTGTCTCGACAATAATGGATACCAGACGCGGCAAGAAAACCCTGTTCGCGCCGGAGATGCCGGAGGCATACTTTGAGGATGCGGGCGAGGGTCAACTGGTCAAGGGACACTGCCGCATTGACCTCGAGGCGTTGTTCTCCGACTGCATCAAGGTTGACGCGACGCACCGGCTCAAGGTCTTCGTCCAACTGGAAGACGACTGCAACGGCGTCTACGTGAAGAAGGACGAAACCGGGTTCGACGTGTACGAACTGCAGGGCGGCTCGAGCAACGCCCGGTTCTCCTGGCGGGTACTTGCCAAGTGGAAGGGCAACGAGGGCGTGCGCCTGCCGGATGCGCCCGGACCGCAGCCGTCCGAAACGGTCGAACGACCGAGGACGGTGCATACTCAAGCCACGACCGCGACTTCGCTCACGGCGACTCCACAGCCGGCCGGGCAGCCGTAGGGAGGAACCGTGATGCTCAGAACTCTCTGTGTCCTCTACGTTCTCTGTAGTCCATTCTGTCTCGCCCAGCCCTACAGGTGTGACTGGAGCGTGGTGGGGTTTGGGGGCGGGGAGATGACGGGCAACTACAAGTGCGGCTCGACCGTCGGCCAGACCGCAGCCGGGCCCATTGCGGGCGCGAACTACTGGGCGCTGATCGGCTTCTGGCAGCCGGAGGGTGCGACCGGTGTGAGAGAGGCCCAGTGGTCCAGCGGTCAAGCGTTCAAAACGAGGTTGTACCGTCCATTCCCGACTCCCGCTGCACGCAGCGTGACGATCCGCTACACGCTGGACGCTGAACACCAGACGCTCCTGCAGGTGCATGACCTGACCGGCAGGGTTGTCCGGACGCTCTGCGCATCGAGCATGAAGCGTGGCGCCTACAGCGTTGTCTGGGACGGCCGCGACCAGAATGGCCGCAGTCTTGCCAACGGCGTCTACTTCGTCCGCCTTGTGGCCGGCGACTACCGGGCGACGGAGAAGGTGGTGCTGCAGAGGTAGGGTAGGGGCAAGGCTGAGGCCAAGGTTGAGGTAGAGACCGGAACTAGAGCGTGAACGGAGACGGGCGGGCGAGAGCCAGCCTCTGCTTGCCGCAACTGGATTTGACCGACGACCACGACGTCTTAGAATATCCGCGAGAGGAGATACTCAATGTACACCAGATGCTCGTACGTGGTTCTCGTTTGCCTGCTGGTCTCTCTGACTGGAACCGCCGCCGCGCAGCCAGACGGGGCTGATATCCAGATACGCGACGGGACCATCGTCGCTACCGCGGCCGACTACGAGATGGACGGCACGATGTGGGCGGCATTCACGCTGCTGGAAGACACCAGCTTGCGCGTCCACCGAACGACCGATCACGGTCTGAATTGGGGATTCTTCTTGTCTCTGCGCACTGCCGGGATTGCAGACCGACTGGGACTGGTGGTCGGTGAGGGCGAATCGGCATTCGTCTACCTTTTCTATCTCAGCCCGGCGCAAAACGGCGACCTCCAGTGTCTCCGGTTTGACCGCGAAACCGGCGCTGGCAACATCTTCGACGTCGCGGTCGGCCCGGACACAATCCGCGACTTTGCGGTCTGCCGCGACTACACCGGGGACAACTACTGGCTGTACGCAGTTGTGACAAATCCCGATCCGCCCGGCAGCGGTCACGCTGTCCGTTTCCTGCGCTCCTCGACCTACGGCCGCCAGTGGTACATAACCGACAGCGCCAGTCACCGGGCATTGGACCCGCACATCTCGGCCGGACCCGGTAGCTACATCTTCTGCACATTCACACATGGCGACTCGCTGACCCTGCTGAGAAACCGCCTCTACCTTGGCAGCGGGTACTGGAAGTCGGCCTTCTACTACAGCGGCTACGAGGTCGGCGATCCGGTCATTGCCACCGCTTTCACCCTTCCTGAGTCGACCGCGACCGTGTGGGCCCTCTGGTCGGAGAACTACCATAACTCCGGTGACTGGGATATAGTGTCCAGCTACGCCGACGGCGGCTGGAACTGGTATGGACCCGACTACCTTGCCGGCTCGAGGGCCACCAATGAGCGGTTTCCCGATCTGCGCAACTACACAAGCCTGGGGAACCAGTACATCAATGCATCCTACATCAGCGACAACGACGTGTTCCGGACCGTCTACCGCCGCTACGCCAACGCGGCGAGCCCGACGCAGTGGTCGGACACCCTGCGAATCAACGAGGGCAGTGCCGGCACCGGGTCCGAAATCAAGCCCAAGCTCTGCTACACACCGGGCGGGCCGTTTCCCGGCGCGGGCTGCGTCTTTGTCGGAGCGGGACTGAACGGCTGCTGGTGGAACGCGCCATACCCGACCGCCGTCGCAGAAGCGCCGAGTGACGGAGTGCGAACACCGAACCGCGGAGCCACCATCGTCCGCGGCGTGCTGCGGCTGGCGCCGAGCGCAAGCCCAAGCTCAAGCACAAACCACTTGCTGGACATCAGCGGCCGCAAGGTGATGGGCCTCGTGCCCGGCGCGAACGACGTCTCGCGCCTCGCTCCCGGCGTGTACTTCGTCCGTGGCGCGGCGGAGGTCCGGACGGTCGTAGTCCCGCGCTAAGTATGGCGGCAATCGTCAGGCTCCTCGCGCTGGAAGCCCGCGACCTTGGCCTTGTCGAGCGCTGGCTGCGCGCCGAACACGTCCGGCGCTACTGGGGCGACCCGGCCCCTGTCGCGGTCGAACTCAGCCGGTTGCCGCCCTCGGCGCGCGCCTCACTCATCGAGGCGGACGGACGCAAGGTCGGCCTTATCGTCCGGCAGCACCCGACGCGGGAGGAGCTGGACGTCGCCGGGCTGCACGACATCCCGGAGACCGTCGTTGACATTGACATAATGGTCGGCGAGGCGGCCGAGCAGAACCGAGGCGTGGGCCGGGCGGCGATTCGGCTTATCGCCAACGAGGCGTTGGCCGACCCCAATGTGCCGCTCGTGATGGCGGCGACAATGGTCGAGAACGTCGCGTCGCGCCGGGCGTTCGCCGCGGCCGGGTTCAGCGAGGAACGGGAGTTCGACGATGTCCCTTATGGGCGCTGCCTGCTGATGACGCGCCGCCGAGGCGCTGCCGGTGGCGATTCACCAAAGCACCGTGACTGAATAGGAGGATGGTTTGAGAGTCTGTATGCTCGTGTCCGCAATCTGCGTTCTGACCTCGGCGCCGGTACATGCCCAGTGGTTCGAGACCACCGTCCCGGCCGACAGTTGGCCATATGCACTCTGCTACAACCCGCAGAACGACTTTGTCTACTGCGCGAACTGGGGCGCAGACAACGTGACGGTCATCAACGGCACGACCAACGAAGTCGCCGCCACGGTCGCGGTCGGAGACCAGCCGCACGCCATCATCTGGAGCCCGCTCAACAACAAGGTCTTCTGCTTCAACGAGGGCAGCCAGACATTCAGCGTCATCGACGGCGCGACCAACGTCGTCGTCGCGACCGAGAGCCTCGGCACGCACCCGTGGGACGTGGTCCGCTGCCCGGTCAACGACAGGCTCTACGTCCTCGGCGGCAACCCTAGCGTCGTGGTCGTGGTCGACTGCGCCAGCTACGCCGTCGAGGTCACCATCCCCTTCGACTTCAAGCCCTACGGCGTCTGCTACGACTCGACCGACAACCGGGTCTACGTGGCGACCCGGACCGACAGCGCGGTCCACGTCATTGACTGCGCCGGCAATGTCGTCGTGGCGACGATCAAGGTCGGCCCGGCCCCGGACAAGCTCTGCTGGAACTCCCGCGAGAACAAGGTCTACACCGCGACGGCGGAGGGCACGGACTCAACCGTGGCTGTGATTGACTGCGCCAGCAACATGGTCGTCGCCACGCTGAAGCCGGCCCAGTACCCGCACCGCGTCAGCTACGAGCCGACCCGGAGCCGGGTCTACGTGAGCTGCTTCACCAGCGCGGTGCTCGCGGTCATCGACGGCGCGTCGAACCAGGTCGTCGCGAGCACCCCGGTGAGCGGCTGGCCCGAGGGCTCGCTCGCGGTCCCAGAGCTTGGCTACGTCTTTGTCGCGCTCGGCAGCGACTCGGTGCTCGTCCTCGACGCAGAGAGCTCGCAGGTCAGGACCAGCGTCGGGGTCGGGCGCGGCCCGTTTTCGCTGGTCTACAACACCCGCGACAACCGTGTCTACACGACCGACTTCTACGGCGCGACCGTCTCCATACTGCGAGCCTCGGGCGCGGTCGAGGAGCGACGCTCCACGCCGGACGCTTCACGCATCACGCCCGGCGCTACCATCGTCCGCGGCGTGCTGACGCTGCCGCGAGCCTCAAGCCACAAGCCTCAAGCTGCAAGCCTGCTGGACGCAACCGGCCGAAAAGTGATCGAGCTGAACCACGGCGCGAACGACGTGCGTTCGCTGGCCCCCGGCATCTACTTCGTGCGTCCTGCGTCCAGCGTGATGCGTAGTGCGTCAGGCATTGAGCGCATGACCAAGGTCATTGTGACAAGATAGGAGAAACCGATGAGGTTGTCCTCCGTGTTGTTGGCCGCAGGCTGTGTGTTGTCAGCCGTCTCCGCCCAGTGGCTGGAAGCGACCATCGACCTGCCGCCGGCGTCCGGTCCGGCCGCGCTGGTCTATGACTCGCTGAACGGCAAGGTGTACTGCGCGAACCAGTCATCGAACACGGTGACGGTCATCGACGGCGCGACCAACGCGATTCTCGCGACCGTGAATGTCGGCGGCGGACCGCGCTCCCTCTACCACAACCCCACGGGCGACAAGATCTATTGCGCGAACTCGAGCTCCAACAGCGTGACGGTCATAGACGCGGCGACAGACTCGGTCGTCGCGACCCTTGCCGTCGGCACCGGGCCGCGCGCCCTCTGCTACAACCCGCAGGACAACAAGGTGTATGCTGCCTGCTACGACGGCCACGGCGTGGCCGTGATAGACTGCACGGCGGATTCGGTCGTCGCGACCGTAGCTTTCGCCTACCCCACGGCCATCTGCTACAACCCCGCCGGCAACAAGGTCTACTGCGCGAGCATGACCGGCGCCGTCCTGAAGGTCATCGACGGCTCGTCCGATACCGTGGTGGCAACGGCCTCGACCGGAGGAACCTACCCGCTGGCCGTGGTCTACAACCCTCGGGACAACAAGGTGTACGCCGCGAACTACTACAGCCTCAATGTCGGCGTGGTCGACGGCGAGTTCGACTCGCTCACAGCGACCGTGCCGACGGGCAACGGATCCCACGCCCTCGTCTACGCTCCCGCCTGCAACAAGGTCTACTGTGCGAACGAGACCAGCGACGACGTGACCGTCATCGACTGTGCGTCCGACTCCGCGAAGGCGACTATCGCGGTCGGCGACGAACCGGTTGGGTTCTGTCACAACCCGGATTGGAACCGGACCTACGTTGCCAACAAATCGGGTTCCTCGATATCGGTCCTGCGCGACTCGGTGCCGGTGGCGGTCGAGGAGCGACGCTCCACGCCAGACGCTTCACGCATCACGCCCGGCCCCTCTATCATCCGCGGCATACTCAATCTGCAATCTGCAACCTGCAACCTGCAATCGGAAGTCGCCCTGCTCGATGCAGCCGGCCGCAAGGTCCTTGACCTCGTCCCCGGCCCGAACGACGTCTCGCGCCTCGCGCCGGGCGTCTACTTCATGCGTCCCGCGTCCGGCGAGATGCGTAGTGCGTCAGGCATTGAGCGTATGACCAAGGTCATTGTGACCCGATAGGAGGTTGGCGTGAGAACCACTGCGTTGAGTGTGGCGATACTGGGTGCAGCGTTGGCAGGGGTCGGGCAGGTCCGGGCGTTGCCCTCGCCGCCGGTGCTGATTGATTCCGGCGTGCGATTCGTGGCACCCTATGGAGCACAGAAGTACCCGGCCGCCGCGTTCGACGGTACGAACTGGCTGGTTGTCTGGCAGGACCTGCGAGGAGACCGGGAAGCGATCTGGGCCGCTCGGGTGAGTTCAGCCGGGGTGTTGCTCGACTCAGGGAACATCCTGGTCGCCAACGACGACGACGAGCGGTACGAACCGAGGGTGGCGTTCAACGGGTCCGGCTATCTCGTGGTATGGCAGGATGCGCGCAATTCCTCGTACGACATCTACGCCGCAAGGGTCAGCACCGCCGGGGTCGTGATGGACCCGGACGGGATACCAGTCTGCTCGACCGCCCATTCCCAGAAGTTCCCGGGGGTTTCTTCGAACGGCAGCGACTTCCTGGTTGTCTGGCAGGACACGCGGATCGACAGCTTGGACGAGGACATCTATGCCGCGCGGGTCAATTCCGGCGGCGGTGTGCTGGACCCGGCCGGCATCCTAGTCTCGAGCGTGATGCTGCCGCAGGAATACCCGACGGTAGGCTTCAACGGCACGAACTACCTGGTTGCCTGGAAGGACCGGCGCAACGACTCGCTCACGTCGGACGATATCTACGCGGCCCGCGTGACACAGGCCGGCACGGTGCTGGACCCGGCCGGCATCGCGGTTTCGCGCGCCCCGGGGAGCCAGGACGGCCCGAGTGCGACCGCCGGTGGTTCAACCTGGCTCGTGGTGTGGGAGGACTATCGCAGCCCGGACGGCGAAGTGATGGGTTCGCGCGTGTCTCCGGCCGGAGTCGTGCTGGACACGGCCGGACTGAATGTCACTTCAGACCCCTACTGGCAAGGAGGGCCGGCAGCGGCCTTTGACGGCGCCAACTACTTCGTCACCTGGGAGGACGACCGGCTGACCGGCGGCGGTAACTGCGATATCTTCGCGGCGCGGGTCACGCCCTCGGGCGCGGTGCTGGACACCGGCATTGTCGTGTGTGAAGCGGACGATAACCAGTACTATCCCTGTATCGCGTCCGGTTCCTCCGGACTGCTGGTGGCGTGGGCTGACTGGCGGAGCGACCCGAGCGACCCGGACATCTGCTGCAACCGGCTCAGCCCGGCCGGTATCGTGCTGGATACGGTTGACGCGCTGCTCCCGAGCAGGCTCTACGCCTATGAACAGAAAGAGCCCGCGGTGGCCTTTGACGGCAGCAACTACCTCGCCGTCTGGAAGGACGGCCGCGCCCACGAGGGCGCGGACAACGTCTACGGCGCACGGATGAGCCCGGTCGGTGTGGTTCTCGACCCCGGTGGCTTCCCGATTGCCGAACACTCGGGGGGCCTGGGTACTCCGGTGGTGGCACGAGGCGACAGCAACTGCCTGGTCTGCTGGGATGCACCTTCCGGCAACTATCGCAGAATTCAGGCAGCCCGCGTGAACCGCGCCGGAGCGGTGCTCGACACTGTCCCCGTCTCGACGCGCCTCTGGGGATATGACGCCTGGCCGCCGTCGGTGGCCTTCGACGGCACCAACTGGCTGGTCGTGGCGGCAATGAAGTGCCCGGGCCAGGACTGGAACGTCGTCTGCTCGCGCGTGGGCCAGGATGGAGTCGTACTGGACAGCAACCCCGTATTCGTCTGTCAAGTGCCCGGCGAGCAGAACCGGGCCGACGTCGCGTTCGGCGCCGGCAGCTACCTCGTGGTCTGGTACGACGCTCGCAGCGGCTCGAGCTATGACATCTACGGAGCGCGGGTTTCACCTGACGGAACGATACTGGACACGGCCGGCATCGCCATCTCGACCGCGGGCAACAGCCAGTACGCACCGTCGGTGGCCTTTGACGGAACCAACTGGCTTGTGGCCTGGCAGGACCGGCGCGGCGGCGACGAGGAGAGCCTCTACTACGCCAGGGTAAGCCAGGCTGGGACTGTGCTCGACCCCGGGGGCATCCCGCTCGGCTGGGAGCCGGCCAACTACCAGGACCCGCTGCAGATGGTCTTCGACGGCACCAACTTCTTCTGCGTCTGGCAGTACCGGAACAACTCTCCCGGCGACCTCTGGGGAGCACGCATCAGCCCGCAAGGCGCGGTTCTCGACTCCTTCCCGGTCTGCGCAGAGCCTGAATACCAGGCCACGCCCTCGGTCGCACTTGGCTCTGGGGGACGGATTGTGGTAGTCTACTCGGGCTACGTGGACACGCTTCGCGGTTCCTATGTCGAGACGATGCGTATCTGGGCGGGCATCTACCCGTTCTACGGTATCGAAGAACGCTCTACGCCCTATGCATTACGCCAGACGCCAAACCCGACCATCGTCCGTGGCATACTCAATCTGCAATCTGCAATCTGCAACCTGCAACCGGAAGTCGCCCTGCTCGATGCAGCCGGCCGCAAGGTCCTTGACCTTGTCCCCGGCCCGAACGACGTTTCGCGCCTCGCACCGGGCGTCTATTTTCTGAGAGAAGCAGTAGCGCAAGCTCAAGCACGAGCTGTCCGCAAGGTCATAATTCCGAGATAGGGAGTAACCGTGAAACTAATGCTGACTCTGTACGCCGCTTCGTCGCTGCTGTGTTCCTCCGCAGGTGCCGGCTGGCAATGGCTATCTCCCCGGACAACGACGAACTCCATCAAGGGTATCAGCTTCGTGGGCAACGACACCGGGTACGCGGCCGGTGTCTGGGGCACGGTTCTGCGTACCTGCGACGCCGGAAGCACCTGGACACTTCTGCCGACGACGTTCTCGAACGACCTCATGTCGCTTCAGTTCCCGGTCGGGACCAGGGTCGGGTATGCCGGCGGCGATTCGGGCCAGGTCTACCGGACCGCGGATGGCGGCGAAACCTGGACCCGGCATCAGATCGTGAGTCACCCGCTTGAGGTACCCGACCTCTGCTTCCCCCGCGACGACCTGAACGGCTACGCTCTGGGCGCGTACCCTGACACCATATTCCGAACCACCGACGGCGGACAGACCTGGCTACACCTCCCGATGCCGGGGCTGTACTTCCGGAAGCAGTTGTCCTTCCCGGTGAGCGTCGAGACCGGGTACGTGGTCGGCGGCGGAGGCACAATCCTCAAGACGACCGATGCCGGGAACTCCTGGCAGCAACTCAGCTCCGGGACCCTGTCTAACCTGCGAGTTGTTTGTTTCCCGCGTAGCCCGGACAGTGGCCTGGTTGCGGGTGAGGACACCTTCGTATTGCGCACGACCGATGCCGGTGCCACCTGGCAGCGATGCCCTGTCCCTACCGGCATTGGCGACTTCATAGATGCCGCGTTCGTGCCGGGCACGAGCACCTCCTACTTGGTCGGGTTCCACGGGTCCATCTACCGGAGCACGGATTTCGGCCTGACCTGGGCCAGAGCCGGCCAGATCTCCGAGAGGCTTGACGTCATCCAGTTTCCGACCGGACCCGACACCGGCTACATCGCCGGCGGGGCAGGCCGCATCTACCGGACGACGGATGCCGGCCAGTCCTGGCGAATGGTCACTGCCACGCCCCACACCGAGCATCTCCTGTACGTCGTCTTTCCTACCGGGCCGGACACCGGCTACGCCGCAGGTTTCCAAGGAACGATACTGAAGACAACCGACGCGGGCGTGACCTGGAATCTGCAGGACCTGCAGACTTCTTCGGCAGTCTCCGGTCTCGCGTTCCCCGCGGGCAATGACAGTGGGTATGCCTGCGACGCCTGGGGAAATCTCTATTTGACCTGGGATGGGGAAAGCTGGCTCTCGACCGGGTTCGCCCCGTACGGTCTGGCTGGCATCTGCTTTCCTTGGGGCACGCAGGTCGGTTATGCCTGCGGTTCGGACGGGTCACTTGCGAAGACGACCAATGGAGGGCTGCAGTGGACGTATCCGTCTCCGCCCACGAACGAGGACATGATGGCGGTCAGCTTCCCGCCCGGCCAGAGCGATACCGGATGGGTGGCTGCCTGGCCCGGCCTGGTCTACAAGACAACAAATGGCGGCGGCACCTGGTCCGAGCATAGCAGCGGGCTGGCGTATCTCAATGGGCTGCTGTTTCCGCACGACACCCGCACCGGCTACGCTCTCGGCGATGGTATCGCCAAGACCACTGATGGCGGTGCGACCTGGACGCTGAAGCGACCATCCTCGGGTCTCAGCATCTATCGGGCCAGTTTCCCGTTCGGCAATGACACGGGGTACGTCAGCGGCGGCGAGATGCTCTACACCACCGACGGCGGCGAGAGCTGGACGACGCAGGTCACCCGCTGCCGCAACGAGTTGCCCGGGGTCTGGTTCTGCGGCCGAACTGGGATCGGCTACGCGGTCGGGGCCTACGGCACGATTCTCAAAGCCACAGAAGGCGGGCAGTGGATAGAAGAGGCCGGCCCGCCGCGCGGAGCTGGGAGGCGAGAGCACCTGCCGACCCTGCTCGTGTGCGGCGTTCTCCGGCTGGAGGCGGCCGCTGATTTCAGGCCACGAGTCGCAGTACTGCTGGACGCGGCAGGGCGGCAGGTGGCGGACCTGCGCCCCGGCCCGAATGACGTTTCGCGCCTCGCCCCCGGCGTCTACTTCATGCGTCAAGCGTCCGGCGTCGAGCGTGAGGCGTCAAGCGTGACCAAGGTCGTCATTGTCATGTAGGAGGATTCAATGGGCATGAGGCTACTGCCAGTGCTCGCAGCCGTCGTTGTGAGCGTGTCGGCCCAGGTGGATACCGCCTGGGTGCGCCGGCTCAACGGGGCGGGCGACTCGGCCGACCTGCCGGCCGCGCTCGTGACGAACCCATCGGGAGGCGTGTGGGTCACAGGCCACAGCTTCGACGACGACACGATCGAGGACTTCGCGACCGTCCGCTACGATGCCGCCGGCGAGGCCGTCTGGTTTCGCCGCTTCGACGGGCGGGGCGACACGAGTGCCCGGGCGACCGCGCTGGCGGTGGACGCCGAGGGCAACTGCTACGTCACCGGCAAGGCCTGGCAGGAGGGCGGGCGGTTCGACTGGATGACCGCGCTGCACGACAGCGACGGCATCGTACGATGGGCTGTCTACCACTCCGGGTCGCTCGCCGAGAACGACGAGGCGCGTGCGGTTGCCGCCTACCCGGGCGGCGGGTGCGTCGTGACCGGCGCGGCGTTCGGCCCGGCCGGCAACTGGGACTTCACCACGATTCGTTATGGCGCGGACGCCGAGACCCTATGGACCGCGAACCACAACGGCGACGCGAACAGCGCCGACGAGGCCGAGGCGCTGGGTATCGACTCCGTGGGCCATATCTACGTGGCCGGGTCGAGCCGCAACACCGGGACGAATGTCGACGTCGTGACCGTGAAGTACGACGGCGTGGGGGAGACGCTGTGGGCGCGTCGCTGGACCGGCACCGGCGGCAACGACGAGGACAAGGCGACCTGCCTGGTTGTCGACGCGTCGCAAAGCGTCTATGTCGGCGGGTACACCGAAGGCTGGGGCACGGGCCGCGACTTCGCGCTGGTGAAGTACAGCCGGCACGGCGACACGCTCTGGACCCGGCGATACAATGGCTCGGGAGACGACGATGACGAGGTTGTAGGCATCGGCACCGACGCACGGGGACGGGTCTACGTCTGCGGCTACAGCGGCGGGGACGGCACGTTCGCCGACTACCTGGTCATCTGCTACAGCCCGTTGGGCGACTCCTTGTGGGCCCGGCGCTGGGACTATGGCGGCTATGGCAACTGGGCCACGGCACTGGTGGTCGACGGGGATGGCAACAGCTACATCACGGGCTACGGCTTCGGCCCGGCGACGCAGTACGACTTCCACACTATCAGCCTCGGGCCGGACGGGACGCCGCGCTGGCAGACAAGGTACAGCGGCTACGCGAACGACTGGGACCAGCCGGTCGGCATCGGGCTGGACGCTGACCGCAACGTCTATGTGGCCGGCTTCTCGATGTCCAATTCGCAGGACTTCGAATACGTTACCATCAAGTACGTTCAGGCCCCCGGCGTCGAGGAAACGCCGAGCGCCGAAGTGCGAACGACGAACCGCGGCCCGACCATCGTCCGCGGCGTGCTGCGTTTGCCTGCCTCACTCATCACTCATCACTCATCGCTCATCACTTCCGATGGTCGGAAGGTGATGGACCTGAAGCCCGGTCCGAACGACGCTTCGCGCTTAGCGCCTGGAATCTACTTCCTACAGTCGATTGACGGAAGTCGGCTGTCCGCATTCGGGATGCAGAAGATCATTGTCACGAGATAGCGAAAGGAAAACGGAATGACCTGGAACGTTCTTCGGGCTTGTATCGGCTGCGTCGCGCTATCCTGCGTTCTGCATGCCGATCCGCTCTGGTCCGGGACCTACAACGGGCCATACAACAGCTACGACGAGGTCTACGCCATCGGCGTAGACGACTCGGGCAACGTCATCGTCTCCGGCTTCAGCGAGCTCAGCGCGAACGATGCGGAGTTCGTCACCATCAAGTACAAACCGAGCGGCGACACCGCCTGGCTTCGGCACTTCAACCCGGGTTCCGGCTGCGACGGCGGGACGGCGCTTGCCGTTGACCGCTCCGGCAACGTCATCATCACCGGCTACCTCGGCAGTTCGACCTCACAGTACGGTGAGTGGCAGACCATCAAGTACTCGCCGACCGGCGATTCACTCTGGACTACGACCAGGGACTTCGGCAACCGGGACCGGCCGACTCAGGTCGCAGTCGACTCGGCGGGAAACAGCTACGTCACGGGCGAGGCGGGAAGCCTCAACTACCTCGACTTTGTCGCCGTCAAGTATGACCCGAACGGGACTGAGGCATGGGCATTCAACTATGACGGCGGAGACAACGATGGGGCGAACGCAATCGCGGTGGCTCGCGACGGCAACGTCTACCTGACCGGGTACACGATCCGGAGCGGCAGCTACGGCGACCTGCTGACCTGCAAGGTCAGCCCGACCGGCGAGTCGCTCTGGGCGACCGTCTACGTCGGGCCGGGCGGCAAGTCGGACATGGGCAGGTTCATCACGGTTGACGGTAGCGGCAACGTCCTCGTGGGCGGAGTCAGCAACGACAGCGCGGGCCGCAGCCACTATGTCACGATCAAGTACGCGCCGAACGGCGACACGCTCTGGACCCGGCGCTACGTGGGTGCGGGCAACCAGGACGACCAGATAGCCGGGCTTGCACTCGACCAGGCCGGCAACGTCTACGTGACCGGCGGCAGCTATGTCGACCAGAACCACTACAACTACGCGACCATCAAGTACAGCCCGGACGGGTCCGAACGCTGGGTAGTACTCTATGCCGGTCTCACAGGTCGGGCTACGGCACAGGGAATCGCGCTCGATGCCGAAGCCAATGTCTACGTCACCGGCTCGAGCGCCGACTCCACCGGCGGCTGGGACGTAGTCACGGTCAAGTACGACTCGGCCGGCAACCAGCGGTGGGTGGAGCGCTACGACCGGCCGAGCAGGTTCGACGAAGGCTACGTCCTCGCGCTCAGCCGCCAGGGAAACGTCTTCGTCGGTGGACGGACCGACGACGACAGCACGGGCATTGACTACCTGACGCTGGCCTACGGCTCAGCCGGTGCGGTCAAAGCAACGCCGAGCGCCGAAGTGAGAACGACGAACCGCGGCCCGACCATTGTCCGCGGCATACTCAATCTGCAATCTGCAACCTGCAACCTGCAACCGGAAGTCGCCCTGCTCGATGCAGCCGGCCGCAAGGTACTTGACCTTGTCCCCGGCCCCAACGACATCTCCCGCCTCGCGCCGGGCGTCTACTTCATGCGTCCCGCGTCTGGCGTGATGCGTAGTGCGTCAGGCGTTGAGCGTATGACCAAGGTCATCATCAATCACTAGGGAGGAAACATGAGAACAACCATCCTCGTTGGCGTCTGCCTGCTGCTGGCAGTGTCAGCGGTCCGCGCCGATTCGCTCAACTGCCGGCTGGTCGGAACCTATGGCGTACCGGTCGGGTATCCGACTGACGTTGCCGTCGCCGACAGCCTTGCCTACGTAGCGGCCGCGCATGGCGGCCTGCGCATAGTCAGCCTCACTGAGCCGCAGAACCCAACCGAGGTCGGGTTCTTCGACGCGATGGCAAACGCGATTGGCGTTGCGGTTCGGGATAGCATCGCGTACGTGGCCGGACACGCCGCCGGGGTATTCCTGGTCAACGTCGCCGACCCGCGCAACCCGACCCTGGCCGGACAGAGGGGTACGCCCGCCGTTGCCCCGCGCGTCGCGGTCAAGGACACCTTCCTCTACGTCACGAACCGCGACGCGGGCCTGCGTGTGCTCTCCGTGGCCAATCCGGTAAGCCCGTATGAGGTAGGCTTCTGCGACACCCTGGCCTTCTACGAGGACGTTGCGGTCAAGGACACCATTGCCTGCGTCAGTGGGGCGCTGCAAAGCCTGTTCCTGACCATCAACGTCGCCAATCCGGCCAGCCCAACGCTCGCCGGATACTGCGCCCTGCCGAGCAGCGGCCAGGGACTTTCCGTCTCGGGCAGCTACGCCTACGTTACGGCCGGGGACATGCTCATCATTGATGTCATCGACCCGACGGACCCACAGGAGGTCGGCCGCTACGCTAGTCCTAGCTACTCCGCGGACGTCCTGGTTGTCGGTGACTTCGCCTACGTGGCGGGCGGATACGCGGGCCTGCGCGTGGTTGACGTGTCGAACCCGCAGCAACCCCAGGAGGTAGGATACTACGACACGCCCGGCTACTCGAACGGCGTTGCCCTTGCGGGCGACTACGTCTGCGTCACCGAGGACCCGGTCGGCCTGCGCGTGTTCCAGTTCTACGGCGCGGGAGTCGAGGAGCGACGCTCCACGCCCGACGCTTCACGCATCACGCCCGGGGCAAGCATCGTCCGCGGCGTCCTTCGATTGGCGATTGACGGTTGCCGAATGTCGAATGCGGAGCTGCTGGACATCAGCGGACGCAGCGTGATGCCGCTGGAGTCCGGCGCGAATGACGTCTCGCGCCTCGCGCCGGGCGTCTACTTCGTGCATTCCCCGGTGAGTGCGGCCATCCGCAAAATCGTAGTGGGAGACTAGACCGTGAACCGAGAAAACACTATGAGTCGATTGACTCTGTGTGCGGCGACAATGTTGCTGTGCGGTTGCCTGTCCGCGCAGTGGCTGGAGACTACGATAGCCCTGCCCGATACGTCGATGCCGGGAGCCATGCTCTGCAACCCCGCTGCCGGCAAGCTGTACGTGGCGAACACTACCTCGGCCCACGGTACGGTCGACGTTGTTGACGCTGCGGCCAACGTCTTTGTCAAAGCCATCCCCTGCGGGGTGAATCCAGCCTCGCTCTGCTTCAATTCCGCGAACAACAAGCTCTACGCTGCAGCCGCATACGGGACTGCCGTGACCATCATCGACGCGGACGCGGACACCGTCATCAAACACCTAGCCATCGGCACCTGGCCGGGCCCGCTGGTCTATCACGCGCCGAGCAACCGCATCTACTGCGGCTCGGGCGGTGACCGCACCATCGCCGTCATCGACGGCGCCGGCGACTCGGTCATCCACCGCATAGCGGTTGCGCACATGCCGGACTACGTGTGCCTGAACCCGGGCATGAACAAGTTGTACGTGTCCATCCACTCGCAAAGCCGGGTCGAAGTCATCGACTGCGCGGCGGACACGATTTGCGCCCGCCTTACCGTGGGCGAAACCCCGGGTATGATGTGCTACAATCCCATGCAGAACCGCGTCTACGTCGCGCTCGACGTCGGCAACGACGTCGCGGTCATCGACTGCTCGGCCGACACCGTTATGCGCCCGATTCCGGTCGGTGTCTGGCCTACGTACGTCTGCTACAGCCCGGGCGTGAACAAAGTCTTCGCCGCGACGACCGGGAACAACAACGTCGGAATCATCGACTGCCAGACTGATTCGGTCCGGTCGTACGTCACGATTCCCGGCACGCCCGGTGCAATCGACGTCGATACGATTCACAACCGGGTGTATTGCACCGATCGCGACGGCGGCAAAGTGGTAGTGATCGACGGCGCGTCCGACTCGGCGATAGCGACCGTCACGGTCGGGGCGAAACCCGACCACCTGTACTGGAGCGCACAACGTCAGCGGATGTATGTCGCCAACTCGTGGGACCAAACGATATCGGTACTGCGCGATTCGGCCGCAGCCGTCGCGGAGCAACGCTCCACGCCCGACGCTTCACGCATCACGCCCGGGGCAAGCATCGTCCGCGGCGTGCTGTACCTGCTGCCCTCACCCTTCCCTCTCCCGCTGGGAGAGGGGCAGGAGGTGAGGGAGTGGAACCTGCTGGACATCAGCGGGCGCAGCGTGATGCCGCTGGAGTCCGGCGCGAACGACGTGAGCCGCCTCGCGCCCGGGCTGTACTTCGCACGTTTGGCAGTCGGCACTCGCCGCTCGACAACGACAAAGGTCGTAGTGACGCGGTAGAGGCACGCATGCTCAGATGGAAGATATCGTTCCTGACCTGTGTCGTTCTGTGCGCGATGGCTGCTGCCGACTGGTCCTACCGGTGCCCGTTGCCTACCGGAAACGACCTATTCGCGGTGCAGCACGTGCAGGCGAACACATGGCTGGTGTCCGGGGCGGGCGGCACCGTGCTCAAGACCACGGACAACGGGGCAAGTTGGTCCGACCACGGCGCGTACGGCAGACCGTACGCATTCCGCCGCATCCATTTCCCTGCGGACACCTTGACCGGGTTCGTGCTCGGACGTAGCGGGGACGGAGGCCGTGCCGTCTTCAGGACCACTGACGGTGGCCGCAACTGGACGATGGTCTTGTCCAACATCCTGTACCGTTTTGAAGACATCTGCTTCTCCTCCGATACGAGGACCGGTCTCGCCGTCGGCTACTTCCCTGGTTCCCCGGAATCGACGGTCGTCTTCCGGACAATCGACAGCGGCGTCACTTGGACGCGGTCGGAGCCTCGCGAGATCGGCCGGCTCTACGGTGTCTTGCTCCTGGCAGACGACCGAACCGGATATGCCGCGGGAAACTTGGGAACGTCCGGCGGGGTCGTATTCAGAACCACGGACGCGGGAGTCACGTGGAACCGCGTCGCTGGTCCGGTAGGCCATTCACTCACGCACATCAGCTTCCCGGTAGACGGCCAGACCGGGTACGCTGTGGGTAACTACGGTCTTGTCCTCAAGACCACCGACGCGGGGCTGTCGTGGGACTCGTCCGGTTTCCAGTCGGGCTGGAACAGCATCGGCGCCGGCTTTCGCGACAACCAGACCGGGTTCGTGCTGATGGGTGTGTACAACGGGGGCGCACAGACCCGCCACCGGACGACGGACGGCGGCGCAACCTGGTCGGAAGACACGACCAGCTCGTTCTACCCTACCTCCCTTGATTTCGCGGCCGACGGCGAGCACGTCCTGATGACCGGGCTGGCAGGCGACCTGAAGTTGAGCAGCGACACCGGCCGGACGTGGTTCGACCTCGCGCGGCGGGTGACCCGTCATACGCTGACGGGTGTTTCGTTCCCGACCGGGCCCGAGAGCGGCTATATGGCCAGCGACTTCGGCGGGCTGTTCGCCACCGGCGACTACGGACAGAACTGGATGGCGCTGGGCGCTTTCGACTCGACCTACCTCTTCACGGAGATTGTCTTCCCGGGCGGGCCCGAGACCGGGTTCGTGTCCGGCCGGCACGGCCTGAACCGCGGAGTCGTCTGTCGGACCACGGACGAAGGCGTCACGTGGGACTCGGTACTGGGGTCTTCGGGCTCCACTTTCAGCGACCTGTCGTTCCCGACTGGGGAAACCGGCTACGCCCGTGCCGGCAACCTCGTCTACCGCACCACCGATGCCGGGAGCACGTGGTCCCCACGCCACACCGGAACCTCGGCGACCTACCTCGACATGGACTTCTGCTGCGCTGACACCGGGATGCTCGTTGGTGAATGGGGCGCGGTCGCCCGGACCACCGACGCGGGCCAGACCTGGTCCGTAGTCAACGCCGGCATGACTGACGACCTGTACGCGGTCTCCCTGCTGCCCGGCGGTCAGGACGTACATGTCTGCGGCAGTGATCGGTACTTCGCGCGCTCTACCGACGGCGGCGAGACGTGGCAGGGCGAATTCATCGGCAGCTCCAGCGATTGCCTCTACGACATCACGTTTCCCGCGGGCGCGGACACCGGCTACATGGTCGGCGAACGAGACATATTCCGAACAACCGACCAGGGCGCCACCTGGACCAGCCAATTCCCGACGTCCGCGCTGCTGATGGCGGTCTGCTTCCCGGTCGACTGCCGCAACGGTTACGCCGTCGGCACAGGAGGGACCGTCGTCGCGACCGGCGATGCCGGCGGCGCGGTACACGAGACGCCGCACGCGGAACGGCGGACGCCAAGCGGCCGCCCGACCATCATCCGCGGCGTGCTGCGGCTGGGCTCACGACTTGCAGCTAGCGGCCCGCAGCGGGCGGAGCTGCTGGACATGAGCGGGCGCAAGGTGATGCATCTCGTGCCGGGCGAGAACAGCATTCGGCATCTCACATCGGGGGTCTACGTGGTGCGGCGCTATCAGAGCGGCAGACTACCGACGACCAGCCTGACCAAGGTGGCCGTCGTATGGTGAACCTGGCTGCGCCCCGGCGGGCACTACTTTGCGACTACGAAGTAGGAGAGATCCGCCCAGGTGACCATTTCGTCGTGGTCCTCGGCTCTGACCCTGATAGTGTCCCACTGGTTCTGCTCCACGGTGGAAGCGTCCCAGAACAACCAGTAGGTATCGGGCGGACAGCAATGCGCGGGAACCGGGTCGGCCCCCGGGAAATGGTACAGCACGCTTTTGACTTCATAGTCGTCAGTGACGACGACGACGATTTCGACCGGGCCGGCGTGGACCGTAGACCCGGGCTCCGGGCGTATTGGCACTATTTTCGGCGCTTTCGGTGGGCACATGTTACCCATGGCCACGAGTGCGAGGAATGCAAGAAACAGCCTTAGCAGTTTTCTCACGTTTGCCTCCTTGGTTGGCTGGCCGCGGCGTCAGATGGCACTATGTGGGATTCTATCGGCCTCGACTTTGCTGTCAAGCGCTCGGGCGTCATTCCCGTACGCGGAGACGCCGTCCCTGTGCTGCTCCTCAGGATCGGCTTGGCTGCACGTCAGTTTCGGCCATACGTCAGCCTGTGGTGGGACCCGGAGCCGGCTGTGCGGCGCCAACCTCAACTCTGGGGTCTCGGCCGTTGGCGGCAGTGCGCAGCGAGGGGTTGAGAAGGAGATGGACCATCAGCGCGGCACGGTGGATCCCGTCCCGAGCGTCGTCCGCAGCGTCTGTCGATTGCCGGTTGCCGAGTGCCGAATGCGGAGCTGCTGGACATCAACGGCGGAAGGCGATTGACTTGCGTCCCGGCCCGAACGAAGTCTCCCGCCTCGCGCCCGGCGTCTACTTCGTGCGAGAAGTGCCGTCAGCCACAGGCCGCAGGCTGTCGACCGCTACCAGAATCGTCGTGGCAAAATAGGAGGATGAGATGAGATTCTCTGTTCTGTTGCTAGCTGCGAGCTGCCTGCTGTCCGGCGCGTTGGCGCAAGGACTCGACAAGACGATATGGCTGCCGGACTCTTTCGTGGGAACCGCTTCCCCGTCGCGGCTGGTCTATGCGCCGGCGGGCAACTGCGTGTACGTCGGCGGCGGGGGCGGCCTACTGCTGGTGATCGACGGCGCCACCAACCACAAGGTCGCCCGCATCCCGGTTGCCGAAGCGGTGGGCGCTTTGCTGTACAACCCGACCGGCAACAAGGTCTACGCGGCGCAGACCGATAGTTTCTCGGTCGCTGTCATTGACGCCGCCAGCAACCAGCCGGTGGCGACAGTGCCGGTTGGCGGTCGTCCGCTGGCCCTCGGGTACAACAGCCAGAACGACAAGGTTTACTGTGCCACCGCTCAAAGGGTAGTGCTCGTCATATCCGGTGCGACCAATCAGGTGCTGGATACCGTTGCGGTCGGAACCGCGCCGACGGCGCTCGGGTACAACCCGTCCGGCAATAGGCTCTACTGCGTGAACGAGTACAGCGACAACGTGACCGTGATTGACGGCGCGACCAACGAGGTGCTGGCGACCGTCGCCACCGGCGATGAGCCGAACGCCGTCGTCCACAACCCGGCGGCAAACAAGGTCTACGTCGCCAATCGGGGCGCCGACCGCGTAACGGTAATCGACGGCTCGACCAACCAAATCCTGGCCCAGATCGATGACATATCGAGAGCGGGAGCGTTGTGCTACAACCCGGCCAACCAGCAGGTCTACTGCCTTGGCGGGCCGGGGCTGGTGGCAATCAGCGGTCCGGGCGATTCGGTGCTGGCGCGGATTACCCTGATGGGATACGAGCAGGGCCTCGTGGTGAGCGAGGCGCTGAACCGGGTGTACTGCGTCAGCGCATTGGATACGAGCCTGGTGACCGTGATTGACGGCTCGACCAACCAGCCGATGACCGAGGTCGAGGCCGGAAGCGATTCCCGAGCCATCTGCTTCAACCCGCAGAACGGCAAAGCCTACACCGCGAACCAAGCGTCGGACGACGTGACGGTCATCGACGCTTCGGCCGACACCGTCGTCGCGACCATCAAGGCCAGATACTCGCCCGTCGCGCTCTGCTACGACCCGGGTCGCAACCGGGTTTACTCGGCGAACGAAACCAGCGACGACGTGGCCGTCATCGACGCGGCTGCCGACACGGTGGTCACCTATGTCCGAACCGGGGACTGGCCTTACGCAATCCTGTACAATCCGACGAGCGACAAGGTCTACACCGCCAACACCGGTGGCGGCACCGTGACCGTGATTGACGCGGCAACGAACGCGGTCCGGGCGACGTTGCCGGCCGGCGCCGAACCGCAGGCGCTGTGCTGGAACCCCCAGAACAACAAGGTCTACGTCGCCGACTACTGGGGCGGCATCGTGACAATCATCGATGGTGCCGGCGACAGCGTCATCGCCAGCCTCACGCGCGGGACGGGTCCGGAGGGATTCTGCTACAGTCCGACGAGCAACCGGGTCTACTGCACGAACTCGAACGACGACATCGTGACCGTGATCGACGGGGCGACCAACACCTGGCTGCCGGACATCACGGTCGGCGAGTGCGACAACGCCATCTTCTACAATCCCGGCGACAACCGCGTCTACGTCGAAAGCCACCACGGTGGCCAGAACTCGGTGGCGGCAATCGACTGCCCCAGCGACAGCGTGGCGGCCTACATCGCGGTCGGCAACAACCCGAGCGCGATGGCCGGCGGCCCGGGCGGGACCGAAGTCTACGTCGCCAACCAGCAGAGCCGGAGCGTCTCGGTGATTGACTGCGCGGCGGATTCGGTTATCGCGACCGTGCCGGTCGGCAACAACCCGGTCGCGCTGGTCCTCGACACGCTTAGCAACCGTGTCTACTGCGCGAACGGCCAGGACGACAACGTCAGTGTCATCGACTGCGCGACCCGTCAGGTGATAGCGACCATTGCGGTGGGCAAGAGCCCGCTGGACCTGGTATGGAATCCGGCACGGAACCGGGTCTACACCGCGAACTCCGTGGGTTCCAGCATCTCGGTCCTCGACGACGCGGGCGGCGTCGAGGAAACGCCGAGCGCCGAAGTGCGAACGACGAACCGCGTCCCGACCATCGTCCGAGGCATACTCAATCTGCAATCTGCAACCTGCAACCTGCAATCGGAAGTCGTCCTGCTCGATGCAGCCGGCCGCAAGGTCATGAACTTGCAGCCCGGCGCGAATGACGTATCCGCCCTCGCCCCTGGCATGTACTTCATGCGTCAAGCGTCCGGCGTGATGCGTAGTGCGTCAGGCATTGAGCGAATGACCAAGGTCATCGTGACCAGATAGGAGCACTGAATGCGTATCCGTGTCCTGGTAGCTGCTGCTCTGGCCATCAGTGCAGTGGCCAGCCCGGCCCGAGCCGACGAGTTTCTGCTCGATACGACCATCGTTTACACGCCCTCAGTCGGCGGGCAGTCCGAGCCAGCGATAGCTTTCGACGGCACGAACTTCCTCGCGGTCTGGGAGGACCATCGGAGTGTGACCGCCTACGACGTCTACGGAACCAGGCTGAGAGCGGACGGCACCGTGCTGGATCCGGGTGGAATCCCGATCTCGCTGGCAGCCGACGGTCAGTATGACCCGGCGGTCGCGTTCGACGGTGAGAACTACCTCGTGGTCTGGGAGGATTCGCGCGGCACATCGAGCGACATCTACTGCGCCAGGGTCACGACCAACGGCACCGTGCTCGACACCGCCGGCATTCCCGTCTCGACCGTAACGCGCCATCAAGAGAGGCCTCGGGTCGCATACTGCAACGGGCAGTACCTTGTGGTCTGGGAGGACTACCGGAACAGCACGATCTACGCGGACGTGCGCGGAACGCGGGTCAGCACGGCAGGCCAGGTGCTGGACACGCAGGCAATCGAGATCGCCATGATGCCGGACAAGGACAAGGAGACGCCGGAAGTCGCCAGCGATGGCGTCAACTGGCTGGTCGTCTGGAGGTTCGGAGGAACCGACATCCACGGCGCGAGAGTGAACTCCGGCGGCGGCGTGCTCGACTCCGGCGGTTTCGTCATATCCGCAGCCGTGCTTAGTCAGGCAAGCCCGGCAGTCACCTTCGATGCGGCCAACTACCTGGTAGCCTGGGCCGACCTGCGCAACTATCCTCCGGCGAACTACGACATCTACTGCGCGCGGGTCACACCGGGCGCAACCGTGCTCGATACCGCGGGGATTGCGGTCTCAAAGGCGGCCGGTCACCAGATGCTGCCCGCCGTCTCCCATGGCGCTGCCGGCAGCTTCATAGTCTGGACCGACCGGCGCAATGATACCACCAGGTACGACATCTACGGAGCACGCGTCGCCGGGACCGGGCAGGTCCTCGACACATCGGGCATCAGGGTCTGGCAAGGTCGCCACACCGGCTATTACCCGGCCGTTGCTGCCGGCGACAGCTTCTTTGTTCTCTGGTCGTCCGGCAATGTGCTGGGTGCTCGGGTGACTGAGTCCGGGGTCGTCCTGGACACCGCCGGAATCGCGGTGGCGGTAGGGGCCAGTCATCAATCCGAACCGGCAGTCGCCGGGCTCGGGTCCGAGTACCTGGTTGCCTGGCAGGACTACCGCAGCGCCGAGTCCGAGTTCGACATCTACGCGGCCCGGGTTTCATCCGGCGCCCGGGTTCTCGACCCGACTCCGATTGCGGTCAGCACGGCATCCGGCTACCAGTTGTCGCCGGTGGTGGCCGCCGGCAGCGGGCAGTACCTCGTTGCCTGGGAGGACGCGCGGCGCGATAAGAACGACCTGTACTGCGCGCGCGTCGCTGCAACCGGGGCCGCGCTCGACCCGGCGGGCATCGCGGTGTCGGCACAGCCCGGCGAGCAGCGACATGCAGCGGCCGAGTGGGACGGAAGCAACTACCTGGTTGCCTGGGAGGACAGGCGCAACGGGCAGGACTTCGACATCTACGTGGCGAGAGTCAGTCCGGCAGGCGTGGTGCTCGACCCGACCGGAATCCCAGTTGCGGCCGCCACCGGGGACCAGCTCACGCCAGACGTCGCATTCGACGCATCGAACTGGCTCGTGGTCTGGGCCGACGCGACCAGCGGGGGCGACGTCCACGGCGCGAGGGTCACGCCCGGTGGGCAGGTGTTGGATACGGTACCGATTGTCGTCTCCGCGGCTCAGGGAGGGCAGAGCTACCCATCCGTCGCATGCGGCGGGGACCGCTTCCTCGTCGCCTGGATGGACAACCGCAGCGGCGTGGACCGGAACGTGTACGGCGCCAGGGTCGGCACGGGCGGGGCCGTGCTTGACTCGGCCGGTATTCCGGTCTCTACCGCCGAGCGCGAACAGCTCTATCCGACAGCAGCCTTCGACGGTTCGGACTTCGTCGTCGTCTGGGAGGACAACCGCCAGAGCTATGAGAACTACGATGTGTACGGCGCCAGGGTTTCTCCCGACGGCCTGGTTGGAGACACGGTGGTCATCACCCAACGACAGGGCAACCAGCGGACGCCCGACATCGCCCGTGGGCCGGACGCGCAGGTGCTTGTTGCCTACTCCGGCTGGACCGAGGAGATCGGCGGCCGGCCGGCGCGGACCATGCGGGCATGGGGCAAGCTCTACCCGGGCCCGGGCGTAGAGGAAGCGCCGAACGCCGAAGTGCGAACGACGAACCCCGTCCCGACCATCGTCCGCGGCGTGCTGCTCCTCTCGGAAGCTGCAAGCCGCAAGCCCCAAGCCGCAAGCTTGATGGACGCAACCGGCCGCAAGGTAATCGAACTAGAGCCCGGCGCGAACGACGTCTCGCGCCTCGCCCCCGGCGTCTACTTCGTGCGGCGCCTTGCCGGCGAGCACCCGGCGACGGAAAAGGTGGTCTTGCAGAGATAGGGCAAGGCTAAGGTTGAGGTCAAGGTTGAGGTAGAGTCCGGAACTAGGGCGTGAACGAAAGCGGGGCGGGCGATAGCCCGCCCCTGCTCCCTTCGACCCACTCGCCGTGACGATGTCCTAGGCTCGCTGCCACACGCGATTCTACAACCCTGTAGAATGGCGCGGGAGCGGGCTCTTGGGCCCATGTGCTTGAGGCTTGAGGCCTTAGGCTTGAGGCTGACGAAATGACACCCCCGCCTGGGGGACGGCCCTCCGGATAGAATACAGAACAGAGAAGACAGGAGACAGGAAGACTGTCTCGGAAGTTGTCTCGGGGAGTCCCTGGTCCCTTGTCCGGGGAGGAAAGTGAACAGGAGTTCGGGGGCCCGTGTGTCGGAGAGCAGGGGATGCAATTCGCCGGTTTGTCCTGCGGACTCTTCTCCGGTGAGTCCGGGCGCTTGCGGCCCGAGCAACCGTTGAGACAGCAGTCGAGGTCGCATGCGGGTCAGTCTCCAGGTTCGCTTGCCGGGCTATGCGCCGAGGCAATGCAGACTGCAGAGTGCAGATGGCAAGATGCAGAATGGTGGACCTGAGCGCGGCAGTGGCGCAGCGACGACGGCTGAGACGCGCGAGGTGCGCTCGGTCGGTGAGTGGGCCTGCCCGGGCGCAGAGCCGCTGCCGTCGCTCGCCTCCGGTCCGCACGGAGAAGCACAACTCCCGCAATCTCCAGCAGCCCCGCGCGGGTTGACAGGCGAGTGCCGCTGCCCTATAATTAACCGAGGTTAACAAAATTATCCATGGATAACACAGCCAGGGCGACGGGCAGTACGGACCTGAGCGAAAGCGCCCAGGACTATCTTGAGGCAATCATCGAGTTGGAGAGCGGGGACGTCCCGGTGCGAGTGGCGGCGCTCGCGCAGCGGCTGGAGGTGAGCCGGCCGGCGGTGGTGGCCGCGTTGCGGCGGCTGGCCGGGCGCGGGCTGGTACGGCACGAGCGCTACGCCCACGTGACGCTGACCGAAACAGGCCGATCGGCGGCGCGCCTGGTGGCCGGACGCCACCGGCTGCTGGTGAGGTTCCTTTCCGAGCTTCTCGGCGTCGGGGCGCAGGCGGCGGAGGCGGACGCATGCCGCATGGAGCACGCGCTGTCGGCCGGAACCATGCGGCGCATGGTGCGGTTCCTCGATTTCGCCGCCGACCCAGACGGTGCGGCCCGGTGCCGGGACCGGTTCGAGCGGTTCCTGGCGACCGGGAAGCGGTGCGAATGCGGAGGCAGGCATGAGTCTCGCTGACGTTCAACCCGGCAGCAACGTGCGGGTAGTGGAAATCGACGGCGGCCGCGGCATGGCCGGCCGGCTGAGCACGCTCGGTCTCATCCCCGGCACGGAGGTGAGCGTTCTGTCCCGGCGCGGGGGCGGGCCGGTGTTGGTCGCCCTGCGCCGCTCGCGTCTGGCAATCGGCCACGGGCTTGCCCGCCGCGTCAGGGTCGAGCCGGTCCCTGAATCCGGCACAGGATGTCACCACTAAGGCACAAAGACACAAATGGGTGAGGAAGGACCCGAAGCTCTTCTCTTGGTGTTCTTGGTGTCTTGGTGGTTCAATTTCGGAATCGGGGCGGCAGGAACCGGATCATGACCGCTGCTCCGGCCAAACGCCGGATTAGGGTGGCGATCGCCGGCAACCCCAATTCGGGCAAAACCACAATCTTCAACGCGCTGACCGGTTCGAGCCAGCATGTCGGCAACTGGCCGGGCGTGACGGTCGAGCGGAAAGAAGGCCGGTTCAGCTTCCAGGGGCACGAGGTCGAGGTGGTGGACCTGCCCGGTACCTACAGCCTGACGGTCTATTCGCTCGATGAGAAGGTTGCGCACGACTACCTGGTGCGCGAGCGTCCGGACGCGGTGCTGGCAGTGGTCGACGCGGCCAACCTTGAGCGGAATCTCTACCTCGTCGTCCAGTTGCTCGAACTCGGGGCCCGCGTGGTCCTCGACCTGAACATGAGCGACGTCGCGGCGAAGCAGGGGACCGCAATCGACGCGGCCGGTCTCTCCCGCGTGCTCAACGTACCGGTGGTGGAGACGGTCGCGAGCCGCGGCCAGGGGTTGGACGAGCTCCGCCGCGCGCTCCACGATGCCGGCCGGACCGAAGGCGGGCCGGCGCTGCGCGTGGACTACGGGCCGGATATTGAAGCCGAGGCGGCGGCGCTTGAGTCGGTGATGGCCGGCTGCGGGGACGCGCCGGGTCTGCCGCGACGCTGGCTGGCCCTGCGGCTGCTCGAGGGCGACGCCGACGAGCTGCACCACTTCAGTCCTGCCTGCCGCGCGGCGCTGGAGCCGGCATTGGGCCGGGCCCGCACCCGCTTGGAGTCGCGCCTGCCCGGGGGCATCGAGGCGGCGATGGTGCAGCGACGCCACGCCTATGCCCATGGCCTGGTGCATGAGTGTGTCAGGGAAGCGCCAGACGCGGAGGCCGGGCCGACCGCTTCGGACCGCATCGACCGGGTCGCAACTCACGCCTGGTTCGGGGTTCCGCTTTTCCTGGCGGTGATGGGACTGGCGTTCTTCGTCGTTTTCCGCGCCGGCGCGCCGCTCGCCGACCTGGTTGACACCGGGTTCGGCAAACTGGCGGCAGCCGCGTCGACACTGCTCGCTGCCGCACACGCTCCGGAGTGGGTGGGCTCGCTGGTCGCGGACGGGCTCATCGGTGGAGTCGGCTCGGTGCTGGTTTTCGTTCCCAATGTGGCGCTGCTGTTTCTCGTTATCTCGCTCCTCGAGGACTCCGGGTACATGGCGCGGGCAGCGTTCGTGATGGACCGCTTCATGCACGCACTCGGGCTGCATGGCAAGTCCTTCATCCCGTTGATGATGGGTTTCGGCTGCTGCGTGCCGGCAATCCTGGCAACCCGGACACTGGACGCGCGCAAGGACCGATTGCTCACCATCCTTATCTCGCCGCTCATGTCCTGCTCGGCCCGGCTGCCCATATACACTCTCTTCGCAGCCGCGTTCTTCCCGCGCCGGCAGTGGCTCGTAGTCTTCTCGCTCTATCTGCTCGGTATCCTGCTGGCCCTGGTCGTCGCCCGGGTGGCGCGCCGGCTGCTCTTCCCGGGCGAGGCGGCGCCGCTTATCATCGAACTGCCTCCGTACCACGCACCCGTGCTCCGGCACCTGCTGCGCCACACCCTGCAGCGGACCGGTCTCTTCCTGCGCAAGGCCGGCACGACCATCGCCCTGGCCGTGGTTCTGCTCTGGCTGCTGGCGCGGCTGCCCTGGGGTGCTCCCTACGCCTCGGAGGGGACGCTGATCGGACGGATCGGCAGCCTGCTGGCGCCGCTGTTCGCGCCGGCCGGGTTCGGCTTCTGGCAGGCGGGGGTATCGCTGCTGGCCGGGATAGTGGCCAAGGAGCTGGTCGTCGGGACCATGGGAACGTTGATGGGCACCGGCAGCCAGGGGTTGACGGCCGCCCTCCACGCCCAGTTCACGCCGCTTACAGCCTATGCGTTCATGGCGATGTCGCTCATCTACGTCCCGTGCGTCGCTACCATCGCCGCCATCCGGCGTGAGGCCGGCGGGCGCTGGGCCCTGCTCGCGACCGGGTACAGCCTGGCGCTGGGCTGGGTCGTAGCCGTCGCCATCAACCAGGTCGGCCGGTTGTTGCTGCGCTAGCCGGAGGAGAGCCGGGCACCTTGCTCGCTCGCACAGGTCGTCCCGTTTGCCGCACGCGCGGAGGGTGGAAAACGCTTGATTCGAGGCCCGGGTGGGGGTAGACTCGCGGCGTCGTAGGTTGAATTCCGAAGCTCGAATCCCGAACACCGAGTCAAACCAGATTGACGCCAGGCGGACGGCGAGCCGTCGGCAGCCTACGCAAACAACTTCAATTTCCCGGTGCACTGAGACGTGAGAGGAGAGGTCTTGGCAGAGCAGCACAGTCTGTTTCCGAATCAGGCCGCAGAGTTCGTCGCCCTGACCCACTATTGCCGGTGGCGGGAGGAAGACGGCCGCCGCGAAACGTGGGACGAAGTGGTGGAGCGGGTCGTATCGTTCCTGCGCAACAACACGCCCGGGCGCGAGGGCGTGCCGCCCCGGGTGTGGGAAAGGATACGGGACGGGCTCGCGACGTTCAGCGTGATGCCGTCGATGCGGCTGGTGGCGACCGCGGGCCCGGTCGTGCTCAAGGACAACGCGTGCATCTACAACTGCGCCTATTTCCCGATCCGGGACCTGCGCAGTTTCTCCGAGTTGATGTTCCTGCTGATGTGCGGATCGGGCGTCGGGTTCTCAGTGGAACGGGAGTTCGTGCAGCAGTTGCCGCCGGTGGCGCAGCCGGGCGTGGACTGCCGCGATGACTACGCGATAGAGGATTCGCGCGAGGGCTGGGCCAAGGCATTCCTTTTCGCCCTCGAGACCTGGTTCGCGGGCGAGTCGGTGCGTTTCGACTTCTCGCAAATCCGCCCGTACGGCGCGCGGCTGAAGCAGATGGGAGGCAGGGCGTCGGGCGCCGAATCGCTGCAGCATCTGTTCGCCGACGTCGAGGCAATCGTGCGCCGGGCTGCGGGCCGGCGCCTGACGCCGCTGGAGTGCCACGACATCTGCTGCATGGTGGCCGAGAAGATCGTGATGGGCGGGAAGCGCCGTTCGGCCATGATCTCGTTTTCGGACCTCGATGACGAGGAGATGCGCCACGCCAAGGACTTCTCGCGCGGCCCGGTCCCGTCCTACCGGTTCATCGCCAACAACAGCGTAGCCTACACGAAGAAGCCGGACCCGATTGTGTTCATGAACGAGTGGGCGGCGATGGCCGCCTCCGGCTCGGGCGAACGCGGCATCCTGAACACGAGCGCCGTGCCGGTCGCCTGCTCGCAGACCCGCAAGTACCGCGGGGACGAACGCACCAATCCCTGCGGCGAGATCATCCTCCGCCCGCACCAGTTCTGCAATCTCTCCGAGGTGGTGCTGCGGCCCGCGGACGACATCGGCACGCTGGTCGACAAGGTGAAGACCGCGGCCTGGCTGGGCGTGATCCAGGGGACTTTCACTTTCTTCCCGTTCCTGCGCAAGGAGTGGGCGGAGAACTGCAACGAGGAACGGCTGGCAGGGGTGTCTTTGACCGGGCAGATGGACCACCCGTCGCTCCTCACCGAGAAGGTGCTGGAGCAGTTGAAGACCGTGGTCGAGCGCACGGTCGAGGAGGCCGCCCGCTGTCTCGGGGTTCCGGCCGCCACCGCTTACACCTGCGTCAAGCCGTCGGGCACGGTGTCGCAACTGGTAGACTCCGCCAGCGGCCTGCACCCGCGCTGGAGTCGCTACTACCTGCGCCGCTACCGGATTGCGGCCAACGACCCGGTCCTGGCCATGCTCCGTGCCCAGGGGTTGCCCTGGGAGCCGGAAACCGGCCAGACCCGCGACAACTTCACGACCGCGGTCGTCACCTTCCCGGTCCAGGCGCCCGCGACCGCGGTCTTCCGCGACGGGATGGACGCGTTCAAACAACTCGACTGGTACCGCAAGGTGCAGCAGCACTGGTGCACGCACAACGCCTCCTGCACGGTCTACGTGAAGCCGGATGAGTGGCTGAAGGTCGCGAACTACGTCTACGAGCACTGGGAAGAGATCGTCGGTGTAACGTTCTACCCTTACACCGATGCCGAGTACGAGCTGGCGCCGTTCGAGGAGATCGACGAGGCGACGTACCGGGACCGGGCGGCGAAGTTCCCGAAACTCGACTTCTCGCAGCTCGGCAAGTTCGAGGCGATGACCGGCGACACCACGACCGTGGACGTCGAGCCGGCCTGTTTCGCGGGCCGCTGCGAGATTCTCTAGCGCGGGCGCGGGCTTTGACACTCGGAGCCGGCCCTTACAGTACCTTCTCTCAGGCAGACTCGCAACCGAAGGGAGACGAGTGATGTCTAACCGAACCATCTACCTGAACGACGCGCTGTACGAGTACCTGCTCGGGGCCTCGCTGCGCGAGCCGGACGTGCTGCGCGAGCTGCGCGACGAAACTCGGCCGATGCCTGAGGCCGACTGCCAGATTTCGCCCGAGCAGGGGCAATTCATGGCTCTGCTCCTGCGGGTGATGGGCGCGAAGCGCGTGCTTGAGGTCGGGACCTTCACGGGTTACAGCTCGCTCGCGATGGCGCTCGCGCTGCCTGAGAATGGGAAGGTCATCACCTGCGATCGAAGCGAAACATGGACGGCAGTCGCCCGGCGCTACTGGCGGAAGGCCGGAGTCGAGGGCCGAATCGAACTCCGCCTGGGCGAGGCGCAGAAGACGCTGACGCAACTGCGCAAGGAGCGCGGACGCGACAGCTTCGACTTCGCGTTCATCGATGCCGACAAGACAAAGGACGGCGCCTACTTCGAGCAGTGCATGGAGTTGGTGCGTTCGGGCGGCATTATCGCTATCGACAACACTCTGTGGAGCGGCAGGGTGGCGGACCGGGCGAAGCGCGATGCCGACACGCGGGCCATCCGCGCCTTCAATGCCGCGCGGGTTGATGACCAGCGCATCGACCTGAGCCTGGTGCCGATTGCCGACGGCCTCACCCTCTGCCGCAAGCGCTGAGATACCGGCACAGACAATTCAGTAGTCAGAAACCAGATGCCAGAATTCGGAGAGGTGGATTCTGAAGCAATGGCACATGGGCGCCCGTTCTGAGACTTCTGACATCTGACCTCGGTTGTGCCCTTCTTCGGGAGGGCTTTACTTGTGGAGGGCTGCGCCTAGACTGACCGCCGACCACCAGATGAAAGCCGCCAATTCGTCCCTGCTCATGCTCGCGACCGGCGCGGCGATCGTCAGCTTCACTGGGCCGATTGTGCGCGTGCTCGCCGTGGCGCCCACGGTCACCGCGTTCTACCGGATGGTCTTCGGCGGCGCCATACTGCTGCTGATCGTCGGGCTTGCGCGGGAGCGCCTGAGACTGGACCGTAACTCGCTTCCGCTCGCCGCGGCCGCCGCTCTTTCGTTCGCCTTTGATATGACGATGTGGAACCGCAGCATCCGGCTGGTCGGGCCGGGCCTCGCTACTATCCTGGTCGGCTGCCAGGTGTTTCCCATGGCCGGCATCGGTCTTCTTTTCGGCCGAGAGAAGCTGACCTGGCGCCTTGCCGCGGCAGCGCCGCTGGCAATCGTCGGCCTGGCGATGATAGTCGGCGTTGACTGGCGGCTTGGCAGCACCGGGTTCAGGCACGGCGTCCTTTTTGGGCTCGGCAGCGCCTGCTGCTACACCGGGTATCTCGTGGCCCTGCGCCGGCTGCAGCACAGCGCTGGGCTGGCCGGGCGAGTTTCAAACATGGCGACCGTGTCGGCGTGCTGTGCCGGCTTTCTTGGCATCATTGCCCTGATACAGCGGGAGAGTTTCGGGATTCCGGACGTGCCGAGCCTGGGTCTGTTGCTGGCCCTGGGCGTCATCGGGCAGGTGCTGGCGTGGGTGCTCATGTCCGGCGGCCTGCCGCGCGTTCGCCGTTCACTGGCGGGTCTGCTGCTCCTGCTACAACCCCTGCTGGCGGCGGTCTGGGACGTGGTCTTCTTCAGGCATCCGGTGTCGTTCATGCAGGCTGCGGGCGCGACTGTGACACTTCTCGCCATCTACCTCGGCACGATCGCAGGGCCTGCCGAGGTCGACTAGGGCAACGGTTCGGCCGAAGTCAGATGCCAGAATTCAGAGTGCAGAAGTCGGAGTCCGCAATCTCGGCGGCTGGCTGCTAGCCGACAGTCAGTTCGCCGGCGAGATCCTGGCTCAGAAGTAGCCGCACTTCGGCTGGTCTGAGATTCGAGTCGCCGAGCAGGACCATCAACTTCACCAGCGCGGCCTCGGGCGTGATGTCGCGGCCGGATACGACTCCGGCGTCGATCAGTTGGGCGCTCGCCTTGTAGCGCTCGAGTTCGACCGTTCCGCCGCCGCACTGAGTAACGGCAATTGCCACGACCCCGCGCTCTACCGCCGCCGCAATCGGGTCGAGAACCCTTGAGTCAGATGGCACGGTGCCGGCGCCGTAGGTCATCAGGACTACGCCTTTGAGGCGCGGGTCGGAGAGCACGTCCTCCAGAATCGACGCTTCCTGAATCCCGGGAAAGAAGATGACGGAGGCGACATTGGGCTCGATGTGGCTGCGCAGACGCAGGCGTGAGCCCGGTGGCCGCAGGACGCGACGGTCGACAATGATGCTCTCACCGGCGGAAGCGAGCCGCGGGTAGTTGGGAGACGTGAACGCGGCGAACCCGGAGGCGTTCACCTTGCGGCTGCGGTTGCCGCGTAGCAGCTCCTCGTGGAAGAAGATTGAGACCTCGGGGACGACAGGCAGACCTGAGTGCTTCGGGTTGGCGATGAGCAACGAGGTGAGCAGATTCTGGAGGGCATCGTTGCGCACGTTGGCAAGGTGCGAGCGCTGCGCGCCGGTGAGCAGAACGGGCTTGCCCAGCCCCTCGAGCATGAAGCTGAGCGCTGATGCGGTGTAGACCATGGTGTCGGTGCCGTGGAGCACGACAAAGCCCTCGTAGCGGTCGTAGCTCTCCTCGATGAGCCGCGCCAGTTCGACCCAGTATCCCGGTCCGATGTTGCATGAGTCGAGCGGTTCGAGGCTGGCGCCATCCACATTGAACCCGATGTAGCGCGGGTTGGTGCTGCCGTCGGCCAGGAGTTCCGAGAGCGAAGATGTGCGACGGCGGAAATCTGCCCAGTCGACGACCACGAGCGGGCTCTGCGGGTCCGACGGGTCGCGGGGCATCGAGCCGATGGTGCCGCCGGTGTAAATGACCAGCACACCCGAGCCGCGGTTACCGGCCTCGTAGCGGTGCTGGGACGCGGTGGCCATCAGGCAGAATCTAGCCGCGATATCGTCCGGAGTCAAACACGGGCCGGAGGCGAGGCTTGACGAAGGGCGGTCAGCGCCGGAGAATCACTGGCCATGTATGGCCTGCGTGCAGTCGCTCTCATCCTCGCGCTCGCTGGTCTGGCCACGGCTGACGACTCGCTGCTGGTGCTCTTCGTCGGGAACAGCTACACGTACGTGAACGACCTGCCCGGGCTGTTCCAGGGGCTATCTGAGGCCGGGGGCCGGCCGTTGCGGACCGACGCCGGCACGTTCGGCGGCTACTCGCTTAACGACCACGCCAACTCGCAGGCGACGCTCGACAAGATCGCACAGGATTCGTGGTCCTTCGTGGTGCTGCAGGAGCAGAGCGTCATACCGACGATTCACTATTGGCGGTACAACAGCATGTACCCGGCTTCCCGCCTGCTAGACTCGCTCATCAGGCTCCAGGACGCGAAGACCGTCTTCTTCACGACGTGGGGTCGGAAGCATGGCGGCCAGTGGAGCTATGGTGACTCGCTGAGCCCGGATTTCCGCGACTTCTTCGAGATGCAGGATAGCTTGTGCGTGGCCTACCAGGAGATCGCGGGCGAGTTGTCCTCTGGCCTCTGCCCGGTCGGGACGGCTTTTGCCCGCGCCCGCCAGGTTGACTCGCTCGTGGACCTGTGGCAGGGCGACAACAGCCATCCTACACTCGAGGGTACCTACCTCGGAGCATGCGTGTTCTACGCGGTTCTACACGAGGCGAACCCGGTGGGCCTGCAGTTCTACGGTGGCCTGGACTCGGCGACCGCGCGGTTCTGCCAGGAGATCGCCTGGCAGACTGTGTCGGATATTACTGACGCACCGACAGGCGAGCGGCAGCGGGTCGAGAGAGGTTTGTACGTCTTGAGTTCTTTGCCCACGGGTATGACAGTGTATGACCTATCGGGAGCAAACGTCACGGCGAGGGGTGCGTTTCTGCCGCGCGGGGTGTATTTCGTCCGACAGGACCAGGCGCAGGCAGCGCAGAAGGTCGTTGTTGTCCGCTAGCGTCGGGACGATGCAGTCGATTGCTGCAGCATGAGAGGAGTAGAGATGGCAAAACACAGGGTGAAAGGACTGGCCTTCGCGTCGGTGTACGTCGACGACTTCGAGAAGGCCTATCGGTTCTACGCCGAAGTCCTCGGTCTGGAAAAGGAGTACGACATGGGGAGCGCGGCATGCTTCTTCAAGCTTCCCGACAACACCGGGCTCTACCTGCAGGGCAAGAACAAGGCCGCGAGCTACGGAGAAGACACGATGCGCACCGCGTTTGTCTTCTCGGTCGAGTCGGCCGAGGCAACCTATGAGCGACTCAAGGCCGCGGGTGTCAGGTTCATCTACGCGGAGCCGAAGCACATGGGTGGAGACAACTACTGGTTCCAGTTCTACGACCCGGCGGGCAACATCCTAGAAGCACTCGGGGGCAAGTAGGAGGCACGGGCGATGGCGACGGACAAGGGACTCGTGGTCAGCATCAACCGGGCGCCGGTGCTCGCTTTGTGGGCTACGGTCGTGGCCGAGCGGCTGGGCTTCAGCCGCGAAGAGGCGCTGTCGCTCGGCAAGGCGGTGACCGGCCTGAACGCGCAGGCCAAGGGGCGGCACCTCGGGATATACAAGAAGCACGAGATGCCGGGAGAGCGACGCGAGGGGTGGGCGGACTCGGTCGAGTTGTTCGGCCGGGAGGTGCCGGTGACGCGTACCGCGGAAGGCGTGCGCGCCTTGTCAAAGGGTGAACCGGTTCCGGCCCGAAGCGCTCAGGCGTATCTTGAGTCCAAGTTCGGCGAACACCTGGCAGCCGTACGGGCGGCGATGGAAGAGCTGGCCAAGTCGATGAAGCCGGACGTCCTGGCTGCCCGGGCCTTTGCCTTTTACGCGCAGTTCCGACCGCAGATTCCCGACGGAGTCAAAGGCTGGGGCGCAAAGGGAGAGTTGGATACGGATCTCATCCGATCGCTGGCAGGCCCCCGGAAGTGACGAAGTCATCCGTGCCCGTGTCCTTCGGTTTTGCGGTACACCCGCCGACGCTCAGGCACATACGCAAGGCCGTGCCCGCGCTATGCCTCGTCCCTGATGGTCTCGTCGTGTCCCTCATCAGTCTTCAGAAGCCGTGCCTCATTTCACGCGTGCGCAAGGTCATTTCCGTTCTCGGAAACGAGGTCCAGGGTTTCTTCGTCGTCTGCCCGCTGCTGCCGAAGCAGATGCTCGAACTGGAGACGGAGTTCGTCATAGACCGCATTGTCGGTGCCGGCAGGATTGCCGAGAGGCTTGGCGCCGGAATCCTGGGCCTCGGCGGATACACGTCAATCGTCGGCGACAAAGGGCATACGGTTGCCTCCCGGATGAGAATCGCGGTGACGAGCGGAAGCGCGATGACTGCCTGGTCGGCCGTCGAGGCGATTCGTCGTCTGGCCAAGCAGCGTGGCGTTGCCCCGGGCAGTTCGACGCTCGCGGTTATCGGCGCGAGCGGCTCCATCGGTTCGCTCTGCACCAAGGTGCTGGCACCCTCGGTCAAGAAGGTCATCATCAACGCCCGGCATCAGGACAGGCTGGAGAGGCTACGAGGCGATGTCGCTAGGTCCTGTGCCGCCGAGGTGATCGTGGAGATGGATGCTCACAAGGCCGTCGCGGCTGCCGACCTTATCATCACAACGACCAGCGCTCCAGACGCGTTGTTCACAGCAGAGGAACTGCGGCCGGGGAGCATAGTTGCCGACGTATCGGTGCCCAAGAACATCTCCAAAGCCCGGCATTCCCGCGACGACGTGACCGTGGTTGACGGAGGAAGGGTGAAGCTGCCAGGCAAGCCGGAGTTCAGCGTCGACATCGGGCTTTCCCGAGGCGTAGTATATGCCTGCATGGCCGAGACCATGGCGCTGGCGCTCGAAGGCAGACTGGAGAACTTCTCCCTGGGTGACAACATCAGTCCGGCCAAGGTCGAGGAGATAGGGCAAATCGGCCGGAAGCACGGGTTTGAGGTCTGGCTCGGTGAAAGCGCCGTGGAGATTGAAGAGGAGGGGTGATGACGACAGGGGAAGGTGCCTGATGCAGACCGGCCTGTTGAGTCTCGTTCAGTCGATGGTCACGCCGGCAGTGATGATCTCGGCGTGCGGGTTGCTGCTGCTGTCGGTCTCCAACAAGCTTGCGCGCATCGTTGACCGGATTCGCGGGCTGAACTCGGAGGATCGAGAACTGCCTGCGGATGTTGATATGGTCCGGCGCCTATCCATCCGCAATCAGATTGACATCCTGCTCCGCCGCGCCGTGCTCCTGCGCAACGCCTGCGGGCTGCTCTACTTTGCCGTGGCCGTCTTTGCCCTTACCTCTCTTTGCGTCGGCCTTTCGCATGCCGCCCAGTTCTTTGAGGTGCTGATGCTCGTGCTTTTCGTCCTCGGGCTGGCATCGGTCGTCTGGGCCGGCATCCTCGCCTACCTCGAGATACGCCTCTCCCATCAGGCAATCATGGAGGAAATCAAGGAGCTCCGGCTGCACGACTAGTCCGGCGACGGGGGTTGACTTGCATCCGGTTAGGTCTACACTGATTCATCATCCGCCGGCGGCCGCGATCCTACCGGCCGAGCGGACAGAGGAGGAATGATGCGGACACTAGTCCTTTCGCTGGCGCCCATGCTGGTCCTGGCGTTGGCGCCGACACTGGTCAGCGAGCGGCCGATGGGTACCGGTGCCTGGCAGTTTCGCTCGCCGTCCGGCAGCTACGCAGCCAAGGTGGAGTACTCCGCCGGCAACACCGAATTTGTCCCGTTCGATCGGTTCGAACTACTCGATGCCGCCGGCAAGACGGTATACGGAAGGAGCGGTAGCGGGCACACGGTCCTCGACATCTCGGACAACGGGCTGGTAGTCGGGGTCGACTTCGACGGGCCCGTGTCGGGAGGGGCGAGGCTGCACTTCTACGACGCGGAAGGCAAAGAGCGCGGCACCGCCGAGGTCGGGTTCTGGGACCGACATGGTTTCTCAGCGAGCGGCAACGTCTACTGCGTGCTCGACGGCAAGCAGGGACTGCGGGTCTTCACTTCCGAAGGCAGGGAACTCTACAATGCCGGTCGCGGCAACCGCTTCGCAGTTTCCGCGGACGGCCGGCAGCTGGCGCTGGCGACCGACGAGGCAATCCGGCTCCTGAAGGACGGCGCGCCGGTCGCCGAGGTTCCTGTCGCCGTACCCTTCGTCCGCGGGATGGTATTCTCCCCGGACGGTGAGCGTTTCGGATACTGCGAGCGGCGCACGCTGTACCTGTACCGAGTCCGGGACGCGGCTCTCGAGTTCCAGTTCCAGCCTGAGGACCCGAGGCTGCAGTTCATCTCGCTCGACGTTGGTAACGAGCTCACGGCTGCCGGCCTTGACCTTGACGGTGGCAAGGGCACTCCCAACCGACACCGGATCGGGCAGGTGGTTCTGCTCGACCCGGCCGGCGCTCCGGTCTGGCAGCAGGAACTCACCTACAGCCGCTGGAGCAGCGCCATGCCAGGCGTTCGATTCGGGCTCGGCCGAACGCTCACTGTCAAGACTGCCGACGTGGTCCGAGAGTACCGCTATCAGGAGGAATAGATGAAGAGCCTGTTGGTCTTCACCGCGCTGCTCACTACCGGTTTCGCGCTCCCCTGGCCGCACCTGCCGCAGAATTCGGTTCATCCCATCGGCAACGCCTGGGGCAACTACCAGAACTACGGTTCGGCCTACATGCACAACGGGCAGGATATCATGGTCGCAGCCCAGGCTCCCGTCGTCGCCATCAAGCCCGGGTATGTGAAGCAGGTCTGGCTCGGCGGCAGCCCGCTCTACAACGGTGTGACCGTCGCCGATTCGGCCGGCGCTTCGTTCTGCTCCGGGTACATGTACTACCATATCGACGACACGACGATCCAGGTCCAGAACGGCGACACGGTCGCGGTCGGCGACACGCTTGGGTTCATCTCGACCTGGCCGGTGGCCGATTTCCACCACAACCACTTCTCGGCAAACCACAACTCCGGCATAACCTGGTCTGACTACGGTGCGTTCTACCACAATCCGCTGCTCGACCTGTCGCCCGACAACGATACGGTGGTGCCATGGTTCAGCAACGCCTATTCCGGGCAGCGCTTTGCCGTCTGCCGAGACAACTCGAGCAGCTACCAGGGCAGGGATAGCGTCTACGGCACGGTTGACCTCATCTGCCGGATTGACGACCGCATCAACCACCGGCTTTGGCGGGTCTGCATCTACCGCATTGACTACTCAATCCGCGACACGGGAGGCACCTACATCGTCCCGCCGACGCGGGCGTTTGAGATGTCGGATTCGATCGACGGGTACTCGGCCACGCAGTCGCGGGTCGTGTACAAACAGGATGCCACCTGTCCCACCCGCTGCAACTACGACTCGACCGCCCGACAGTACTTCTACATCTTCACGAACACCGATGGCGACTCGCTCGTCGAGCCTTCCGACTCGCTCGCCGGCTGGAACACCACCCTCTCGCCCGACGGAGACTACTGGGTCAAAGCAGTCGCCCGGGACGAATACGGCAACTCCAGGGCTGACAGCATGCTGTTGCAGGTCAGGAACGACACCACACCCCGCCACGACGTGGGTGTATCGAGTATCGCCTCGCCGCCGGCAGCGGTCGATTCCGGCACGGTCGTCGCGCCTGCCTGCACCCTGTACAACTACGGCAACCGCAGTGAAAGCTACAGCGTACGGATGACCATCGGTCCTGACTACGACACCGCTATCAGCGTGAACCACGCCGCGGGCACGAAGCAGGCCGTGCTCTTCCCGAGCTGGACAGTGAGCTATCCGCCGGGCTTCTACGCCGTCACTTGCTCGACCCGACTAGGCACCGATACCCTATACGCCAACGACCGCATGCAGGACTCGGTCGAAGTCAAACCGCCTCCCGGTGTCAGCGACGCCGGTCTGACTGCCGCCGGCACCGGGATCGAAGCAAGCCCGAATCCCGCGCGCCGGCACGTCCGCTTTCAGCTTGCACCAGACCCGGATGCCGCTCCGGCCGCGCTGAGCATCTTCGATGCCGCCGGTCGCTGTGTCCGCACGCTGCGGGCTATTCGGCCGGGCGGTTCCTCGCCGCTGATCTGGGACGGCTGCGACGGGAGTGGCAGGATGCTACCCGGCGGCGTCTACTTCTGCCGCGCGGCTGGGCAGCATGCCGCAGTCGAAGTGGTGCTGCTGGACTAGTCACGTGTCAGGAATCGTCTTCCTCCGCACCCGGGAGTTCGAGCGCGTGGTCGCGTTCTATCGTGAGCGGATAGGGATGACGACGTGGCTCGAGCAGCCGGGTATCGCCATCCTGCGCCACGGCAACCTGCTGCTCGGCTTCAACCGGCAGGGGGTGGCGGACACGCAGGGCGTCTTCACCTTCTTCTACGAGACGCGGGCAGAGGTCGACGCGATGCACGGACGCCTGGCCGACGTCGCGCTCGGCCCGCCGAAGGAGAACCCGGAGTACCGTATCTACCATTTCTACGGACAGGACCCGGAGGGGCGCTCGGTCGAGTTCCAGCAGTTCCTCCACCCGGTGAGTTCACTGTTCCTTCCTGATGTCAAACTGCAGCGATTCCGTCATACCTAAACCGCAGCGAAAACGTCATAGGGAGTTCTCTTCGGCGGACGCTGTGGCCGAGGCCGGTCAATGGTATGGGTTACGGGAATGGTCCCGGCTCTTTCATGCCGGACGTGGATCGAGCCGTCAAACCACTCCTGCACGTTGACTTGGGATCCGGCGATAGGGAAACTGCGAGTATTGGGCTTGAGCTGGTAGCTGCATCCGTGGTAGCTGATGGTGTTGTCGTTTTGGACCTCGCGGGTGGACTTGGCGCAGAGGACGGTGCGCAGGTCTAGTCCCTCGGGAATCGATCGGAAGGCCTGTTTGGGATCTCGTGGTTTGACTCCGAAGCGTTTGGCGTACTTGGGGATGAATACCCGATTGAGGTAGTCGGTGGCTTTTTCGGGGTCGGTGATTTGGTGATGGTCGAGTTCTGCGACCAGCCGGTCTTGTAACGAGCCGTTGATCCGCTCGCCCCTTCCCCGGGCCTGCGGGCTGTTGGCGAAGATGAGTTCTACGGCCAGGCTGTGCATGGCGATCTCGAAGTGGGTAGGTTTATCGTCACGCTGGAAGAGATGGGTGCCGCCGTGGCGGGTGGTAGTGAACTGGCCGGCGTGGTCGAGGTAGAGCGCGGCGGGAATGCCATAGCGCAAGCCGACGTGGTAGAAGACGTTAAAGCAGCCGGCCAGCGTTTCTTCGCGGTCGAATCGGCCATGGAGGGGCATGCCGGTGGCGTCGTCGGTGGCGAGGATGAGAGTGGACGGCGGTTGATTGATGCCAAACCAAGGATGCGGGCTGCCGTCGATGAAGACGAGCTCACCGAAGCGGGCTCGGCGCTCTCTTCTGCGCCGGTGGTTGCCCTGAGAGCGATGGCGATGCTTGGGCGGGACACCGGCGGCTCGGAGCCAGCGGCGGATGCTGTCGGGACTGAGCTTGATGCTTTTCTCTTCGGCGAGGGCCTCGGCGAAGTGGCAGGCGTTGTACTTGGAGAACTCGGTCTGAAAGAGGTCCAGCACCTGTTGGCGCAGGGCTTGTGGTTTGGCGTTATGCGGCTGGCGGCCACAGTTGCCATGGCGGATGCCCATATCGCCCGTGGTCCGGACCTTGGCCTTGAGCCGGAAAACCTGGCGTGCGCTCAGCTTCAGCATCGGAGCTGCGGATCGCGCCGAGAGTCCGGCGAACGTCTGGTGGATGACGGTGAGCCGTCTCACTTCCGGCTCCGTGAAGAACGTGCATTCCGACATGCAACTAGCATAACGTCATCCCGCCCGCTACCGTCAATATGACATTTTCGCTGCAGCATAACCCTATGACATTATCGCTGCAGTTCCACACACTGTTCCTTCCTGATTGACCGGGCGCGGCGCGGCGGTATAATACGCCGCGAGATGCAGCCGCCCATTTTCGGTATCTCCGGGCTCCGGGGGATCATCGGTGACAGCCTTGTTCCCGAGACAGTAGCCCGCTACGCTGCCGCATTCGGCACATTTGTCGGCCACGGCACGGTCGCGCTCGGCCGTGACTGCCGGGCTTCGGGCGAGATGATGCAAACGGCCGCGACCGCCGGGCTGGTATCCGTCGGCTGCGAGGTGATGGACCTCGACGTCTGCCCGACGCCGACCGTCGTCTATGTAACCCGGCGCGGCACGGTCGCCGGCGCGATCATGCTCACCGCCAGCCACAACCCCGAGCAGTGGAACGGCATGAAATTCGTCAGCCGCGAAGGCCAGTTCCTCTCCCCGGACGAGGTCGCGGCATTCCGAAAACTGGTCAAGGGAAAAGGCGCGAAGTACGCGGACTGGGACGCCCTGCGCCCGGTGAAGAAGAACCCGAACGCCATCTATGCCCATATCAACTCGATACTGTCGAACGAGCTCTTCCGCAGCATCCGGCCCGCGCTGATCGAGCGGAAGATGAAGGTCGGAGTGGACGCGGTCAACGGCGCGGCATCGGTCGCCGCCTGCCAGCTGGTCGAGGCGCTCGGCGCCGAGCCGGTCAGACTCTACTGCAGTATCGAACCGATGAAGCAGGGAACCACGTTCCCGCGCAAGCCGGAGCCCGAGGCGCAGAACCTCGGCGACCTCTGCAATCTCGTGCGCGAGCGGAGGCTGGATCTCGGGATTGCCTTCGATCCGGACGGAGACCGGTTCAGTTGTGTTGACGAGACCGGTACGGCGCTCGGCGAAGAGGCGACGATCTGCCTTGCGTGCAGGTACGTGTTGCCGCGGCGCAAGGGGCCGGTCGTGGTCAATCTCTCGACGACCCGGGCAGTTGACGATGTCTGTGCCGAACTGGGCGTCGTGGTCGAGCGGGCGTCGGTGGGAGAGGCGAACGTGGCGGATCGGATGGAGAAGGTCCAGGCGGTGCTGGGGGGCGAAGGCAACGGGGGAGTGATTCTGCCCGACCTGAACTTCACCCGCGATGGGCTCGTGGCTGCGGCGACGGTAATCGGGCTTGCCAGCCAGGGGCGCGAACCGCTCTCCACCATTGGCGCGTCACTGCCCAAGTACCAGATGGTGAAGACCTCATTGAGTCTGACTCGCGAGCAGTTTGCCGAGCGGAGCGAGAAGCTGGCCAAAGCGTTCGAGGGGGCGACAATCGACCGGCAGGACGGGCTGAAGTTCAGTCTCGAAGATTCCTGGGTGCACGCCCGGCCGTCGAATACCGAGCCGATCGTGCGGATCATAGCCGAAGCGAAGACGGATACGCAGGTCAAGGCAGTCGTCGACAAAGTTCGGCAGGCCCTGAGCACCAACGGCAAAGAGCCGGAGAAGAAGTGAGCCGGACAATCCGGAGTTCAGAGTCCAGAATCCAGAGTGCAGAATTGCCGGAGATTCTGAATTCTGATTTCTGGTTTCTGACTTCTGCACTATCCGTGATCCTCTGATATGTGCGGCATCGTCGGCTACATCGGGCCGCGCAACCTGGCCAACGTCATCATGGTCGGGCTGGAGAGGCTGGAGTACCGTGGCTACGACTCGTGCGGTATCGCGGCCGTCGACGGTGGCCTGACCATCAGGAAGACCGCGGGCCGGCTGCAGAAGCTGAAGGAGCTGCTGGCCGCAAACCCGGTGACCGGGAACCTCGGGGTCGGCCACACACGCTGGGCCACCCACGGCAAGGTCACGGATGAGAATGCCCACCCGTTCACCGGCTGCTACGGCCGAATGGCGCTGGTGCATAACGGTATCATCGAGAACTACCGGGAGCTGCGCCAGCGGCTGGTCGCCCAGGGACACAGGTTCGTGTCTGAGACCGACACCGAGACCATCGTCCACCTCATCGAATCGCACCACAAGAAAGACCTCGTCGCCGCCGTGCGCCAGGCGGCCGCAGAACTCGTTGGGTCATACGCGATCGCTGTTGTCTCGGCTGATGAACCCGACCGGCTGATAGCGATGAAGGTCGGGAGCCCGCTGGTCATCGGCCACGGTGAGTCGGAGTACATAGTCGCCTCCGACTCTCAGGCGCTGGTCGGCATCGCCCGGCGGATGCTCTCGCTGCAGGATGGAGACGTCGCGGTGGTGACGCGCTACACGCTGCAACTAACCGACCTTGAGGGGCGGAGCGTCGAGCGTCCGTTCGCCGCCATCGACCTCAAGGCCAAGCCGGTCACCAAGGGCCGCTATCCGCACTTCATGCGCAAGGAGATCTACGAGCAGCCGGCGATCATCAGTGAGGGCGTCAAGCATCGTTTCGTTGACCGGCGCGTCATGCTCGACCCGGAGTTCCTCCTCTATCCGGATGAAGTCGAAAAGGTGGCGCGAGTCGTCATCCAGGCTTGCGGCACCTCCTACCACGCGGGGCTGGTAGGCAGGTACTACTTCGAGAAGTTCTGCCGCATCCCGGTCTCGGTCGAAATCAGCTCCGAGCTTCGTACCTCGGAGTTCATCTACGATGGCGATACTCTCATGGTACCCATCAGCCAGTCAGGGGAAACCGCTGACACCCTGGCTGCCCTGCGCGAAGCCTGCGCTCGTGACATCCAGTCCCTGGCGGTGCTCAACACGAAACGTTCCTCGATCGACCGCGAAGCCGACTCGTCGGTCTACATCCACGCCGGGCCGGAAATCGGCGTCGCCTCCACCAAGGCGTACACTGCCCAGTTGTTCACCCTGCTGTCGCTGGCGCTCTACTTCGCCCGGGTGCGCAAGGCGATGCCGGACGACAGGTTCGACGAGATCGTGCGCCACTGCCGCGAGCTGCCGGAACAGATGCGGAAGGCTCTGGCCCTCGACGCCAAAGTTAAGGCGACCGCAGCCCGCCTCGCGCGCGCCCACGACTTCATCTTCCTCGGTCGCGGCATCAACTACCCCTCGGCGCTCGAAGGAGCGCTCAAGCTCAAGGAAGTCGCCTACGTCCATGCGACCGGGCTGCCGGCCGGTGAGATGAAGCACGGGCCGATTGCCCTGATTGCCGAAAACGTGCCGGTCATCGGTATCGCGCCGCGCGACTCGGTGTACGAGAAGATGGTATCGAACCTGGCCGAGTCCAAGGCGCGCAAAGGTCTGATCATCGCCGTCGGTACTGAGGGCGACAAGCAGCTGGAAGAGCAGGCTGACATCGTCTTCCCGATCCCGGCCGCGCCCGAGTACCTGACGCCGCTGCTCGCGGCGATTCCTCTCCAGCTCTTTGCCTACCACGCGGCAGTGATGCGCGGCTGCGACGTGGATAAGCCGCGCAATCTCGCCAAGAGCGTGACGGTCGAATAGCAGACGCCTAGCGCAGCGCACCAGATGCTCAACGCCAGACGCTTGGTCCCTGCCGCAATGCTGCTTGCCGCGTTTGCCTGCAGGCAGCCGGATAGCACGCGGCCGAGAATCGTCGCCACCCATCCTGCGAGCGGCGCGACCGGAGTCCCGACCAACGCGCAGATACGGTTGGCGTTCTCCGAGGCCATGGAAACGGCATCGGTCGAGAGCGCGTTCAGCATCGTGCCCGCGACCGGCGGGTCGTTCGAGTGGGTCAGCGATTCGCTGGTGTACTGGAAGCCGGACGACCTGCTCGCCGTCCAGACTTCGTACGCATTCGCCGTGGATACGACCGCGGGGGATGTTGCCGACAACCGGCTCGAGCCCGCCGGCCCGTTCCAGTTCAGCACCGGTGTGGACACCGCGCTGCCTGCCACGGTCTACATGCTCGGCCGTTCGGTCATGGCCGGCTGGTTCAGCCACTGGGGCGGAAGTCCGTACGCGCAGGATCGGTTCACGCTCGAGTACTACGAGGTCCAATCTCCACCGGACATCGTCGCGAGCGCCCGGGCAGTCATCGACAGCCTGACGCTCTGCGAGCACCCCGTACTCTTCTTCAAACTCTGCTTCGTGGACTTCGTCGGGGGAGACTCTGCGAGCGCGCAGGAGAACCTCGACCGCAACGTCGGCTACGTCGATTCCGCCTACGCCGCGGCCACGCGGCGCGGGCTCAAGATGATAGCCGGCAACGCCCTCCCGCAGGTCGCGAGCGCCACCGACCAATGGCTGGTCTGGAACCATCGCCAGTACAACCAGAAGCTGCTCACCCTGGCCGCGCAGCATCCTGGAACGCTTGAGGTCTTCGATATGTATGCGGTGCTGGCCAACAGCGCGGGCAACCTGAACCCGGCCTACGCGACGAACTCCAGCGACTCGCACCCCAACGACGCCGGCTACACCGCGCTCGACTCCGCCTTCTTCCTCTTCCTCGAACAACACTACTAGCGCTTTCGCAAACCGCCATGGTCAGGGGTTGCCATTCTGCATTTTGACTTTTGATATCTGCATTCTGAATTGCGCTCCTTGCGCCCTGCCTTCTTCCCGTTCCTGGAATCTCACTACTGGTCGCGGGAGTCCGGCTGCCCTCGCCGCCCACGTCTCGCACGTAGCTTCCGGCTTCTCACTTCGGTTGGCGGTTCATGCGGCCTCGCGAATCGTTGCGCGAAGCACGCGGCGAAGCAGGGATCGAAGCACCGGCAGATGTATCGTGAGCTGCGTTGTGCGTCGCGTCGGCCGGTTCGTCAGTAGCTGGGTCGTGAGCTGCATCGCAAGCTGCATCAGAAGTTGCTTGAGTCGCTGCACCACGGGTCGCTCGCGAAGCTGCTCCGGTCGTCGCTCCAATTGTCGCTCGGTTCGTTGCTCGGCTCGATGTTCGCCGCGTTGGCTTCTGACTTCTAGCTTTTGATCTTTGACTTCCCGGGTCCGCCGCTGCTACCCCCCGGGCGGCCCGTGGGCCGTCCACTCCCCGGCAGAATCGAGGTCGGCGGCACGCCGACCACTACATATAGACGGATTCCCATTCCCATGCCCGTGCAACTCAGTCCGGCCGAATTCTACAACGTTGTAGAATGGATGGCGAAGCAGGAAGACGGTACAAGTGACGGCATAGCGTGCAGTTAGGCTGTTCGAGCCGAGATTCACCCCTGCGCTGGGGCCACACTCTCCCAAAGGCGCGGACGGGACATGGGTTACACTTTATTGTCAGGACATGGGTTACAGTCCTTGTCGCCGGGCGGCGGGTTTTCTGCCGCCGGGCAACGCCTGATTCTGCCGTTCTTCGACTCTAACCCACCCACCACAAGATCGCAGAACCACACCCGCCA